>Ga0209652_1000008_pt1 | contig 182604 bp, 150 predicted proteins | sample SaaInl74LU_5_DNA_FD_184641 | JGI IMG/M metagenome (GOLD analysis project Ga0209652, IMG submission 184641) | Marine microbial communities from expanding oxygen minimum zones in the Saanich Inlet - ESP_74LU_5_DNA (SPAdes) (version 2) | ecosystem: Environmental > Aquatic > Marine > Intertidal...
AGGGAAAGAACTTCATTCGAACTTTAAAATAAAGGCAAATGGTGAATCCATTTACCTTTCAAAGAACGGAACTGTATGGTCTACTTTTAGCGGCTCCTAAGTCCTATATCATAAATCCTATATCAGAAGAATACTACTTGATCTTATAACTAAACCCAACGCTGAACGTACGCTGCGGTAGTAGTTGCGTGAAGATTTGATCTTGTGCTTCATATCCTCTGTACACCTGCAGGTTGTCGTCTCCGAGAATATTGTCTACCGAGAAGCTGATCTGTCCTCTATCTTCGCTCATTAGCTTGTAGCTCGCTTTGAAATTCAGACTATGAAATGACTCTGTGTATACATCTGGTAAACGGCCTATTCCTACGATCGCAAGCTTAGGACCTTGCACATTGTATGATACGTTGGCGTTTAGCCCTTGGTCTTTGTTATTATAATTTAGACCAAAGTTGATAATGTACGGTGCTTGTCCTTGCATTTCTCGCGTAGTTCCAAGAGTTTGACCATCGCGTAGTTCGTTAGTCTTACCTTCTATCTCTTTAGCGGTCATCTCTACTTGTGAGATGATGTATGAGAGGTTAGTCGCTACCGCAAAATTCTCTAGTCCAATAGCACTCAATCCTTTTTTCAATTCAAACTCAGCTCCATATACATTAGCACTTACGGCGTTACGCGGCGTAAAGTTGGTAGGTGTTTCTGGCTTAAAGACCACAATCTCTATCGGATTGGTGAAATTTTTATAAAAACCACTGATAGAGACCAACTCACCTCGTTCCATAAATTTCTCAAAACGGATATCAAGATTGGTTACCTCTGTTTGCTCTAGGTCTAAGTTACCAATGAACGTACGTCCCGAAATAGGATCAAGGATTTGTGCGAGTGACTTCTCCTTGAACGATGGGCGAGCCAAGGTTCGTGTACCTGCTAATCGTATATTGATTTTTGGCGTAGCCTTAAACATAAGGTTCAGTGCTGGGAGTACATTGAGTTCATCAAGTACCTTCTCGTTGTTGTACGATAAGTTGCTTGTGTTCTCGCCGGTGTAGAACATATCTGCTTTCTCCACACGAACACCGTATATCGCCATCAATCGTTCGGTGATAGGGTATTCATTCATTGCGTACACCGCAGCTACATTCAGCGTAGCATTAAACTCATTAGACGCCTGTGGCTCACCAAAGAGAGTGAATCCTTCTCGTGTATTTGCATCAAATAGGTATTCGTCCGTAATCTGATTTGGGTCACCGTTTAGGTTGAAACTTCCTACGGGCAAGTAGTTATATTGGAACACTCCAAAATCTCTGTTTTTGAGGTTATTAGCTACTCCAAATTTCACTTTGGTTTCTCGCTTATCTGTTAATTTATAGCTTCTTTCGGCATCCCACTTGGTATTCAAGTTGAGTTCAGTCAAGCTTCTGTAGAGACGTGTAACCTCTGAACCTGCACCTATATTAAATCGGTACTCATTATTCTCATCAAAAGATAAAGCCGTGATACGCATATCTGGCTCATTATTGCTAGCTATACTTGGCGAAACCTTGGTGGTAAATGACCACGCAGAGTCATTTTTGATCGTATGTTCTAGCAATAGACTGGTCAATGTACGCTGGTTGTAGTACAATACATTTTTGTCTAACTGAGCTCCTGCATCTCCAAAAGGATTGGCGATGTTTTGGTAGATAATCTGAGATGTTTTCTTCACTCCATTCTGTGTATGAAATAGAGTAGAGCTTAGGCTATGCTTTCCACTTTTGTAGGATCCATTGGCCAAGGCACTCCATAACACCTCATTCTCTGCTACACTTCCATTGTTTTTTTCAGAAAGCAGCAATTCATTTACCGACTTGTCTTCATCCTTAATATAAGTCTGGTATAACGCCTCATCGTAGTAATTAAACTTATTACTATACCCAGCAGCTAGATTATAACCATATGTTTTTTCTTGCTTGTTAATCTGGTTTCCGTAGTTGATGTTAAACGAGGTATTGAGCAGACTCATTTGTTGTGTTGCACCGAGTTCTTTGTTAAATGAATTGGCATTGTCTTGAGCTTGTTGTGCTCCACCGCCACTTTTGGTGTATTCTGTACGTCGTATATCTTTTACTTCATCAAAAGGAATTTTTCTACTCCCTTTGCCGCCGGCCCACAACTCACCAAATCCGCCTCCGTGAGTTAGATAGTCGCCATTGAAATGCATCGTAGGGTTATAGCCCAATGAAGCCGATACGGCAAACACTTCACTTGCTTGAAAATCTGAAGTCTGTACATCTACCCATCCTCCTGTAAAATCACCCGATAGGTTAGGCAAAAAGCTTTTGAGTACCACAATATTATCTATCAAGTTGGTAGGAAAAATATCCATCTGAATGGTGTTTTTATCAGGATCTAATCCAGGAAGCTCCATACCATTAAGTACGGTCTTGGTATATCTATCTCCCAATCCACGTACAAAAACATATCCTCCATCTACACTTACACCTGTCACTCTACTAGCTGCAGCAGCTGCATTATTATCTCCTACTTTTGTCATTGCTTTCTTAGAGGTGCCGTCCGTAATTTCTACACCTTTTTGTCTAGCTTTTATAAGTGCTGCTTCTGACGTTTTCGTTCCTTTTACACGGATAGTAACTCCAACTTTTACTTCTGCCTGCGAGCCTAGTGATATTGTACCCAGGTCCGTCTCTCCGCCTTCTGTTACTTCTACATTAAAAATGGTGTCCGTATTATACCCCATTAGTTTGATGACCACACTATGTGTACCCACCTCAAAACTAGCGTTAAATTTTCCTTCGAAATCAGAATAACCACCTCCTTTAGAGGTAGGTGATGTAATTGTAGCACTGGTAAGCACCTCGTTGGTACTTGCGTCTATTATTTTACCAATAACATTACCGCGTTGTGCAAATGCACTAGCTGATAACAATATGCAAAAACCTATGAAAAATGATTTTATAAATGACATAACTTTAGTCGTTGTGTTTTTTGTTTTTATTGAATATTTAGTTGTTTAAAAGTCTGAAAGTAACCCTTTTGCATCTGCTAGTGACCATCCTACAAATTCGGTTTTATCAGCACCGCCTTCTTTGGCAGTTACTAATGTGTTGCTATTTGCTTCAAATTTGACATCTGCTGCTAATGCATCTCCGGCATCTGACTTATCCGCAAATAAATCTGTAATCATTGTCCAAGTGGTTGTTCCTCCGTTTGGTTGGCCTTCTTCATCGAGTGTCCAAGCCGTAGCATTAAATTTTAAGTTTTTGAGTACAAGTAAATCTGCTGTATAGTTAGCCGATGTTTTATCATCATCTAGCTCCATATCTGCTCTGGTATTGAAACCGAAGAAGTATAAACCATCTACCGTTCCTTGTGCATTGCTTCTGAAATCGGCAAACTCTCCCTGCTGGGCATTTCCTTTGAGCGAGCCATTTTGCAATATAAAACTTCCTTCAGAGTTTTCTGAACCCTCTGGTCCGTCTATTTCTAGCCCGTGGTCCGATGTAGCACCTGCTATGTATATGAAATTATTTATCGTTCCGCTGTAGGCTTGGTCTATATCATAGGCATCATCTCCTTGATACATTACAATAGCATCATCTATATTCACCGTGCCTCCAAAACATTCTATCCCATCATCTACATTTCCTACTACCTCTACATGATTGATAACTGTGCCACTACCTACACCTCCGAGGGTGAGTCCGTTTATCTCGTTACCCTCACCTATGAGTGCTCCTCCGTGGCGTATAGACACATAAGTAAGTACCCCTGAACTACTGGTAGGATTATCTCCTCCGTAGTTCCCTTCTATGACGTCTGCAGGTATTCCTTCTACTTGCTCCGTAGCACCAGTTTTAGGTGATATGGGTGCATCTCCGAGTATGATAACACCTCCCCAAAACCCCTTGTCACTTTCTATATTAAGGTTTGGCCCTACTCTATCTCCTAGTTGTATCTCATCAGCTATTGAGGTGAAAATAATGGGCTGAGTTGCTGTTCCCGCTGCATTGATAGTAGCACCACGTGCTATTACAAGTAATGCCGCACTTGGCCCTACTCTATCTTCACTTTTAATAATCGCTCCTGGCTCTATAGTAAGGGTTACACCTGCTTGTACGATTACCCTATCTTTTAAAATATGAATATCATTAGCATCCCACGTTTCGTCTGCCGAGATAAAACCAGAATGCTCGTAAGGTCCTAGCGTAGGGATAGGTCCTGTCTCGGAACCACAACCCACTAAGGTTACCATCACTGCCGTAAGTAGTACTAAAAATGAAAGTTTGAGAATGTTTTTCATCGTTGATTAAATAAATTGATTGTTTTGATTTTTTTGTTGGTACAATGGTGATGGCGTAATGTTACGCGTATGTTACCTTCAAATTATTTTTTTAAAAAGTGAAAAAGCGGTGGATTGTCATACCATTATGAAACACCCGTATATTCGCATCTATATGAATTCATCTACCTACAAAAAGATTTTTATTTCACTTGGCATCATCCTCTCTGCCATAAACACGTCGCTCGCTCAGGGTAAAACCTATACCGGTTTTGCAAGGGAATTTTATTTTGGCCGACAGCTCAGCACGCGTGTTGAGGCCATGGGTCAAAGTTTTGTCTCACTGGATGGCGACGCTAGCTCAGTAAATCTGAACCCGGCTGGCCTAGGAAATCTGAATGGTATAGAAGTAAGCGGAACATATGTCTCTCCTAATTACGCCTATTCCAAAGGCCACAAATATGCCGTAAACATCGCCTCCAAGATAAACGACCGAATATCAGTAGGATTGAGCCATAGCAGGAGTGATCTTAGCACACCGCATTATATCTTAGAGAATGTGTGGAATACATTAAAACCCTCAGAGAGCAAAGTATCTCAACAGAAAGTTGCCTTGGCTTACACCCCCGAGGAAACATTTATGCTCGGAGGAAGTATAGGAGTATCATCGTTTGATTTAGCAAATTTCAAAGCCAACGCACTACAACTTGATTTTGGAGTTATCAAAAAATTCGAGTTTAGTAGATTTAAAAATAACCAATCAATTAACCTAGCTACAGCCTTTAAAAGCCCTGTAGGAACAACATTGACGCTCACAGATGACAATGAAAGCACGCTAACAGTTGGGCTACCGATCATTATGAATTCTGGTATTTCGTATTACTACTCCACCGAAAAAAAATACGCAGACCTTCACGCTCTGCAACTCACAGCAGCGGTAGAATATCAAACGGTATTTAACACCAGAGCTACGATCAATAACTATAGCACAGGCCTAGAATTGAGCATCATGGAGATGCTACATCTGAGAGGTGGTTACTATTCTGACAACGATTTAAATGATATAACTTACGGAATTGGATTTTCTCTACCTGTAGACAAAATCACTGAGCTGCCTGTAAACTTCTCCTTGGACTATTGCAGTCTGCCCCAAGCAAGTTTTACCGAGCACGATGGCACGGCAAACTTCCATTCGTTTTCGACAAGCTTACGGTATATTTTATTCTAGTCCCGCTATCCTAGCGTATAGCTCAATACACTCTTTCGCCTCTTTCACATCGTGAACTCGCAGTATCGCAGCTCCACCTTGTAGGGCAAAGGCATGTAAAAACGTGGTGCCATTTACTGCTTCTTGTGGCATAATGCCCAGTAATTTATAAATCATACTCTTACGAGAGACTCCTGCCAATAAAGGTACTCCCAATGCTTGAAAAGCTTCGAAATTCTTTAACAACTCATAATTATGTTGCTCAGTCTTACCAAATCCGAAGCCTGGGTCGAGCATAATATCCTGTATTCCTGCCGCCATACATTCTTCTTTTTTAGCTGATAGATAGGCCAGCACATCTCCAACTACGTTAGCATAGCGAGGGTCGTGCTGCATCGTTTTGGGCGTTCCCTGTTTATGCATGGCTATATACGGCACTCCTAACTCAGCAACAGTATTGAGCATTGCTTCATCATCTTCGCCAGCACTAATGTCATTTACAATATGAGCACCTGCAGCTACGGCTTGCTTGGCTACTTCACTTCTGAATGAATCTACAGATAGAATAGCATCTGTATGCCTCACCAACTCCTTTATCACGGGAACTACCCTATCCAGCTCTTGCTGAATGCTCACCTCATCGGCACCTGGTCGTGAACTATACCCGCCAATATCTAGTATATCTGCACCGTCTTTTAGCATTTGTAATGCTTGATTTACAGCAGCTTCTGTGGTATCGTATTTACCTCCATCTGAGAATGAATCTGGCGTAACATTCAGTATCCCCATCACCTTGGGTGTATCAAAATGCATCAGTGTGCCTTTTATGTTAATGCTTTGCTTCATGGAGTAGGTAGGTATTTATATTTTTGTGGCAAATTAAATCCATTTTGCATACAGATACTTCAATACTCTTTGACCAAGCCATCGCACAGTGTCGCGATATCTTCGAAAAAAAGACCTACGACTACGGTACCGCCTGGAGAATACTTAGGCCAATAAGTATCACCGACCAAATTTTTATAAAAGCACAACGTATTCGCAGCATTGAGGACAAGGGAACCAACAAGGTGGGTGAAAGCGTTGAGAATGAATTCGTAGGTATCGTAAATTATTGTGCAATAGCCTTAATACAACTCGGCCTAAAGGAATCCGACACGCTCGAAATGGACCCTGCAGTAGTACTTCAACATTATGATAAGCAAGCACAAGCCTGTAAAACACTGATGCTCACCAAAAATCACGATTATGGAGAAGCGTGGAGAGATATGCGGGTAAGCACCTACACCGACCTTATTCTGATGAAAATACTCCGTACCAAACAGATAGAGGACAAAGGTGGCGAAACACTTATTTCTGAAGGAATAGACGCCAATTTTAGTGATATGCTTAATTATGCCATCTTCGCATTGATAAGAATTAATAATTTCTACCAAACTTCATGAAGTATATAACCAACATTCTACGTGTATTTGTAGGTTTACTCTTTATTTTTTCGGGTTTAATCAAGTCTAATGACCCAACGGGATTTAGCTACAAACTGGATGAGTATTTCTCCGTGTTTGCCGAAGAACTGGAAGCCGATCAGGATTCACTTACGGTAAGTGTCAGCACATTAGATGGCACTTTTAGCAATACCGTTGTTCTTTCTGCCAATAGCTCCACTTATCCTATCGCCATTTCAACTACTCCTTGGCAAAAAATAGAATTAGGCAACAACGCCTACACCCACGTATCTGAAGCGAGCGTTAATCTAAACGGGAAAGAAGTATTTGCTACCACGGTAGAGGCTCAGGATAGTAATGAAGTTGTACTACAGGCAAATTTAAGTTATGCTGTAGGGTTAAATAAAATAGGGTCCAAGGAATTAACATTCGCCTCTTTTGACGTACTAGACAAAACGGTAGATGTAGATATTTCGTCATACCTCAAGCCCAACCCTGCCACAGTTGGCTTTTTGCAATCTATGCGACCTTACGCATTGGCATTGGCCATCTTCTTATGTGTATTAGAAATAGTGTTGGGTCTAGCCTTACTTATAGGTTGGTCTCCAAAATTTGTGGTAACGGCACTTGTTCTGCTTATTATCTTCTTCACTTTCCTTACGTGGTACAGTGCCTATTTCAATAAAGTAACCGACTGCGGATGCTTTGGCGATGCAATTAAACTTACTCCTTGGGAGAGTTTTTATAAAGATGTTATACTAAGTGTTTCAATTTTCTTTATTGCCATCGGCATCAAGCATATCAAACCTATATTTAGCAGTCCTTTTGCTGTGAAAATGCTTACCGTATTCACTTTGATGTCCGTTGGATTTTCTTTGTATTGCTGGCACTATTTACCTGTTAAAAATTTCCTAAAATTCAAGCAAGGAAATAATATAAAGAACTTAGCTGTAGTACCCGACGATGCCCCTTCTGATGTCTATGAAAATATTTTCATCTATGCTAAAGACGGTGTAGAAGAGGAGTTCAACATATCGGAGATGACTGGCAGAGATCTTAAAGCAGAGGGTTACACCTTCGTAGACCGCAAGGACAAGCTAATAAGTAAAGGTTACGAGCCTGAGATTCACGATTTTAAAATTATGGACGAAAATCGTGATAATGATTATGCTGATGATTTCTTTGCCAATGATAGCACGCGCAAAATACTGATTGTAATAAATGAAGTGGAAAATGCCAATGCAGATGCTATGCAAGATCTCAAAGAAATTATCAAAACATGCAAAACGGAAGGAATAGCGATATACCCCCTCACGGCAAGTGCAAGTGAAAAGGTAGACGCATTCAGACACAAGCATCAGTTAGACATTCCATTTTACTATGGAGACAAGACAAACCTAAAGTCTATCATACGAAGTAACCCAGGCTTAGTCCTTTTTGAGGGTAATGTAGTTGAGAAAAACTGGCCAAGCACACGACTACCTTCTGTCAAGCGATTTTTGAAAAAAGTAGGCCCATGATACGCTTCTTAGCTAAGCGATTGGGTAGCGGATTGCTTATACTCTTTAGTGTAGTGACTGTCGTGTTTTTCTTATTCAGCTTTTCGTTTCCCAATCCTGAGAGTATGGCCGTAGGTCAACGTACGGACCAAGCTACACAAGAGGCCATAAAAAAAGAGTTTGGACTAGACCAGCCGCTCGGAATGCAATACCTTCTTTTTCTCAATGACATTTCTCCTCTTTCGTTTCACAAAAACAGCTCGTCATCAGATTTGAGTGAGAAGTACGGGAAATGTGTCAAATTATCATTCGATCGACTGACGATTTTAATTAAAACGCCCTTTTTACGACGATCATTCCAGAGTAGAGAACGAACTGATACGCTCATTTTCCAAAGTTTTAAAGGGACATTTATATTGGCGTTGGTTAGCATCATCTTTGCGGCATTCTTTGGTATACTTCTAGGCGTTTTATCGGGAATCAAGGCGAATTCATTTGCCGATCAGGCGATAGTATTTGTGAGTACCTTAGGAATTTCTGTTCCATCATTCTTCTCAGCAATTATACTCGCGTGGTTATTTGGCTTCGTTTTCCACCACATCACTGGACTCAATATGACAGGCAGCTGGATAGACATAGACCCCTTCGTTGGAGAATACTACCAGTGGAAAAACCTAATCCTTCCGGCTATAGCTCTGGGTGTTCGGCCTTTGTCCATTTTTACGTTGCTTACGCGAAGTTCCATGCTCGAAACATTAAATAAAGATTTTATCAAGACGGCAAAGTCTAAAGGCTTGACTGCTAAGCAAATTCTCAACAAACACGCATTGCCCAATGCACTCAATCCTGTAATAACAGCCGTAAGTGGCTGGTTTGCATCGTTGCTCGCTGGAGCATTTTTTGTCGAGTACATATTCAACTGGCGTGGATTGGGCAAACTAACGATAGAAGCCTTAGAGATGAATGACCTTCCTGTGGTAATGGGAGCCATACTTTTTATCGCATTTCTCTTTGTGGTAATTAATATCATCGTAGATATACTCTATGTAAAACTAGACCCTCGTATCAAACTAAGCTAATGCATATATTCATCACTGGGTTTATGGGAGTGGGCAAAACCACAATGGGACGCGAGTTAAGCACCACATTGAATTTGCCATTTATAGACCTCGATGAGGCGATAGAAGAAAAAGCGGAATGCACCATCGCTACGTTATTTCAAACTCAAGGCGAACAAACATTTAGAAAGATAGAAAGAGAAACTCTACATCAAGTTATCGGTAAAAAGGAACAACACATCGTTGCACTGGGCGGAGGTACGATGTGTCACTATGATAACGCCGAGCAGTTGATTCGAGAAGGATTAGTCGTTTACCTTTATGCCTCTTGGGAAGAGATAGAGCAAAACATCGTTAACCTCAAAAATCGACCGCTTGTGAATTCGAATAGCCTTTCAGAATTAAAAGCTATTTTCGAAAAAAGAGAACCCTATTATCGTAAGAGTCAGCTCACAATGCCCATGAACACTACGTTTGAGAGCAAAAAACTCCTGAACATACTGAAGATATTAACAAATAGGTAACACTTCTTGTATAGATGCCGTTCTTCTCCCTACAATTGGAGTATTAATTTTTTATAAAACACTAAAACAATGAACAAATCAGATTTGATATCAGCTATGGCTGATAAAGCTGGCATCACTAAAGCACAAGCTGGTGAGGCCCTAGAAGGATTTATGGAGTCTACAACTTCTGCTCTTAAGAAAGGTGAAAAACTAATCTTAGTAGGATTTGGTACTTTCTCTGTAAGCAAAAGAGCTGCCAGAACAGGTAGAAACCCAAGAACAGGAAAAGAAATTCAAATCGCTGCTAAGAACGTTGTTAAATTCAAAGCAGGATCAGGCCTTTCTAACAACGTGAACTAGTAGCAATTCGTCACAAGGCGAGTTCTCATAGGACAAAATTTAGAACCTTCTCAGGAAACTGGGAAGGTTTTTTGATTTCGGTACATTCCGCTATCGCGGAACACCCAATCTGAGAAAAAACTGAGAATCATTCCTAGGTACAATTTTACTATCGCGTGCACACAAAGACGCAGAGTAGCGTAACCCTAATAGACGATCATTCATTAAGAGTAAAGCGAAGAATCTCACTTTAGACTATACGTGTCAATCGTTGTACCAAAGCAACAACGAGGATTCGCAGTTGGAAATCTTGGCGTGGTGCCGTGCCCTAAATGCAGTTGTCTCAGAATAATCTTACCTTCGTGAAATCAAAAAATCATTTTTAAAACACCTCGCTCAGACCTCTCCTACACCTCCTATGTATGAATTTGTACGGGGAGACAACATATACCTATACGACAAAGCAGGGAAGGCTTACGTGGACCTCATAAGCGGCATAGCCGTTAACAATATTGGTCATAACAACAAGCAAGTTACCAAGGCTATCAAAAAACAAGTAGATAAGTATAGCCACCAGATGGTATATGGTGAGTATATCGTAGGTCCACAAGTAAAATTAGCTAAAAGACTCTCCAAGTTACTCCCTGACAATCTCCAATCATTTTACTTTCTCAATAGCGGAAGTGAAGCCGTAGAAGGAGCAATGAAACTCGCCAAAAAACACACTGGCCGAAGTAAGATAGTCGCTATGCGAAACGCCTACCACGGCAGTACTAGTGGAGCATTGAGTATGATGAGTGACGAGTATTATGCGGGTCCATTCAAGCCCCTATTACCCAATATTCACTTTGCAGAATTCAACCAACTTGACACCCTAGATGTAATAGATAACAAGACAGCGGCCGTATTCATAGAACCCATACAGGCCGAGAAAGGATACAAACCGGCATCACACATTTTCCTAAATGCCTTGCGTAAGAAATGTAACGAGACAGGGACATTACTCGTTTTTGACGAGATACAAACAGGCGTGGGACGTACAGGGAAGCTGTATGCTTTTGAGCATTATAGCGTAGTACCCGATATACTCCTTAGTGCCAAAGCTCTAGGCGGCGGAATGCCCATAGGCGTTTTTATCTCTTCTAAGGAAATAATGGACAGCCTAAGCGACAATCCAATACTTGGTCACATTACTACCTTTGGAGGGCACGCAGTGAGCTGTGCTGCAGGAAATGCCGCAGTTAAATTTATCACTAAAAGTAATCTACTAGAGCAAGTACCGGCCAAAGAAGCTCTCCTTCGAGAACTACTCGTTCATACCAAAATAAAAGGCATTAGCGGCATAGGGCTTATGCTGGCCGTTCAGCTCGAATCCTTTGAAGAAGTGGAGCGTACTATGAAACGCTGCATTGAGCGTGGTGTTATTATCGACTGGTTCCTTTACAATATGGAATGCCTTCGTATTTCGCCACCGCTTATTATTACTGAGGAGCAGATAAGGGAGGTTTGTAAGGTGTTGTTGGAGGCATTGGATGATTGATTAACGGAAAGAATCATGAAAATAAAACCCATAAAAACAGAGGAAGACTAAAATACTGCTCTTGCAAGACTCGAACTAATATTTGATGCAAGCATAGAGTCTAAAGACGGGGATGAAGCGAAGCAGCTCGTAGAAGCAATTAGGGTGTATGAAGATTTGTGTCATCGAATATGAGTTTATTCCCATTTTTTCGGGATCGATATGAAACATTTCAACCTTAAAAACTTTGCCTACCTCACGCTTACCTTCATCGTAAGCACCATAGTCGGTACACTGACCCATGAAGGTGGACACATTGCAGTAGCCAAGTATTATGGTTACGAGACTACACTTCACTATGCAAGTATGAACTGGCAGAAGCCTTGGAAACAAGATTTTGACTCCATGCAAGCAATTTACTCACGTAATCAAGTAGATGAAGATAGGAGAATCAGACATTTAGAATCTGAAAGACAAGATAGTCTTGCAATAAAAGTAAAAAAGCAATATTCCTCATTAGACTATAAGGCTAAGTCTAGATGGATAAGCATCGGTGGCCCTGCACAAACTCTACTAACCAGCCTATTAGGTATAGTAATCCTCCTTTATCGACGAAAGTCAATACTTGAACAAGGAATGAAACTTTGGGATTGGTTCGCGGTGTTTTTATCACTGTTCTCCCTACGATTTGTAGCCAATATGACCTTGTCCGTTTTATATGAATTTATAAATCCGAATGGCACTTATTTTGGTGGTGACGAAGCACGTATAGCTCGTTCACTCAACTTATCGGCAGGCAGCATAGCAATCCCTCTTTTTTGCATTGGATTACTCATTGCTCTTTGGGTCATTTTTAAAGTACTACCGTACAAAACAAGATTTACATTTATACTCAGTGGTCTCACCGGCGGTGTGCTAGGCTGGATTATTTGGATGGATTGGCTGGGGCCGATAGTCTTACCTTAAATCGCAACCATTCTTCTTCTTTATTGTTACTTTTCTAAATGAAACTAACACTAAAACTTGCAGCCATATACAACATCCTTTGGGGAGCATGGGTAGTCCTGTTTCCAGACCATTTTTTTAATCTGGTAGGTATGGAGACGCTTAATCACCCAATGGTGTGGCAAGGAATGGGAATGGTTATTGGGGTATATGGCTTGGGCTATTGGTGGGCATCGTATGATCCTATGCGTCATTGGCCTATTGTAGCAGTTGGTTTTTTAGGTAAAATATTTGGACCACTGGGTTTTGTGATGAACTATGTGCAGGGTAACGTACCTTTTGAATTCATCTACACCCTTCTTACCAATGATTTCATCTGGTGGATTCCATTCTTTCTTATTCTCAAAAAGGTACATACCGACTACCGATGGAAGCTTTCGTAAACAGATGGCTCTATCGAGGACTAGGCATTTTTTACATATTCGCTGGGGCAAATCACTTCATCAATCCCGAGTTTTATCTACCGCTTATTCCTAATTATCTGCCCGCTCATTTAATACTCAATGTATTGGTTGGTCTTGTTGAGTTGGCTTTAGGTATATTGGTCTTTCTTCCTCGATATACACAAACAGCTAGCTGGGGAATTATCCTACTGCTCATAGTACTCATACCTTCCCATGTATACTTTATCCAAATAGGCAGTTGCGTAAAAGATGGGCTATGCATATCCGAGTGGTTTGCTTGGGTAAGACTTATTATGGTACATCCATTGCTTATTGTATGGGCGTGGTGGATAGGGAATAGAACATTATCTTAACAATCTCTAAACCCATTTTCATCTCCAATTGTTACCTTTATACCACGTGTTAGGATTTCAATTTTCAAAATACATACCCAACAAGGTAGACGGAAGCAATTTCGAAAATCTGCTTGATCTTTTTAAACAGCTACTACTCCATACTAGTGGTGATATGACCGAGGCTCTTGATTGGATGAATGAGCTGGATAAGCAGCACAACATTACCAACAGCGAGTATGGTATGGGCGATTTTATTCAAGACCTGAAGGACAAAGGCTACATGGATGAGAACAAACGCACCGGTGAGTATGAAACAACCTCCAAGATGGAACAGGCCATTCGCAAGAATGCCTTACAAGAGGTATTTGGCAAACTCAAAAAAAGCGGCAAAGGCAACCACAAAACACGATTTATAGGCATTGGCGATGAGTCTACAGCCGATATGCGTGGCTACCAATTTGGCGACAGCCTAGACCAAATCGCCCTTACGGAGAGTATCAAAAACGCTCAGTTTAACCACGGAGCCAACGAGATGATGACACACGACGACCTCGTCATCAATGAAAAGACCTACAAAACGCAGACAAGCACTGTACTGATGATAGACATTAGCCATAGTATGATATTGTATGGCGAAGACCGCATCACCCCTGCCAAACGTGTAGCACTTGCTCTTGCTGAATATATCAAAACGCAGTTTCCTAAGGACACCTTAGATATCATCGTATTTGGTAACGATGCGTGGCAGATCACACTCAAAGATCTCCCTTACCTTAAAGTTGGTCCTTACCATACCAATACAGTAGCGGGACTGCAACTAGCACGTGAAATATTGCGAAGAAAACGCAATCCCAATAAGCAGATTTTTATGATTACCGACGGTAAACCAAGCTGCCTCAAAGAAGGAATAAAGTACTACAAAAACAGCTTCGGGCTGGATAAGAAAATAGTAAACAAGTGCTACAATGAAGCTGCCGCTTGTCGTAGATTAGGAATACCAATAACCACATTTATGATAGCACAAGACCCTTACTTACAGCAGTTTGTAGAAGAATTTACAGAAACTAATAATGGTAAAGCATTTTATACGGGTCTGCAAGGGCTTGGTGAAATAGTATTTACCGATTACGCTAAGAATAAGAGAAAAAGAATGTAGTCCTTTGGTACATTTCGCTATCGCGAAACACTCAGAATGACAAAAGATAAACGAGATAAAAGCAAATTTAAAAAACGGAGTTGTCATTCTGAGTTCAATTTATCGGAGAGCAACGAAGCTCAAATTGAGTACCGAAGAATGGACTAAAAGCATTAAAAAATAAATAACTAATAATTGATAATTATTAAATGAAACCTACGACACTCGGCGAACTGAAAGCCAACGGATATAAATCACAGAGCATACACGAAGAGCTAAAAACCAACCTACGTGAGCAATTAGCAAATAAGGAACCTATTTTCACAGGAATACTCGGTTACGAAAATTCGGTGATCCCCGATTTTGAAAGAGCTATACTTAGTGGACACAGTATCAACTTACTCGGTCTACGTGGACAAGCCAAGACTAAAATGGCACGTCAACTAACGAGTTTGCTGGACGAGTATATTCCGTACATAAATGGCAGCGAGGTAAATGATGACCCATTGGCTCCGCTATCTTATTATGGTAAGCAACAGGTAAAAGAACTGGGCGATAAAACACCAATAGCGTGGCTACATCGCGATGAGCGATATATAGAAAAACTGGCTACGCCAGATGTGAGTGTTGCCGACCTTATAGGTGACGTAGACCCCATAAAAGCGATTAATGAAAAACTGAGTTACAATGACGAACGCGTAATACACTACGGTATAATTCCGCGAGCCAACCGCTGTATATTTGTAATCAATGAGCTACCCGATTTACAACCACGTATTCAAGTAGCATTATTCAACATTCTGCAAGAAGGTGACATACAAATAAGAGGATTCAAAATGCGAATGGCATTGGATATGCAGTTTGTATTTACCGCAAATCCTGAAGACTATACCAACAGAGGAAGCATCGTAACACCGCTAAAAGATAGGATAGGTAGTCAGATTTTGACACACTACCCCAAAACCTTGGCGATGAGTAAGGCAGTGACTGCTCAAGAAGCCAAAATTGACGAATCTATGCAAAAGGTAGTAGTGATCCACGACCTTATTCCTACGCTTATAGAGCGAATGGTAATAGAAGCCCGTAGCAGTGAATTTGTAGATGCTAAAAGTGGGGTTTCTGCTCGATTGGCTATATCTGCATTAGAAAATATTTATAGCGGAGTAGAAAGACGTGTTGTCATTAATGGCGACAAGAAATCACTCGTAAGAATCAGTGATTTAGTAAGCATCATTCCGGCCATAACAGGTAAGATTGAGATGGTGTACGAAGGTGAGCAAGAAGGACCACTGAATGTGGCTCACCAACTTATAGGCAAAGCCATACGAGCTGAGTTTATACAGCATTTCCAAAATCCCGAAAAACTTAAAACCAAGGACAAAGAAGGCAACTCCATAGAGAACGCCTTTAGCCGCATAACTGAATGGTTTGAACGCGGAAAAACACTAGAACTTACCAATGATGCAAGTGACAAAGAATACCAACGAGCATTGAATAGTGTAGATGGTCTGGCTTTATTTATAGATGAGAATATGTCAGATGCTCGTCCACTCGAAAAACACCTCTGGATGGAATTTGTATTACACGGCCTTGCCGAATATTCTAAACTGAGCAAAAATCAAATAGATGAAGGGCTGGAGTTCAAAGACTTGTTTGGGAGTATGATGAATTTTTAGGCTACTGAGATGTAGGACTAAGGATGTAGGATATAAGATTTAGGACTTCTTTGTGACGCTGGATGTAATGACGCTGGACTCAGGACTCAAGAGAAAATGACTCATGACATAGAAGAATCAATAGCTGCATTTTCTTTAAAATCTTCACGAATAGAATTAGAAAAGACAACATCCTACAAAGGTTTTTTTGGGGGAGGTGGGGTACGCAGGTGGAGCCTATTTAGTGATAACTTCACACCGCCTGCCATTGCGATTTTTCAGATACACAAGTGTATACTAACGAATAAAAATTAGGCATTTGCATATGAAAAATATACGCAAGTAGGGCGAAGTGTGAAGTGGTTTGCCCGCAGTATGCGGAGGGTAAAATCACCTTAATGGCTACTAGATTTTCGTTTCTTTACATCTATGGAAAAGAAAAATAGTAACACCTCCGCCAATTCAATGTGCATATTAATCATTGGTATCTGAACTGATAAGGGACAGGAGAAAAGAGCTTAAGAGTATCTGGATAAAAATAACTTATTCCTTTTGAGGTATTTTAGCCCTTAATTAGCATTTTTTAGATTTTAAAAAAACGATACCAATGAGCAAATACCACTACTACATACTATCAGGTTTGGGAGCGGATGAGAGAGTTTTCTCCCGCATTGATTTCCCCGTGAATCATACACACCTTCATTGGATAGAAAATAAACCTAATGAGACCTTGGCCGAGTACGCCGCTCGACTTGCACAGAACATTAAACACGACAACCCAATACTTATAGGGCTAAGTTTTGGTGGAATAATGGCTCAAGAAATAGCCGCAATCACACCAGTAAAGCAGCTCATCCTAATCTCCACCATCAAGAGTAAAAGTGAGAAACCATGCTTTATGGATATAGCGGGCAGTTTGCACCTGCCTGATTATGTCCCCGAATCATTACTCAAACGAGCAAATAAGCTGATGGCATACGCTTTCTCACTTGTAAATCCAGAGGAACAAGAGGTGCTACAGTCGTGTTTTGAAAACTCAAGTCCAGACCACTTACGTTGGGCGATGAATCGCATAGCCAACTGGGAAGGTGTGGAGACTAATACGCCAATTTTTCACATTCACTCTACCAAGGATCGTATTTTTAGCAGTAATAAGGATGAAGCTGACGCTCAAATACCCGGTGGTCATTTTGCAGTGTATACTAATTCAGCTGAACTCAATGAGATGCTACAGAAGCTATATGATAAGTTCTAAAGTCCGTTTAGCCACTCGGCTATGACATTAATAACTTCTTCGCTCACATTATTGGGGGCAAAATAATCTTGTGGACTACCACGCTCCGCATCTGTAGGTGTAAATAGGTGCGTCAAACCGGGAAAACTCTGCATCGTAACATTTGGCTTAGTACTTACGGCATCCTTCCATATAGCAAAGTCTGTCATTGTTATTTGATAGTCTTTCTCCCCTTGTAGGATTAAAAAAGGTAAAGAATCATTGTGCTTTACCATTTCCACAGGGTCATAGGAACCGATACTCTTCCAAAATGTACCTGGCCAATAAGCTAACAGCACTTCTGCTGAGGTACTATCCGTATAATTACCATCCCGAATATTCTGAGCCCTCGCCGTATTATTAATGATAATCTCCTCTTCCTCATCTGTTATTTCCCCATCAAAATTGGTGAGATAATTCATCTGATGTTCAATTAAATCTTCCAACCTACGAGCATTTGCAGAGAATAATATAGCAGCATCGAGTTTTGAATCTAATGAATCAGCTATGAGCGGCAAAGCATACGCCCCAAGGCTGTGCCCTAGCATCGTATACTTACCAAAGCTCAGACTTGTATCTTCCTGCAACGCAGTTAGAGCGGCAATTGCATCATCTATTGTTTCATCATATAAGTCAAATTGTTGGGTCATGAGATTCGGATAAATCCTAAAACGTTTATCATACCTAAACGTAGCAACCCCATTGCGAGCCAACCCCATAGCCAAGTCATAGAATACCTTGTTAGGTCCTATCGTCTCGTCTTTATCATTGGGTCCGCTACCGTGTACTAGGACTGCAACTGGGCAATTATTACAGTCAATGGGTATTACTAATTCACCAGAGAGGGTAAGTGTGTCACTCTTAAAGTCTATATATTTTTTTCCTGTGCTAAGCTCTTTGGCATAACTCGCAAGTTGGTACCCAAGTTGTGTTACGTAAAGGCCGCTAATCTTCTTTTTACTATTTTGAGACAGCAACATTTTTACCGCGACACCTTCAAAACGTAAGGTTCCTGATTCCTTTATTCCATCATCTATATCCTCTATTTTAATATCATCTATGGCGATATACTTACCTGAATTGGCAGTAAGTTGTTTCCATACTTCTTCTAACTGGTCTTTTTTAATGGTCTCCTTCATTCGCTCATCAAAACAACGATACACCTTGTTAAAGTTACCCTTATTCAGGTTGTTCACCACCTCGTGCATCACTGTTTGTGCACTGACTGAAGTATAAAGCCCAACTAAAAAAAAGAAAGTAAAACTACGCATTCATCCTTTATACTAAAAAGTGCTACTTGCCTTGTCGTACTTGCGAAGGAGCTTTATAAATACCGCAAAATCCTTAGGATAATCTGCAATAATTTTCATAGGTGTTCTGTCTATATCCTCTAACTCTAAGGAGTAAGCGTGCAACGCAAATCGCACTATCATCGGCTTTTCTTCATCATTTTTATTTGGGGTAAATCCTCTTTTAAATCGGGAGAGATATGGCATTTTACCTCCATATATTTCGTCTGCTGCTATTGGTGCATTTTGCGAAGCAAGGTGAATACGAATCTGATGTTGCCTTCCACTTTCGGGTTTACACTCCAATAGTGTAAAATGGCCAAAATTCTCAATACTATTCACTATGGTTTTACTCGGCTTACCCTTTAATTTGCTTATAGCACTTCTGCCACTCCGAGTTGTAGTAAGCGGTAAGTTAATCTCTAAATCGGCAACACTGTGTACCCCATCACTTAAGGCGTGGTACACCTTGGTAACTCGGCGTTTCTCAAAAGCTACAGCTGCGTGTGAATAGGCTTTTGCGTGTTTAGAAAGTAAGAGCACACCACTTGTTTCCTTGTCTAGTCGGTGACATAGTTGCAAGTTCTCATCGTGTCGTTTGGCTTGTTCTATTACGCTGTTAGCTAAACCAATACGCTCGTGTAGGCTACTCACACCGGCGGGTTTGCTTATAGCGAGATAATTATCGTTTTCAAAAACGATTTGGTCTTTAAAAATGAATCTTCTCACGCGTTGATGTATTTCATTATCTCAGTGATATCTAAGCTAAACTGCTCACCTTTTTCAAGGTTTTTCAAGGTCAATTTTCCTGTTTTCATTTCATCCTCTCCTATCACAATTGCATTTTTAACGCCTATCTTATTTGCAAAGTCAAACTGCTTATTTATTCGCTTATTGTCAGGATATACAATACAGGGTAATCCATTTTCCCTAAATGTCCTTGCCACACCCATCGCGTATTGTTGACTGGCCATATCAAAATGGCAAAGGAGCGTGTTTTCATTATTATGCAAGTTGTCGGACCAGAGGTTCTGAGCTTCTAATATTTCGTAAATGCGATCTATACCAAAGCTGATTCCAACACCACTTACGTCTTTTAGCCCAAAAACACCCGTAAGGTCGTCATAGCGACCACCACCAGATACACTGCCAATTCCGCTATCGGGCACTACCGCCTCAAAAATACATCCGGTATAATAATCCAAACCACGAGCCAAACTTAGGTCTAGCTCTACTCGTATGTCTAGGTCATATCCTTTCAGAAATGCTAATACAGCACTCAAATCGTCAATGGCTTTTTGTGCGATGACATTATTATTAAAGGCTTGAGCAAATGTTGCAAGATTTTGTTCGGTAAGTTCGGCATTTCCTATGATAGCAAACAGCTGTTTGCACTTGGTTTCATCTACTCCGTATCCTACCAGTTCTTTCATTACGCCTGCTTCGCCTATTTTGTCTAGCTTATCGAGCGTAGTCGTAAATTTACCTACAGGAAAATCCAGTGACAACTCATCTACCAATGCTTCCAAAAACTTGCGGTGATTTATTTTAAGTATCGCATTGGGTAATCCCAAGTTAGTAAATACTTCATTATATATCTGAATGAGGTCAGCCTCGTGTAAGAGTGAATTACTCCCTATACAATCAGCATCACACTGCGTAAACTCTCTAAATCTGCCTTTAGCTGGTCTATCACCTCGCCACACTTGTTGAATTTGGTATCTTCGAAATGGAAAAGTTATATCATTTCGATGTTGTACGACAAACCGAGCAAACGGGATTGTTAAATCGTAACGCAAACCTAATTTAGAATTCCCTGGTATCCACCTTTCTGGTAACAAGGCCTTTATTCCATCGGCTTTCTCTTCTGGCAATTCATTTACAATCTCTTTATTGCTACGTATCTTGTACAGTAACTTATTTCCTTCTTCACCATACTTCCCTTCTAAAGTTTCGAGTGTCTCAAGTGCAGGTGTCTCTAGTGGCTCAAAACCATATTTCTTAAAGACGGTACGCACGGTATCCAATATAAAATCACGCTTACGCATTACTGCGGGGCCAAAGTCTCTGGTGCCTTGTGGATTAGATGGTTTTGCCATGGTGGCAAATGTACGTCACACCTATTTAAAATCGTTGTTCAGCAGACGATAGTTATACTTTTGGATAAAGACTTTTAAGTCAGACAAAAGTCGTTGAGTTTCCAACGGATATTCATCGGCTATATCACGTTTGTGTGCAGCATCTTTTTTATAAGCATAAAGTTCAGACTTCGAGCTACCATTCCACAGGAGTGAAAACGAGTCGTTAGAGCAGACATATACGTTCCCATCGTATTGATAAGCTAACCTATTTGCACTATCGTATAGAGGTCTGCCAATGGCAATCGTTTGCTCTATCCCCGCACAACTTTTAATGGTTGGCAACAAGTCTATCTGTTGCACGATAGACGAATCTATACCTGGTGCAACAAGGCTTGGAGCATAGATTAATAACGGGATTTCATACTTCCCTCTATAGCTGCTATACGCTTGAGTCTCGTTGATAGATGTATGATCCGCAGTAATTATGAATACCGTATTTTTAAACCAAGGCGTTGTCTGGGCGGTTGCAAAAAAACGTTTCAATGCCTCGTCGGTATATCCTATCGACTGATGTATAGCAGCCGTACCTTTGGGTAAATATTCATACCCCGGAGGAATGGTATACGGATGATGGCTGCTCAGCGTAAACACTCCACTACACCAAGGTTGACTTTGAGTCCCTAACTCACTAGCAAAATATTGCAAATAAGGCTCATCAAATATACCCCAAGTACCATCAAAATCAGATTCATCCGAGTATTGTTGTCGCCCCTTATACACCTCGAGTCCCTGTGCTAGTAAAAATGGTTTGAATCCCATAGAGAGTTCATCTGCTCCGTGAAAAAACGAGGTATGATAACCTGCATCCTTTAAACTTACAGGCAAACTCTCAATCTCACTGTTCGTATATAATGAGCCGATGAATGGACTTTTCATAAAGGATGGAATACCTGCATAAATAGCTGCAACGGCATCCATAGACCGTAAACCATTAGCATACGCATTGGTAAATGTGCGAGACTCCCTTGCCAAACTATCCAAAAAGGGAGTATAGCTCACCCGGCCTACGGTATTTAGTCCCGTATATTCCTTGCCGAAACTTTCGAGTAAAATCAAACAAATATTAGGCTTGCTATTAAGAGGAGAAGATAATTTTAAATGATCCTCCGTCAATTTTACCTTCAAACTATCATCAGGAATAAATTCTACGTAGGTGATGGATTGCTTTCCTATGGACTCTAATAGTACGTAAGTAGGTGTTACCGCCGTTGTAGCTTCAACATTGGATAGATTTCCATACGCGTCTAGTAAGTTTAGAGGTTTAAGTGCCACTCCACCCCTTGCAAAAAATACAATAAAGACAAGTAAGACTCCACTCACTACTAGCGATTGCTTCCTTTCGAGTACTAAATGAGTACGCTTTTCCAACTTCAAGATGAGCCACATAAACACTACTGCAATGACTACGACCCACCAAAAATCAATGGCATAACCCAATAGTATGGAAATACTCTGTCCCTTAATCATCTGAAAAAGTTCAACACCTACGATGGTTTTACTAGTCTCGTAATAAAATACCGCTACCAGACCATACACTAATGAACTCAAGTAGAGTATCACGAATAGAACTCTATTCACTAAACTCCACCATGATGCTTTATAAAATAAACCTATGAATGCGGTGATAAATAGTGGTGAATACCAAATTGCGAGTGTCTTCAAATCAAATCGTGTCGCAAATAACACGTAACTCCAAGACCCCTGAATATTGAGATTAGGGTACAAGCTAACCAACAAAATTCGGCATATCCAATGCGACGAAAGGAGCAGAAGTAGAAAGCATAGTAAATTACCTATATTTTTTATCGTAATTTGCACTTGAATAGATTGCAAATTATGCTAAATTTGCAGTCCTGTAAAAGGAAAAGGTGTAATTAGTTTTGAACTTTACACACCACACAATTAAAATTAAGAACGAATTTTTACTAAAATGAAGAGCGATATACATCCAGAAAACTACCGATTAGTTGTATTCAAAGACATGTCTAATGGATTTCAGTTTTTGACCAAGTCTTGTGTAGAGACTAAAGAAACAACTACTTACGAAGATGGTAATGAATACCCAATCTACAAGTTAGAGATATCTAGTGCTTCTCACCCGTTTTATACTGGTAAGATGAACTTTGTAGATACTGCAGGTAGAATTGATAAGTTTAACAAGCGTTATTCAAAAAAGAAATAAAAGTTTAACCTTAGAAAATACACAAGGCTCTCTATATTTGGAGGGCCTTTTTTTATGAATATACTATTATTTGACGACGACAAGCGAAGTAATTTACTACCGCTTGCCTACACAAGACCTTGCGGAGATTTGCGAGTAGGAATACTTACCATTGCCGAAAAATGGGAAAAACGCTGTCAAGCTACAGTCTCGTTTGTCACTGAATCTTATTTATCTAAGAAATTCACAGCTGCACATACGAACGATAACTATTATATCAATGGTAGAACGTTGGTTAATGACAATCTACTTAGTGCTATCAACGCACTAGAGATTAATCAATCCCTCTGGCACAAAGAAACTTTAATTGCTTTGCGTGGTGCCAAGGTATTTTCTGATTATGCAAGCATCGCAAATAATGAGGCAGAAAAAATCGAACTTACAGATGTAGATGTTCTTTCCTTCTGCTACGATATTTTTTCTAAAAATGGAGCTCAGATAAAGTCCGACTTCGACATACTAACCAAAGGCAGGACATCTGCTGCTCTATCGGAGACTAATACTCTTATTGGCAAACATATTTTTATAGAAGAAGGAGCAACTATTGAAGCAGCTACTCTCAACTCTAAAAACGGACCTATATACATTGGCAAGAATGCCGAAATTATGGAAGGTTCGGTAGTTCGCGGTCCCCTGGCTTTATGTGATGGATCTACCATTAAGATGGGTGCAAAAATATATGGCGATACAACCATAGGCCCTTCGTGTAAAGTAGGCGGTGAAGTGAGCAATTCTGTATTTTATGCCCATAGCAATAAAGGCCATGATGGTTTTTTAGGCAATAGTGTGATTGGGGAATGGTGCAACTTAGGTGCTGACACCAATAGTTCAAATCTAAAAAATAACTATGCTCAAGTAAAATTATGGAATTATACCAAAGGTAGATTCGCTCCTACAGGATTGCAATTTTGCGGTCTAATTATGGCCGACCATAGCAAGTGTGGTATCAATACGATGTTTAATACGGGAACAGTTGTGGGAGTATCCGCCAACATATTTGGAGCAAGTTTCCCACGTAACTTTATCCCATCTTTCACATGGGGAGGTGCTACTGGTTTTGCAACGTATACACTACCTAAGGTATTTGAAACTACTCGAATTGTAATGCAACGCAGGAGCAAAGAACTTAATCAAACAGAACAAGACATTTTAACATATTTATTTAACCAATCTGGCGAGTACAGATTTTGGGAAAACAAGAGACAAAACGCATGAGAAAAAACATAGTAGCAGGGAATTGGAAAATGAATTTGGACATCAATGAAGGTGATACATTGCTATCCAATATTCTAGAGCAACCGATAGATAGTGCAGTTACAACCATCATAGCTCCACCGTTTATTCACTTAGAACGATTTCATCAAATGCTAAGTGGTTCTAACATTGCTTTAGCAGCACAAAACTGCCATAATCAAGTATCGGGAGCTTATACTGGAGAAGTATCAGTGAAGATGCTCAAAAGCGTAGGTGTACAATACGTTATCCTCGGTCATAGCGAACGTAGGGATTATTTTAATGAAGACAGTATCACTATAAGCTACAAGGTAAATCATGTGCTTGAGCATGAGCTGCAACCTATATACTGCTGTGGCGAAAGCTTAGAGCAAAGAAAAGAAGGTGTACATTTTGATACCATTGAGAAGCAAATCAAACAAGGATTATTTCATCTCAACGAGATGGAACTTCGTAACTGTATCATAGCTTACGAACCAATATGGGCTATAGGTACGGGAGAAACGGCTTCACCTGAGCAAGCACAAGAAATACACGAATTTATCCGAAGCATAATTGCTAAACAATACAATCCGATGGTTGCCGAAGAGATATCTATACTATACGGAGGGAGTGTTAAGCCATCTAATGCTAGAGAACTGTTTGCTAGTAAAGACATTGATGGAGGATTGGTAGGTGGAGCGTCATTAGATGCTCAAAGCTTTGGTCAACTTACAAATAGCTTTTAAGTAAGTAAACTCCTATTAAAAAAGGTATCCCAAACCGATGGCCAAATGGTCAACGGGATTGAAAGTAAAACGCTGATTTGCATTATTACTTGGTGCGTTATAATCTTGTAGGTTAACATTAAAATTAGCTCTTGATTCCAACGAGAGTCTAATATTCTTAATAGGCTCATAAGCAACACCAAAGGTGGGTCGCACACCTAAATTCCAAAAGTATCCGTAGTAGTCACTATTAGCTGCTTGGTCAAAAGATGAGTTCCAATAACCATCAAGGGCTACGTAACCAAATGCTTTATCTAATCCATCCAATGGTAACTTACGCTGAGCACCTATAGAAAGGTCGTACTGCACCGTTCCTTCATTGGTAAACAAGGTGTCTGCTCTAGTTTCTCTATCTGTATCTACCAATAATCTTAGCCCACCTCTTAAGCTCCAATCAGAACCGGACAGTTCTTTTCTGTACATCAACTGATAGCTTGATTGCTCATCTAGCTTCAATGGAGCAATTAGCAAAGAAACCTCGTTTGTTAGCTGTGCAATGCTTACAGAACAAAGTATAAATCCGGACACAAGTGTTATGACGATTCTTTTCATGATAGTATACAATGATACAAAATAAAAAAGGCCCCGAAAAATCGGAGCCTTTAAATTTTATGTTGCTAAATAAGTTTTATTATTTTGAAGATTGACTCAAGTCAATTCTTCTAGTGCTATACTCAACACCAGAACCTGTAGCATATCCGGTAGATAATCTACTTCTTTCTATACCGTAATTAGCTTCTAAGTGGTCAATAATAGCATTTGAACGTTTCCATGCTAATTGCTCCCCTGATTTGTTAACAGTGTAACCTGTAGCTGAAATTGTAAGTTCAGGACATTGCTTCATTTTCTCAGCGATAGTGTATAACACCCCGTAAGAAGAAGCTGATATTTTAGAGCTGTTGTTATCAAATATGATGGTAGGCAATGTTACATTCTCGCAGTTACAGCAAGCTCCGCCTACTTGAATAGCAGACCCATCAGGAGCCACTAAAGAACCCGGAGCTGAGTTAGGTTCTACATCTAAACCATCAGGAACTCCGTCTCCATCACTATCAATAGCTCTTCCGTTCTCATCGTACTTAACATTTGGATCTTTGATAGAGAAAGGCTCTAAGTCTTTATGGTCAGGAACTCCGTCTCCGTCAGTATCAACCATAGTCCCATCTCCATATACTTTTGCACCTTTTTCAGTGTTGTTATCAGTATCAAAGAAATCACCTACACCGTCACCATCAGCATCATCAGCTAAGGTCATCAATTTATCAGTAATTTTAATAAGACTATCCATTCCATCATACACCGTAGCAACAGGGTTAATCCAATCATAGTGACCTTCATCGCTTTCCTTACCTAACTTAAAAGAGGCTTGAAGCCCTAGAGTTGAGTAGAAATCAGTGAATCTATTAGTAGGAACAGGGAAACTAAATGCATCAAGTGCATCAGTACGAGTCCAACGCGTTTTCAACTCCAATCCTAAATCCAATCTGTCGCCGAAGTTTCTCTTGAAACCTAATCCAAAAGGAACAGTAAAGTTTCTCCCTTTGTAAGAAGATCTAGCATCCACAACTTGAGAAGCGTCAGTAGTTTCACTACCATCAACATCGTAACCTATAAAAATGTTAGGCCAGGCAGTATAGTATTCCTGAGCGTCAGCAGCATCTGCGAAACTTCCTTGAGCATCACTCCAAACTGCTCCAACACCAAAAAACGTGAATAATTGAATGCTTCTAAGAGGTTTAAAAAACGAAATGTTACCTAATGTGAAAACTCCAACAAGATCTAAATCCTTAAAATTATTTTTAACGGTATACGAATCTTCCGTTGGATTCTGATTACCCAAATTAGTATTACCACCATTGGTTGAAAACTTATAATCTGTTCTCCCACCTTTGAGAGTACCGATATTTCCACTTGCTTTTAAACCAAAAGAGGGTGAAACCGAATACTTGACGTGAGCACCACTAGAGAAACCGACTTGACCGTTGTCTGCATCACCATTTAAAAGAGTTGGACTAATCTGAAGACCAACCGACCACTTCTTAGGCGATTTAAATTTAGAGAAATAACTCTGTGCGTCAGCCGTAGTGAACGACACTAATGCTACGAGTATAAAAATGATTTTAAAATGTTTCATGACTTTGAGTGTGAGCAACTTTAATTTTATTTTAGTATTTAAATTAGTTGACAAAAGTAAAGGAAAATTGCCGATTAGCAAACGCTTACAAGAAATTTACACTTATTTTTTTAGCTGACCTAAACCCAAATACCTCCTGAGCATTTTCTGACAAATCATAGATATCCTGCATCCATTCAATAAGATGCACCTGTCTTTCTTGCACATAGCTAGGATTAAAGAATTTAGCCCTTGTTTTCAGAACCTTATTCACCCCTTTATTCTGCTTGGCCTTAAGCTCTATTTGTTCAGAAATCAATGCATTCAAACCATCTAATTTCGGAGTAATCTTTTTGATTTTCGCATCCAGACTGAATCCAGGAAAAGAAACTTCAGCAAAATCTTTGAACCTTTCTAACGAGGTAACAATACTAGAACTATAAGTGTCCAAATCACTCTTTAGTCTTCGCAGCTCCTCACTGAATAACCCTACGATTTGTTCCTCGGTATCAAACAACTTTTCAATATCAGTTATTGACTTGACGTGAGTCACGTTTTGCGGAATTAATATAGCAGATGTCCTTAAATGAAGAATAGGTACGGGCAATTCGTAATTATTAAAAATTCCTTTGAGTTGCATCCAGTATTTCAACTCTGACGGACCGCCAACATATACTATGTTTGGCAATATCCATTCTTGATACAGAGGTCTCAATGCTGCATTTGGACTTAATTCTAAACTAATATCTTCAACATACTTTCCAGCTTCTTCTGCACTGTACTTTCGGGTTATCCGCTCACGGCTGTTGGCACTCAGCTCAAAAAGATTGCAATCACGAATGTGAAGCTGACTCGCGTAGCCTTTCTCTTCTAACTTGCGAGTATAAACGTGAAGGACTTCTGAATGACTTTGTTGTAAGTCATTAATCATCACCTCTGCAAATGACTCCTTTAGTTCCCGATTATCCGGATCGAGGATAACAATGCCCAAATGGCCTAAATAATAATGTAATAACTGACGAAAGGCGATACTTAGATTAGGAGCATTTTTATAAATATCCTCACACGTATCAATAAAAGCAAGTTGCTCCGCAGAGAAATTAAAGTCACTTCTAATTTGAGCCCAAAGCTCTGGCAGTCCTTCGGTGGTCATCCTCCCTACGGCACCCCCTTGTTCAGTCTCCCATGTTATGGTTTTCCCAAATAATTTTACAGAGGCTATTTCCTCTAAATCGTGGTCTTCCGTCGCCATCCAAAAAACAGGGACAAAGTTATGCTCTGGATGCTTCTCTTTCAATTCTGAGGCAATGACAATGGTATCCAATGCCTTATATAATACATACATTGGACCAAGACCAACGTGTATCTGTTGACCCGTAGTGACAGTAAATGTATTGTCTTGCTTTAAATGTGAGATGTTTTCAGAAAATAGACCCTCCAATGCAATTCCTGACTCTTGATATTGCTCTTTGAGTAGCTTCACAAGAGTAAGTCTCTTTTCTGAAGAGAAATTTTCTTTTGATTCAATCGCTTTCGCGGCTTCACCTATTTCTGGCTTATAGCTACGAAACGCATCTAATTTATCCGTTAAGTAATAATCTTTTAAGAATTCACTAGAAAAGAAGGTGTCCCATCTATCTATAGCAAAACTTTTCATTACTTATCCAATTTGGCCATGAGGTCAAATGCCTCAGCTCCGGTTATCAATGTATCTACAAAATCACCAACTCGCATGTATCCTTCATTTAGTGAGATTATTACTTCATTATCTACTTCGGGAGAATCGAACTGTGTTCTGCCTATATAACTATCGCCCTCTATCCTATCTATAAGGACACGCTGTTTCGTCCCTACAAGAAGTTCGTTATTAGCCATAGATATATCGTGCTGTAAGTTCATTACTGCTTCGGCTCGAGCGGCTTTCACATCTGCTGGCACGTGATCCTCTAATGTACCTGCGTGTGTTCCTTCCTCGTGCGAATAGGTAAAAACTCCTAATCGGTTGAACTTATAATGCTCTACAAAGTTGAGTATATCTTCAAAATCTTCTTCGTACTCTCCTGGATGACCCAGTAATAAGGTCGTACGTAGAGCAATACCATCTACTTCAGATTTTATCCTATCCAATACTTCTTCTGTTCTGCGTTTTGTAATTCCTCTACGCATACTTTTTAGTACGTTATCTGATATATGCTGAATCGGAATATCCAAATACTTGCAAATATTTGGTTTACTATTCATTACTGGCAGTATCTCAAATGGAAACTTAGACGGATATGCGTAGTGTAATCTAATCCACTCTAATCCTTCGACATCACTAAGCCTATCCATAAGCTCATGAAGTCTACGCTCTCCATAAAGATCAATTCCGTAATAGGTAGAATCCTGAGCAATAAGCATTATCTCCTTTACTCCATCTCTTACAAGTGCCTTTGCTTCATTTACTAAATCATCTATGGGCTTGCTTACGTGACCACCACGCATCAACGGAATTGCACAAAACGAACACGGCCTGTCGCACCCTTCTGATATTTTCATGTACGCAAAATGCTTTGCTACTGATGATTTACGTTCACCTAGCAGCTCTTTGCGATAGTCTACCCCTACTTGATTCAGGAGTTGTGGGAGCTCGAATGTGCCGTACCACTTATCAACCTCTGGTATCTCAGGGGATAAGTCTTCTTTATATCTTTCGGACAAACATCCGGTTACGATAAGATTCTCAATATTACCCGCTTTCTTCTCGTCAGCGTACGCCAATATTGTATCTATACTCTCCTGCTTAGCGTTATCTATAAAACCACACGTATTGATGATGATGGTATCTGCATCCTTTGCATCTTCGTGAACAGTGTGAACGTCACCAGCCTCTAGTTGTGCTTGCAATACTTCACTATCTACGGTATTCTTAGAGCAACCTAAGGTTACGATAGATACTTTATTGGGCTTATAGTTTTTTGTTTTCATAGTTTATTCTGCAAATAGAGAATTGACAAAACTTGGTGCATCAAATAGTTGCAGATCGTTCATCTGCTCACCTACACCAATATATTTTACGGGAATACTAAATTGATCGCTAATCCCAAGGACCACGCCACCTTTGGCGGTGCCATCTAATTTGGTAAGTGCTAGTGCGGTTACGTCCGTAGCTGCTGTAAATTGCTTGGCTTGCTCAAAAGCATTTTGGCCAGTGCTTGCATCCAATACGAGAAGTACCTCGTGAGGAGCACCTTCCACTTGCTTATCCATCACCCTCTTTATCTTAGAGAGTTCATTCATCAAATTTACTTTATTATGAAGTCTACCTGCGGTATCTATAATGACTACATCAGCATTTACTTCAGTTCCATATTTTACCGCTTCAAAGGCAACTGCAGCCGGGTCGGTATTCATCCCTTTGGCTACTACCTCTACTCCTACTCGTTCACCCCATATTTTGATTTGGTCTACGGCAGCGGCTCTAAAAGTATCTGCTGCACCCAGTACTACTTTGAGACCTTGCTGCTTGAACATATTAGAAAGTTTGCCAATAGTAGTGGTCTTACCTACACCGTTTACGCCCACTACCATTATTACGTACGGTTTTACTGTTGTGTTTTTAATGGATGTTTCGTGCTCAGCTATGAGGTTCACTATTTCCTCTTTAAGCATGCTATTGAGTTCCTCGGCTCCGAGGTACTTGTCTTTAGAAACTCTAGCCTCTACACGCTCTATTATTTTTACCGTAGTAGCAACGCCCACATCTGATGAGATTAATATTTCCTCTAACTCGTCCAAGAAATCATCGTCTACACGACTCTTACCGGCTACTACTTTAGAAATTTTTCCAAAAAGCGAGGTTCTGGTTTTTTCTAATCCTTGGTCCAGCTTTTCTTTTTGCTCTTCCGAAGGTTTCTTTTTAAAAAAATCTAATAATCCCATGGGTTTTTGTTTCAATAAAAAAGCTTCCAACTGTAAAGAAGGAAGCTTTATCTCTTTTAAATTTTATTTGAAAAGATAAACTACTTAGCCAATGCTTCTTTAACAGATTCTGTAGGCATCATTTCTTCTCTAAACGAGTATGCACCCGTTTTTGGAGATTTTACGCATCTTATAACTTTAGCCCAATCTCTACCAGATCCAGCTTTCTTGAGTGTTGCTACTACTTTCTTTGCCATTTTACTTTATCTCTTTGTGTACAGTTACCTTCTTCATGAACTTATTGTATTTTTTCAATTCAATACGCTCAGTTGTATTTCTCTTATTCTTGGTGGTGATGTATCTAGACATACCTGGCACTCCAGAGCCTTTCTGCTCTGTGCACTCCAAGATTACTTGTACTCTATTACCTTTCTTTGCCATTACTTACTATATTTTTCCGTTTTTCAACAAGCTATTTAGACAAGCACTAATTCCTTTCTTGTTGATGGTTTTCAACGCAGAAGTGCTCACCTTTAATGTAATCCACTCATCTTGCTCAGGAAGATAGAACTTCTTAGTTTGAAGATTTGGATAAAATCTTCTCTTCGTTCTTCTTTTAGAGTGAGAAACGTTGTTCCCGCTCATTGCTTTCTTTCCTGTTAAATCACAAACTCTAGACATTCCTCTCTTTTTTAGGGCTGCAAAGATGTATCTAATATTTTATTTATCCAACACTTAAGGATACAAAAGATATTTTTTTCTCATCTCTTTGTATTTGCTCAAGTCCTCCTGCCAACTCGCACGTATATCATCTTCGCTCATCCCCCTTTCTATCTGCTCTCGCAAGGTTTTGTTCCCCGCTAATTTATAGAAAAAGGATTTGAAAAACGGGCCAGTGGAGGCCTCATTACTTTGATAAAAAAGCAAAAGCCAATCCAATTTCATGCGTGGATTGGAAAACAAATCACCATTGGCCACATCATTCACCTTAAAGCCAGTACATACCTTATTCTCGTACTTAGGGTGATCAGATACACCTGGAATACTAACCGGTGTAAATGCAAAATCACTCTCGTAACCGGGCCTACCCACTATCTGAAAAGGCTCTGCTGTTCCTCTCCCTATGCTCACGTTAGTTCCTTCGAACATTCCCAGATACGGATATAGATAAACAGAGTTCATATTTGGTAAGTTTGGACTTGGCTTGATAGGAAGTTGATACATACTATCGTGTGAATAGTTCTGGCAAGCTATGACCGTCACGTCACATTGTACGTTTCCTTTGAGCCAGTGCTCCCCATTTATCATTCCCGCCAACTCTCCTATGGTAAGTCCGTGAACGGTAGGTATAGGATGCATACCGATGAATGATTTATACGCAGGCTCCAATATGGGTCCATCTACGTAAAATCCGTTTGGATTCGGCCTATCAAGCACCAAGACTTTCTTATTTTGCTCGGCACACGCCTCCATAACGTAATGCATGGTAGAGATATAGGTATAAAATCGAACCCCGACATCTTGTATATCAAAAATCACTACATCCACATCTGCAAGCATAGCAGCCGTGGGTTTCTTATTTTTTCCATAAAGTGAAACTACGGGCAGGCCTGTTTTAGGATCTTTTCCATTGCTAATGATAGCACCGGCACTATGATCTCCTCTGAAACCGTGTTCTGGTGCAAAGACCTTCACGATATTCACTCCTAAGCTGCTGAGTGTGTCTACCAAATGAGTTTGGCCGATAGTAGAAGTCTGATTCACTACCAACGCAATGCTCTTCTCTTCGAGCAAATGAAGATATTCGTCTATTCGCTCAGCTCCCAGTACAATAGATTGCTCTACTAAGCTAGCACTATCTGTCAAAGTTGCTAGTTGTGCCTCTGACGCTTTGTTTTCTGATGACTTACAGGCAACAAAAATTACCGTGAAAAGCAGAATAAATACCGATTTCTTCATATAAGTTTATAATCTTGCAGGGTCAAAAGTATGAAAATAGGGTACTACATAGCGAAGAAACTAAGCTTTAGTAAACAACAATCATTTACCAAAATGATTACTAGACTAGCCATTCTTGCTGTGAGCATCAGTGTGTGCGTGGTTATACTTGCCTTTGGTATACTTCTTGGGTTTAAGCAAGAGATCCGCTCTAAAGTACGCGGATATGCTGGAGACATCAGCATTAGCAGATATCAACTTGCCGATGGTACGCAGTCAAATTTGTTTGATATTGACTCTACTTTTATCCGAAAATCGTTAGGAAGTTCTGGTGTGGAGTCTGTTTATCCTTTCATTTACAAGGAGGGTATTCTAAAATCAGATTCGACCCTAGAAGGTATTTTATTTAAAGCAGTACCTGCGAATTACGATTTTTCATTTTATAAAAAACACTTAAAACGCGGCACTCTCCCGCACTATACGGATAGCGTAGACAGTTACGAGATTTTAATATCGGCATATACTGCCGCTATCATGAACGTAGATATTGGAGATAGACTCAACCTATATTTCATTGATAAAAATGGTGTGAGACGACGAAAACCAAAGATTGTAGGCATTTTCGATACGGGGCTACAAGAATTTGACAAAAAATTTGCGGTTGCACATATACGCAGCATCCAGCGTATTGTCACCGATGATTACACCATAGCCTACAAAAAAGCTGCGGGTTACGAAGTAAGAATTACGGATTTTGACAAAACAATCAATACTCAACTAGCCCTTAGCACCATGTTGGATTATAATTATGCAATCAAGTCGGTAGAAGAGATATACCCTATTATGTTTCAATGGCTTGATGTTGTAGACCAAAATGTGCTAGTGATTATTATTCTAATGTTTATTGTAGCCATTATTAATATCATCACAGTATTACTCATTCTTATTATAGACCGTATACCGATGATCGGGCTGCTCAAATCTATGGGAGCAACTTCATCTAAGGTTATGGGGATATTCAATTGGCAAGGCGTTTTTATACTTCTAGGAGGCCTTGTTCTCGGCAATTTTATTGCTCTGAGTTTTGCTTATCTACAAGTGAAATTTAAAATAATAGGTCTGCCCGCCGATACGTATTACATGGATGCCGTTCCATTTACCTTGCCGCCTATATATCTGTTACTAATCAACTTGGGGGCATTAGCCGTATGCTTTGTATTCACATACATTCCCGTGAGGATGATTAATAAGATTCAACCTTCGGAGAGTATAAAATTTAGATAAGCATTACTATAACCTAAGCTTTGTTTGGGACATTGACGTAGTCAAACGGGCAGTGTTTACACTTATTTCCGCAGCACGTTCCGCGTTTCAGATGAAATGCCTCGGTAAAAACCAAAAATCCTTCCTCGTTGATATAATAGTCTTCTACTTCTTTAGTTCCGTTCCGCATTTTCGGCAATATTTGGAGGTTCGGTCTTTTTCAAGATGCTCACAGTTAGAACAAATAATATGCTCATTGGTTTGCGACATCTCCACACTTACAATACCCGTAGGCACTGCGATAACTGCATAACCAAGAATCATCAGCACTGCACTCAAAAATTGACCAAGGGCCGTAACTGGAGCAATATCACCATAGCCCACCGTAGTTAAGGTCACAATCGCCCAATAAATACTACGTGGTATGCTGGTAAATCCTGCTTCAGGAGGTTCGATGATGAACATAACTGTACCCATTACTACAACTACGATAAGTACTACACCAAAGAATACCGTAATCTTAGCCCCACTTCTTCTCAAAGCCTTGCCCATATTTTGGGCTTCGCCCATAAAACTAGTGAGTCGCAATACTCTGAAAATTCGAAGTAATCTAAATGTACGAAATACCGAAAAAAACTGTGGCCCGTGTATAAATATACCCAAATATGTCGGCACAGTACTCAATAAATCTATGAGCCCCCAGCCGCTCAACACATATTTTCGTTTGTCGTGGCTTACATAAAGCCTAGCAACATACTCTAAGGTAAAAAGACCCGTAAAAAAATACTCCAAGTAACCTAAAGCAGTTCCATACTTGGTATTTATTTCGGTTACGCTATCTATCATTATGACGATAACACTTGCCAAAATGGCCCAAAGCAACCAGATATCAAATCGCCTACCTTCTATAGTATCTGCACCAAAAATGATATGGTGCCATTTTTCTTTATTACTCGGATATGAATGATCTTTTACAGAAGGATACTTGCTCATAAGTGACTGCAAAAATAGAGCGACAAGCTACATACGCTACTCAAATGCTGCAATTTGATACTTAAATCCAATATTGAGGCTAAGCCCAGCTCCACTTGTAGCTATTACAGCTCTTTGCTTTTCTGGCTGAGAGGTGCTACTGTATTCTATCTCAAACTCATTAAGACTATTGGTGGATGTACGAGCGGTAACTCCTAGGTCCACACTCAATGATTTAGAGACCTTTAGGAATATTCCTGCATCTGCACGCACCAAAAAATTTCCAGCTTCTAGTCCATTGCTAAACGTATTTATCGCAATTTGCTCTCGCACACCGTCTACCTCTATAACCGATTCTCTGATGTGCAACTGAGTTCCGTCTCTCGATAGCTTTTTGGATAGAAAAATTTGCAACCCTACTCCACCATAAAAGCTGACTAACTGCGAATGTGCGTGGCGGTATCCGCCGTTTAACAGTAGTTGCGAAGACGTGAATGTAGGATATAAATCCTCATCAAACCAGCGGTAATCTGCACCAAGATTATTTTGCGTGAGAATATCAAACTTGGCAGAATAATCGTTTTTGAGTAGTCCTAACTCGCCGTACCAATTGGGTGTAAAACGCTTACCTACGAGAACGCTTGCACCCACGTCCATGTGAAAGAGAGCATTTACATTTTCATTGCCTGTAACCGTGTAATTCTCAAATTTTGGACTCAGATTAACTCTAAAGTAATGTAGTTTTTGAGCCATCAGTGGTGTTGTAAGACAAACAAGAAGAACGGCGATAATCTTTTTCATATGAGTTAAGTTTTTAGCTTCTTCAAATTAAAGGTTTTACGATGACAGTCGAGGTAACCTAATTCATCAATAGCTTGTATGTGTTGAGCAGTGCCGTAACCCTTATGCTTTTCGAATCCATACTCTGGATGTTGACGTGCGAGCTCTTTCATATAAGCATCGCGATGCGTTTTGGCCAAAATACTTGCAGCGGCGATATTCCTAAACTTACCATCTCCCTTTATCACTGTGGTATACGGATAAAAATCAAATGGCTTAAACCGATTGCCATCTATGAGCAGATGCTCTGGCCGTACCGCCAACATTTGCACCGCTCGTTGCATTGCTAATATGCTACAATTGAGAATATTATATTTTTCTATTTCACGCTCTGTGCAACTAGCTACTGCCCAGGCTACGGCCTTCTGCTCTATCTGTAGGCGTAGATTGTCTCTGGCACTTTCGGTTAGTTTTTTAGAATCGTCAAGCAGCGGGAGTCTCGCACGCGGAGGAAGGATGACCGCCGCGGCATATACCGGCCCTGCCAGACAACCACGCCCAGCTTCGTCGCAACCCGCTTCTATCAATCCTTTGTGCAAATAGCTTTTGAGCATCGAACAAAAATAACATAAGTTTGCACGCAGCTATGCTACAATATCGCGACGCCATCTACAACAACTATTTTAGCAATCAAGTAAACAAGCTTGATCGTGATTATGCAAGTATGCTTGCCGAGCAGGCCTCTCACAATGGTGCGGAGTTGATAGACCTTTTACCAGCCAATAAAGATGCGAAAATAGTAGACCTCGGTTGTGGTTTTGGCACCTTTGTAAAACCCGCTATGGATGCTGGCTACACTAACGTAAGTGGTTATGACATTAGCCAAGAACAAGTAGATGTGGCCCACCAACTAGGCTTGAAAAATGTACATCTGAGTAGTATTGACGATTACTTTGCCAAAGGCGAGAAAGCAGATGTCATTGTTGGGCTAGACATTATCGAACATTTTACCAAAGATGAGTTGATCGCGTTTTTACACAATGTAAAAGAATCGCTCAATCCGGGTGGTAAGGCCATCTTCCGAACGCCCAATATGGACGCTCCGCAGACGAGCGTGTTTGCATACGGAGATATAAGCCACGAGGTTTTTCTAAACAAGAGCTCTGCACTTCAAGTGATGAGTGCAATGGGGTTCAGCAAGACAGAGGTTTATGGTGGTTTGGTACGTAATACAAATCCACTGCTAGAAGTCGTGCGACGTATAGGCTGGTGGAAATACAAGACTTTTAGAAAAATTGTACTTTTCTGCTCTGCACGCACGTGGCACAACGTGGTTTTCGAACCCAATTTACTAATTGTGGCGGAGGGTTAGAAGAGGTGCATTCCGCTAAGGCGGAACACTCAGCTTGACATCCTGCTATCCAAAAAAGCTCGAGTTTAAACGCGTGTTATTCTGAGTGATTTTTGACGGCACGAGAAAATCGTATCGAAGAAGGACAGAAAATGTTTAATCGTTTTAGACCAATATAAGTTTATCGCCCAAGAAACACTACTCAAACTCCAGGTTAAACCGATTGGCAAAGTCCTCTAGAATAGGAATCTCTTTTACCATGGCTTCAAACTGCTGCTTGGGCGTGAATATTTTGTACTCGCTGACCGCTTTGGCGTTCACGATACAGTGAATGCCTCCGAGCTTATAACCTTGCCCAGCAAAGTAGCTTATAAGCTTATGTTGCTCCGCCATAATTTCATTTTCCACCATTTTAGAGCCTACGGTTATTGATATTTGATCTCCCTCCAGAGCTACAATAGGATCTGCAAAAAATGCCGCAAGACTTCCCCGTTTCTCCATCTCCAACTGTTCAGAGTAATCCTTGAGCAGCTTAGTACTCATTTCTATGGTTAAGGTAGTGAGCGACTGTTGTTTTTCCTTAGGTTCGGTTGTATCTTTTACCTCTGTCTTCTCATTGGACGCCTTGCGTTGCATAGCTGAGCGTAGTCCACCTATCTTTACCGTAGCAACGGGTGCATCGTCCTCTCCTCTCGATTTTTTGACCGTAGTGGTAGAAGTGCCTCCAGTTTTTGTTTCAGAGTCTCCCGTCTCTGCAAATAGATACGCGTAATAGCCTGATTCTATTAGTTTGGCTAGCCTAGGCTTTTTTTTTTAGTCACGTCTATCGCGTGTTGGAGCGACGCTAATTTTATGAGGCATAACTCCACGTGCAAGCGTTGATTTCGGCTTGCTTTATAGTTTACATCGGTCTCGCCCAATATGTTGATAGCATTGATAATAAAGCTCGCTGATACGGCTTGTGCTTGCTTGTGATACTTGCCTGCTATTTCTTTTGATTTTTCTAAAAGCTGTTGGCTACTCGCATTTTGAGCTACGAGCAAATCGCGAAAATGATTCGCTAGGCCATTGATAAATAACTGCCCATCAAAACCATTTCGTTGTATCTCATCAAAAAGCACAAGTACATTGCTGATATCGCCTTCAGAAAAGAAGTCTACCACCTTGAAGTAGTAATCGTAATCCAATATGTTAAGATTGTCAATTACCTCTTGGTAGGTAATCTTGCCCTCCGTTCCGAAGCTGGCCATTTGATCAAAAATAGAGAGAGCATCCCGCATAGCACCATCTGCTTTTTGAGCGATAATGTGCAGTGCCTCTTCTTCTACTTCCAAACTTTGATCGGCAGCGATACCCTTGAGGTATTCTATGATTTCAGGAATCTGTATTCTATCAAAGTTAAATACTTGACACCTTGATAGGATAGTTGGCAGTATTTTATGCTTTTCTGTAGTAGCCAGTATAAATATGGCGTACTTAGGTGGTTCTTCTAGCGTTTTCAGGAATGCATTGAAGGCGGCAGATGAGAGCATATGTACCTCATCTATGATATACACCTTGTAATCTCCAGTTTGCGGCGGTATGCGAACCTGTTCGGTAAGTGCTCTAATATCATCTACAGAGTTATTAGATGCTGCATCCAGCTCAAAAATGTTAAATGAGTAATCGTAACCTTCGGGTACACTGTTCTTATTGATTTCCTTAGCTAGAATACGGGCACAAGTAGTTTTGCCTACACCACGTGGACCACAAAAGAGAAATGCTTGGGCAAGTCGGTCGGTCGTTATTTCGTTTACCAGCGTTTCAGTAATATGCCCTTGACCCACCACCGTATCAAAGGTTTCTGGTCTATACTTACGTGCACTTACTACATAACTTCCCATTGCAGTGCAAATTATATTTAGATGGTTGTGATAAACAAGCCGTGTTGAAAAATTACAGCAATATTTTCACTAAGTGATACCCTCATTTACACGCCGCAAAGAGGGCAACTTACTTCGCAATTCACTTTCGTAAATATTAAGCACTTAAGATGTGTCTATTTTACAAAATAATTTTACTTTTGCAGCCCTAAATTTTTAGATAACATTAACACAATGGCAAAAACTAATTACGAGTCTGTGGTTGTACTTACACCCGTGCTTAGCGAAAAGATGTTACAGGAAGCTGTAACGTCTTACGAGAAGCTGATCACAGAAAACGGTGGAGAGCTCATCCACAAAGAGAACTGGGGCCTAACTAAAATGGCGTACCCAATTCAGAAAAAAACAACAGGTTTCTATCAAATTTTTGAATTTGCAGCTGAACCAAGTGCTGAAATCGTAGATAAGCTAGAACTAGCTTACAGACGAGATGAGCAAGTTTTGAGATACTTATGTATCAAACTTGACAAGCACGCGGTAAAGTACAACGAGAGAAGAAGAAACGGAGAATTTAACAAGCCAAAAGAGGTAGCAGCTGCTGAACCAGCTAAACCCCAAACTAAAGCTGCTCCTGTAGCTGAAGCAAAGGCAGAATCAACAACATCTAACGAGGAGGCATAAGAATGGCAAAAAGAAAAAGATATACTAGAACGCCTATTGTACGTCCAAAGAAGTATTGTAGGTTTAAGAAAAGTGGTATCAAGTACATAGATTACAAGAACCCAGATTTCTTAATGGCATTTATTAATGAGCAAGGTAAACTTCTACCAAGAAGAATCACCGGAACATCATTAAAGTATCAACGTAAAATTGCTGTTGCAGTAAAAAGATGTAGACACATAGCTCTACTTCCTTACGTGGCAGACCAAATGAAATAAGTCTAACCCAATAAATTTTAAACTACATGAAAGTAATATTAAAAGATTTCGTAAAAGGGTTTGGTGAGAAGAATGATATCGTAGAAGTAAAAAATGGTTTCGGTAGAAACTATTTGATACCTCAAGGATTAGCAACCATTGCTACCCCTTCTGCAATCAAAATAGCAGAGGAAAATATCAGACAAGCTGCTCACAAGCAAGAGAAGATAAAAGCAGATGCACAAGCAATTGCCGAAAAACTAGAAGGACTAAAACTTACTGTACAAACCAAAGCTGGTAGTAACGGTAAGATATTTGGTTCGGTGACCACTATACAGCTTGCTCAAAGCTTAGCTGATAGAGGTTTCGACATTGATAAGCGTAAGATTTCTGCTCCAGAAATGAAAAACCTTGGAGAATACAAGGCTACTTTAGGCTTACACAAGGAAGTTTCTGTAGAGATAGATGTAGAAGTCGTTCAAGAGTAATACCACTATTTTTTCGAATAAATAAATGTGAATCCCGATGCACTTGAGTATCGGGATTTTTTTTAATTAAAATTTGACCCTCCTAACCGATGACTTATACCAACACATTGTCAAGCTCACCGATTCTAAAAAACATCCGGGTAAGGTCAACTTAATCTACGTACTTACGTCAGCTACTGTAGGTGTGTAGCCATTGTGATGTAAAACTGGAGTGAATTGCTGAGCCTCAATTACAAGTCAAGATGCGTTTGGCAATTAGCCCTAAGCATAAAACCTACCCCTCGTGCCTCAATGCCTCTATTGGGTTTATCTTAGATGCTTTGTACGCCGGCCATATCCCCGCTCCTAAGCCTACTATGGTACAAACGAATAAGGCGAGTAGCATCCAATTCCACGGCACGATAAAACTACCGCCTATATAACTACTCGTGATATTACCCATAATAAGGCCTAGCACAATTCCTCCCAAGCCACCTATTTGGCATATCGTAATGGCTTCTATTACAAACTGATTGAGAACCGTAGAGCTTTTGGCTCCTATAGCCTTGCGGGTTCCTATCTCTTTTGTTCGCTCCGTTACCGAAACCAACATTATATTCATCAGTGCTATGGCAGCTCCTACCAACGTAATAGCCGCAATAAAAATAGCCCCTAATAGCACGTATTTCAAATTCTCCATTAGAGCAGCTGATATGCTGTCTGACTTGATAATGCTAAAATTGGTCTCCTCCTTTACCTTCAATCTACGCACTTGCCTGAATAAGTTTTCGGCATATCCTGCTGTAGTCTCCATTTGTATCACATCTGCAACGCTTATCCCAATATTATAACTCTGATTGCTTCGCGGAAACTGAGCTCTCGCCAAAGACACTGGCACGAGTACTATACGGTCTCCTCCAAAATCGAACGCACCACCTTTGGGAGCTACAAGGCCAACTACGCGAAGCTTCACCCCTCCTATTTTGATAAAATGATTCAGACATTCTTCCTCGCCAAAGAGGGTCTGCTTAATTTCTTGACCGATTACCGCCACATTACTATTACGCTCTACATCAGCTTCGGTAATATTTCTACCCAGAGCCAAGTCATATCCTGCTACGGTAAGGTACTGACCGTCACCTCCCAAGATATTCGTGTTTGGATTGGTTTTCTTGGCACCTCGTTTAGCTATGGCATTCCAAGAGTTGTTACTATTTACCGAGACCTCTGCATCAAACTCAAATCGATCCTTGAACTCTTGTGCTTGCTTATAGGATATGTTTTCATAATACACCCGTTTTTTGTTTCGCCCGAGGCTAAAGCCCGAACTCCTGTTTTGGATATTAAATGAATTAGCCCCCATAAAACTAAAGTTCTTCACTAGGCTAGATTCTACCCCATCTATCGCTGTCAGTATTCCAACCAATGCCATTATGCCAAAAGAGATAATAAGGCAGGTAATCACCGTACGTGTGATATTGCCTCTAATAGAGGTAAGAGCTTCTTTTATATTTTGGAAAATGGTCATTGAACTACAAAGTAAGTGTGAATAATAGATAGATGCGGGTTCATCTATCAATCAAGGTATTTTTTCGACTTTGTTGACTCCTATTGTTACACTTTGTGAATATACTGACACCAGGGTAATGCCATCAAACTTTGAATGAACGTGAATTATTCACGCTAACAGCTTGTTTGAAATTAGGAAACGCAAATTTTGAAAATCTCCTTGCTATAATTCTTTGCAGTTTTGAGCTTTTCTATCTAGGCACGTGCCTCTAATCAAAATTTCTAGGTTAAAATATTCGCCATAAAATGCAAGATAGCTTAATTTCGTTAGCTTTATGATGATAGCAGAAATGAACAACTGGATTTTACCCTTATCAGGCATAGGTTTAGCTCTAGTAGCGGCAGGAATTGTATTTGGGGTAACGTATTATCTTATGGATAAAATGTTTGCGGAACAGCATAAAACACGACTGTTGGAACTCAAAAAGGCACAACTTGCAGAAATCACCCCTGTAAAGCTTCAAGCTTATGAGCGACTTACGCTATTTCTAGACCGAATAAGTGCGGATAATATCGTAATACGCATCACAAAACCTAACCAAACTGCCCAACAGCTACGTCAAGGTTTGATTCAAACCATATCCAGCGAGTATAATCACAACATCAGTCAGCAGATATACGTGAGTAATGATGCTTGGAATATGATAAAAGCGGTAAAAGAACAGATGATTGCTATCATAGAGGATAGCTATAAAAACAGTGAAGCCGATACGAGCGGACCAGATTTGGGCAAAGCAATTCTCACACGCATGATGGCTGAAAACACTATGCCTAATCAGCGTGCCATCGAACTATTGAAAAAAGAAATTGAAATTGCGCTATAGTATCATATGGATTGTAGTGTTGTTGTTCGGTTGCAAACTTGTAAAGCACGCGTATGTACAACCTACCAGTAACATTACAATAGACGAGCAAGCTCCAGAAGACAATACTATAGAGCAAATGATCCTGCCTTATAAGGAGGGTATGAGTGCTGCTATGAATGAGGTTATTGGTTTTAGTCCTGTATTTTTAGAAAAAAAGAAACCCAAGAGCATTCTTGGTGATTTTATGGCTCAAGCAACGTATACTGCGGCTGCTGCTACCGGCGAACGAGTAGATCTCTGCCTACTCAACTATGGAGGTATACGCAGCACCTTAGACTCTGGCGATATTACCATAGGAGAAGTATACCAGATAATGCCTTTTGAAAATGAGATAGCCATACTTACCCTCTCCAAGTCACAAATGGACACGCTTATGAGCGTAGTAGCCGCCAAAGGAGGCGAACCTTTTGCCAATCACCTATGGGAAAAACAAACCGCCTATAACATTATGAATAGAGCTACCTACCGCATAGCAACTAATGATTATATGGCAAATGGCGGTGATAATTATGCTATCCTTACACGGGCCTTGGAGCGAATAGACACCGGCATTAAAATACGCGATGGACTCATTACGTACATAAAGGCCAATAATCCACTTCCTCTCACCTATCCATCATCCACTCATTGAATCGTAAAGAATTTATACAGAAAGCAGGAATAATCGCAGCAGGTTCTCTTTTCGCTCCTAGCTTTGGCTTTGGTCAAAACAGAGATAGATTGGTAATACTACATACCAATGACTGGCACAGTCATATCGAACCTTTTGCCCAGGACCACAAGCGGTATCCTAATCAGGGAGGTGCGGCACGCAGAGCACAGATCATAAAACGTATACGTCAAGAATATAAAAATGTACTATTGTTGGATAGTGGTGATATTTTTCAAGGCACACCGTATTTCAACTATTACGGAGGGGAATTGGAATTTAAGCTAATGAGCGAGATGGGCTATGATTATGCAACACTTGGCAATCATGATTTTGATGGCGGAGTAGATGGACTTATAAAGCAAATGCCTCATGTGAATTTCAAATTTTTAAATGCGAATTATGATTTCAGCAAATCTCCATTGCAGGAACATATAGAACCTTATGCGATTATTCGTAAAGGAAAATTCAAAGTAGGAGTTTTCGGCGTTGGGATAGAACTAGACGGATTGGTTCCAAAGAAACTTTATGGTGATATTGCCTATCAAGATCCCATACCAAAAGCGAATGAAACAGCCGCTATTTTAAAAGCAAAAGGATGTAATCTCATTGTCTGTTTATCACACTTAGGGTATAAATACAAATCTAACAAGGTGAGTGACATAAAGTTAGCTCAAACGTCCACTAATATAGACTTAATATTGGGTGGTCATACGCATACATTTTTAGGTTCTCCACAACCAATTATGAACCAAGAGGGAAAAGAAATTTTCATCAATCAAACAGGCTGGGCAGGGATAAACTTGGGACGTATTGATTATGAGCACTCTAGCTCACAAACCACATATATGCACAGTTCTAATGTGTTAAATATTTTATAAAAGCAATACTAAAATTATTTTTTTAGAAACTTTTTTTACCCCAACTTGCACCCATATTAGGATGCCCCCCCCTAGTATAGTTTATAACTTTATTTAACAAAATCAATAACCGAAACTGTATATGACTGAACATCACGAAGCTGTGTGGAAAAATTGTCTTCAGACAATAAAAGACAATGTAAATCCACAAAGTTTTAAAACTTGGTTTACTCCCGTTAAGCCACTCAAACTTGAAGATAAAGTTTTAACCATTCAAGTACCTAGTCAGTTTTTTTATGAATGGCTAGAAGAGCACTATGTTGCACTTTTGAAAAAAACGTTAGAAAAGGAACTCGGAGCCGGGTCTAAATTAGAATATAACGTTATTGTAGAAAATAGTGGCGGAGCAAATAGTCGTCCTTACACGGTGAGCATGCCAACACGTAACGTGACGCACAATAATAAGAATGAAATGGGAATGCCCATCAATCTTTCTAACAACATTCACAATCCGTTTATCATCCCTGGACTCAAAAAACTTAATGTAGATTCACAATTGAACTCCAATTACACCTTTGATAATTTTGTGGAGGGGGAGTGTAATCGATTGGCACGTTCAGCAGGATTTGCCGTGGCAAATAAGCCTGGAGGCACAGCCTTTAATCCATTGATGATATTTGGCGGGGTAGGTTTGGGTAAAACGCACCTCGTACACGCCATCGGTAACCGCATTAAAGAGATCTCAAGCAGTAAGTCTGTACTGTTCGTATCATCTGAGCGATTTATAAACCAATATGTAGATAGTGCCAAAAATGGCAACTACAATGATTTCTTACATTTCTACCAAATGATAGATGTTCTTATCGTAGATGATGTACAGTTTCTAGCTAAGAAAGAAAAAACGCAGGAGATATTCTTCCAAATATTCAACTACCTGCACCAAAACGGTAAACAGCTTATACTAACCTCTGACAGAGCCCCTAAAGACCTTAAGGACGTAGATGAGCGACTGCTGTCACGTTTTAAGTGGGGACTATCTGCCGACTTGCAGAATCCAGACTTCGAAACACGTGTAACCATATTGGAGCAGAAAATGTATCAAGATGGGATAAAATTCGCACCTGAAGTGATAGAATATGTTGCCAATAAGGTAGATAGCAACATTCGCGAACTAGAAGGAGCACTGATATCACTTATTGCACAAGCTTCGCTCAATAGAAAAGAGATAGACTTGGATATGACCAAGAAAATGATGAAGAACTTTGTGAAGAATTCATCACGTGAAATCTCTATAGAGTTCATACAGAAACTAGTTTCGGACTACTTCGGTGTGAGTGTAGACCTTATGAAATCTAAGACGCGTAAACGTGAGATAGTGCAGGCACGACAAATATCAATGTTCTTTGCTAAGCAACTTACACAAGCAAGTTTGAAAAACATAGGCATGTACTTTGGCGGAAGAGACCACTCTACGGTAATACACGCTTGCCAAACGGTAAATGACTTGATAGACACCGACAAGAAATTCAAATCGGATGTAGATGAGCTTACCAAGCGTATCAAGATAAACACCTACTAGTTAGGGTAAGATAAAGCAAAAAGCGGGTGCGATTTCTAACGAAATCACACCCGCTTTTTTTTGTGTAGTGTATGCTTAGATTTATTAGTCTACCTCGCCTATCATTTCTATCTCGCTGTCAAAACCACTTTCTCCGTCATATTTCATTCGCACTTCTTCGTAGAATTTAGCCATTGCTACTTTTGAGACTGGGAAAAGAAATAGAAAGCCAATGCCTAGGGTAAAAATACAAGCAATTGCAAGCAGACCAAGAATAAGTCCAAGTAAAAAATACTTGGTTTTGTTTCCTTTCATCATAGCCTCGCTTTTTCTGAGAGCATCCATAGCTCCTATTTCTGGCTCGTCTGCTAAGATGAAAATCACCTGAGAATAAGCCAAAGATTTAACTATTCCGGGGATGATAAAGAGTAATGACCATAGAACAATGAGCAGAACCATAAGAAGATACGTGCCCAATGCTTTTGCAAAATTATTGAATCCAGCAAAAAGACTCTCCAAGTCAAATTCATCATTTCTCAAAATATTTAAAGACCAAATGGAAAGCCCTAAAACAAGTGGACCCGTTAGAATGATGGAACCAAACGGAACAAATGACAAGAGACTTGAGACTACAATATAAATCACAAAGGCGAGAATTGCCATTCCCCAATTAGCAGAAACCTTTTCCTTTGCATATTGAATAATCTCTTGATTAGGCATTGATATTGAATTATTCATATTTCAAAAGTAAACAAACCGACCTAGCAAACAACATCAAAAAGTAATAGCATTATCCCCAACTATTAACCGTACCTTTGCACCTATTTTTAGAATAGCATTATGCAGAATATTAGAAACGTAGCTATCATAGCCCACGTTGACCACGGCAAAACTACCCTAGTAGATAAAATACTAGAGGCTTGTAAATTCTTTAAGGATCACCAAAAACCTGGTGAGCTTGTAATGGACAACAATGACTTGGAAAAAGAACGTGGTATAACTATTCTTTCTAAGAATGTATCGGTGCAATATAAAGACACTAAAATCAACATCATTGACACTCCTGGTCACTCCGACTTTGGTGGAGAGGTAGAGCGTGTAATGAATATGGCCGATGGAGTACTACTGCTCGTAGATGCTTTTGAAGGACCGATGCCACAAACGCGTTTTGTAATGGAGAAAGCTCTAGAAGCTGGCTTGAAACCTGTAGTAGTGGTAAACAAAGTAGATAAAGAGAACTGCACGCCAGACGAGGTACACGAAAAAGTATTTGACCTTATGTTTGCCTTAGATGCAAACGAGGATCAACTAGACTTTGCCACCGTATATGGTAGTGCCAAAAACGGATGGATGAGCAACGACTGGCAACAACCTACGGACAATATGTTCGCAGCACTAGATGCCATTTTAGAGCACGTACCGCCACCGGTACAAGAGGAAGGTGATACGCAGATGATGATAACCTCACTTGACTTTAGTAAGTACACGGGTAGAATTGCCATCGGAAAACTAAAACGAGGTGAGCTAGTATTGAATCAAAATGTGGCCTTGGTAAAAAGAGACGGAACAGTAACCAAGACGAAGGTAAAAGAGCTTTTCTTGTACGACGGATTAGCTAAGGTAAAAGTAGAAAAAGTAACCGCTGGCGATATTTGTGCTATTACTGGACTCGAAGGTTTTGAAATAGGTGATACTATTTCTGACCCCGAAAATCCAGACGCACTTCCAGCTATCACCATAGATGAGCCTACTATTAGCATGTTATTTACCATCAACGATTCACCGTTCTTTGGTAAAGAAGGTAAGTACGTGACGAGTAGACACATCAAAGATAGATTAGAACAAGAGCTAGAGCGTAACCTTGCTATGAAGCTAAAGGAGACGAGTGCTGCGGATTCATTCTTGGTATACGGTCGTGGTGTACTTCACTTGGCTGTACTCATAGAAACAATGCGTAGAGAGGGGTATGAGCTTCAAATAGGCCAACCACGCGTTATCATCAAGGAAATAGATGGCGTAAAATGTGAACCGATAGAGGAACTAACCATTGATGTACCAGAACATCACAGTGGTAAGGTTATAGAATTTGTTTCTACGCGTAAGGGTAACATGCTTACGATGGAGCCCAAGGGTGATGTTATGCACCTTGAGTTTGAAATACCATCACGTGGTATCATTGGACTTAGAAACACATTGCTTACGGCTACACAAGGTGAAGCTATTATCTCCCACCGATTCAAGGAGTTTCAAGCACACAAAGGAGATATCCCGCAGCGTATAAACGGTTCGCTTATCAGTATGGAAAATGGCAATGCCATTCCTTACTCGCTCAACAACTTGCAAGACAGAGGGAAATTCTTTGTATCGCCTAACCAAGAAATATACGAAGGTCAGGTAGTAGGTGAGCACTCACGTCCAGGTGATGTAGTAGTGAATCTTACCAAAGCTAAAAAGCAAAGTAACGTACGTAGTAGTGGAGCAGACGATAAGATAAAACTTATCCCACCACAAATATTCACGCTAGAAGAAGCATTAGAATATATACAAGCCGATGAGTATGTGGAGGTAACACCCGAAAATATTCGTCTACGTAAGATATACCTAAAAGAGCACGAACGTAAGCGTGCTAAAAATGCTGCTTTAGCTTAAAAGCAATAAACAACTAATTACAGCCCAATTTTCATTTGAGAATTGGGCTTATTTTTGCCCTGTGAGCAAAGTCTTATACTACCTCGTACTCAAGCCGCTATCCTATTTACCTTATGGTATTTTATACGCGATATCTCGTGTTTTGGCATTCGTATTTTATTACCTTATCCCCTATCGTAAGAAAGTAGTACTGCATAATTTACAGAACTCATTCCCCGATAAGAGCAATGATGAAATCAATGTGATATGTCGCAATTTTTATTGTCATCTATGCGATTTGATTGTCGAGAGTATCAAGTTATTCAGCATATCGGATGCTCAAATTAGACAACGATTTGTAGTAAACAATCCGGAGATACTGGAACCCTACTTTGAAGCAGATCAAAGTATCATTATAGTAGGTGGACATTACAACAACTGGGAAATGCTAGCAGCAGGCATAGACCAACAAGTACCTCACGACACGGTAGCCTTATACAGTAAGTTGAGTGATGCTTTTTTTGATGGTAAGATGAAATCATCTCGTGGTGCATTTGGCCTCAGAATGGTAACAACCAAAGATTCTTTCGCCTATTTCAAAGAAGCACACGAGGTTCCGCGTATGACCATATTTGGTGCAGACCAAAGCCCAACATACAGTAAATCAGTACACTGGACCACATTTTTGAATCAAGATACAGCGGTAGCCTTAGGAACGGAGCGATTTGCCAAAAAGTACGACTTGCCTGTGGTATATGGTGCAATTAATAAGATAAAACGAGGGCACTATACACTCGATATATCTGTACTATGTAACAACCCATCAGAAACTGCGGATGGCGAGATAACCGAAAGGCATACCCGCAAACTCGAAGAACAAATTCTCAACCAACCAGAGTACTGGCTGTGGACACACAAACGCTGGAAAAGAAAGCGGTAGTAGATTAGTACAATTCCTCATATTTAATTTCTTTTGAAGTAATGACCATAAAAATCATCCGCTGGGCTAAAAGAAGTCTACTACGCATCGGAATACACCGAGCACTACCGGCTAGAAAACTAGCAAAGCTCAGTTATACGGCTTACTTATCTAAGTGGATACGCCAAAATAGACCGGCATTTAGCACATTTCCTTTCAACGGATTTGATAGCTCATTGAGGTACAAACTGTATGATCACTTGATGGCTACCGAAAATTTGGACGATGCAATTGACTATTTTGAGTTTGGCGTGGCAGCCGGGCAATCATTCAAGTGGTGGGAGAGTAAGATTACGCATGTTGATGCGGTATTCCACGGTTTCGACACCTTCACTGGACTCCCCGAAAATTGGGGCCATTTTAAAAAAGGTGATATGTCAAGCAATAACGAAAAACCATCCATAAATGGAACCCGTCATCACTGGCATCAAGGTCTTTTTCAAGCAACGCTGCCTCTTTTTCTGAAAGACTATAGCGGTGATAAACGAAAAATCATCCATCTAGATGCCGACTTATTTTCATCTACTCTATTTGTCCTTACTTCATTATCACCATACCTTAAGTCAGGAGATATCATCATGTTTGATGAGTTTAATGTTCCCTTGGACGAATTTAAGGCCTTCAAAGTTTGGGTAGATTCATATTACGTGGAATACGAAGTACTAGGCGAGGTAAACAATTATTATCAAACGGCCATAAAAATAAAGTGAGCTTTTTAGATAAACCTATCCAGAAGGGGGAAGGTGTTTTCATGGCCCCTACAGCTACTATCATAGGAGATGTCACTCTGGGCGAAGAGGTAAGCATTTGGTTTGGGGCAGTGTTACGTGGAGATAGCGACAAGATAACGGTGGGTGCTCGTAGCAATATACAGGATAACGCAGTTATTCATTGTGATCCAAATGAGCCTGCTATCATCGGAGAGGAATGTATCATAGGACATTGTGCTATAGTACATGGAGCCACACTCGCTAATAACGTGTTAGTAGGCATGAACGCTACCGTATTAAATAATGCAGATATTGGTGAATTTTCGATTATTGGAGCAAATGCCCTGGTACCTGCTGGCACTGTCATTCCTCCATACTCACTCGTTTTGGGTTCGCCAGCTAAGGTTGTAAAACAAATTTCGAAAGAGCAAGCTGAGGGTATCAAAAAAAATGCGGAGGTATATGTAACAAAGGCGAAGGAGTATGAGGCACACTATAAAAATAAGGCATAAAAAATGCTGCTAATCGGCAGATTAGCAGCATAACAAAAAATCAAAGCAATAAAGCTTACTGCTCAAAAGTCTTTGTGGTGACTTTGCCTTCAGCATCCCACATTTTCCAGGTGCCTATTTTCACACCTTCATTATAGAACATTTCGAAACGTTTGTTTCCTTGCTCATCCCAAACAATCCATTTCCCGTGTTTTTTATCCGCCTTATATGATGCAGCTGTACGCAACTTACCTAGTTCATTATACTGAGACCAATTTCCGCTACGCTTTCCATTAGCATAAGAACCAGACTCTTTTACACTTCCATTAGCATAATAATACATTGCCGAACCAGAGAGTACTCCGTCTACTACATTGAGCTCAGCTACTTTGTTACCATCTTCATACTGAGCATATTGCCCATTAAATAATGTGCCATTAAGATTGTAATACTTGCCGTTTTCTACCTTGAGCTCGTCAGTTTGAGCCATTGCTAATGTAGCGAATGCTACCATTATAAGTGTGAATACTTTTTTCATTTTGCTTCGTTCGTTAACAATTACATAACAAATTTAACATTAAATTAACATACGGCCAAATCTGGTATTAGAATTTTCTATTCTCATATATCAATTAGGTATCTAAAACCAATCGCTCGGCTTAGTGTTATTCCTATCTTTGCAATACATTATTAAAGCATTTAACTAATAAAAAAATATGTCAGTACTAGTAGGAAGAAAAGCTCCACAATTCAGTGCAGGAGCCGTAATTAACGGAGAGGAAATAGTAGAAAATTTCTCTTTACACGAATATGCGAAAGACAGCTATTCTATCTTTTTCTTTTACCCAAAGGATTTCACCTTCGTGTGCCCAACAGAGTTGCACGCTTTTCAAGCTAAGCTTGCAGAGTTTGAGGCTAAGGGATGTAAAATAGTAGGTTGCTCTACCGATACAGAAGAGAGCCACTGGGGTTGGTTACAAATGCCAAAAGATAACGGTGGTATACAAGGTGTTACCTACCCTATCGTAGCGGATACTACTAAAACTATCACTACTAATTACGGTGTTCTCTTTGGAGATTATGACTACAATGAGAATAATGAACTAATGGCTACCGGACCAATGATAGCGTACAGAGGTTTATTCTTAATCGACAAAAATGGTGTGGTAAGACACCAAGTAGTAAACGATTTGCCACTAGGCAGAAACGTAGATGAGGCTATGCGTATGCTAGATTCATTGATACACTTGGAAACTCACGGTGAAGTATGCCCAGCAAACTGGAGCGAAGGTAAGGAAGCTATGAACGCCACTTTTGATGGTGTAGCTGATTACCTTTCTAAAAACTAAAGTTTACATTCTACAATATACAAGCCGCAGGTAATGATGTACTTGCGGCTTTTTTTATGTCTTAATTCTTGCACTGTTGATGAAAATAGACATTACGCACAATGAAGTAAACACTCCGGCAGTATCGCAACCCATCACGAGGCCCAATACTTAGACTATTTATTATAAATTTGTAATTGGAATGTCAATTGCATTATCGGCAATATGAAACACCTACCCGCTTACGCCCTACTTTTTTCAATCCTCTTTGCCCAACCTATTTATGCCGAAAAGTCTCCTATCGTAGATGTGGTGATTGCTAATGATCTTGCTGATTTCTATGAACGCACTACAAGTGCCATTTATTTTAGATTCATAAAGAAAGATGGCACATCTGAATATACGCGAGGCTATGGCGATGGCCGCATCTCTTGGCCCAGAATCAGTGCTCGGAGCAAACAAGCCACCATAGGTAATGGTCGGATATATGTAAATATGAAACACCTAAGAGCTAATGATTACAAAATAGACATCGACCTTTTTGTAACCTTTAGGGGGCAAGATTTTCAGAAAACTATTCAATATGCGTTACCACGCATTACGAGCATAGAAATAGTACAAGACATCATAGTCCCGTATACGTGGTACGGGTGTAAGGTCAAGATAAATACGACCGCAAAAAGTTATTACTTCTTTGGTGATCATCGCACAGCGGCTTTCGCCACCACTGACTTTGTGTGGACATTAGACAAACGTTTTAACCAAAGAGACAATCTCTTTCGGTACGAGCCTTCACCAAATGACCGTGCGAAAACCATTCGTATCCAAGTGGTGAATGAGAAACTCGGCTTGCAGGATATCGTTGATGTTCCACTGCAACAGGTTCAAAAGAAATCATTTGTATTTGCACCTAAGCCGAGAGCTGCAGGAGAAAATGGAGAGGATGGAGAAGATGGTGATACGGGCGAAAACGGAGGTAGTAGCGGAGGTGGCTGGCACGGTGCCGATGGATATGAAGGAAAGCACGCTGAACTGGTGATAACCAAGTACGGGGCAGACAAAATTATATTTGCCCTCTACCTCGACGGAAATAAGGAAGTATATTACTTGCCCACCAACTCCAAGATATCACTCCAACTGCCAGGTGGGCGAGGTGGAGATGGTGGTGACGGCGGCTCATCGTCTGACGAGTATGAAGCCGGAAGCACAGGCTACGGAGGCCCAGGAGGTAATGGTGGTAATGGCGGTCAAGGAGGGTATATACATGTATACAGTGATTTGGAAATAAGTATGCTCTCACGCATACTCGATATACAGACCCCAGGAGGATTGCCTGGGAATGGAGGTAGAGGTGGAGATGGATCTCCTAGTGGCACAGGCGGAAAAGCAGGAAACCGTGGCAAACGTGGTTCTGTCAACTATGAGATACTAAGTACGTAAGACATTAGCAAAATGCGGAAAGAACTAGACTTGTAAATAAAAATCCTAAAAGCGTGCAACACTTTACAAGCTATAAGTGTCTTACTGTAATATGAAGACATTTTGCACACTCCTCTTTTTATTGATTAGTATCCTAAGCCAAGCTGTAACACCTATGGGTGGTTATATATCCTATAGTAAAAAAGATAAGAGGATTATCACCGTAACCTATCACTTGGTCTTCCCACTACAGGACTCTCTGAACTATGCAGACAGCATAAACTCTGAGTTAAGCTGTGACAACAATACTGCACCCGTAAGGATAAATGGAATAGCACAGCTTAAAAAGCAGAAGTACTATTTAGATTGTGAGAGAACAACATATAACTGGGAAGTCACTTACAGAGCAACTATAGACCTTGACAATGCCAAATATGCAGCTTTACGAAATTGCTGTAATTTACGGATAGAAGCATCACTCGGCCAACGGCTAGCAAGCATTACCTCCTTGGCAAGCCAGAGTAGTAATTTTTACGTCTACACCCAGTTTGAAAATTGTGGGACCACCATAAATGAAACGCCTATATCCACAGGCAGTTTATCTTCCGCCGTCTGTCAAAATCAACCTTTCTTCTATAATCAGGGAACATTAGACACGGCCAACTTTGACTCCTTATCATATCATTTATCACGCACATACAGTGGCAACAACCAGCCTGTGAGCTATGCAGTAGGATACTCAAAAACTGCTCCGCTTAAGAGTTCGGCAAATTTTCCATTTTATCTAGACAGTCTATTTGGCGACTATTATTTTTTGGCTACCCACGCAGCAGAAAGGGCACCTATTACTTTCGTAATAAAAGAATGGCGGAAAGACGGTAGTAACAAATTGATAAACGTAAGTTCTACACTCAAAGAAGTTTACATTGAGGTAAATCCCTGTCCCGAAAACAAGCCCCCCGTAATTAATGGCCCATTTACACATACCGTTTGTGAAGGGAGCCAATTATGTTTTAATATTACGACCGACGATCTTCCGTTTATACCTCCACCGCCCGCTCCTATTCCGCCTTTAGACACCGTGTCGCTAAGTTGGAATGGGGCGATTCCAAAAGCCTCCTTTGTCGTAATAAACCCAACGGAACGCCTAAAAACTGGAAGATTCTGCTGGACACCCGCTATAGGCCAAGCGAGCAACTTACCTTACCTAGTCTACGTAACAGCTCGTGATGATGCTTGTCCGCTCAATGCCGTTACAACTCGTTCATTTCGTATTACGGTAAAAGAAAAAGCTAGTGTATCGCGTGACTTAGAGCGAATAAACGATACCATGATACGAGTAGAACTCACTCCACGTTCTGATGCTCGCGGCACATATAGCTATATTAATACTTTGCTAGATGAGAACAGAAGATTAATAATTGATGCCTCTATTGGTAGATTTAAGTCTACCGGCAATTATCTTAGTTATGGTGCTATTGATACGTTAATATTGACAAAATCTCAGCCATTTGTATTGAATACACTCATTAACAATAACCCGCTAAACTGCCCTACCTCCTACTTCGATACGATTTATTTTCACACGGCGAGTATGACGGATGTTCCATTTCAGTCGTTTAAAGTATATCCCAATCCAGCTCATAGTCGTATCACATTTGATCGACCCGTGGAGCTCGTTGAAGTATATGATTTACTAGGCAACTTAGTCCTACAAGGACAAAAGGCCAAAAGCTTAGCGATACATACGCTACCTAATGGCATTTACATTCTGAAAGCGACAGCAGAAGACAAGTCCTACGCTACCCGATTTGTGAAGCAATAGAAGAAAGAAAAAGTCTAACTAATCAGACCACATCCCTATGAAATACTATTCCGCACCTTCACGGTATATTCTCTTAGAGCTGTTTTGAGGTCGGAACCGTGCTCGGCCATATGTTCTTTGATGAATACCGCCGCAAGCACGTGAGTGAGTTGTTCGCCCTCATCATCGCCTTTTATTTCTATGGCAGGTGTTTCTTCATTGTACAAGGCCTCTTCGGCTGCTTGTAATTCTTCTAGGCTATGTGCCTCTGCTAGTTTTTTTATTACTGGTATTTTCATGGGAAGAATAAGTTTAATTCTAAGTTAAAGTTTAAAGTTTTTTGCTAAGGCAAAAAAATAAAAAAGTCTAGGCGACTAAGGCCTCATCAATCCATTAAGCCTTCGGAGTAAATAATTTAAATCTTAGACTTAAGCTTTAATTTAGGATTACGAAAGGCTCTCTATCATTTCCACTACCTTAGGCTCAAGGCTAGTGGCTGCTCCTTCTACAAGTTTTCCGCCTTTGAATACCGCAAAAAACGGAAGGCTATTCACGCCTGCTTGTTTACGTGCTTCTGGATTTTCTTCTGCATTTACATCTAAAAAAGTAACCTCTGCAAAGCGTTCATCGTTAGACAATCGTTTAAACTTGGGTGAAAACAGCTTGCAGCTCCCACACCAATTGGCAAAGTATTTTACCACCACTTTATCATTAGAAGCTAACGCCTCGTTAAAATCACTATCTGTTGCTACTTGTATTGACATAGTACAAAGGTAAAGCGGATATGGCTCGTAGTGATAATAATAAAATTGATTTGCGTATAAGGGAGTGTTATAGAACGATTTAAAACGGCCTCGCGAAACTTCGGCAACATAGGTTTTAGAATTACCTTACGTTTTTTTCTACTCAAAAACTTACTTTCCTTAATGGCAAAAAACGGGACATCCCGTTATCAGAATTTCTACTTCTTGCGAAGCACTATCGTAATCTCCTTTTTAGAGTTTGGAGATACTTTGATATAGCCTGACTCGTAACCTACATACTCTACTTTGAATACTTTGGTATTGCGGATATCCGTGAGTTCACTTGTTCCCTCAAAATCGGTAAACAATACGTCGTGGTCTTCAACGGCAACTAACTTCACTCCCGTGAGTGGTTCATTGTTCTCGTCGAGCACTTGCACCTTAAGGGTGTTACCTGCCATAGCAACTAAGCTACACAATACGAATAATATGGCTGTGATGTTTTTCACTACTGCAACGGTATTGGAGCTATGTTATGCTAATGTTAACCTAATACTATTAAAATAGAAAATGGATAAATAGTACTTTTGTGACGATGAGATACGCCCTGATACTGCTACTTTTTGCTGCAGCTTGCCAACCCAAAAACCAAGGACCTAACAAATTTGCTAATGATGAAAAACTCATCAACATATACGAACTGCAAGATCGTAGAGATACCAAAGCCCTGCTCCCACTCCTAAAAGCAAAAAAAGAGCACCATCGTATAGCAGCGGCAATGGCATTTGCGAGTATACAAGACACGGTTGCTATACCCTATCTCAACCAGATGCTACAGATAGACCAAGACCCGATGCCACGCAGAGCCGCGGCTTATGCTCTTGGGCAGATAGGGAGTACCAAAGCACTGGGAATTCTCACCGCAGCTTTTGACCAAGAACTATTCCCTGCAAACAGACCGTATGTGATAGAGGCCATCGGCAAGTGTGGAGACTCAACGACAATAGCTCTCTTCGAAAAAGTAGAATATACGGACTCTGCCTTGCAGATGGGCTGGGCATATGGTGTATTTAGACTGGGGTTGAAAGGGTATAGTTCGGAATCATTGAATACCCGTATGATGAATTTTTTGGATGATGACAATAAGGATTTGGCGATATTGGCGAGTCATTACGTGTATCGGGATTTGAGGAGTGGTGGTAATTTGGAATTGGTTGATTCGTTGATTGGAGTAGCAAAGTATGTTGAAGTAAAGGAGAGATTTGGGTTGTTATCGAGTGAAAAGCCAAAGGCTAAAAGCTTAAAGTGGTCTGAGTTTAATACCTTAAATGATTATCAAAAAATAGAGCTAATAAATCATAAACAATCTTGGTCTTGGGAAGAGTCAAATCAACTACGAAAATTCATTAATGACACGGCAGTAAATATCGGTGTTCGAGGTGCAGCATTCTCACATACCGTATCTCACTCTCACCCTGATAGCGAAAACTCCTATGTACGAGATGCATTAAAATCCGGTGATATGGCATTACAAAGTTTAGCTGCCATTAGAATACAAGAATCTTTTACCATTTACCAAGACACAGAATTATCTGAGCTCTTGAACGATGTTAAATCCCAACTCAAACTCCCACAACAAGCAGAAACCTACATCGATGTTTGCAAGGCAATAGAAGCTCTGGGTGGCGATAAGTTCGAAGGATACCAACCCGAGTACAATCACCCAATAGATTGGGAATATGTAAAGACCATTCCTGCAAATCAACAAGTACTTATCAAAACCAATAAAGGAAATATCACGCTTCAGCTTTTCGTGGAAGATGCTCCGGGTACAGTTGCCAACTTTCTTCAGCTCACAGATTCTGGGTTCTATGATGGCAAGTTCTTCCATAGAGTGGTGCCACAGTTTGTGATACAAGGTGGCTGCCCCCGTGGTGATGGATGGGGAGGATTAGACTGGACACAACGTAGTGAGTTTAGCAATTACCAATCATACAAAGAAGGCACCGCAGGCATAGCTTCGGCAGGCAAAGACACCGAAGGCGTGCAGTTTTTCATCACCCACTGCCCTACTCCGCATCTTGACGGTAGATATACCATATTCGCTAGAGTAGTGGATGGTACGGATGTAGTGAATCAGATTGAGGTTGGGGATAGGATGGTAAAGGTGGAGCGTATAACTTTACCGTAGAAGCATATTCAGAAGCTGATGTAATTAGACTTTAATTAGAAGATTGACTAACATTAGTATAAAAGTTCCAATCTTTAAATTTACGTTTATACATGTAATTACGACTTGGATCATCCTCTCTGTAAGCTATCTTAATCGAATCTGAAATATTGAAACTTGATATACTTAGCATCTTTTGGTCCATTTTATATGGATATACACCAGTAAAAGTCTCGTCAGCAACTTTAAATTTATACTCTACAAACTGAGTCCATCGAAACTTTCTTGTAGTAAAACTGTCGCATCTGGTTATCTCACCTTGTTTCATCAGGTATCTGCTTCTTTCTGTTTTCCCTTCCTTGCACCCAAGACTGTTAAAAATGAACAAGCCGAAAATAAAAAAATAGAAATATTTAAAGTCTTTATGCATCAGTATATAATCCCAATAAACAATGAATTCAAATATAAGTCATCCTACTCAAAGCTCAAATGTAGCTTGTTTTTCTCTATGTAGTCAACGACAAACAACACCTCTACTGTGTTTCTTCACCTTGAATTAGTATCACATTGCACTTATTTATATTTAGAACTATTTCACCCACTAAAATCAATCTACAGAACTTTCAGTTCTTACCTTTGTTAGGTAATCAAAATGCTTCTAAAACTCGCTTGGCGGAATATTTTCAGAAACAAACGTAGAAGTTTAATCACCGTATCGTCTATCATTTTTGCGGTACTATTCGCGGTATTTATGCGTAGCCTTCAGTATGGAGCCTATGACAATATGCTCAAAAATATTGTAGGCAGCTACATGGGTTACATCCAAGTACACAACAAAGGTTTTTGGGAAGAAAAAACACTCGATAACAGCTTTGCTATCAGTGACATACAAGAACTAACCAACCAAGATGGCATCACTTACCTTAGTCCACGTATAGAAGGATTTGCCCTTGCAAGTTTTGGTGAAGTATCTAAACCCGTAGCACTTTTAGGCCTAGATGCCGCCCTCGAAAAACAATACATCAAGCTAGACCAAAAGATAATAGAAGGCACCTACTTTTCCGCCGCCAATCCCGGTTTACTCATAGGTAAGGGTGTGAAGGAAATAATGAAGCTACAGGTGGGCGACACCCTTGTATTTCTAGGACAAGGATACCAAGGCTCTATTGCAAGTGGCGTGTATCCCATAGTAGGCATCGTAGATCTCAAAACTCCAGAGCTGAATAAACGCACCGTTTTGATGAACTTGGAGCAGGCACAGTCTTTCTTTGCATTGCCAGACATGGTTACCACAGCCGTAGTAGGCATAGACCACGATGACTGGCAAGATGCCCAACAGAAAGCCATCTCCACCCTCGATACTTCGTCGCTAGAAGTAATGAACTGGCAAGAAATGCTTCCCGAGCTCAAGCAACTCATCGCCGTAGACAAGGCAGGTGGTATGTTTGTGCTCCTTATTTTGTACAGTATCATCGCTTTTAGCCTATTTGGCACCGTGCTAATGCTCACAGAAGAACGCAGCTTTGAGTACGGTGTTCTCGTGGCAATAGGTATGGATAAATCCAAAGTAATACAAGTTGCTATTTTAGAAACCATATTAATGGCAATAGCCGGAGTTATAGCTGGTTTGATTGTTGCCTTTCCATTTGTCCTTTATTTCAATATCAATCCTATCAACCTTAGTGGACAGATGCAGGAAGTTGTAGAGCGTTTTGGATTTGAAGCACTCATACCCACCTCGCTAGACCCTAGTATAGCACTTACACACGCAGGAATTATCTTCCTTATTGTGCTAATAGTTAATATTTATACGATAGTAAAAATCAAAAACTTGAACCCTATTACCGCAATGCGAAAATGATTTTTAAGATTGCCTTCAAAAATATATGGAGAAATAAACTCCGCAGCTGGACGGTCATCATCGCTATAGCCTTAGGCATATTTGGTGGTTTGGCGGTAATAAGCACCGCTACAGGACTAAGTGATATGCGGCAGGACAATGCTATTCGAACCTACGTAAGCCACATCCAAGTACATGATAGCAACTATCTCAAATTCAATGGTTTAACCGACATAATCGCCGAGGAAAATGAGATTGTTAGCTATATAAAAAAGCACCCCAATACCGAGGGTGTAAGTGCTCGTCTACGGGTAGAAAGTTTCATACAAAGTGCCGGAGGAACTAGCGGTGTTATCCTAAACGGTATTAACCCAGCTGACGAAAAGCGAGTAACCAATATCTCTGAGATGTTGCAAGACGACAATTTCTTGGAACGGTACAAACGCAAACCACCAATATTGATAAGTCAGAAGTTGGCCACCAAACTCAATGCTAAAATCAAAACTACGATTCAGTGTTCATTTACAGATGCTAACGGTATGCCGGTTACGGGTGCATTTAAGGTAGTTGATATTTTTAGTACGAGCAACTCCATGTATGACGAGGTGAATGCCTTTGTGCGATTAGAAGATTTACAAGCTATAAGTGCAGTATATGGCAGTCAAGAAATAGCCCTTACCTTAAAAGATGATGAGCAGGTAGAAGCATATAGAAAGGAGTTAATACAAAATTTTCCCAAGCAACACATTGCTAGTTGGCGAGGAATAGCACCTGAGCTGGGCTATGCGGATAAAATGATGGACTTGGTGATGACCATATTTCTAATCGTGATAATGCTTGCCCTTGCTTTTGGCATAGTCAATACAATGCTAATGGCAGTACTAGAACGGAAAAAAGAACTGGGGATGCTGATATCTGTCGGGATGAATAAGCGTAAGGTATTTTGGATGATCGTATGGGAGTCTATTTTTTTGGCACTCATTGCAGGACCACTAGGCATTATAGCATCATATTTAGCAATTAGCTTTTTTGGCCGTTATGGTATTGACCTAAGTTTTGCAGCAGAGGGATTACGCAGTGTTGGGCTAGAGAGTATGATTTACCCTACGCTTAGTTCTAATTACTATATTGTGATAAGTGTGCTTGTAGTTACTACGGCTATATTATCATGTATATATCCTGCTCTCAAAGCATTAAAGTTGAACCCAGCAGAAACATTGAGAACGGCATGAGGTTGTTTGGTCTTCGATACATTTTCTTCCTACCGTCAGAAAACACTCAGACTGACAAATCACGATACATGTCCTTCCTGTCGTCAGAAAACACTCAGACTGACAAATCACGATACATGTCCTTCCTGTCGTCAGAAAACACTCAGACTGACAAATCACGATACATGTCATACATCATAAATCCTACGTCATACATCCTCCATCTTAAATCCTAAATCATACATCCTATATCAACGAAGTAAAACATGATACAAGTAACCAACATACACAAAACCTACGACGATGGTAAAGTACAAGTGCGTGCTTTACGCGGTATAGATGTACAGATAGAAGAAGGTGAGTTTACAGCAATTGTGGGGCCCAGTGGGAGTGGAAAAACGACATTGCTCAATATCATAGGCGGGCTTGATACTCCCACTCAAGGAGATGTAATGATAGGCGAGACTAACATCGCTCAACTATCTGAAAATGAGCTGATAGACTTCAGGCTAAATCACATTGGATTTGTATTTCAGAGTTATAATCTGATACCCGTACTTACAGCCAAGGAAAATGTAGAGTTTCTAATGCTCTTACAAAAAAGAGACGAAACCGAACGGAATGAACGCACCACAAAATTACTCCAAGCAGTAGGTCTGGGCGATCAAATCAATAAAAAACCAAACGAAATGAGTGGCGGACAGCAGCAGCGTGTGGCTGTAGCCCGAGCATTGGCTAGTAAGCCCGATTTTGTGTTGGCTGATGAGCCTACGGCAAACTTGGACAGTACCTCCACCGCAAACTTGCTTGATATAATGCTAAGACTGAATGAAGAGGAAAATATCACTTTTGTATTCAGCACACACGACCAAAGGGTAATAGACCGAGCTAAGCGAGTAATTACCGTAGAAGACGGTAAAATCCTGAGTGACGTAGCTAAGTAAGAACTCTCACGCTTTGGTATTAAGGCGATCTAATAAAGCAGACAAGCACATTACCAGCTGATAAAACCCGAATGTAGCTAATGAAGAAGCTAAAATCACCTTGGCCTGAATAAGCAAGGCATACTCCGGAAAATAAAAAGACGAAAAAAGCGAAACGAGCACCAATGCCACTGCTAATACGGTGAAAATCCAAACACCTTGTATCTCAATAGTAACAGCAAGGTCGGAATTAAAATACCCTGTAAATTATTCATTTTATTTATAGTGTTGTTTCCCTTATAGAGTAGGGCAAGTAAGATTAGGTTACACATTTAAAAAAATATTTCAGTGATGTTCGTTAAGGTAGAACAGAAGGACACAAAACATTCACCTAAATTGGCTCTAGTCAACACCTTACTACTTCACTTATTTCTAGTGATTGCAACAAACTTGCAAAACTTGACTCAATAAATTCTAACTTTGCTCGTTAGATAGCTGTATGAGAAATCTACCGATTATATTACTCCTTGTCCTGGGGATGAACGTCACTGCTCAGATAGGTGGCACAAGTGCGTTTACCTTCGCTCTGATAGAAAATAGTGCACGCCATGCGGCCCTGGGGGGCATATCCATTGCCAATACGGATAGTGATCCGGCAGCTGGTTTTCAGAACCCCGCTCTTATCAATGCGAGTATGCACCATTCCGCATCTCTCTCCTATGCAAATCACGTGGCCGACTTGAACTACGGATTTGCGAGTTATGGCTATTCTGCTGACACTGTTAGTTCTTGGTTATTTAGCATTGGGTATTATGATTATGGTAAGTTTACCCGTACCAATACTTCTGGTGAAATACTAGGAGAATTTACGGTAGATGACTATAATTTTCAAGTAGGATACAGTAGGCAATATACTGACAAACTGAGTTTTGGTGCCAATGGTAAGTTTCTATACAGTGTATATGAGGCTTACGTAAGTACTGCCGGAGCATTAGACTTAGGATTTTCGTATCGTGACACAGCAAAACTAGTAAACGCTGCATTCCTAGTTAAAAATATGGGCTATCAGTTTATTCGTTATGACGACAATAGTCCGCGTGAGCCTCTACCCTTTGATGTGCAGGCAAGCATCAGTAAGAAACTAGCTCATAATCCACTACGATTTACCCTTACACTCCACAACCTTCATCGCTGGAACAACTCGTATGTAAATGTAAACTCGCGTAACAAAGAAATAGACTTGGAAACCAACCAAATAAAAAACCAAGAGTTAACCTTTAGCCAAAAAGCTATGCGTCACGTAGTATTCAATACCGAGTTTGTATTTAGCGATAATTTTCAATTACGTATGGGATATAATCACCAGCGTAGAGCAGAATTAGGCCCCGAAAACCGACGTGCAACGACAGGTTTTAGCTGGGGATTTGGCATTGGGGTAAAAAAACTTACGCTCAGCTACGGTAGTGCTGGTTACTTCCCTGGTATAGCATCAAACTATTTCTCCGTAAGCCGAGACCTCAGTGGTTACAAGAAAAAAAGCAAGTCTAAAATAATAGGTCAACCTAGCTTTTAGATAGCGAGTAGTTATAAAAATACGTCGACTTTTCATTCACTCCGTTTTCATAATCCAAAATTTGCTTTAAGTTTGAACAGACAGTGAGCGAAAAAATAAACATAGCAATAGACGGACATAGCAGTTGTGGCAAAGGAACACTTGCCAAGAATCTAGCTAAAGAATTAGGATACCTATTCATAGACAGCGGTGCTATGTACCGAGCAGTTACTCTATACATTCTGAATGAAGGCCTTGGCTTGGAAGAGGTTGAACAAGACCCTGCGGTATTAGGAAATATCAAAATCATGTTTGAATTTGACCCCGTTAGAAGTTATTACGAAACTTTTCTGAATGGTGTAAATGTAGAAAATGAAATACGCTCTATGCGTGTAAGCAAATTTGTAAGTCCAGTAAGTACCCTCAAAGTAGTGCGAGACTTCCTGGTCACACAACAGCAAAATATAGGCAAGGACAAAGGCGTAGTAATGGATGGCCGCGACATAGGCACTGTGGTATTTCCTGATGCTGAACTCAAAATATTTATGACGGCTAGTGCCGAAATACGTGCCAAGAGACGCTATGAGGAGTTAGAGAAAAAAGGCGTACACGTAAATTATCAAGAGGTACTACACAACATAAAAGAACGGGACCATATGGACAGCACCCGCGAGGAAAGTCCACTTGCCAAAGCAGAAGATGCGATTACACTAGATAATAGCTCTATGACCAAAGATGAACAAGCTCGATTATCTCTCTCATGGGCACGAGGTGTAATCAAATCATTGGCCTCTAGCTAAATATACCATGCTCAAAAAGACCATCTTAATCGGTTTTTTTGTATACCTCACACTCTACGTCGTATTTCTTTTTTTAAACCTTCATCTTATACCAATTGCGTGGATAGATGAGATTATGGGGCTAGATCCATCATTCAGGCTATTCAATGGTCAAGGTTTCAACTCATATATATGGCCGCAGGAAGGTGCTGAGGATTTTTTTATGTCGTACCTTCCACTCCAGCAGTGGCTGCACTACCTTCATCTCCAAGTACTCCCCTTTGATATTTACTGGATACGATTCCCTTGGGTTATATACTTAGTCCTCGGTAGTATTATACTCTTGTACCTGTTTCGCAAGCAGGGATTTACTATGCTTTTTGCATTGTTCTTGGTTATACTATTAGTCAATGACAAATCCATATTCGAAACTACAAGAGCTGTACGCATAGAGCCCCTTATTTTCTTGCTCATAGGACTAGGAGTATCTGCTCAGCATAAAGGCCAACACCTGCTCTTATGCATAATAGCTACTGCACTGCTATTTGCCCATCCCAATGTTTGGCCAATGGCACTTGTCTTTTACCTTCAAGCAATTTACACCACATATGGTGTTTCAAAATTCAGTATTAAAACCATAATGTGTGGCTTTGCACCTATCATCGGGCTTTTACTCTTTTCAGTGTTCATCGATTTCAGATACGCTGATTTTGCATCCCAATTTTTACACCAAGGAGCAGATCACGCTGTAAACGGCAATATTCTACATCGTCTACATTCACATTTCATTACACGATTTTGGCCGTACTATACCACCCAGCCCTGGGGGCCATTCATTGTTTATGGAGCATTAGTACACGCTATTATCCATTTGCGGAAGCAAGGAGAAAACACCTACTTCGCCTACGGAATTGTCCTCACTCACTTAGTTTGGTTACTGATACTTGGGCCTTTTGCACGCTACAATGGCATCCTCTTACTCCTTAGTGTGCTTTATATAGCAAAGCCTGCTTACACGTATATACAACAACGGAATGCTCGAAAAATGGGTGTCATAATTTTACTTATCGCGATCATAAGCACTGCCAATGTGGTTGGCCGACACACCATGGCACTTGCCCAGCGAGCTGAGCGTAATCCTTATCCTGTGATTAATTGGCTAAAGCAGGAATTGCCTCAAGGTGATACCACTTATCTGATAACAGGCAGTGCTATATCATACTATGCTATGGCCCCTAATTCAAGTGCAGGGTATTTCTTAGAAAACATTCCGCCGTACAAATATGATTTTGATAAATACGAGCAGCATCTGTTGCTACTCGATTATCCTTTAGAGGAGTGTGAGCAAATGGTCACTTATGAGGTAAAACAGAGCAAATGGAGTGCCTTATTCAAGTCTCGAACGTATAGCCACCTTTACCTTCAGCGGAGTAAAAATGCTCAATCCTATGCGACAATATTAAAAAAACTAGATAATGAAAGCCGTGCAGAAGTGCAGAGCAGAAAGTAATCTTTGATTTATCGGATAAAAGTTACCGTTCCATTTTTAATATGACGGATTCCGTCCCATCCTTTATAGGTAACTATCCAAAAATAGACATTGCTATAATCAAGCGGTTGGTCTTTGTACATACCATCCCACTTAGTGTTCTTATCTGTACTCTCAAAAACCTTCTCGCCCCAGCGATTATAAAGTTTCATTTCAAACTCTTTTACAAACACATCTCCCCAACCAAATTTATCATTCAGATTGTCGCCATTGGCCGTCACGGCATTTGGCACATAAACTTCTGGCGGCTGTATGAGGTATATATCATTACTTCTGCTTGTGGCATTGTGTTTGCCTTCATTTTCATAGGCTATAACACTATACCAGTAGCCTCCCCAGTCATAGTCTAAATCGGCATCCGTATATGAGAGTGTAGGATCGTTGAGTTGCACAATAGGTCGTAATATTCCTGTGTCTACCGAGCGGATAAGCTCGTAGTAATCTACGCCATTTGGCCAGTTTACATAATCTAGCCAATCGAGGTCCATATAATATCGTGGCGTTTCTCCTTCTTTGTTTTGTGATTTTCCTGTTATCACAATGGTACAACCTTCGTTACTATTTGGGCTTATGTGTCCGCAGTTATCAAGCACCTTGATAACATAGCAGTATGATATGGCATTCACGTTCACATTTATATCTGTGAAAGTAGTGTCGTCTATATCAAATTTGGAATCAATATACTCATAGGAATTAGCACCTCTCACTTTGCGGTAAATTTCGTAGCTGCTAAAATCGTCTTCGGTAGACCGCTCATAATAAAGCATAATAGAGTCTGCTTGCACCGTAGTCGCTATCAAATACGTAGGATCTACAGGCACTTCACTCTCTTTTACACTATTAAGTTCGTATGTCCTATCTCCTAGCTGGTCGCATATATTCTGGACTACAAGATAGTACGTATAATTATTTTCACGTGGTTTATCTACATCAAAATCTGTATACGAACCTTCTCCTTGGTTATCAATTTCTAACAATCGTGTGGTTACTCCTTTGGGAGTTACTTTGTACAAATCCATCTGTTTGAAATATGGACTTGTTTCTGTGGATCCCCAATCTATTCTAAGTTCATCACTTCTACCAAAGTTGATACATAATACCCCTGGTGGTGGCAGCACGGGTACGCTATCTACTATTATCCTGATTTGGCCGCTGTTACTCTCCGGAAACGGACAACCTAAGTCCTTTGCTCCTGTATTAATAATGAAAGTATCACCTGCACTTGCACAGTCGAATTGCACGGTAAAATTAACTGTTGAACTACTCAAGGCTGTATCTGTAGCCTGCCCCGTTTGTAAGTAAGAACTCAGAGCTATTGGAATATTATATGCCACATATATAGAATCTTGCTCAGGGTCACTTACTTCATAGTCAAAACTAAGCGGATTTAAAATATCTGTGGTATACGTAATTGTAGGGACAACTGGCTTCTCATTCACCGGAACCACTTGTATTTTGAATGACGCATTACTACATCTCGGACTAGGGTTATTCTCACTATATGCACCCACAGATGTGGGAAAATCACTTACCTGCCCGCCGTCATTAGGGCCAGGACAGCTGCTACACACGCTTTGGTATATACTTCCACGTTTATCAAATCTACTGGTCCCTCCGTCTACGTGATCATCGGTACGTGTCCCACCATAGTATGTTCCATATAGAATGTCAGATAGATTTTCTTCCAACACCATAATGTGAAAATCTTGACCATTAGTAGTGCTTTGATACGCATCTGGAGTTAATGGCATATTGGTCAATTTTCGAGACTGGAGAGTCTCAAAATTAGTTCCCCATCCACTTAAATAAACCCTATCACAATTATCTACAAGTAAGGCATTTATGGTTAAATCTGTAAATGCTCTTCCACTTCCATATACTGTACTTACGATTATGGAGGACAAATCATTGGTCAACTTAGCAACGAATTGCTTGCCGTTTGAGTTACTATATACGTTACCTATTACAGGCATACTTCCGGTAGTATGACCAGCTACATATACATTATCATTTCGGTCGCGGTCAGATGCCAAAACCTGATCATATTGGTCTGTTCCAAAATAAGTACAAGCCAAAAGGGAATTTCCAGTAGCCGTTAACTTAGCTACAAACCCATCTACTGTTCCACCTTGATAATCTGTTTGATAGGCACTCGCCGTAGTAGGTAGGTCTGTACTATTCGTAGCTCCTGAAACGAGCAAATTCCCATCGGTCATTACGTCTACACCGTAAATCGCCTCTGCTCCCGAGCTCCCGAAGTACGTACTCCAACGTATATTGCTAAAGTCTTTATTAAGACTAAAAATCACTCCTTCTTGATCTCCGTTTGATGTATTTTGAAAGGCATTAACCGTTATTGGAAAATCATTAGAATACGTACTCGATGCTATAATTACATTACCATTATCATCTAAGTTCACCTCACCACGGTACTCATCAGCATAATAAGAGTTCATATCACTCTGACTATTAAGCCCATCATTGCCTATACCCCCAATAAATGTGCTACCTACGAGAGCACTACCATCTGCCGAAAACTTAGTTAATATAATATCTACACCGCCATTGAGTGAGGGGCTAAAAGCTCCATTGGTGGTAGGGTAATTAGGCGAAGCACTTGTACCGAATACAACTAGTTCATCATTTTCGTTTACGATAAGACTATGCGGATATTCATTACGAGACCCACCCAAATATGTGGCATATTCTAGTGTGGAGCCATCGGGCGAGTATTTACTTATCCCTATATCCCAAGGTGTATTATTAGGATTTGTGGGCGTAGGATTATCTCCCCCATTAAATGTTTCATCAAAAGCACCAGGCGTTGCTGGATATCGACCATTGGCTACAGACGTAGGACTTGTTACGATTCCACCGGAGTACAATGCACCATCCAAATCAAAAGTAGCGGTAAATCCAAAATTATCTACCGTACTGCCAGAGTATGTAGAAAATATGAGCTCTGGGTCTATGACCGTTTTTACCTTGTTTTTGAAAAATTGGGTTTTAAATCCGATCACATCACCACGTTTCTCATAAAACATCTTAATCTGATTTCGGCGGCCATTCTGCTCTTCATAACTAAGTGGCATCACCTCAGAAAAATCTCCAAAACGTGTATGAACTATTAATCGTTCTTCTGTAACACGCACACTGTCTGCTCCTACTATCTTGAGCTTAATAGCACTTAGATCTGCTCCTTTGTTGAGGATAAAATTATACTTAAAACGTTTTTCTATGACTTCATATTCCAAATCAATGTTTGGATATATATTCTTATAAAGTACTTTTTCAAAACTACGTACATTACCCGCCCAACGTGTAGAGTCATCCCCTATGAAATAATTATAATAAGCTTCTTGAATCTCAGTACCCTGGTGATTGCTAAAATCTGCATCTACCAATTCAAACTTGATATGCTGCATTCGCAACTTATCAGGGTATTCAAAGTTATCTTCTGCCACCCGCGTTTGGTGATGGTGTAGATGCTCTATAATATTACCCCAAACCTCTTGGTCATGAAGCAAAATGCTAAAGCCCGTCTGATCTAAGAAAACAACATGAGATCCATAATTAACCCTATAAGTTATTGGCTCATCAAACTGCCCCTTATTCTCGTGCAAGCCTATTTGTGCAGATGCGGATAAAATCGCACAACACATTGACAACACCCATAATTGAAAGCGAATCGATTTTCCTAGCATTAGTCTATACATTGATAGACGTGCAAGGTACTATAAATGTTGCAGAATGTTTACCACTTATTTGGAAGGGTCGTAGTAAAATGACTTTACCATGTAGTTGTAGCGTTTCCCATCTTTTAGGGTTACGGTTACATCAAAGTTGCTTTTTTCAGGCAAAGTTGTTTTGTCATACTTTGGTTTGAATACCAAAGTAGGTGCTCCGTATCCTCGTACAAACTTCTCTACTACCACCGGTATCGTTTTACCATCTTGTTTCACCTCTACTTCAGCATCTGTGAGGTCTCTGTACAAGCCAAATGTCCAATTACTAAATAGCACGATTTGAGGCACGTACCCTTTAGGAGGCCACGCAATGGGCTCATCCATATAGATTACCGTATCTGTACTTCCACTATCGTCTAACGCCCATATTACAGCCATATCATCGGTACTTCCGTGTCCGTAAACACGTCCGTTAGGATAGAGTAGCCAGCGTCTATTACCAGCCGCAGGATTTTTATCATCCATAATGTAAGTGACCGCCATGGTAGTATTCGCATCTTTTATAAGCAAAGAATGCTTAGCTGCATAAGCTCCTTCTCCACTCCAACATCTCCACGTTTTTGGTGGATCGTGCGTCAAACTCTTGTTAGCCGTCATCATCAAAGCTGCTTTTTGGCAATACTCATTCGTAGCTTCATCTAGCAGCACTTCTGGCACTCCTGCATTTCTTCGGAAATAGTTGATCCGATTGGCAACCTTATTTTGCATATCTATGTCAATGCTTCCTGCTTCGCAGCCAGTCGTTCTGCCGTTCCATACATAAGGCTGAATAGCTTTACCGTTCATATCTGTACCTCGTGTTCGGGTATTGAAATAATTTTGAAAGAAATCTTCACGAGCGATAAGCTGCTCACGTTCGCTATGATCTACGTCTGGAGCCAGTCGTTTTTGGTCTTCCATCACATCTAGTGCCGTGCTAAATCTATTCTCAGACACCAATAAGCCAATGTACTTATCATTAATAGCCACAAGGCTTTCTAGGTTTTCTTTACTCTTATCAGCTTCGTACTCGTCCAGCATTAGGCTGTAGAGAGCTGCTTGCTCATCTACATTGGTGCGGATAGCCGCTTTCTCTACAATTACCTTAGTACGAGTAGCCTTGAGGTCTGTATTTGTTGGATACTTAGCAATTGCCTGTTGCAATACAAAGCTTGCATACGGCATACCTTTGGTTTCAAAAGCGTAGTTGGTAATCAAGTTCCATCTGTCAGCAATGTCAGTAGCCGATTCACTTTTTGCAGTGGCAGCAATATACTTGTCTAGCGTGAACTTACTGCTTGTGATGTGATTGTACGTTTGAAAATATTCGGCCAATCGCCAAAGTACATTTTCAGGTTTTTTCTCTACAAAAATGTCCGTCTTTTTAATCTTACGAGCTTTTTCGTGAGAAGCCTTGAGCACCTTTTCTCGCACCATTTTATTGATGAGCGAGTCAGCATCAGCTTCTCGATTATTGGTGACGTTATTTTTTATTAGGTAGATGTAAAGTGAATTCTCCTTATTAAGAAGGTCTGCATCTGCTGGGTTAAATGCTATAGCCTCTTGAACGTAGTCTAACATCAACGTGCTAGGCGGCATTGATTTAATCTGATCTTGCACAACACTTTTATGAAAGAAATTAATCTTAGCATTATTCTCAAAATGCTTTCGCCCTTCATTTATCATATACTTCGCACTATCGTATTTGGAAGCTTTCCAATACTTGTCTATGAAGTATGTATAAACATCTACTTCTTGCTCAGTATCTTCTAAATTTTGTTCCAAGTCGGTAGCATACCAAACCAATAAGTTTTTGTACATAGGCTCACCCATTGCCGTATCTTCATACCCTATAGCACTTTTTGCCGCCATAAAATAGGGGTAACGCTGTGTACTGTCCAACTGATAAGCAAGATTGAAGAGCTTTACAGCTTTAGCCATTTTATTAATATTATATTGTGTCTCGCCGAGTTTTATCTGCTCAGCAACAATCTCATCTCTTACTTTATCAAAATCTTCTTCTAAGATACGAGCACCTTCATCACGCTTCAATCCTTTTAGCATGTATTTCACGGCTAACTTTATTGCATCGGGATTTTTTTCTAGGTAAAATTCATCTTTCGCTTGCTCAGCGTATGCTTGTGCAAGATAAAAATACGTTTGAGGCTTCTTTTTGAGTGCCTTATCTTCCAATGCGTCTAAGCACACTTTTTCTAATCGTTTGAAGTTGCCCAAATCTACGGCTTCCTTCATTTTGTATACCTGACTGAAAACTGCGTTGGCCAAAAACAAGCCAACTGCCATAAATAAGGTTCTTAATGCTAATTTCATTTATGCTACAATATTATTTACTTTAACTTCAAACTCCAAGCCATCGGCTTATCTGCAAACATTGCTTTTGTCTTGGGCCACACTTCCTCAAAAAAATCCGATTTACGATACACATCTAAACAACTACTATTCAACCAAGTACTATGCGTGAAGATAATATTCGGATTTGTTTCATCTTGATATAATTTCAAATTTATCATACCATCCATTTCTTCAATTTTGTATTTTATAGTGTTAAAGTAGGTCAAAAAACTGGCCGTTTCCTCTGGTTTGAACGTCATCTTCACCAATCTAAGTATCATCGTTTCTTTATTATTATGGGCTTCGTTTTACGCAGGTTTAGTAATCGAGAGGCACTACTCTGTTTGATAGCCACTACTAAAAATCCGTGATCAGAAAAATAACATATCGGATCCCCAGCTTTAACTTCTGCAAAATTTTCACGTATGCTATTTACTACCGTATGCCTTCCGAGCAGAATATCGCAACTTTGATTAGAGGCAAAACGCTCATAATCATACTTGCTTATATTGGTGTATGCATTTCCGAAATGATCTACAAACAACACCGCACCTCGCAGTTCCGCCCCATCTTGAGTGGGATATTGCCTTGTTTTAACGATAAAATCATTTGCTACCGGTGCAATAGGTGCTAAGTTTTTGTTTTCCATCAATAACTGGATAAAAGGCAAATACACATTCTGGATATTCTGCTCGTATCGCTCCGTGGGTATTAGGTAATAATCAGAAAAGTATTCACCAAATACGAGGGACAAAATACCATTATCTGGAGCCAAAAAATAATGCCCATTGTACATAGCAGCCAAGTGCCCAGCAAATGATGTAGCCACGACATTAGTCGCAAGTATATGTATGCTGCCTTTGGGGAAATCTTGGTATACCATATCACTCAGGTAAGCCGCTTCTACTATATCAAAAGGTTCTATCCTACTACTAATCTCTATGAAGGGAATTTGGATATTCTGTTTATACATTGCTCCTCTGAAGGAAGCCATGTAGTGAGAATCAGCCCCAAAATCACTCAAAAAAGTTAGTACAGACAATGTGAATTATTTATCTAATTTAGCCGACGAAAATAACGCAGAACGGAACAATAAAACAATTTACATTGGCAGAAAGAAAATATTTAATAGAAGACATAGAACCATCGCGTTTTTTTGGCCCATACAACGCTCATTTTAAAGTATATAAGGCCAAATACCCCAACCTGCAACTCTCTAGCAGAGGTGGAGTTATTACCATAAAAGGTGAAGATACAGATATAAATGATTTTGTAAAGGCGGTAGATAGCATTGTGAAATACCTCAAAATAAATAAACACGTGACACTGGGCGATATAGAACGTGTGGTACAGGGAGAAGAAAATGCCAGTGATGGTGAAACCGAAGTAAAAAAAGGCATCATCATACACGGACAAGGTGGTAAAATAATCACCGCAAGAACCAAGAACCAACAAGAAATCGTAGACAAGGTATACAAGAACGACTTAGTATTTGCTACAGGACCAGCAGGTACTGGCAAAACCTACACAGCCGTTGCCTTGGCATTAAAAGCCCTCAAAAACAAGGAGATAAAACGCATTATACTATGTAGACCAGCAGTAGAGGCAGGCGAAAGTCTTGGTTTTTTACCTGGTGATATGAAAGACAAGGTAGATCCCTACCTTAGACCATTGTATGATGCATTAGGAGATATGATACCTCACGAAAAAATGAAAGCTTACATTGAAAAAGGTATCATAGAGGTAGCACCGTTAGCATTTATGAGAGGCCGTACACTCGACAATTGCTTTGCCATATTAGACGAAGGACAAAACGCGACTAATACCCAACTCAAGATGTTCTTAACCAGAATGGGTCCTATCTCTAAAGTAGTGGTAACAGGTGATTTGACTCAGGTAGACCTTCCCAATCGAATACAAAGTGGACTAGAGCCAGCACTTAACCTACTAAAGGGTGTAAAAGGGATAGGAATGGTAAAGCTGAATGAAAACGACGTGGTTCGCCACAGATTAGTAAAAGACATTATAAAAGCGTACAATAGGATTGAAAAGTAATGAGGCGATTAACACACCATTTTGGGAGGTATTTTTTCACAATAACAATTATGATTTAACCTTTTTTTTGACAAAAAAAATTATTGTGCGATTAAATTTATCAAGGTTATTTGATGCGTAAATTTTTTTTTTTAAAATCCTGACTAACAAATTTTTACGAGCCAAAAAATGTTCTATTTGAAAACCTTCTAAATTAAAGAATTGTGCATATCTCAAAGTGCCTCATTTTGTAGCCTAATTATATTTGCAGCCGCGTGATTATTACGCCGAAACTGAATGTATAAACCAAAAAAAAACATTGTCTTAACGACGCTTTTTACATCCATTAGCATTTTATCATTTTCACAAAATAGCATGTCATCTTTTTATTCGGAATCTACATTCCTAGCATTGATCATTTTATCCGTAGTATTGGCAGCCATCGCTGCACTACTTTTCGGAATCAAAAGACACTTATCTGCTCTTAACAAAGAAAGAAACGCAGAAGAAGACGAACCGTCATTATACGAAAGTAAAATAAAGCCGGTGATAGACGGATGGAATCCCACCATCGCTACGCTCGTGATTGCAGGATTATTCCTCGTTGTGCTGGGTGGATTTGGTTATAAATTTGGGATGGACGAGGTTGGTGTACAGCAAGGCTATGCTCCATCACAACCTATTAACTTTTCACACAAGATACACGCTGGCCAGTATGAGATAGATTGCAAATACTGTCACAGTACTGTGGAGAAATCTAAATCGGCGAGTATACCGTCACTCAATACTTGTATGAACTGTCACAAATACGTGAAGGCTGAAGAAAAGTATAATGGTAAAACATCTCCTGAAATACAAAAAATATATAATGCTATTGGTTTTGATGGTGAGAATATGGAATACATAGAGGGGTATGAGCAGAAACCAATAGAGTGGGTGCGTATACATAACCTTCCCGATTTAGCTTATTTCAACCACTCTCAGCACGTTGTGGTAGGTAAATTAGAATGTCAGACCTGTCACGGCCCGATCCAAGAAATGGAGAAAGTGTACCAATACTCTACCCTACAGATGGGCTGGTGTATTGACTGTCACCGTGAGCGAGGCATCGACTCAGAAAACAACGATTACTATGAAGAGGCACATAAGAATATGATAGCCGAAGGAAAAGACTTTATATCGGTTGCCGACAACGGAGGCCTAGAATGTAGCAAGTGTCACTATTAATCAATAACTAAAGAGAAAATCACATTATGTCTTCAAATAATTATTGGAAAGGTGTAGAAGAGTTAGACCAAACACAAGAGTTTGTGACTTCTAATGCCAACGAATTTTCAGAAGGATTACCACTAGAGCAAGTTTTTTCTAACGATGATGCTACAAGAGCAAATCGTAGAGACTTCCTAAAATACTTTGGTTTCGGATTAGGAGCTGTAACCTTAGCCGCTTGTAACAAAACACCTATTAAGAAAGCAATACCTTATACCGAAAAACCGGATAATGTAACACCAGGTGTTCCGTTGTACTACGCAAGTAGCTCTGTTAGTAATAACGAAGGTTTCCCTGTGCTAGTAAAGGTCCGTGAAGGTAGACCAATCAAATTTGAACCAAATAAGGAAGCTACCTACTTCGGTGGTGGATTAGATGGCCTTGGTCATTCGGCTCTTCTTTCTTTATATGATACAAATCGCCTTCCTGGAGCTATGGTTGCAGGTAAGAGGAAAGCACAAGAGTGGTCTAAATTTGACAAGGAGGTAGTAGCTGCACTGGACAAAACAGCAACAAGCGGTAAGTCAATTGCGATTATCACCAACGGAAGTACAAGTTTGGTAACGAACCAAGCTATTGAAGATTTCAAAGCCAAATATAGTAATACTGAAGTAGTTTCTTACGAGCCTATCACTTACAGTGGTATCAAACGAGCAAATAAGAAATCCTTTGGACAAGCTATCATCCCCGCTTACAATTTTGACAAAGCGGAGGTAATTGTAAGTTTTGGAGCTGATTTTCTTGGAACTTGGATAAGCCCTATCAAATTTCACTCTGATTACAGTAAGAACAGAGTACCTAAAGATGGTAAAATGTCTAAGCACTACCAGTTTGAGTCATTGATGTCCCTCACAGGAAGTAATGCGGACGTACGTGTACCTATGAAAATGAGTAACGTAAGTCAACACCTAATCGCCTTATACCGCGAATTAGGAGGAGCAACTCCTCATCAAGGGATGGAAGTTGCTGGTAATAACATAAAAGCAGCGGCGAAAGAATTAGAAGCAGCTGGTAGTAAAGGACTCGTAGTATGCGGAAGCAACAATGAGGCCGACCAATTATTGGTAAATGCTATCAATATGATGCTTGGTGCTTATGGGTCTACTATAGACTCCACCAACTACTATAAAGGTCAAAGTGCTGATGAAGCTGATTTTACAGCATTTTTAGTAGAAGCCAAAGCAGGTAAATACGGTGCGGTAATCACAATAGATGCTAACCCCGTATATTCACATCCTGAAGCTGAGGCTGCATTTGCCAAAATACCTACTCGTATTAGCACGGCAATCACCTTAGACGAAACTTCGGTAGAAGCTACACACATAGCAACCAATTTGCACCCACTAGAAAATTGGGATATAAAAGAGCCTTACAAAGGTCGGTTTGTTGTATCTCAACCTACTATCTCTCCTGTATTCAATGGCAGAGCAGTAGCAAGTTCATTAGTAGCTTGGTCAGGTGGTAAAGTAGCAGACAAAGACGAAACTACCCACGCTTATAAATACACCAAAGCTGTTTTTGCTAAAGCTATCGGCGGCGACTTCAATAAAGCATTAGAACTTGGTGTTGTAGAAAACACCTCAAGTTCAAGCGTACCATCATTTAACATTACAGGAGGTGCTGCAGCAGAAGCATTAGCACAAGTAAAAGGTGCAGAAAAAGAACTTATACTTTACCAAAAAGTAGGTGTAAGAGATGGAGCTTACGGTAATACTCCTTGGGCTCACGAAATGCCTGATCCAGTAAGTAAGGTGACTTGGGATAACTATATCAGTATCTCAATGCCTGATGCCAAAGCTCAAGATTTGGAAACTGGTGACACAGTTAAGTTAACTACTAAATCTGGCGATATCGAATTACCCGTATTGGTACAACCGGGACAAACAAAGTCTACCTACGGTATAGCCTTAGGATACGGAAGAAAATTGCCAGAGGGAGTTAAGAATGACTTAAAAGACTTGGGTAAAAATGCCTACGGTTTAGTAGATATGTCTGCCGGATATGCAGATTACACTGTAGGTGGTATCAAGATAGAAAAAGTACCTACTACATTCAAATATGAATTCGGTATTACCCAAACACATTATAGTATAGAAGGTAGAGATATTATACGTGAAGCAACGCTTGACGAGTACAATAAAGATCCAATGGCCGGTGGACACGTTCACAAGCCAAAGATGATATCGCTTTGGGATGATTACGATTATAGCAAAGGTCATCATTGGGCTATGGCCATCGACCTGAACTCTTGTACAGGTTGTAGTGCGTGCATCGTAAGTTGTAGTATAGAGAACAACGTTCCTATCGTAGGTAGAGACGAAGTAAGACGCAGACGTGAAATGCACTGGTTGCGAATAGATAGATACTACAGTTTTGAGGCTCCAGCTAAAAAAGACTTGAGTATGAGTATCGTACACGGTGGAGACCAAACCGTAGAAGCCGGTGAGCAAATGACCAAAGAAAAGGTGATGGAAGCTTACTCTGCCGCCTCAGAGAATGAGGCCACTGCTTATGATTACTACGAGAATGTACGTGTAGCACATCAACCAATGATGTGTCAGCACTGTGATAATGCTCCTTGTGAGACGGTATGTCCTGTACTTGCAACTACACACAGTAGTGAGGGACTAAACCAGATGACGTACAACAGATGTATTGGAACAAAGTATTGCGGTAATAACTGCCCATACAAAGTGCGTAGATTCAACTGGTTTAGATACAACGAAAACGAGAAGTTTGACTACCACTTCAGCAATGATTTAGGTAAGATGGTAATCAACCCAGACGTTACTGTACGTTCTAGAGGTGTGATGGAGAAATGTAGTTTCTGTGTACAACGTATTCAGTCTACTAAGCTTGCAGCTAAGCGTGAGAATCGTAAAATGAAAACAGACGAATTCACTACAGCGTGTGCTCAAACTTGTCCATCTAATGCTATTGTATTTGGTGACTTAAACGACCAAAGCAGTGAAATAGCTAAATTATATGCTAACGAGAGATCATATCACGTACTTGAGGAGCTAGGCGTTAAACCTTCAGTTCAGTACATGACCAAAATCAGAAATAAGAAATAATAACGAAACAGCTCACTAACTAATATGTATTCAGCAGATATAAGACAGCCACTAGTAACTGGTGGCAAAACGTACTCAGATGTTACAGCTGACATTTGCAGACCTATTGAAAACAAGCCTACCAGCTCTTGGTGGGTTGGATTCATAACAGGTGTCGTACTTCTCATGGTATTAGCAGGGACACTTGCTTGGACCGTATGGGAAGGAATAGGTACTTGGAACACCAATAAATCTGTAATGTGGGGTTGGGATATTACCAACTTTGTATTTTGGGTTGGTATAGGTCACGCAGGAACTTTGATTTCGGCGGTTCTCTTACTCTTCAGACAAAAGTGGAGAATGTCGATTAACCGATCTGCAGAGGCCATGACCATTTTCGCTGTATTCTGTGCCGCGATTTTTCCTTTGTTTCACATGGGTCGTGTATGGTTAGGCTTTTGGCCACTACCATTGCCTAATGCCTTTGGATCACTTTGGGTAAACTTTAACTCTCCCCTACTTTGGGACGTATTCGCGATATCTACTTACCTATCTGTATCGCTAGTATTTTGGTACTTAGGTTTGATTCCTGATATTGCTACTGTACGTGATAGAGCAACCACCAAAGCTCGTAAGTTTTGGTACGGATTCTTCGCGATGGGCTGGAATGGTTCGGCTAAGTCTTGGGGACGTTACGAGGTTGTAGCACTTATACTTGCGGGTATATCTACTCCGCTTGTACTTTCGGTACACACCATTGTATCTATGGACTTTGCAACATCTGTAATTCCTGGATGGCATACCACGATATTCCCTCCATACTTCGTAGCTGGAGCCATTTTCTCTGGGTTTGGTATGGTACTTACGCTTTTGCTTATCGCAAGACACGTAATGAATTACGAAGCATACATAACTTCTGAGCACTTAGAGGCTATGTGTAAGGTAATCTTACTTACGGGTTCTGTAGTAGGTTTGGCATATATCACCGAGTTCGTAATCGCTGCATACTCAGGATATGAGTATGAGCAGTACGCGTTTGCTAATAGAATGTTTGGACCTTATGCTTGGGCATATTGGACTATGATGTTCTGTAACCTTATGGCACCACAGGTATTCTGGTTCAAATGGTCTAGAACTACACCTTGGTTCATATTTGTGATATCTATAGTAGTAAACATAGGAATGTGGTTTGAGCGTTTTGTTATTATCGTAACCTCACTTCACAGAGACTTCCTTCCAAGTAGCTGGGTTATGTATCACGCGACGTGGGTAGAGGTAGGAATATTCTTAGGAACATTTGGATTATTCTTCACGTGCTTCTTCCTATTCGCTAAATTCTTGCCAGTAATCAATATGGCAGAGGTTAAAACCATCCTAAAAGACAAAGAGTAATATGATTGATAAAAGTATATTATTAGATGATAAGAAGTTTACCGTAGGCATCTTTGATGACTCTGATAAACTATTGCATGCAGTACACACACTGAAGGAAAAAGGTGTTAAGATTTTTGATTGCTACACACCATTTCCAGTACACCATCTAGATAAAGCTCTAGGTTATAATAGAACTAACCTTTCTATAGGTGCATTTTTATGCGGTATGTTAGGTTCACTCACTGGGTTTACACTTGCATATTATATGAACGTGGTAGATTGGCCAATGATTATAGGTGGTAAGCCACAGGATATATCAGTATTCACTAGTTTCATTCCGGTGATTTTCGAACTTACCATCCTGTTTACAGCATTTGGTATGGTGATTATGTTTTTTGCACGCAGCAGAATGATACACGGCATCAAAGAGGACTTGCTTTCTCGTCGTCAAACAGACGACCATATGGTTCTAGCTATAGACAACGATGAAGACCAAGACGTAAGCAGCTCAGATATACAAGCTATTCTTCGAGGAGAAGGTGCTATAGAAGTAAGTGGATCACGAGAGGCGTTTCATACATCATTAAACGACGAAGAAACATTAGCTCAAATAACTGCTAACAACGACACATCTGAACCAGTACTTAACGTCACAGAACCTGAGGTAGCGGCAGAAGAACCTGCTCCGGCTCTTACAAAAAAAGCAGAGAAGGTAGTACTAACCGAAGATGAAAAAGAAGAGCGACTAAACGCAATTAAATCTACGCTTGGTGATGCTTCCGGGGCTAAAGACGATCTAAAGCTAATAAGTGGCGTAGGACCAAAATATGAAGAGACCTTGAATTCCATAGGTATTTATACGTTTGAGCAGATTTCTAAGATGACGCTTGAAACTATTAAGGCTGTTGAGGAAATAACCAACTACTTCCCAGGAAGAATAGAACGAGACGATTGGATTAATCAGGCTAAAAAATTAATGAGCAAATAATACGATGAAGCTGAACAATTTATTAAAATACGGAATCATCTTAAGTATACCAGCATTGGGTTTGGTATCTTGCGTAAGCTCTGGAGATAATCCAGGAATTGAGTACGCACCTAATATGTACGTATCTCAGGCTTATGAGCCATTCTCTCAGGAGAAAAAATTTGACTACAACCCTAACGGAATGACGATGCGTCTTCCTGTGAATGGTACCGTGGCGAGAGGTCAAGGTTCATTCATTTACCCTCACGCAAATACGGGAGATGGATATACGGCAAGTGCTGGATTCACTCCTTGGGTTGCTGCTACTCAAACCAATGTAGAAGAAGGGCAACGCCTTTATAATATATACTGCTGGCATTGTCACGGTAAAAAAGGTAAGAACAATGGCCCGATTTTCAAGGATAAAAAAATGCCTGTTCCATCCTGGCCAAATTACCAGTCTGAGTATATCCAAAACTTACCTGTGGGTAAAGCATATCACACCATTACTTATGGTAAAGGTTTGATGGGTTCTCATGCATTTATGCTTAACCCTGAAGAGCGTTGGAAAGTGATACACTACGTAAAGTCGTTAGCGTATGGTGACGATTTCAAATTCGCACCAGAAGCTTCAACTAGCGAAGAAGGAGCAGATATAGATGAAATGGAAGGGATATCCTCTGACGTAGATGGCACGATGGGTGTACATCACGATTTTCCTGGAACGGCTGCTGAAAAAGCAATGATTATGACTGCAATGTCTAAAGTCGATTTTAAAGGATTCCCAAATAGAAGAGTAATGAAAGCATCTTCTGAAGGACAGTTGGATAAAGTAGCAGTGTATCTTGCGAAGCATCCTGATTTTAAAGCTACCGTTGTAGGACAAACGTGGGCTACCTTGACAGAAGAAGGTGCAGCAACCTTAGGTCTGGACAGAGCTAAAAATATTGTTGCATACCTTACCAGCAAAGGAGTTAATGCGGCAAATCTATCTGCACGCAATGTAGCTGATGCAGGTATGACCGGAGATATTACATCTAGTGCCGACAGACAAGCCAATAGACGAGTAGAAATAGAAATTTATAAATAACCGAAACTGAATAAAATGGGACACCATATAATAAACGAAGTATCGCAAGAAAAATTTGAGTTCACAGGAAGAGCCAAAATGATTGCTATTGCTCTATTTGTAATAGGAGCTATACTAGCAGGAGTAGGTGCTATGAATGTTAAGAAAAACTGGGATAACCATGGCGAACAAATAGAAGCTCACGAAGAGCATGAAACAGATGCACATGGAGATCATCACGCTACATTAGCTCAAGATGATGCTCACGAAGGTGCGTCTCAAGCAGCACACGGTGAAGCAGCACACGGTGAGCACGAAGTAACTTACATGTCTCGTGTATGGGCTAACTTGCTTATGAATAGCTACTACTTTTGGTTATTTGCTATATCAGCAGTATTTTTCATAGCTGTGAACTATGTGGCCAACGCCGGATGGGCAGTAATGCTCAAGCGTGTGATGGAAGCACAATCAAGCTATATTTACATTGGTTCAGCAATATTGGTTGCTGTACTAATTGGAGCGAAGGATACACTATATCATTGGGTACAATACATTCACAGTTCTGCTGCGGGAAATCCTGCAGATGCTGGATATGATGCCATATTAGAAAGTAAGCGATGGCTACTAAATGAGTCATCTTTATTCTTCTTTATACCATTTGTACTTATTGTTTGGGTTCTTATAAGACGTAAGTTAAGAAACAACAGTACTGCAGAAGACGAAACCAAGGACCTTGGACTATTCAAAAGTTCAACAAGATGGTCTGCAGGATTTATATTCTTCTTTGCTTTTTCATTCTCAGCCTTATCTTGGTTAATCATAATGAGTATAGATGCACATTGGTATTCTACTATGTTCTCTGTATACAACTTTGCGATCTCATTTGTTACAGGTCTATCTGTAATGATGGTAATAGCTCAATATTTGAAATCAAAAGGATACATGGAAATGGTATCTGATGAGGTAATACACGATTTGGGTAAATTTATGTTTGCCTTCTGTGTATTCTGGGGATACATTTTCCTTGGACAGTGGTTACTTATATGGTACACCAACTTACCAGAGGAAACAGTGTACTTCGCTGCTCGATTACAGGGTCAGTACAAAACATTATTTGCAGTGAACATATTCATGTGCTTCCTAGCTCCATTCTTAGTACTTATGATGCGTAACGCTAAACGTTCGCCCAAAGTATTATTAACTGCAGCAGCTATTATCCTTATTGGCCATTGGGTAGATGTATACTTGCTTATTATGCCAGGTACAATAGGTGACCACGCAGGAATTGGTATGTTAGAAGTAGGAACTACTATGGCGTTTGCAGGATTGTTTATATATGTAGTGCTCAACTCGTTGAGCAAAGCAAATATGTATCCTACCCATCACCCGTACTTACTAGAATCAGCAAATCACGATGTTGGACCATAATTACTTGGTTATATAAATTATCAAAATCCCATTGGTTTTCGCCAATGGGATTTTTTAGTTTTAAAGCAATATATTTGATACGATGCAGCGTCTTGGAGCACTTCGATATATAGGAGCTTATGTATTTATCGTCTTAGGGTATTTCGCCTTCACATCGTCAGGCATCGCAACCTTTAGTCTTGTTCTGTTCTCGTTTGTGTTCATTCCGTTGGTAGAACTAATAGCCAGTCCTCGTCCAAGTACAAATAACCCACGCTACATTATAGCTTATGACATCATACTTTATTCATTGGTATTGCTGTATTCCGGCCTGCTCGTGTTCTTCTTAAGTGATATTTCTATGGAGCATAATCCAGTTGATTTTATTGGTAAAACAACTTCTATGGGGATGCTTATGGGCATATTTGGGATCAACATGGCTCACGAGCTTGGACACAGACGAAGTAAGTTTGATCAATTTTTAGCTCAATATCTGCTCTTTACTTCACAGTATACACATTTCTTCATTGAACATAATCGGGGTCATCACAAACGAGTAGCAACTCCCGAAGACCCAGCAACTGCTAGAAAAGGTGAAGCGATTTACGCATTTTGGTTTAGAAGCATACGCGACTCCTACACCTCAGCTTGGGATCTTGAAAACCAGGCTATGAAACTAAAAGAAACTCGTCTCTATTCGTGGAAGAATGATATGGTAAAATACACGGTGTTTCAGCTTATACTTCTAATTATCATAGGTTTTGTATTCGGAGGCACAACACTCTTAGCATATGTCATCGCTAGTTTATTGGGGATTTTACTCTTGGAGAGTATCAACTATATAGAGCACTATGGGATCCTTCGTAAGAAGATAAATACCATAGCCTATGAGCGAGTGCAACATTATCACTCGTGGAACTCAGACCACATACTTGGTAGATATCTATTATTTGAGCTTACACGCCACTCCCATCATCACGAAAACAGTACTGTTAAATATCCAGAACTACAGAGCAAGCAGGACTCACCCCAACTCCCCACAGGCTATCCAGGGATGATGCTCTTAAGTTTTATTCCTCCGCTGTTTTTTATGATAATGAATAAACGAATACCACAACCTTAATGTTTTAAGACCTCATTATCAGAGTTTAAACCGATAGAGCTTGTTCCCGATTAGGCGATATTCATCAGAAACATAACGGTAATCACGCCCCGCAAATAGAATGGTTTCCTTCTGAGAAAGGTGAATCTTGTATTGTTTCCACTTCATATGGCCCAACGGATGAGTGCCAAAGCCCACATCTAACAGCACCTTGTTGCTACTCAATAGAACTAAGCTATCTCCACGTACATCGGCCGATGTTATCCCACCTAGTTCTTTGATCACTCCTTTTATGAGTACACTATCCCTTAACTGAGCTTTATGATCGCCTCCCGTAGCTGGCAACACGTACATATAACTCCATCCATCAAAGGGTGTGGTTCTGTTTTTGGTGAATAGATAAATGCTATCTGCGTACCACACCATTGCTTCACAGTCAAAGTTTTGTTGATTTAAAGGTGTAGGAAATGCCTTTTGATTACTATAGGTAAATGTAATTTTCTCGGTATATTCCTCTCCTTCCATTTCAGGATGCACGATTTTATAAATGAACAAATCTTTGCGAGCATTATAATTATTGCCGAAATCTCCAATATATACGTTACCAGTATCGTCTGTTGTCAATTCTTCCCAATCTCTATTTTGAGCATCTGAGATATGACGCACACTCCAACTATCTGACGACAGGTCATAACGATAGAGGGAAGCTCCACCTCCACCATCATTGATAAAGTATAAAACACAATCACTATACTTGGCTATCCCTGAGTTTTCTCTCAACACCGAGGGAAGCTTTACCATACATTTCAGCCGTTGAGCGTGAGCATAGTACATTAGGCCAACGCTAAAAAGAATATATAAACCGAGGCGTTTCATTCTAAAATTCAATAATACCTATTTTCGCACGACATTGAGCAGCGGAACTTTATATATCGTGCCTACTCCAATTGGCAACCTTGGAGATATCACCTATAGAGCAATAGAGGTATTGGGCCGTGTGGACGCCATCTTAGCTGAGGATACGCGACAAACCAAGAAATTACTAGACCACTACGGAGTAGAAAAAAAACTCATTCCCTATCATCAGCACAACGAGCATAAAAACCTAAATGTGGTGATTGATAAACTCAAAGGAGGTGAAAGCTTTGCCGTATGCACCGATGCTGGAATGCCCGGTATTTCTGACCCTGGATTTTTACTCATACGTGAGGCCGTAAAAGAAGGCCTAGGGGTGGTCACCTTACCCGGAGCCGTTGCCGCCATTGTAGCCTTGGTGAATAGTGGCTTGCCTTGTGACACCTTTGTGTATGAAGGATTTTTGCCACACAAAAAAGGAAAACAAACCAAGATATTGAGTCTCGTCGAGGAAAAACGGACCACCATATTTTATGAGAGCCCCCACCGTATTGTGAAGACACTCAGCATGATAAAGGAGCTCTTAGGCGAAGAACGGGGCATAGTCATCGGCAGAGAATTAACCAAAAAATTTGAGGAGTATGTACGCGGCACAGTGACCGAAGTACTTGCACATTTTGAAACAAATGCACCCAAAGGAGAGTTTGTACTCTTAGTAGCTGGAAATGAAAAATAAAAAACTACAACTGGCCTTACTTACGGTATTGCCCGCCCTCCTATTTTGGTTGGCGTGGCCACCAAGAGATTTATTCTTTTTGAGTTTTGTGGCGTTTGTGCCGCTCTTTATGCTAGAAGAAGAGACCAAAGACATCAAATATGGTGCGTGGCTCATATACCTATCGCTTCTAATGTGGAATGCCGCCATTTCTTGGTGGGTGTGGAACGCGGAAGCAACAAGTAGTATATTTATGATGCTCGCCAATGCTGGACTGATGTACCTGCCTTGGTTGGGCTATCGCAAAGCCAAAAAAACCTTCTCACAAAGCCGAGCATACTTGGTATTCATATCCTTGTGGCTCGGGTATGAGTATTTGCACCTCAGCTGGCAAATTACGTGGCCTTGGTTTACCCTAGGCAATATTTTTGCGAAGCATAATGAAGTAGTACAGTGGTATGAAATGACCGGTACCTTGGGCGGAAGCCTTTGGGTGCTCGTTACCAACACACTAATATTTAGCACCATCTACAAAATACAGAAATGGACCAAATGGATAAAACCTGCATTGGTGGTGATAGTGCCAATGTTGATTTCTCTACCATTTTATTTTTCTGCATTTGAACGTTTTTTTATCTATGAATCAGAAGAACACGAAACACTTCTCGTTCAGCCCAATATAGATCCGTATCATAAGTTTCAGCAAGGACAGGAGGTCAATAACCTACTTCAAATGCTCAAGATGGTAGAGCCCAAGGTTACTCCGCTTACCAAGTACGTGGTGATGCCGGAGACTGCCGTCGTTGAATTTGTGGACGAGGATCATCCCGAACGCTTTGCGAGTATTCGTGTGCTGCAGGATTTTTGTAAACGTCACCCTCAGATTCACTTGATTACAGGGATATCTACCTATAATTTTTATGACCAAGGGGAAACCATGAGTGAAACGGCTCGTGAAACAGAGTCTGGCTTATTCTACGAAAGTTATAACACCGCTTTAGAGATGGACAGCAGCGGAACAATGACTTTTTACCATAAAGGAAAGCTGGTACCCGGTGCAGAGAGGATGCCTTATCCTCAGCTCTTTGGATTCTTAGAATATTTTGCCTTAGACCTCGGCGGTATTACAGGCAGTTTGGGCAGCGACCCCTATCCTACTGTTTTTGATGCAGGAACAAAACCCGACCTTGCTCCGCTCATATGTTATGAAAGTGTGTTCCCCGGCCACGTGGCACAATTTACCCGCAAGGGTGCTAACATCCTACTCGTAATAACCAATGACGGCTGGTGGCGAGACACCGATGGATACAAGCAGCATATGTATTACGCTTGTTTGAGAGCCATAGAAAACAGAAGAGAAGTACTACGGAGTGCCAATACAGGCATCACCTGCCGAATAGATGCCCTCGGACAGATACAAGAGCGTACCGAATGGTGGGAACCTACCGTACTAAGCGTAAATGCTCAAGAGCATTCTACCCTTACTTTTTATAGTCAATACGGTGACTACATCGGCAGACTAGCTAGTTTTATCGGAGTGTTTTTTGTTTTGGGGATGTTTGTAAAGGTGCGTAGTAAGATTGGTAAAGGTTAGTTTAACAATAAGATGATTAAATTATTAAACATTGGCCTCACGCCATACGCTCAAGCTCTCGCAAAACAAGAAGAAGTACACCAAGGTGTATTAGCTGGCGAAGAGGATACACTCATCATCTGCGAGCATTCTCACGTATACACCTTTGGTAAGCGAGCTAATAAAAATAACCTACTCATTAATCCTGATTTTTTAAAAAGTATAAATGCCGAAGTGCACGAAACCGAACGTGGTGGTGACATCACCTACCACGGCCCAGGTCAATTGGTAGGCTACCCGATTATCAACTTACGGAAGCACGGTATTGGGGTTAAAAAATATGTAGAAACCATAGAATTAAGTATTATCAAAGCACTAGCTACTTTGGGCATCACAGCCTATCAAATAGATGGACTTACGGGTATATGGGTAGGTGAAGACAAAGAAGTAAAGCGAAAAATAGGAGCCATTGGCATACGTGTACGCAATGGCGTGAGTATGCACGGATTTGCACTTAACGTGAGTACAGATCTCACCTATTTCAACCATATCGTGCCTTGTGGCATTACGGATAAGGCCGTAACATCCATAGAGCAGGAAAGAACTGGAGTCTCCCTTGCCGATTTCAGCAATGCGTTTGAACAGCATTTTAATCACGAATGGCAGAAAGCCTTAGCTTTGTAGCACATAATCATAAACCCGTGGATATCATCAAAAAAATACTACTCTGGACTATTGGACTTACCACAACAGGAGCTGTGCTTCTTGTTCTCTTTGCCTTGTTCGGTAACTACAGTGGGGGTGAACGCGTAGGTCATATCATAAAAATAAGTAAAAAAGGCTACGTATTCAAAACGTGGGAAGGTCAACTCAATACGGGTGAGATACAACAAGGGTTATGGGAATTTTCGGTAAAACAAGATGATACTGAAATACTGGACCAACTGCGAGAAGCAATGAAAATAGGGAATCGTGTTGCCCTGCATTATGATGAAAAATATGTATCCTTACCTTTCCTAGGCGACACCAAAAATTTCATTACAGAGGTTGAGCTGTTGGAGGATTAAAATCTTGTAGGAACACACCTTTGAGGCGTGTTCCTACAAAGGCATGTTCCTACAAAGACCAATCTACCTCTTCTTCTAAAAAGGCATTGGCCTTACTAAAAGGTCTACTACCAAAAAAACCTGCTTTACCGCCGGCATACACTTCGGCTGCGGGATGAGGTGCTGCAAGTACCAAGTGTTTTGATTCGTCTATGAGCGATCTTTTCTTTTGAGCGAATGCTCCCCAAAGGATAAACACCACCTTTTCTCTCTCTTGCGAAATAAATCGAATTGCAGCATCTGTAAATGTCTCCCATCCTTTGTCTTTATGAGCTGCGGGAGTCTTTTGCTCCACCGTCAGAATTGAATTGGGTAAGAATACTCCGTTTTTAGCCCAAGAGGTTAGTTCCCCACTATTGGGTATTTCTGTCCCTAAGTCTGCGTGTAATTCTTTGAAAATATTGCGAAGTGATGGTGGAATTCTATTACCACCTCTCACGGAAAAACATAATCCGTGGGCTTGATCTTCACCGTGATAAGGATCTTGACCTAGGATTACGACTTTAAGCTTATCTAATGATGTTAGTTCAAAAGCATTGAAAATTTCTTTTTCAGGTGGATAGATGATTGCTCCTTCTTTTCTTCTGCTCTCTAAAAAGGCTTGTAGTTCTTTGTAGTAGGGTTTCAAGGTTTGGGTGTTTAGGAAGGGTTGCCAGGATGACAAAGAATATGAATCATCTAATCCTTTCATTTATCAAAATATTTAGTAAAATAATACGTAAAGTGACTTACTAAAAGGGTAAAAAAACCTAAAAAATAAAGAACTATTATTGAATTGGACATCGATAATCCAGAATTGAAATGATCACAATCAATTAAGTTTTCATCAGATAACCAGTAACAAAGAAAAATATAAAAAACTGCACTAAGCAGAAAAAAAACTAGAACCTGTGAATACTTAAGTGCTAAATGATGCCAATGTCTTAGTGATCGATCCAGATTATAATAAGCTCCCCATTGAATCGCGATTAGAAGCAGAAAAAATATTACAATCACTTCGTCCCCCTCAATTTTATCTCGGTGTTATAAGGACTATTAGGAACCACATACTTCTTATACATCCATACCGCTGAGCCTACAAACAACGTAACAAAAAGGAGTAAAATTAAAAATTTCTTAGATTTACTTTTCATTTTTTTGCAAAAAAAGAGTGAATAGTATTTTAACACTATTCACCCTTTTCAGTTCATTTTTTAAACTATTATTCTCCCGCTTTCACAAAAGCATACTCTCTTGCGAAGCGTAACATCTGCTCTACGTAGCCTTCTTCCTCTACTTTGAGGTCTGTGAAGTTGCCCTCATCATCCATTACTGGCACCAACTTAGGCTGTACAAAACCGCTATACGGAGCTAAGTTTAGGCTCTCATAACGTTCTACTACTTCTTTGTGCAATGCAGCGTCTACTTTCACACCATATCCTTCTACCAATGCCTCAGCTGCTGCATAGTCACCTTCAGACTTGATGCGTTGTATTTCTTTGAGCAGCTCACCAAATATTACTCTGAGTTTAGCATAATCATTTACCACAAAGTATGTTTTACCGTCTATTACTTTTTTCTCGATCACGTTCTCTTCCATACCTTTCTCATAAGCCCAACTTGCATTGAGTTGGCGGTTACGCATGTGGTCTTCTTCTATGTTTTCACCTTCATCTAGTCTACGCAATTGTAGCATCATACCATTTGCTATGTAGCTATCGTACTCTGCCATTCCTACTTCTAGGCTAGGCATAAGTCCTAGGTCTACAAGTTTCTGATCATAGATATAGTAGAGAGCCACTAGGTCTGCTCGTGCTTCTTCTAGTGTATTACTGTAGTTTTTGAGTGTTTCTTTTGGCGTACCTACACCTGCATTTATTTTACCGCTTGCGTGGCCTATCACTTCGTGCATAGCCGTATGCATTTTGCCGCTTAGTTTCCCATGCTCTTTTATTCTAGCTCGCGTAGCAGAATCACGATAAAACTCATTGAGCGAGCTGCTACCTCCTGCTTCAGCATAAGCAGCCACTATATTCCCTAGACTAATAGACTTGCTCCCTACCGTACTTCTAATCCAGTTACTGTTTGGCAGATTGATACCAATAGGTGTTGCAGGTGCAGCATCTCCTGCCTCCATTGCCGCGTCTATCACTCTGTAACTTACTCCTACTACTTTTTCTTTTTTGTGCACATCCATAATAGAGCTATTATCTTCAAAGTATTGAGCATTTTCACTCAGCACTGCCATACGCTTACTTGCCTCTTTATCATTTACCTGTATCACACCCTCAAAGGCCCCTTTGGTACCAATAGCATCACCATAAACTTCTATAAAGCCGAGTATAAAATCTATTTCACCTTCTGTACTATTTACCCAATTGATGTTGGTGGCATCCCACTGATTCAGATCTCCAGTTGTGAAATATTCGGCAAGCATACTGATATGCTTAGCTTGTGCTTCGTTCTCTGCAACACCTTCTGCTTTTTTAAGCCAGTATATCATTTTGTCCATAGCACCACCATACAGTCCGCCACTTTTGATAGTTAGGTCTACGAGTTTACCATCTTGTTTTACCAGGCGAGAGTTTAATCCGTATTCTATTGGTCGCTCCTCACCTGCAGTACCTTGTGCTGCATAAAAAGCTATAGCTTCCTCTTCCGTTACTCCATCGCCGTAGTGATTGTTGGCACTCTCTAGCACTTTATCTACTCCTTTGTCCTTTACTACTTTTTTAGCGTCTACATTAGGGTCAAATATGACAGGCGTTAGTTTGGCAATCATATCTTCTGGAGACTCTCCTTCTAGTGTAGGCCATTCTGCACCTTCACTGTTTGCTACCAATTCTTCAAAGTATGTTTTACTAAAGTCCGGCAAAAACTTCTTCTCGGCGTAGTGATGATGGATACCATTGGCAAACCATACCCGTTTCAGGTAGATTTCAAAATCATTCCAATCAGCAGTAGTTTTATCGCCCGTATATGAAGTGTATATTGCTTCTAGTGTTCTTTTTATCTGAATGTTATGCTTATAGTTTTGAGCGTAGGTAATCTCTCTACCGCTTAGAGCTGCCTGACTGAGGTAGTACACCAGTTCCTTTTGCTTAGTGGTAAGGTCATTGATACTACTTGCATCGTAGCTCAATATTTTGAGATCGGCAAATCGATTTGGATCATTTGCTTCGGTAGATGATGCTTCTTTGGGTCCTTGATTACAAGCTGACAAAGCAGCTGCTAGACAGAATATTGCTAAAAACTTTTTCATGTTTGGTTTACTGTTAAAGGGCGAAGATATGGAAAAGTGCATATAGAATTATAGGTGAAAATTAACCGCAAAAAAAATGCAGCCATATGGAGACTGCATTTTTTTCATTTATAGTTGGTGTGCTTAGTTTAAATAGTCATAGTAGATACTATAATCCTTTTGGTCTAGCTGGTAGCTAACTAGCTTACCATCAGACAAGATATGCTGGCCAGTTTCTGATTTGGCATACGGACTAAATCTTACATCCACCTTCTCAATGCCGTACTCTAGTTTGTTCATAGCATTCTCTGTTTTGGTGGCAAACTTATCGAGCTTGCTACCCATACGATCCAGCTTAGTGAGAGCCGAACTACCTGCTACGAGTGCCTCAGCATCCTTATCTACTACCTCTTCTTTTACAATATTAATATCCAAAGGCTTGCCTTCAGATATTTCACCTGTACTTGTATTCATTGTAGCATAATATCCTTTCTTGGCCTTGTAATTCACAAAGGAAATCACCCCATTTTCTACTCCTCTAAAAGGTAATACATCAAACTTTTTAAGCAAACTAGTCATTTGAACCATCCCCATTCTTCGGCTTGTTCCTGCCATCTCGATATTGCACTCTTCTTTTTCTAATATACTTACATTCAAGAGACCACCATTAGCATCAGTCTCAAAGAGTACGAAATCATACACTGTAAGTACCATCTCCTCACTCGAATTTCCGCCAATCAGAAACTCAGCACCTGTAATACCCGATCCTGTGGAGTAGCTCTCTCCTATGATACTATAGCCTAAGTCCGTTACAGCAATTTTCTCAATCATTACGTTCATTTTGCCATTAAAAATAAACTCACTTCGCTTAGCATCCTTGAGCTTTTGCTTCATATTATCCCAATCAAAAATGCTCTTAGATTGTTCTGTCCCAGAGGCATCTAATATGGTCATAAATAAACCTTCTGTTTTCTTGGAAGAGTAGATGGTGCCATTGAGGTAATAACCCGCCATTACTAATTTGCCGTTATCATTGATGATATCCGAAGGAAAGAAGGTCTGCTCATTAGTAAGGGTATACTCTCCTAATGGGTTTCCCATATCATCACAGATATTCAATTTAAGCTCATATTCGCTTTTCTTTCGTCCATTATACTCCATGAGATAAACCATTCCTGATGAGGTAGGAAAAATATTTACCAAATTAAATGGTCGTTCTATATTTTGCTTCTCCAATCGCTTGAAAGTAACCGTACCATCCGCAGCAAGGTGTATATACTCAAGACCACGCTCTACGATTATCTGACGTCCGTTCTCATCTACACCATTTTGTGAGTAGTTACGTACCAATACTATATTACCTTTATCGTCTATGGCCGAGGTGTTTATTCTATTGTAATTAAAGCTTTCTGCCGTCTCTATCGTGACATATTCAGGATCTACACCGTCCGCTATCATTACTACGGTAACCTCATTTCTCCCGTTAAAAATTATCGCACTGTTGTTGGCAGATGACTCTACATTAAAAATGCTACTTCCCGTAGGCACTGCAATCTCCTGATTAGCTATTCCTTCAGCCAAAAAATGCAAGGTATACAGTTGCTTTTGGTCCATTGCTCGTACCCCTTCATTAGACAAGGCTGCAGCGTACCTGCCAAAATTATATACCCCAACTACTTGTGCTGGATTTACATATTGCTTTCGCATAGCTTCTTGGGCTATTGCTGTCAAAGCACACACTAACAAAAGTGCTGTTGTTAAAATATTCTTCATGATTTTATTCTGAAATTTAGAGGTTAATTTTTGCAAGATTTAAGGTATTGGTCACATTATCATACTGATACAAAGTAAAGGCACCTTTGTGTGAAAGGACTCCCTCTGTAGCGTAGTACTTGGGTAATGAAGTGCCACCAAAACTGGCATTGTATGACTTACGCTGTGGGCTCACTTTAAACTCATCACTAATAGGCTTACCCCAAAATGTTCGTTTGTTGAGTTCTTCTTTGCCCTTGCTAATGTCTATGAGCGTTAAGTAATTATGCATTTGACCGTAACCGCGACTCAATATTTTACCATCATACATTCCTTGGTAGCTAAACAGTCCATTGTGAGCCATAGTAGTTCTCGCCGAGCTAGCGTTACCAAAACTCCCTAGTTCAAATTCTATAACACGCGTTTGTTTCCATACACGTGTGGGGTTAGTAAGTGGAGCGGCTAGGTCTAGCAGGTAGTAATCCATCAGTTCCATTTGTGTGTAATAAGTATTCGTGCCAGGGTTGCCTGGCGTACTCGATGGTACATTTTTAGTTCTGTCTTTGGACAAGTAACTCTCACATACGAGGTAGTCTTTGCCATCCAACTTCACCACCTCGAGGGTATGTAGTGCGGGAGAAATTTCTTTGTATACGGGTGTTCCGTCTGCACGTTTATCTCCTACTAGTGCCTGCAATTCTGCAAAACTCACTTCTGTTTCACTTTTAATAGCTCCAGAGTTAGCATCCAGAACCATAACATTCATTCCTGTTGGGATACCTTTGAACATCTCTGTACTCGTAGACCCATAATCAGATAAATACAGTAAGTATCCGTTATCTAGGTACTCAAACTTATACGCCGAAAGGTTTCCGCCTTTTTTGTCAATATCTACATTGGCCTTTAGTTCACCTGCGGCTGATATCAGATACATCCCTATATCGTAGGTGTTTCCTTTCTTGTAAACAATCGCGACATCTCCAGCTTTATTTACTGCTACTTCATCTGTTCGAAGTTTACTTTTTTCGGTAATATCTTCATACTTCCAAGCTTCTTCAAAAGAAGGTGAATAGTGTATGACCCTAAGCCCTGCTCCTACTTTCTTAATTTTCACATTCATTACCACCGTAAGTCCTTGATCAGAAATATAGTTTACTTGTGTCTGCACCTTATCCATTAGCGTTATGGTATGGCGAGCAACTTCTTTTCCAGTGGCATCTATGACTACAAACTCGCCTGTACTCATTTCAAAAACGGTGTTTCCTCCCATTTGACCTACCTGTACAATGCTAGGTCTGCGTTTTGCCTGAAACGTTATTCGGTTTAACTCTCCACCTTCGTGATTAAAAATAACTAACTCACTCTGGTCATACGTACCTTTTATCAGGGTCATTGTGAAGAGGAAATTGTCTGTGGATTGTATCGATTCAAAGTAATCGTACTCCATCGTTTTGTCATAGGTGATTTGGGCAAGCGAAGCGAAAGAACCGCAGAGCATCACCGTAGCTATGAGGTATATCTTATAAACCTTACTGCTGGTTAACTTATTCAACATATTGGCACAAACTTAATCTCAAGATTGAGACTAACTCCAAGTGCTAAGGAGAATATTCATAAAAGTCAATTTATTTAGAATCAGTGTGGTGATATTCCAACTAATGTTCTTTTTCCTGCTTATATCGCAAATTTCTTTTGAAGACCTTCCAAGTCCGCCACGACCTTATCGTTGAGAGGAATACCATTTGCGGTGCGATGGACTTCCGTTATGTATTCCTTTTCACCAGGCACGAAAACCTCTTGATTGGCATCTATCCGCTTTGCAGATTTAAAACTCTGAATCCAGTGGTCCATACTCGCTTTAAATTCGCTTGCTGGTCTAAACCCTTCTATCTCCATTGCTCCTACGAAGTGACCTAAGCCTTTACCCGGCAAATCTGGCAAAAGAGGAAGATATGGCACAAAAGGCGGCACCCATTTACCATAATTAGCACCCGATAATACGCCTGTAAGCACATCAACCAATCCGCCAAGGGCGTACCCCTTATGACTACTTAGCTCTTCTAAACTGCCGAGAGGCGTAAGCATCCCACCGTCTTTTAGCTCGTCTACATTTTGGCTCACGTTACCGTGCTTATCTACCATCCACCCCTTTGGAATTTCTTTATTTTCTCTTCGTGCTATTTCTATTTTGCCTCTGGCTACAGATGCTGTAGCTAGATCGATTACCAAAGGATTTTCTTCGGATGTAGGAAAAGCGTATGCAACAGGATTAGTGCCGAGCATTGCTTCTTTACTATGCGTAGGTGGTATAAAAGGAGTTGCATTGGTCATTGCCATACCTATCATATCATGAGGCAATGCCATCATAGCATGATATCCCGCTATACCAAAATGATTACTATTACGTATGGCTCCCCACCCGGAGCCATAATGCTCCGCTCGTGCTATCGCAATACGCATAGCTTCAGGAGCTACTACTAAGCCTAGTCCGCTGTCTCCGTCTATGGTAAATGTAGACTTATGCTCTCTTACAAGTTTAATATCGGGATTCATATTGATACGTCCCGCTTCCCATAGGGCCACATAACCCACCAAGCGAGAAACACCGTGACTGTCTATACCACGCATATCTGCACTTATAAGCACATCTGTAGCTTGCTGAGCGTGGTCGTTGTTAGCACCCATGGCTCTGAAAACGTCTAAACTTATCTGAGTTAATTCTTTCTGAGTATAAACCTGCATTGTGTGGCAAAATTGCATTTTTTTTTGACGTGGTAACAGCTTGATATTAAATTGTTTGGAAATGCTTTGTCGTGATTTTATAATATTTTTATAAACCAATGCAACATATTTGCACGGCAACGAGTCTCTCCATTGAACCACGAACAAGACAATACCAAAGCAAACCAATTGAATGAAACTGAAATCATTAAAGGGTGTATCAGAAATGATGTGCATTGTCAAAAATTATTGTATGAGAAATACGCGTCTAAAATGATGGGTGTAAGTATGCGATATTGCAATAGCAAGATGGAGGCAGAAGATGTGCTCCAAGATGCTTTTATAAAAGTTTTTAATAAAATAAAAACCTTCAAAAATCAGGGCTCTTTTGAAGGATGGATTCGAAAAATAGTGGTATTCACAGCATTAAAAAGTAATGATAAACGTATTCGCAAGTTTGAACCCGGCAGTCTTGACACTACTCCCGAGCAGGCTTTTGATTCTTCTATCATTAGTAATATGGAGGCTAATAGCTTACTCACTGTAATCCAAGAATTGCCAGAAGGTTACAAAGCAGTATTCAACCTATATGCCATAGAAGGATACAGCCACAAGGAAATAGGTGAAATGCTAGAAATTACAGATGTCACCAGCCGAACACAATACAGTAGAGCCAAACAAAGTTTAATGAAATTACTTGCCAAGTACGGCATACAACGTATATGAAAAACAAGATAGAAAATATCTTCAAAGAGAAATTTGATAGGTTCGAGACTACGCCAAGTGCGGGACTCTTTGATGCTATCCAAGCTAAGCGTGCCAAAAAGAAAAGAGCTATATGGCTTTGGGCAGGGGCAGCTCTGTTGGTTTGTGTGGGCTCACTGGCCACCATAAGCCTGAGCCATACGAAGCAAGACTTGGCTGTTGAGTCACAAAACACAACTAGTATTTACGATAGAGTAGATATTCCTCAAGAATCGAAACAACCAAAAGAAGTCGACAACTCTGACAAGTCTATGATGAGTGCAGTTGAGAATGAAAACGACGGCACATCTGCTATTAAAAAATCTTCGCAAAAAAGGCAAAACCTCGATGTGGAAGGACCGCAAGAATCTAACTACACTCCATTAGCTAACCGCAATCTGAAATCGATTAAAGGTGTAATTGAACAACCACCAAAATCAGACCAGGGGCAAGGCAATAAATCAAATGATTGGGCCTCCTTATTTGCCAACATAACCGCAAATGGAAAATTAAACGATAAAGATAAGGCCACTCTTTACCTTGGCAATAAGCAAAAAACAGTAGACAAGGATTTTGATATCAGCACATTCCAAAATGGCTCTGACGAGAAAACTGAGAAACAGAAGAATTTGAGCCTAGACGTCCCACAAAAATCTGAACCTAACACTTCAGACGAACAAAACAACACAGATCCAAATACCGAAGGAGCTAACTCTCCGCTACCCACGAGTAAATTAGTAGCCCTAAGTAAATGGAGAATACAAGCAAGTGCAGGATTGGGCTATGCATCTAGAGTGATACAAGCTTCAGATGCTGACTATATCTCTGCTCGAAACGGAACAGAATCACCTCAACTCTCCAACCAGATTAATCTGATCGGCATCTATCAATTTTCGCCCAAGTGGAACGTGCAAACGGGCTTAAATTTCACTCAACGAAAAGAAATGATGTCGCATAGTGAAACAGTATACACCATAGAGATGAAAGAAGTTTCTTATCAAGAAGTGGTGATACACCCTGTATTAGGTACAATAGAGCGAACCTATACCGAAACTATTCCAGATACTACGGCTGTAGTGACCAACGCAACTTCGACTATCAACACCTTTACATCTTACAATGTACCGCTAGTAGCTGAACGACTATTGGTCAATAAAAATGATTGGAATCTACTTGCTAAAGCAGGTGTGTTAGTAAGCATAAATAACGTACAAAACGGCCAATTGCTTAAGCCTAATAATACGTTAACCAATTATGCTAATTTACCTAGCAGATCTCTCGGAGTCAATAATCTTCTCTTTGGATTAGGAGCACAGTACCGTATTACACCTCGCGTATCCATTCTCGCCTATCCACAAGGTTATGTGCAGCTCAATTCTGCACTGAGAGATAATACAGAATTTTCTCAAAAAGATTGGGGAATATTTACCAACATAGCATTAAGAATTGGCCTATAATGAGACTTAAGATACTCTGTTTTCCGATATTTATATGTGTAGGTTCCTTAATCGCACAAACGGACTTTGCCACATTAGGCAAGACAGTAAACTTGCGTATAAACTACAACGGCACCTTAGGTATAAATGTAGATGACTTATCGCCCCAGTCTAGCGTAACGAATAATGACAACAACCATTTTCTCAGGCAAGCAGGTTTATACATCGTAGCCCAAGACCAAAACGGGTTATATCATTCGGCGGTGCAGCGTTTGAGTAGTGTAGGCTCATTTGATTTTTGGGGAGGACCTATCGACACGTTAACTGGCCAAACAGACAATTCCGATAGCTGGAAAAACGTATGGACTGTCACACAAGATCAAATCAAAGAGCACCGCAATAATTTGAGGAATCCCGATTATCAAATCCCAACGAGTATTGCGGAATGGCCTGCCAACGGAAATGGAGGATTCGCTACGTACCTTGCCCCATTTATAGACGCCAATAACGATGGAATATACGATGCCACGCTAGGGGACTATCCAGCCATAAAAGGCACAAAATCAGTTTACTGCGTTTTTAATGATAAGGCTGAGGAGCATAGGGCCTCATTTGGCTTGGAGCTAGGAATTGAGGTTCAATTTATGGCTTATGTATTAGAAAATAATGATGCCGTATACCTAGAATACTTCATCATAAATAGAGGCATAAACGATTACCCAAAAATCAATATTGGTTTTTTTTTAGATGGTGAATGCGGCAACCCAAATGATAATTATGCCGGGACGCTAGAACTATTTCCCCAGAGTGTCTTCATCTACAACGGAGATGATTTTGATGACGATCATTTTGGGAATAAGCTACCCTTTGTCTCTGCCACATTTCTGAACGAAAACCTTACCAAAAGTATCGCTTTTGACAATACTAACAACGTAAACGGTACTCCAACAACCGCCGACGAATTTATACAACTAGGACTTGGCAATTGGAAAAACGGCCAACTTTTACAGCAAGGTGGAGACGGCGTAATACCTACGCAACCCGCTAATTATATATTTGCTCAAAGCCCGGAAAACGGGATGAATTGGCAAGAAATCCCTGCAAATAGTTCACCTGGGAAACGTACGATAATAGGGATTAATGAACATAATGACTTTAAGGCAAAAGACCACATAAAGCTAGATTTAGCTCTAAATTTTGGTACGCTGACGAGTGATGATAATCACATTCAAAAAATCGCCTCCATGGCAAAAGAAAGTGCATTGGATTATCGTTTAGTAACAAGTGATAAAGAAATGAAAAAGGACGAGAGTTTTAACGTTTATCCAAACCCCGTTACTACGTCATTTTTCACCTTAACTTCTTTACATAAATTTGATTTGCAAATAATTAACAACCAGGGAGTTATGGTATACAAAGAAAATAATTTAGAAAAAGGCACCACGAGGTGCAACATAAACTTGGCTACGGGGGTCTATTACCTAAAGCTGAATACCCAATACGACTTGTATACCAAAAAAATATGCGTAATCCGATAATCGAACCCAAAATGATAGGAAAAGAGATGAAAAAATTATACCTTGCCACGGCAAATTTTTATATGAAGTTAGAAAGCAGTAATAATATGTTTAAACTATTGAAAAAGAGTGCATTGGCACTTCTATTTGTAATTCCGCTAGTGTTCTCAGGACAAAAAGCAAAAGCTACTCACATGATGGGTTCTGATATCACCTACCGTTGTATCGACACCTTGAAATTTGAAGTTACTTTGAAATGGTACAGAGACTGTAGAGGTATCTCATTGAACAATGCAGGTACTATGACCGTGCGATGTAGTAACGGAGCATCACGTAACGTTACACTGTCCTTAGTAGGTATCAGAGAAATTACACCACTTTGTGCTACGGAGCCCTCGCGATGCAGCCCATCCAACACTACAGGTACTGGAGAAGGTGTAGAAGAGCACACCTATAGAGGGATTGTAGATTTTAATGTAGCTCCACTTAGCTCATTAGCAAATTGTACAGGTAGAATCATCTTTGGTGCACAAGTAAATGCACGTAATGGTGCTATTACCACGGGGCCTTCAGGAACACTATATACAGATGCAGAATTAGATATATCAAAAGCACCTTGTAACACCTCACCTGGTCTTACAAGTGAGCCAATAGCTGTACTTTGCTGCGACCAGCCATTCTTCTTCAATAATGGTGCACTTGATACTGCAAATTTCGACTCATTAAGTTACGATTGGGGGCAGCCTCAGAGTGGATATGGGCAACAAACAAGCTACAGTGGTAACTTTGCCTACAACAACCCATTTACGGCTTTCTACCCAAGTCCTGCCCTTACATTCCCTTATAATAATCCAAACCAAAATCCACCTCATGGAGTATACCTTGATCCACTTACTGGTGATATTATTGTTACACCTACCAACTGTCAAGGTGAGGTTACGGTAGCCGTTATTGTGGTAACAGAATGGAGACGAAACGCCGCCGGCGTAATGGAAGATATTGGCAAAACACGAAGAGATTTACAGTTTATTGTAAAACAGTGTCCGGGGAATAAACCGCCAGTCGTTAATGGTCCATACTCACACAACGTTTGTGAGGGTAGTCAATTGTGCTTTAATATTACAACAAATGACTTGCCATTTATCCCACCTCCACCAGCACCTATACCGCCATTAGACACCGTAACATTGGATTGGAACGGAGGTATAGCAGGAGCTACATTTACAATATTAAACCCTACAGCTCGACTAAAAACAGGTAGATTCTGCTGGACTCCACCTATTGGGTCTGCAAGTACACTACCATATACGTTTACAGCAACGGCTCGTGATGATGCTTGTCCATTGAATGCTGTTACTGTGCGTGGTTACCGTATAACAGTTAAGCCTAAAGCATTAGCTGAAATTGACATTGATACAATGGCGTGTGGTATATATCCTATCAAAGCTGTTTTGCCTGATGGATTTAGAGGTACTGCTTCTTACAACTGGTCGTTGTTGGATTCCAATCGAAATTTCATATTCAGTGACAAGTCTGGTTCGTTCCAGTCTACAGGGAATTTCTTAGCGTTTACAGGTTCAGACACGCTAGTTTTTCGACGTGGCGGTAAATACATTATTCAGCTATCGTTAAATAATAACCCGTTAAACTGCCCAAGTACTTTTTATGATACTATTGTCGTACCACCACTACTTGAGGCTGACTTATCTGTAGGTCAAGATACCTTCGTATGTGCGGGGACCGACATTGTATTCAAGCCCACAATCACTAATTACACCCCACCCCTATCCTATCAATGGATTACTATGGGAGTAGAAAATGATGGTACATTCTTAAATAATGTAAGTATAGACCCCGCCAATGATAAAGACACTTTTAAATTGTCTGTTCCTAACGTACAATATGATACAGCCGTAGGACTTATAATAGCAGACGGTTCAGGATGTACAGCCAACGATACAGTACAAGTATTCCTGAAGTCAAACCCGCTAGCAGTTTTACCCCCTGACACGAGGTTGTGTACCTATGAAGAAATTACTGTCGTCCCAAATTTAGATACCGCTTATTGGATTGATCCAGATGGTGTATTAATCAAGCAAGGAGACACTTTATTCAAACAATGGTATGTGAACGGAGGAGTTTCACCTTTTAGCATAGAAGACAGTGTTACTGTGAATATTGCTGGCGAATACATTATCTTTATCAAGGATAGTTTAGATTGTTCTGACCGTGATACTATGTATGTATATGTAAATGATACCGTAGTGGCGGATGCAGGACCAGACCAAACTATTTGTTTGAACGATACATTTACCCTATCTGCCCAAGGAATTGACACTGCCGGAGGCGGAGCCTCTGGAGTATATGTATGGTGGGATGTCACCCCTGGAAATCCAGCAGATATAAGAATTGGCACAGTAACAGATACTTCATTTGTTGCGGTAGACAATAGAGTATATCGTCTTGAACTATACAGAACGCAAGATGGAGTAGAATGTTATGATGACGATACAGTCGTCATAAATGTAGACCAATTGCCCGTCATATCCCTTAGCGGTAAGGACGATGAAATATGTTGTGATGCCGGAGCCATAAACCTTAACACCAAGATAACTGCTCCTACAGGAGGCTCATGGTATAGTTATTTCACTCCTACACTCATAAATAATAGCGAATACAATACCGATATGGCCTGCGGAATGATTGTATCACCAGCAACCAATATAGAAACTTATGCTACCTACATTTATCAAGACCCAAGTACAACTTGTATTAATAAGGACTCGGTTAAGGTTACTGTAAAAGCTTTACCTACACTTATAACTCAACAAAAAGAATACTGTCAAGATATAGGAGAAGTAAGGTTGTCAGGTGCGGCATCTGTATTTGTTAGTCCGAATGCAATAACAGGTACTCCAGAATGGAGATGCCTTGACTCAAATTCAGCGGTGAATAGATTCCAAGCGGATATGCTAAAAGATCGCGGAGTTGCAGGAATTAACGACTATTGGCTAGATGTGAGTGAATCAGCATACACTATTCAAAATGGCAATTCAGACACTATCGTTTTAGAAATTGCATTTAGAAATCAATTTGGATGTAGAAATAAGGATACTGTGAACGTAATCATATCTAAGGTGCCTAAAATCATCTTTAGAGATAGTAGTGATTTATGTATAGACCTAGGAGAGGTCAGACTAAACGAACACTTTGATGTAAACCTAACCACAGGATGGTGGAGCATTGAGAGTGAAGCAGGTTACAGATTACCAGCTGAATTAGGAGGACTTTTAGGTGACACTATTAATACATTAAATAGCACACCTCTTGCCAATGTAAATGCTACTCCGAACAGTTGGTTAGTACAATACGGTGATAGTGCAACGGGTTGTCCTGCATTTAGACAAACTACGTTACGTATTAATCCATTGCCGGTATTGAACCTTACAGATTTACCAGCGAGAATATGTGAAGATCAAGCTAATGTAGACCTGCAAGCAACTCCTGCAGGTGGAACTTGGACATCTTCTGACCCAACTGCACTTGTAGGTGGAAGTCAATTTAGCCCAAGTTCAGCTAGTGTATTTGGACAAGAAATTAAGTTCCTATACAACTATACTGATGGTTTAACAGGCTGTGAGCAAAAAGACTCAATCACTTCTTCAGTAGATTTGTTTCCTACGCTTAATTTACCTACAGATGCAGTTTACTGTAGACAACAAGGACAAATGACTTTGCCATTAACATTAGATATTTCAGCAACCAATGCACAAAGTATATCTTGGATTCCAACGAATGTTTATGGTAATTTAGACAGGATAGCGACTACGCCTATAGATCAGACTACGAATCAAGGGCAAGTAACATTAACCCTGCAAACACAATCAGCAGACACCTTCTTAATAGGTGCAAATGCAGAAGCATTGGGTTCTTGTACAGACGTAAGTGGTCCATTTGAAATCATCGTTAATCCATTGCCAATTGGTCGTATTACAAACACTAACCCAGAAGGTTGTAACCCCGTAATTACAGACTTGGGAATAGAAATAACCAACGATGTAGATGCAAGTCTTGCAACACTTGTTTGGGACTTAGGAGATGGCACAAGTAGCACTGCTGCTAGCATTAATCAGACATACGACGTGTCTGGTCAATACCCAATAACTGTGACGGTTACTTCAGATAAGGATTGTGATAGTACCTTTACATCCAACGTACAAGTAAATCCGATACCAAATGCACGATTTACTCCAAATCCAAATAATTACACCACGGCTGCTTTACCGCGATTTATATTTAACGATGCTAGTGAAGTAGACGATATAAATGGAGCGGAAATAGTACGTCACTCTTGGGACTTTGGTGACGAGTTGCTTGATAGTGACACTTCAAATGAAGTAAGTCCATCATACTACTACTCTACCGATACAGCAACGTATTGTGTCAACCTGCAGGTGATCACCAATCACGGATGCGTGAACGATACTACTGTATGTGTGGTAGTAGGTCCAGACCTAATCGTATTCGTACCTAATGCATTTACACCTAATGAGTCAGGCCCGAGTACAAACGAAGGGTTTAAGGCCATCATTAGTGGTGAGAAAACAATGGAACTTACCATATTCAATCGTTGGGGAGAGATACTTTTCCAATCGGACACGAAAGACGAAGAATGGGATGGAACTTACAAAGGTGAACCTGCACAGCAAGATGTATATGCATACCAACTTAAGGTAACCGCTTTAAATGATGAAGTTTACACTTATACTGGTACCGTAACACTTATTCGCTAACCTTATAATTATCAGAAATAAAAAAAGGAGACTTCGGTTTCCTTTTTTTATTTATTAACTTTGACATCAGACAGCAATGCGATCATTACTCTTATTCTTATCTACTATCACTGCTTTTGCCATGTATGCCGACCATCTATTGGGCGGTGAGATTACGTATTCGTATATTAATGATCAAAAATATGAAGTAAATGTAACCCTTTACCGTGATTGTGATGAGTGCAAACTTGCAGGACAAGGTGGAGGCACTTCTACTCAAAACTGCTCAGACTTGTCTCAAATTTTTATTCGCACCATTTCAAGTACTTGTAGCAATAAAAACATAGGTGCAATAACACTTACTAAGTCCGGCTATGAAAATATCACAGAAGTATGTAATACAGATAATTCGAGATGCGGCACCAACCCTACAATAAATTACGGGATAGAGGCCCATCACTATAAAGGAACAGTTGACTTTCGAGACTTCACCTCATACAACGGGTGTACATTTCAGTTATACATTCATAAATCAGACCGTACATCAGGCATCACAACTATCAACTCTGAGAGTGACAATATATACACTTTCGCGTTAATCAATCCTTGGGTAGAAAGTGTAAACTCTCCTAAGTTTGAAGATAATCCCAAAATTATTTTTCACGCTGATCAAGCAACTTATGCCACTACCCATGCAAATGGTAATAATGATGACTCCTTAGTTTATAAATGGGCTGCACCACTTACCGATTATCAAACACCCGTAAACTACAATACCAGCTTCACCGCCTCACGATGGATGACAGCCTACTGCCCAAGTGGCGGCAATTCCTGCTCACCCAATCCCAATGTTACTCCCGCCATAGGACTTTACTTAAATCCGAGTACAGGAGACTATGTAGTCATTCCTACCCAATCGGGCGAAAAAACAGTTAGGGTAATAGAAGTAGAGCAATGGAGATGGCATAATGGTGCGTACTACTTAGCAGGGATGGTAAGACAGGAGTCCGCCGCTATAGTAATATCTGCTCCCGTAAACAATGCTCCTACTCTTACCAGCAACCTTACTTACACAGCTTGTGTAGGTCAGCCATTTAATGCGACCATACCTGTATCGGATGCTCCCACAACACCTCAATCTAGCCAAGACTCTGTCTTCTTAACGTTTGAACATGAAGTTTCCGGCTTATCAGCTACTAATAATACCCCCATCACAGCTCCATATGCCGAAGCTGCACTTGCCTTCACCCCTACAGCAAATCAAATAGGCACGCATTACGTCAAAATAATTGCTAGAGACAATCAATGCCCGGTATTTGCACAGACTATACGTACCGTCGTAATCACTGTAGTTCCAAAACCAACGGTAACATTTACTGTAGACGAAGGATTTTGCGGTACGAGTACAATAACATTAACTAGCAACAAAGATCTTACGAGAAACCTCTACGTTAAAAATGAGAATGGTGAAATTTCTAATCACTTAGGGATTAGTTCACCTTATACCTATCAGGAACTCCATGCCGGTAACTATGATTTCAACCTCGTATATACAGATGACCAAGGTTGTACTGACTCTATCTCAACCATCCACACAATAAAAGGAAACAACGATGTACAACGTGCAAGACTTGTAGGAAATCTCACACCATGCGAGAATAGTGAAGAGTCTTACTATCTTACCCATCGTAAACCTATTCATAACGTAAGTTGGCTTTATGACCGATCGTTGGCACTAACCGACTCTGCTAAGTTGCAAATAAATGGGAACAAGCTTATATGGACGTATGACGTCATACAAGAAGGTATTACGTGCCCAATAGACGACAGTACAGTACTAAGTATCGTACCGTCCCCACAACTATTTTTGGCGGATAGCCTCACAAGTTGCTTCGCTTCTATACTTGATTTAAACCAATTAACCCCCTCCCCTTCAGATGGTACTTGGACGTACAATTCCAATCCTATCACCAACGCTTTTGATATTAGTTCTATTACGACAAATACCGACACTACCCTGCCCATCACCTATTCTTACACCGACGAGGCATCTGGTTGTACTGCCGATAAAACTATTGCGTATTCGTTGCTAAAATCTCCCGAGATGCAATTACAAAATCAGGTTGTATGTGGCTCAGAGCACATTTACTACTTAAACAATTCCATCATTCAACCCATCTTATTTGCCGATAGAAATATAACATGGACCAGCACCTTACATCAAGAGGCAATTTCTGAGGAATCAAGACCTACTTATGACATCCCAACCCTAGGCGAAGGCGTATACGAAATAATAGCAGCGAATAGTTTGCCAAATGGTTGTGAGACAAAGGATACTGCCACCATAACCGTTACCAAAAACCTTGTCATAGCAATCAATAACAAACGAGAAATATGCCAAAGTAACGACCCCATAAACATTAATGAAACCCTCCAAACCGATGTTTTAGGTGGATTTTGGGATTCGGACATTATAGACCTTACAGATGGGATACAAGCTTATACCAATAAGCACTGTGGCCCTGCTAACTTTAGGTATGTATATGACAGAAACAATTGCTACGCCACCAAAGAGGTCACATTAGACTTTGTATGTGCACCTGCATTTGATTTCCAATTACCCGATAGCATTTGTATAGATGCTGCACCTATTACTCTTTCGCAAGATTATGACTGGGCTAATGATGACATGCCTCTATCTACCCATCTAGATCCGACCAAGCATAGTACTGGACAGCACTCCATAACAGCTAGTATAAACACAAGCACATGTACTTTTGACACTGCTTACACAATCACATTATTGGAACCAGTAAAACTAAATCTACACGCAGATCAAAGTACACTGTGCGAAGGAGATACACTTATACTTGGTATTAAACAATCCGACTACGCAACCACGATTATCACTGCGTGCAATGGTAGCTATCCCACTAATAAAATTTTCAAATACGTTCCTATGCTATGTGATTTGGACAGACAAAAAATTGAGCTGCAAGCCACAACAAGCAGCACCGCACATTGCCCAACCTATACCGCAACATACGAACTTCCTTACTTCGCGAAACCCACGATACAATTACCACCTGTAATTACTGGTTGCGAGCCATTTAGCCTTACATCTGCCGCATTACCCAAAGATGTCATATTTGAAATTTCAAACAATATTTGGAATATAAATGGAATAAATTCTGAACTAGCCAACGTATACTTAGAGGAAGGCACGTATCAGCTAAACGCTATCAAGGAGAGTGCCGAAGGATGTATCAATCATCTAGAACTATTGGATTATCTACGTATAAACCCTAAGCCAGAAGCATCTTTTGAAATGAATAATAAGGATAGATTAACCCTATCCAAACGAGACATATCTTTGTACAACTACTCGAGTATAAGTCGTGGTTCTTTCAACTCCATCTGGCAGCTCGCCAAGCTAGGTGAAATAGCTACATTCAGCACAGATAATAGTCCTATATACACGTTGCCTGCAGATACAGGCAACTTTAGCATTATCCTTACGATACAAAGTGATGCAAACTGTCGCGATACCGTAAGTCATAACGTACTTGTAGTTCCCGACATCATCGCATTCATTCCAAGTGCATTCACACCAGATAATAAAGGCCCCAAGGAAAATTCTGTATTCAGAGTAACGAGCGATCACGCTCAAGAATACGCCATTGACATTTTCAATAGATGGGGTCAGAAAGTATATAGCTCCGAAAACATAGCGGAGGTATGGGATGGTACGTTTAACGGTCAGTTTTGCCAGAATGGAGTATACGTGTATGCTATCAAGCTTATAAATAAAGCAGGCAAAGAATATACCTATCAAGGTACCGTGCACCTTATTCGGTAATCACTCAAAAACTATCGGTTACAAGTCCAAGTGTTTTATGGATTATAAGTAACTTCGTAGTACCGAAAAGAGCTTTATAAGTGAAACTGGAGAACACCGCAGAAAACAGAGAAATTGCTAATAGATATCGCCAATTACTGAAGGTATCTAAATGGTCTCGCGAAAAAGGCGATGTACAGATCATACGCAAAGCTTTTGTGATGGCTGTAGATGCCCATAGCTCTATGCGTCGCAAATCTGGTGAGCCATACATTTACCACCCCATTGCTGTTGCCCGCATAGTAGCCGAAGAAATAGGACTAGGCACCACCGCGATAGTCTGTGCTTTGCTCCACGATGTAGTAGAAGATACAGACATTACACTCGAAGAAATACAGCAAGCCTTTGATCCTAAAGTTGCTAATATAATTGATGGGCTTACCAAGATATCAGGAGTGTATGACACCAGTTCTCCACAAGCCGAAAATTTTAGAAAAATGCTGCTTACCATGGCAGATGATGTACGCGTAATCCTCATAAAGTTATGTGACCGACTTCACAATATGCGCACCCTCGAACATATGAGCGACCGTGGCCAGCTAAAAATAGCATCTGAAACAAGTTTTATCTATGCTCCCCTAGCTCACCGCTTAGGTTTGTATGCAATTAAAACGGAGTTAGAAGACCTCTCTTTAAAATATACACAACCCGCTCTTTATCAAGATTTAAAATACAAACTAAACGCCTCCAAAGAGCAACGTAACAGATACATACGCTCATTTATAAAACCCATTAAGGTAGAACTGGACGAGCTTGGCGTAGACTATGAGATTAAGGGAAGACCCAAGTCCATACATAGCATCTACACCAAGATGGTGAATAAGAAACTCGAATTTGAAGACGTATACGACTTATTTGCAATCCGAATTATCTTAGACAGTGAACCCGAAGATGAAAAAATGGATTGCTGGAACGTTTACTCCATCATCACGAGTATTTTCAAGCCGAATCCAGAGCGAATGCGAGACTGGATAAGCATCCCAAAAAGTAATGGGTACGAAAGTCTGCACTCCACCGTAATGGGGCCAAAGGGACAATGGGTAGAAGTACAAATACGAAGTACTCGGATGGATGCCATAGCCGAAAAAGGTTACGCCGCCCACTGGAAATATAAAGACAAGAAGAATGCCAACTCTAGCAATAATCTAGATAATTGGCTTACGCAAATACGCGAGATACTAGAAGACCAAGACGGGACAGCACTCGACTTCCTAGACGAGTTCAAAATGAACCTCTACGCCAAGGAAGTATTTGCATTTACCCCAAAAGGAATGCTTCGCAAGTTGCCTAAAGGTGCAACAGCATTAGATTTTGCCTTTGACATACACTCAGAAGTGGGAGCCAAATGTCTGGGAGCTAAGGTAAATGGCAAGTTAGTCCCATTGAGTTATGAAATAAAAAATGGCGACCAAATAGAAATACTCACTAGTGCCAAACAAAAACCCAATAAAGATTGGCTCAATTTTGTAAAAACATCTAAGGCTAAAAACAAGATAAAACAAAGTCTCAAGGATGAAAAACGAGTAGTTGCTGCCCTAGGCAAAGAAGCATTAGGCCGCAAGATGAAAAATACCGGTTTCCCCTATACGGTAGATAATCTCAACAAACTGGTAGCGTTTTTCAAAACAGAAGATGAACTAGAGCTTACTTACCAAATAGGTGCCGGTACGCTGGATAAGGAAAAAATAAAACTATCTGAAATACTGGTAGAAACCACCAAGGTACACAAGCCAGGTACAGAACGATTAGACCCCAGCAAGCTCACGTCCAAAACATCGAGAGAGTTACTCCTAGGCGATGCTACTATTGATATGGACTACACCTTTGCCAATTGTTGTAATCCCATTCCTGGTGATCAGGTAGTAGGTTTTATCACCGTAGGTGGAGAAGTAAAAATACACCAAACGGCGTGCAAAAATGCTCAAAATCTCATGTCGAAATATGGCTATCGCATCATAAAAGCACGATGGGCCGGCCAAGGTAATATTGAAGAAGAATTTGAGGCTGCACTCGAAATTAGAGGGATAGATTCACTAGGCTTAGTAGGTAAAGTTACTGACATTGTATCCAAACAGTTGAAAGTAAACATGAAATCAATCAGTTTTGAATCCTTGGACGGGACGTTCCTGGGCAAATTAATGCTGCAGGTAACTGATAAACAACACCTTGAGCAATTAATGGAGGAACTGAAAGGAATAGACGAGTATATAAAAGTAAAACGAATAGACCTGGAGAACATCCCAAAACTAACAAGTTAAGCATGGATAACGCAAAAGATATAAAAGAAGATGTAAAAAATCTATTTACAGCTTACCTCGAAAAAAAAGGTCAGCGTAAGACCCCCGAGCGTTATGCTATTTTGGATGAAATATATAGCAACAAGAAGCACTTTGATGTGGATACGCTATACATCCAAATGAAAAACCGCAACTACCATGTAAGTAGAGCCACGGTGTACAATACACTCGATTTGCTTCAGGAATGCGGACTAGTAATCAAGCATCAGTTTGGGCAGAATATGGCTCAATTTGAGCAAGCATACGGGTACAAGCAGCACGACCATATCATTTGCAACACCTGCGGAAAAGTAATGGAATTTTGCGACCCGAGAATACAACAAATTGCTTCCAAAATGGCAGAATTGCTCAATTTTGAAGTATCAAGACATTCACTGAATTTGTACGGGAACCCGCTGGTAGATGACCTCGGGTTGTGCCTAAATTGTGACAATCAAGTAAAAGTAGTAGATATAAAATAGATGGTAGACGTATTATTAGGCCTACAGTGGGGAGACGAAGGAAAAGGAAAAATTGCCGATTACCTTACTCCAAAGTATGATGTAGTAGCTCGTTTTCAAGGAGGTCCTAATGCAGGGCACTCTTTAGAATTTAACGGACAAAAACACGTACTCAACACCATACCTTCGGGGATATTCCACGATGGATGTGTAAACATAATTGGTAACGGGGTAGTGATAGATCCTGTACGATTTATGGAGGAGATAGATCGTACAGCGGCAGCTGGAGCTAATGTGAAGGAAAACCTTCGCATCTCTTACAAAGCTCATATCATTATGCCTACGCACAAGATACTGGATGCCGCCAGTGAGTGGAGCAAAGGTGATAAGAAGATAGGCAGTACCCTGCGAGGTATCGGACCTACTTATCGCGAAAAAATAGGTCGCGGCGGATTACGTATTGGCGAGCTGTTTGCTCCTGGTTTTGATAAAAACTATCACGAGAAAAAGAAACGATCACTTCAACTCGTAGAGCAATTTGGCTTTACCGATTTTGACCTCGATGCTATGGAAGAAGAATTCTTCACGGCAGTAGAACGATTGCGTGAGTACCAATTTGTTAATAGTGAGTACCTGGTAAATGAGCACATCACTAATGGAAGTTATATCCTAGCCGAAGGAGCACAAGGGAGTATGCTCGATATAGACTTCGGGTCATATCCATTCGTCACCAGTAGTAATACTACCGTAGGAGGTGTATCTACAGGATTAGGAATAGCTCCTAAGCATATCCATAAAGTAAAAGGAATTTTCAAAGCGTACTGTACACGAGTAGGCAGTGGGCCATTCCCATCGGAATTAGATAATGAAATGGGTGAGCATATCCGTACGATGGGCAATGAGTTTGGAGCTACTACAGGCCGACCGCGTAGAACTGGCTGGCTAGACCTCGTAGCACTCAAATATGCCATCATGCTAAGCGGTGTAGACGAACTCTGTATGATGAAAGCTGATTGCCTAAGTGGTATAGATGAAATAATGGTAGGCACGAGCTATAAAGGCGACCGTATGGAAACCAACGAAGTACCATTTGATTTGAATGCCGACAATTTCAAATCAGTATACGAAGCACACCCAGGATGGCAAGAGGACATCACGCAAATCAAAAATCACGATGAACTCCCACAGACCTTCCAAAACTACATAGCCAATATAGAGAAGCAGATAGCTACGCCTATCAGCATCATCTCTGTAGGGCCAGGTAGGGACCAGACGATTATTAAGTAGACCTATATACTGGTGTTGGCAAACATTAAAAAATGAAAAGGACAAAAATATTGCTAATTTTAATCAGTGTTTTACTAATAGGATGTGAATCATTTGAATATAATTATAGTTGGAGACAATTTATTTTTAAAAACTACACTGAAAATACTTATTCTGACACAAAAATATCCGCTGGAGAAATTATTGGAACTAAAATAATAATTCATCACGTTGAAAATATTGGTAATATTTTACCAAAAGAAAATGATTCTAATGAAACGAAAACAGAAAAAACTGAAATATGGGATAGAATATTTTTAGATTTTATCAAGAATTATGATGATACAGGATGTTTTCTTATTGAATTTTCGGACGGCAGAAAACTATTTATAGAAGTTGGTTACTATGGAGATTTTGGAGATGAATTAAATGCTGCTAATTTGTATGAGATTGAAATTACGAATGATGAAATCGAAACTTCACTTAAATCAACTAAAATTAATGATACTCCTGTTGAAGATTTTGAAATAATAAGGTAGAACAAACGATTTGCCAACACCTTATAATTTATTGCTAGTATTAGCCTACTTGGAAAGATTATCACAGATTTTCTATTCGATTTTATTTACTAACCTTAGAGCTCAAACATGCAACAAAATCATATACAATCACGTTGTATTCAATTGAAAGAACTAAGTAAATGAAGAATCTCAAATCAGAAAATATGCTGGGTTTATTGCTTGGTTTGGCTTAATAAGTATAACTTGTGCTTATTTGCTCTCAAAACTTATGACTATATTCCGGCGGATGTTGGGCTAAAAATTTCGACAGAAATTGAAGAATTTTATAAGCAACACTCCCTTTACCCAAATGACTTTAATTCTATTTAAGAAAAACCGATAGCACTGTAAATGAAATCATAGCACCCTGCAGGATGCTACTATTCTTACACGAGACCGTTAATAAGGCCAACATAACATGCACCCAAAAACCCTCTTTCTGATAATTTTAGCACTCACCATACTAGGTTGTAATACCGCCGATGAGATCACCCCCAAAAACGTGGCCGGAGATTATACGGGAGTTTTTCAACGGGGTCAAAATACGTCGAACGTAACCTTGACGCTCCAAGATGGCAATTGGTCGGGCGAGAGTGAGTTTGAGAAATTTCCTGCTTTGTGCAGCGGCACCTATACTTTATCGGACGATAACATCACTTTTGTAAACGCGTGTATCTGGACGGCAGAGTTTGATTGGTCACTGATTCTAAGCGGACAATGGAAGTGTAAATGGAAGGACAACTCCTTGGTGATTACCTACACGAATGGAGACCAGTACACCTTAACCAAACAGTAAAACAGGCGAAGCGATACCACTATCAGCTCTTAGCCTAAATATGTTTCTAGAGGTATATCCCCCAAATATACCAAACACCAAGCTTTGCTTCTTCATATCCTCACTCCTACTCTTTGATAATTTAATCAAATCACTACTTTTGACCGGTAGTTGTAAAACCATTTTTTTAAAACAAAAACAATGAACGCATACATATTCCCTGGACAAGGAGCTCAATTCGTAGGAATGGGCAAAGAATTATACGATAACAATGAAGAGGCAAAGACCTTATTCGAAAAAGCCAATGACATCCTCGGATTTAGAATCACCGACGAAATGTTTGTAGGCACAGACGAAGGCCTAAAGCAAACCAATATCACACAGCCTGCCGTTTTTCTGCATTCTGTGGTATTAGCCAAAACATTGGCCGATTTCAAACCAGAGATGGTGGCAGGACATAGTCTCGGTGAGATATCTGCTCTCGTAGCTAGTGATTGCCTTTCATTTGAGGATGGATTGAAACTGGTATCCATACGTGCTAATGCTATGCAAAAAGCCTGTGAGATAAACCCAAGCACAATGGCGGCTATCATCGGACTAGATGATGCTGTGGTAGAAGAGGTATGTGCGAGCGTAGACGAAGTGGTAGTAGCGGCTAACTACAATTGCCCAGGCCAACTTGTAATATCAGGAAGTAATGCTGGCATAGACCAAGCGTGTGAGATGCTTACCGAAAAAGGTGCCCGCAGAGCATTGAAACTGCCTGTAGGTGGAGCTTTTCACTCACCGCTGATGCAACCTGCTCGCGAAGAACTAGCCAAAGCGATAGAGGAAGCAACATTTAACACACCATCGTGCCCCGTATATCAAAATGTAAGTACGCAAGGAGAAACTGACCCTGCTACTATAAAGGCTAACCTCATAGCCCAGTTGACTAGCTCTGTGAAGTGGACACAGTCTGTGCAAAATATGATAGCCGACGGAGCTACGAGCTTCACCGAGGTAGGTCCAGGCAAAGCACTGCAAGGAATGCTTGCTAAAATAGATAGATCAGTAGAGCGAGCAGGCATCAGCTAGTCAAAACCTAAGTTGGTATTTCTCATCTGAATAACCACGTATCGGATAATCAAAGGATATCGTTCTCTTTTTCTTTAAATACCATATAGCACTTGCTATTTTCAGCAGCAATACGCTAGTCGAGAAACAAGGTGGATTATAATTTTCTGTTTCTCCTCTCCTACGATCATAGCACCAACTAATGTTCATTTTTTTGATGAAAATATTGCATTTTTATTAAACAAATTCAGAATATAAGTAGTCTAAATAACTTATTTAACCCATTGGTTTTATGGAGATTAAGTCCTATAACTATATCAAAAATATACTTATAGTGATTTTTACTATAAGTTTCTATATCTTCGCCATCATCAAATCGTTAAATTATGATTAAACATATTCTCTCAACGGTCATTGTAGCGTGTATTTGCACTCTTGCAGTAGCACAGACCACCATCAACGGAACTGTAACAGACAGTCTCAACCAACCCATCATTGGAGCAGCTGTCGTAGAAAAGGGTGCATCTAATGGTAGAATAACCGACGAAAATGGAGCGTTTTCTCTCCCTGTAGAAAACCCCAAAACTACGGTACTCGTAGTAACATACTCGGGTTACAAGAAACGCGAACTCGCTGTATTAGGCAAAACAACCGTAAAGATCAAACTTAGTGAAAACTCAGTAGGTATCAGTGAGGTTATGGTAGTAGGTTATGGTACATCTACCAAAAAAGAATTTACCGGAGCTAGTAGTAATGTGGCAGGTAAAGACCTCGAAAAATTAAACATTCCGCGTGTAGACCAAGCTCTACAAGGCAAGGTAGCCGGTGTAACGATTAATACCAACTCTGGTTCGCCAGGGGGAGGATCAAGTATTCGTATTCGTGGTTTATCAACCTTTGGAGACAATGACCCACTTATACTTGTAGACGGGGTTGTATATGACTCAGAAGGTCTGAATGCCTTGAATCCAAATGACATAGAAACGGTGAACGTGCTGAAAGATGCTACCGCTGGTATATACGGTGTAAGAGCAGCCAATGGAGTGATCCTTATCACTACTAAGCAAGGTAGAGCCAATACAAAACCAAAAATAGAATTGAGCACCTATTATGGTGTGCAATCTACCGCTAAGCGATTAGACCTTCTCAATGCTTCGGAGTATGCCGTTCTAAAGAATGAAATGTTTGCCAATGGTAATGACGCCATTCCTTTTGCCAACACAGCTTTGGGAGAAGGCACGGATTGGCAAGATGCTGTTTTTCAGGATGCAAATATGCAGAGTTATAATGTCACTATAAGTGGCGGTAGCGACAAAACTACCTACTCTATTGGGGGCAGTTATTTCAGCCAAGATGGTATAGTAGGTGGAGACAAAGCCAACTTTACAAGAATGAACGCTCGTGTGAATCTGAACACGGAGATGAGCAAACGTATGCGACTTAGTAGTGTATTCTTATATACCAACGAAGAGCGTGATGTCTTGCCTGAGAATGGCATAGGGTCAGTATTGTATAACACTATCAATGCATTCCCTACCGACCCCGTACAAGAAGCTAGCGGACAATACTCTTATCTGGAAGAGGTAAGTGATATCATCAACCCAATAGCACAAATGCAAAACATCTACAATACCAGCTTCGTAGACAAGTTTGTAGGTAAAGAAGAAATAGCTTTTGACATCCTTGATAACCTTACATTTACAAACAGATTTAATTACAACTTTGCACTGGTAGACCAAAAAGTATTCTCTCCACTCGTATGGTACGGTCCAGGTAAAGCACAAAACACTGCACTTAACGCAGACTTAGACCCTACACAAGCAGAGATTGCTCCCGGGACCACCATAGATAGAGGAGCTAGTGTATACGAGGCAAGAGCCACTTATAGCGATATCAACTTTGAGAGTTTTGTTAATCACGAATATGCTTTTGGTGAAGTGCACAACTTAAAAACTACGGCTGGTATTTCTATCTTCAGTAGAAACGGACAAGGCTTGGGTGGAACAGCATTCAACATCCCTAATAACAGTATAGATTATGCCGATATTTCGGCCAATTTAGCACCAGGTGGTTTTTTGAATAATACCAACTCATTTCAGTTCCAAGAGCGACTATTATCTACCTTCATAAGAACGCAATACCGTTACTCAACCAAGTATAATGGCTCTGTGATACTACGTAGAGATGGTTCATCTAAATTTGGACCGAATAGCCGCTATGGTTTATTCCCTACCGTATCTGGTAGCTGGATGCTGTCAGAAGAGGATTTTTTCAACTGGGATAGAGCTTCTTATGTGAAAATGAGAGTAAGCTATGGTATTAGCGGTAATGACCAGATACCCAACTTTGCATACCGCGGATTGCTTACCGGTGAAGGAGATTATGTTTTTGACGATATAATCACCAAAGGTGCAGCCATAGGTAGAGCGGGTAATCCCGATTTGAAATGGGAAACTACACGTCAATTTAATATAGGAACAGATATTAAACTAAAGCGAGGTGTAGACGTAACGGTAAACTACTTTATCAAAAACACAAGAGACCTACTTTTCCAACCTGAAGTTTCCGGTGTATTAGGAACAGCAGGAGCAGGAAGTTTCGCACCTATTATTAATGCAGGTGACGTAAGCAATAAAGGTGTGGAAATAGAGCTTGGATATGTCGCTCCTACACGTAAAGACTTCAATTGGAGCACAAGCTTGAATACTACCTTTATTTGCAACAAGGTAACTGATGTACCAGATGGAGTAGATTTCATACCGGGTGCTAACTTTGGTGTGGGTGGCAACGTGGCAACTCGTTTCCAAGAAGGGTACGCCATAGGTTACTTCATAGGATATGAGACTGACGGAATATTCCAAAGTCAAGAAGAGATAGATAATGCACCAGTAGTTCAAGATGGTGCTAAGCCTGGTGATTTACGCTTTGTAGACCAAAATGGTGACGGCGTAATCAGTTTTAGCGATGATTCAGACCAAAAAGAATTAGGTAACGCGATACCAACATTCACCTTTGGTTATAATCTAAATATGGACTATAAAGGATTTGATTTCTCAGCGAATCTATACAGTGCTATCGGCCAAGAAATCATACGTAACTACGAGCGTCAGCAACCATATGCTAACCAATTAGGCTACAATATCGACAGATGGAATGGCAGTAACCCTACCAACGAAACACCAAGACTGACTACTGACCTCAATCGTAATACTACCTTCTCAGACTTTTATGTAGAAGATGGTTCTTTCTTGCGATTAAGAAACATACAGCTAGGATACACCTTACCTAAGAACAGGTTGAGCAGATTGAAAATATCAAGCACGCGTATATACGTCGCAGCAAATAATTTATTAACTATCACCAATTATCAAGGATATGATCCAGATCTTGGTTCATTTGGCGGAGCTTTATCTGCAGGTATAGACTACGGTTTCTACCCACAAGCGAGAACTATAATGACTGGACTTTCTATCAAATTTTAATACATAAAATGAAAAAGATAACAATTAGAATATTCGCCATCTTTTGTTTGGCAACCGTACTTTTTACAAGTTGTGAGAAGTTCTTAGATATCAATCCGCTATATACTCAGGATGCTGAAAACTATTTTGAAACACCTGTAGACTATGAGCGTGCACTCACTGGAGCGTATGACTTACTACAATCTTCATTTATCACAGTATGGATCGGTGAAATAGCAAGCGATAATTCCATAGCAGGTGGCGAGAGTGTTTCGGATACCGAAGGATTACACGAGATAGATAACATGACCCACGATGCGGTAAACAATGAATTGCGAAACGTATTCAGATGGAATTATGCCGGCGTTACTCGTGTAAACTACATTATGGAAAACAAAAACAAGCTTGATTTTGAAGGTAAAGACCAAATTATAGCACAAGCACAATTGCTGAGAGCATATTACTACTTTGAGTTGGTAAAATACTTTGGTGATGTACCTTTGGTAATAGACCAACGATTGGGTGCCGATGAGGTTACTGAAATAAGCCGCACGCCACAAGCAGAAGTATACGCTCAGATAGAAAGCGACCTAACTGCCGCAGCCGCAGTATTAGATTGGACCAATCCTGTAAAAGGCAGATTGACAAAAGGAGTTGCACTATCACTGCACGGCAAAGCACTTTTGTACCAAAACAAGTTTGATGAAGCAGCAGTAATCCTAGACCGCGTGATAGACGAAGGACCATATGACCTTATTCCTAATTACGAAGATTTATTCTCTGTCATAAATGAAGGACACGCAGAAACCATATTCGACGTAGAATATAGCGGAGCTGAAGGTGGTAGTTATGGATGTCTAATATGCTTAGAAGGAAATGCTGCTCCCGGTTTTCATGGGATAAGACAATATAACGGCCCAGTATACGGTGACGGCAATAGTTACAATATGCCCACTGAAAAGCTTTACAACTCCTATGCCGCTGGCGATATAAGAAGAGACGCCAGTGTATTAGATATAGACGCGTTCATTGCCGCACAGCCTAACTCTAGCGAAATCACTTATGCTAAAGGTGGAGGTGGTCACTCTGGTTACTACAATAACAAGTATATCAAACGTCAAGGCGAAATAGGTTTACCAGATAATGACTTAACTAGCCCTGTAAATTACAAAGTTATCCGTTTTGCTGATGTACTTTTGATGGCAGCAGAAGCACATAATCGTGCATCTACGCCTAACGACGCAAAAGCACTCGCTTACTTAAAGCGTGTAAGAGACAGAGTAAATATGCCAGAAATCACAAGTGGAGGATCACAACTTACCCAAGACATATGGGATGAGCGATTGTACGAACTAGCGTGCGAAGGGCATCGTTTCTTTGACCTAGTGCGTACAGGACAAGCTGCTACGGAGATAGATGGTTTCCAAACGGGCAAACACGAATTATTCCCGATACCACAAGTTGAGATAGACTTAACAGGTGGGTCGTGGTCACAAAACGCTAATTATTAAGAATCTTAATCAATAAACACAATGAAAAAAACAACATTTTTATTTTTATCACTGGCTCTTATTCTAGGAATATCGAGCTGTAAAGATGATGAAGCTCCATCACTAGGTGAAGCACCAACATCTGCAGATGCTGCATTTACTTATGCTGCAACTGCTGAAAACGCAAACACTATCGACTTCACTGCAACAAACTCTGGATTCACCTATAAATGGGATTTCGGAAATGCTCTATTGGGAGAAGGTATGACTGCACAGTCTAGCTACCCAAACAAAGGTACTTACACAGTTACACTTACAGTTTTCAACTCTGGTGGAAGTGCAAGTAGCTCACAAGACATCGTAATTGCTGAAGACGATATCACCTTATTAGACAACCCACTTTACACTCTGCTTACGGGTGGCATAGCGGGTAGCGGAAGCAAAACTTGGGTTATAGACTCAACTAGAGCTGCACACATGGGCGTAGGCCCTGAGGCAGGTACTTGGCCAGAATGGTGGTCTGCAGATCCATTGAATAAAGCTAACACTGGTTTGTACAGTGATAGATATACATTCAAGCTAAGCGGATTTAAATTTGACCATATAACTAACGGATTAGTATTCCTTAACAACGATCAAATGGCAAACTTCCCAGGTGCTTATGACAATTCAGATGACGCTTCAGCTCCATTTGAGAACCAACTAGATGAAACGTGGACGTTGACAGAAGGCGAAGACACCATGATTAGTATCTCTGGTTCAGCGTTTATTGGTTTCTTCTCAGGCGTAAGAGAATATCGCGTTGAAACTATCAATGAGAATGAATTAACTATAAGCTATACAGATGCTGTAGATGCTACATTAAGATGGTACATCAGACTAGTTCCCGAAGACTTCCCCGTAGATAACGGCGGAGGCGGCGGTGGCGGCGGAGGTGGAAACACCAGTGGACTTGCTTTACCTTTTGATTTTGAAGGAGACGCTATGGAGTGGACTACTTTCGGTGGAAGTACATACGGCATTGTTGCTAATCCAGATATGTCTGGAATCAACACCAGTGCTAATGTTTTAGAGACTTTACACGGAGACCAAACTTGGGCAGGATTATTCGTTGACCTCAAAGATCCTTTGGATTTCACAAATGGATCACCAAATCTTACGGTGAAAGTATGGGCTCCAGCTGCCGGACTTATGCGTATGAAATTAGAAAACATTGATGATACAGGTGAGTTTGTAGAGAAAGATGTTAACGTACCTACGGCTAATACATGGGTAGAAGTTAGTATTGATTTCAGCGATGCTGCGGCTGGCAAATTTGCTAGAGTAGTATTATTCCCTGGATGGGATGTAGCTAATGCTGGCACTTTCTACTTAGATGACATCAAACAAAATTAATTTTTCATAATTATTAACTTAAAGGAGTGTGATACAATTCGCACTCCTTTTTCTATGCTTAACAATACATATCATGAGACTTAAAAATATATCATTACTATTACTTATCTTTATTCTTGGAATTACGGGTTGCGATGATGAACCTGAAAAACCTCAAGTAGGATTACCTGATAGTTTGACGGTACAAATAGAGTATTCAGCTAATGACCCAAGTATTGTTAACGTCACTGCTAAAGCAAATTCAGTCAACTTTTTTACCATCACTTTTTTGGATGGCGACAACACAGAAAGTACAGAAACTCCGTATGGCACCGCCACACATACGTATACCAAATCAGGATTGTATGAAATCAACGTAAAAGCACACGCTCTTGCAACTAATTACATAGAACGAACAGATACTTTTAGGGTATACATAGAAGAGACTAAGACCGAGGACGGTAGGCCGCTTAATGGCTACTCATCTCCTATCACTTATGACGGGATGACCCTCGTTTGGAATGACGAGTTTGATGGAGAAGCATTGAACGAATCTGTATGGAACTACGCATTAGGTACAGGCAGCAACGGCTGGGGAAACAACGAACAACAGTACTACCTCAAAGAAAACACTATAGTAGCCGATGGCTATTTGTCTATCGAAGCTAAAAAACAATTTTTTGGCAACAGACAATACACCTCGTCAAGACTGACGACAAAAAATAAAAAATCTTTTAAATACGGCCGTGTAGATATACGTGCCGCTTTGCCAGAAGGGCAAGGTATTTGGCCTGCACTTTGGATGCTGGGCAATGATATTTCGACAGTTAGCTGGCCTAACTGCGGTGAAATAGATATTATGGAACTTGTAGGCGGAACGGCCGAAGGTAAATCGGATAAGACTGTACACGGAACTGTGCATTGGGACAATGCAGGTTCATATGCTTCGTACGGTTTGAGTAATTCTATCTCTACCAAATTCTCAGAAGAATTTCATGTTTTCTCCCTAATATGGGACGATGAGAAAATACGCATCCTACGTGATGATAAACAATATATGGTAATCACTACTACCAACCCCAATATGAGTGAATTTCATCAGGAATTCTTTTTCATATTTAATGTGGCCGTAGGTGGCCGATGGCCTGGGTCGCCAGACTCTACTACAGACTTTCCACAAAAAATGTGGGTAGACTACATCCGTGTATTTCAATAAAAAAATAAGTGCAAGCACGTAATGATTTAGTCAAAACACAAGTCAACTTGTTGCCCTAATCACATGAGACCCAACCCGATCATATATATAATCATTTCGTTTTTTTTGGCTTCTTGTGCCAAGAAATCCAGTGTATCGTCGGTTGAGGCAGAGACGGGTCATACCCTAGAGGTAAACGGGAAACCTATTTTCATTAATGGTATGAATTGGGATTACTTTCCTATTGGAACCAACTATACCTATTCTTTCTGGGAGCAGCCAGACAGCGTTATACACGCAGGCTTGGCGACGGACATGACCCTATTGAAAGACATGGGAGTAAATACCCTAAGAACTTATGTCCCTATGCAGCCCCAATGGATTACCTACGTATATGACACCTATGGTATTTATACGGTTATTAATCATTCTATGGGTAGATATGGCCTGAGTATCAATGACCAATGGGTTGCTAAGACTAATTATGCCGATTCGCTTACTAAAGCAACCATATTAACAGAAATTAAAGAGGTTGCTCACAACTATAAAAATACCAGAGGACTATTGATGTACCTCTTGGGCAACGAGAATAACTACGGTCTCTTCTGGGAAGGAGCCGAAACAGAGGACATCCCTCTACAAAAGGCAAATGCCGAAAAACAAATACTTGCCTTATACCAAGTTTTTAATGAAGCTGCTCAAGTACTGAAGCAAATAGACCCTGACAAGCAAGTAGCTATATGCAATGGCGACATCCAATATCTCGATATTATTGCCAAAGAATGCACTCACGTAGATATCCTCGGCATTAATATCTACCGCGGATCTTCTTTTGATAAGGCATTTACGGACATAAAAAAACAATGGGGTAAGCCCGTAATGTTTACCGAATTTGGGGCAGATGCTTATGATGCAATCAGCCAAAAAGAAGACCAACGTTCCCAAGCACAATACCTACTAAGCAACTGGAGAGAGCTATACCAAAATGCCGCAGGATTAGGTAAAGCAGAGAATTGCATCGGTGGATTCACCTTTCAATTTAGTGACGGCTGGTGGAAAACCGGACAAACTTATAACTTAGACGTACACGACTCCACAGCATCTTGGAGTAATGGCGGTTATGCTTATGATTATAAAAAAGGTCAAAAGAATATGAACGAAGAGTGGTTTGGGATATGTGCCAAGGGCAAAACACTCCCCAACAATACCTCTCCACTATACCCGCGAGCAGCATACTATGTATTGAGTCAAATTCACAACATTAATCCCATATCCCCCAATCAAACGCTCCCACTATTAGACTCCTTATTTGCTAAAATAAACATAGACGAAGCCATAAATAAAGCTTTATAATCACGACAAAACCAAAGACGACAGATAGAACCGATGGCAAGACAGACATTACACAAAGGAGAAGCTAAAAGTGCTGAAACAGTAGATATAAACCGTCTCAAAATAGAGAACGAGAACTACTACAAGATTTCGAATTATAACGAGATGCGTCCGTTTTTTATGAGTATTGTAAGTGACTCTAATCACTGGATGTTCATATCAAGCAACGGTGCTCTAAGTGCTGGCCGAAAAAATTCGAACTACAGTCTTTTTCCTTACTACACATCTGATAAGATTACCGAATCTGTAGAAACAACAGGTAGTAAGTCTATTTTTCAAGTAACATTAAACAACGAGTTGCATATATGGGAACCATTCTCGGAGCGTAACTCAGACTTATATAACACCACTCGCAATCTTTATAAGAATGCACTAGGTAATAAAATAATATTTGAAGAAATAAACCACGACCTTGGTCTTACATTTAAATATCAATGGAACTCAAGTAATGAGTTTGGTTTTGTACGAAAATCACAATTAACCAATCATTCGGACGCTGAAATAAATGTTTCTGTATTAGACGGAATACAAAACCTAATGCCCGAGGGTGTTGGGCCAGATTTGCAAAACTCAACAAGTAACTTGGTAGACGCTTACAAACGCAATGAGCTCAATGAATCATCAGGACTGGGTATATACGCACTGAGTGCCATCATCGTAGACAAAGCTGAACCTAGCGAAGCACTCAAAGCAAATGTAGCGTGGTCATTAGGATTACCAAAAGCTACCCACCTTGTATCATCTATGCAGGTAGGCGATTTCAGAAAAGGACTACAAGTGAAGCCCGAAAACGACGTAAAAGCCGAAAAAGGAGCATACTTCATTAATGCCATATACAAACTTGCTCCAAACGCCGAAGAAACGTGGACGATCGTAGCTGATGTAAATAAAAGCCAATCGGCCATCGTAGCACTAATAGAGCAAATCAAAACCAATAAAAACTTAGCAGAAGAAGTACATCAAAATATTCAGCTTGGTTCTCAAAAACTAATAGAGCTCAACGCCTCTGCTGATGGTATTCAACTATCTGCGGATGTATTCAGAGATAGTAGACATTTTTCTAACTCATTATTCAATATTATGCGTGGTGGCGTATTTGATGCCAACTACCAGATAGAAAAATGGGATTTTAAAAACTATATCCAAAATGCGAATACACGTGTTTACACTCTGTTGGAGAAAACCATAAATGCCTTGCCAGAAACCTTCACGTCCTTTGACCTAGAAGAAGTAGCAAGTAAGAACAGCGACAAAGACTTCAAGCGATTGTGCAAAGAGTACATGCCGCTCAAGTTTAGTAGAAGACACGGAGACCCAAGTAGACCGTGGAACAAGTTCTCTATCAATACACGCAGTGAGGTAGACGGATCCAAAATTTTGGACTACGAAGGAAACTGGAGAGATATATTTCAGAACTGGGAGGCACTCGCCCACTCCTACCCTGCTTTCACCGAGAGCATGATTCATAAGTTTCTGAATGCCACCACTTTTGAAGGATACAACCCGTACCGTGTCACCAAAGGTGGATTTGACTGGGAAACCATAGAACCAGACAACCCGTGGTCATACATAGGCTACTGGGGCGATCATCAGATTATATACTTACTCAAATTGTTAGAATTAAATGAGAAGTACTTCCCCGGACAATTAGCAACTAATTTTGAAAAAGAAGCATACGTATATGCCGACGTTCCATACAAAATAAAGAGCTACGAGGAGATTGTAAAAAACCCTAAAGACACCATTGAGTTTGACGAAGAGTTGGACCTAGACATACGAGCACGACGCAAAGAACTCGGTTCTGACGCGGCATTACTTATAGACGAGAATGATGCGATATACACCGTAAATTACGTAGAAAAAATACTAGCAACAGTACTCGCCAAGTTATCTAATTTCATACCCGAAGGTGGCATATGGATGAATACACAACGTCCAGAGTGGAATGATGCCAATAATGCATTGGTTGGAAACGGGGTTTCGATGGTAACCTTATACTACCTCCGCAGATTTCTTATATTCTTTGACAAGCAAATAGAAAATGCGACTGAAGACCGCGTAGAAATATCAAACGAACTCATCATATTTTACAAAAAAATACTAGAGACCTTCGAAGATTACCAGCACGTCCTCAAGGATAAAATAAGCGACAAGCATCGCAAAGAAATACTCGACCACTTAGGTCAAGCAGGTAGCGACTACCGTGAGCATATTTACAAACAAGCTTTCTGGGGACAAAAAAGAACCATCTCATACAAACGACTCAAGCGTTTTATCAAGCTTAGTCTGAAATTTATAGAACACACCATCAAGGCTAACAAGCGTGAGGATAAACTATACCACGCTTATAACCTCATGACGGTAGAAAACGACAAAGAAGTGTCTATAGCGTATCTAGATGAGATGTTGGAAGGACAAGTCGCCGTACTTAGCTCGGGTCACTTGAAGCCTAAAAAAGCTTTAAGACTTCTTGACAGCATGAAAAAGAGTGCCTTATTCCGAGAAGATCAGTATAGCTACATTCTCTATCCGAATAAAAATTTACCTAAGTTTTTGGAGAAGAATAATGTACCTGCCCAAGCTATAAAAAAGAGTAAGCTCCTCACCAAGATGGAAAAGGAGAATGATACTTCTATCATAGAAAAAGACACCAAGGGCAATTTCCACTTTAATGGTAATTTCAAAAATGCCAATGACCTCGCTTCTGCTTTACATAACTTAGATGTAAGTCTTGACAGCGATGAGGAGCAGCACATTTTAGCCACGTTTGAAAAGGTATTTAATCACAAGGCATTTACAGGAAGGTCTGGAACATTCTTCGGTTATGAGGGACTAGGATCTATATACTGGCATATGGTCTCTAAGCTCCAATTAGCCGTTCAAGAAATATGCTTAATGGCTGTAGAGAAAGGCGAAAGCAAAGAAATAGTAGGACGACTACTAGAGCACTACTACGAGATAAACGAAGGAGTAGGTGTACATAAGTCACCACAACTATACGGTGCATTTCCTACCGACCCTTACTCGCATACTCCTGCTGGCCGAGGTGCTCAGCAACCAGGTATGACAGGGCAGGTAAAGGAAGATGTACTAAGTAGGTTCGGAGAACTTGGCGTTTTTGTAAAAGACGGTTGTTTGTATTTCGACCCTTGTTTACTACGTAAAAATGAATTTACGGTGCAGAGCAGAAATTTTCATTATGTAGATGTGCATATGAATCACCACGATTTTTCGCCTGAACTCGGCTCTTTATGTTTCACTTATTGTCAAGTGCCTATTATCTATCGCCTCGCCAAAGAAAATAGCATGGTGGTGACTAATAAGGATAAAACCTCAACTACAATAGAGGGATTAAATCTAGATGCCCAGACCAGTTCTGAAATTTTCAAACGAAGTGGAGAGGTAGTGAATATTACCGTATACTTAGATGAAACTAGCCTTAAATAAGAGTGAATAAAAGCTTACGTATACCTCTTATTGCAATGCTGCTCATCGGCTGCTTTAGCATTATGGGGTGTAAGCAAAACAAATACACTCTCGGCAAGCTCGAATCACAGCGAATAAATAATAAGGTAGCGACCCTACTTGCTCAAATGACCTTAGAAGAAAAAATAGGTCAGATGACACAGGTGAGGCACTTTTACGATATAGGAAAGGGTGATGTTGCGGCTAAAAACCTTGGCTCAGCAATACATACCCAAGGACCACTGCCAGGAAAAAATGCAGCCGAATGGCAAGCAAAGTTTACCGAACTACAAAAAGAGGCGTTGTCTACACGGTTGGGGATTCCATTGCTTTTCGGTGTGGATGCGGTACACGGACAAAACACCTATAACGGAGCAACTATATTTCCTCATAACATTGGCATGGGAGCTGCAGCCAATTTAGAATTGGCAGAGGAAGCAGCACGTATCACCGCATTAGAATCACAGGCGTGTGGATTCAATTGGGTATTTGCCCCGTGTGTCGCAATACCCCTCAATGAAAAATGGGGTCGTTTTTACGAAGCATACGCTGAGGATGCACAACTCACCACCGACCTGACTAAAGCGTACATCAATGGATTACAACGGCACTTAAATGATAGTACCACCGTATTGGCCACTGCCAAACATTATATTGGCGATGGTGCTACAGATTACGGCATAGAAGGGGGTTCATCTTCGATAGCAAATCATGAAATGATGAAGCGATTGATAGATCCGTATAAAATGGCCGTACAGCAAGGAGCAGGGGCCGTAATGACTTCGTTTAATACCATTGACGGTCTGCCTATGCACGCCCATAAGGCACTCATCACCGATACACTTAAAAACAAGCTAGGTTTTGATGGAATCGTAATTTCTGACTGGAAAGGCTACTCACGGTTTGGCCAAGCGGCTATAATAAATGCAGGCATTGATATGGTAATGGCCGTAGATGGGGATTTAGGTTTGTTTCAAAATGGCCTCAAAAAAGCTGTAGAAGAAAATCGCGTACCAATGAGCAGAATAGATGACGCGGTAACCCGAATTCTACGCCAAAAGTATCGCCTGGGTTTATTTAAAAATCCATTCCCTGCTAAGTCATTAACTACGGCAATAGGCATACCTGAACATAGAGCAGTGGCTCGTCAGGCTGTGCGTGAATCACTTGTACTGCTCAAAAACGAAGAAAACATCTTACCACTCAACAAAGCGGCAAGCAAAATAGTAGTGGTAGGTGCTCACGCTAATAATAGCGGTTATCAGTCCGGCGGGTGGACCATCAATTGGCAAGGCTCTAAAACAAGTTACAATGGAGCTACAACCATTTTAGACGGAATAAAACAAGTTGCTCAAGGCACAGTGATATATGACTCATTAGGCCAAGGTTCTCATCCAGATGCCGACGCAGTGATCATAGTGGTTGGCGAAACCCCTTATGCCGAATTTTTTGGTGATATAGGTGATGGAAAAGGTAAGCACCAGCTTACTCTTTCCGACTCGCAGCAACATTACATCTCACATTATGCCTCGCAAGGCCTGAAGGTGGTGACAGTATTAGTTTCAGGCAGACCCTTAGTAGTAAATAAGCAACTGGCTCAATCGCAAGCCTTTGTCGCAGCATGGTTGCCGGGTTCTGAGGGTGATGGTATTGCCCAGGTACTCTTTGGCGAGTATGATTTCAAAGGAAAATTACCACACTCTTGGCCCAAATCCATTACGGATTACAACAATAAATTTGGTCCTAACTATTGGGATAATAGTATAACTCCCCTATTCCCATTTGGCTACGGATTAACCTACAGGCCTCAAGACAAATAATCATGAATCGAAATACATTACCCCTTTTTGCTTCAACAGAATATCGCACTATTAAGCGATTTTTTATAGCCTTGTGCATATTTATACTCACGGGCTGCAGTACCAATCAACAAAAAACTGACCAACCGATGAATCAATCCATTACCGCTGCCGAGATTTTAGGAAACCCAAAGTATCAAGCCATAAGCTATGGCGGATATCGCGAGAATACCCGCGACACTCAACCTACCATACCGGAGCTTAAAGAGGATATGAAAATACTATCGGCGATGGGTATTGGCATCCTCCGAACATATAATACGCATTACAAGCAAGCAGATAACTTGCTGCAAGCTATACACGAGCTAAGAGAAGAAGACCCATCATTCGAAATGTATGTTATGCTCGGTGCTTGGATAGACTGCAAAAATGCCTGGACGAATAAAGAACCAAATCATGATGCTGAAAATGAAGCCGCCAATAGTGCGGAGATACAACGTGCTGTAGACCTAGCAACACAATACCCAGATATTGTTAAAATTATAGCCGTAGGCAATGAAGCTATGGTAAAATGGGCCGCTAGTTACTATGTGCAACCTAAGGTCATTCTCCGATGGGTAAATCATCTTCAAAATCTAAAAAAAGAAGGAACGCTGAACCAAAACCTTTGGATAACAAGTTCAGACAATTTTGCCTCGTGGGGCGGTGGCGATTCATTATATCATTGTCAAGACCTGGAAGATCTGATAAAAGCGGTAGACTTCGTATCGCTGCACACCTACCCTATGCACGACACGCATTATCATCCAGTTTTTTGGGGTTCAGACCCGAGTGAGCAGGACTTAGGTAAGGAAGAGAAAATAAAGGCCGCTATGCTACGAGCCAAACAATATGCTATGGATCAATATGCATCATCAGCCAAATATATACAAGGGATAGACAGCACCAAGAGCATACACATAGGTGAAACGGGATGGGCAAGCTACTCTAGAGGCCACTATGGCGATGAGGGTTCTAAGGCGTGTGACGAATACAAAGAAGGCTTGTACTATCATCACATGCGAGAGTGGACCAACGAGGAGGGAATTGCGTGTTTTTACTTTGAAGCATTTAATGAAAAATGGAAGGATGCCGCAAACCCTGGCGGCTCAGAAAATCACTTTGGAATATTCAATATAGACGGGGAGGCTAAATACGCCGTTTGGGACTTGGTAGACCAAGATGTTTTTGAGGGACTTTCCCGCAATGGAAACGCCATTACCAAAAGTTTTAGTGGCGATAAATCAGCCTTGATGAATTACGTTAAAGTCCCACCTCTTAAAAAACTAAAGTAGACCTATGCACATTCAAAACATCTTAAAAACATTTATACTTTTTGCCAGCATTGTGATAGTAGCTTGTAATTCTGAATCAGAAAAAAAAGTAACCGTATACCAAACATCAGCTAACGGCTCTCAACTATCTGTAATAACCGAGTTTGCAAAAAGTGATAGCACTAGCAATATTCAGCTCTACCCAGACAAAAAATACCAGACCATCACCGGATTTGGAGGTTCGTTTACCGAGGCATCGGCACACTTGGTTTCTAAGCTCAGCCCTGCCAAACGAGCAGAAGTGATAGAAGCTTACTTTGGAAAGAGTGGAGCGAATTATTCACTCACCCGTACCCATATGAACTCGTGCGATTTTTCATTGGGTCAGTATTCCTATGCTCCTGTGGCAGGCGATACGCTCTTAGAAAATTTTACTATCCAAGAGGATATGGATGATATCATCCCAATGATAAAACAAGCCATGGAAGTATCTACAGATGGATTTAAAATTATAAGCTCTCCATGGACTGCACCACCGTGGATGAAAGACAATAACAACTATGTAGGCGGCAAGTTACTCCCTGAGTATTATGACACGTGGGCATTATTTTTCTCTAAATATCGCACAGCTTACAAAAATGAAGGTATCGACATTTGGGGCTTTACGGTAGAAAATGAGCCCCTCGGCAACAGCAACAACTGGGAAAGCATGCATTTCAATGCAGAAGAAATGACCGACTTCGTACAACATCATCTTGGACCCAAGCTAGAAGAAGACGGTCACGACGTAAAAATACTGGGTTACGACCAAAATCGCGGTGATGAACTAGCAGAGTGGATAGATGTAATGTATGCCAATGAGGCCACATCTAACTATTATGACGGAACCGCAGTACATTGGTATGCCAGCACGTACGATTATTTTCCAGAATCATTGCAAAAAGCACACGAAGCAGCTCCAGACAAATACCTCATACAAACCGAAGCATGTGGCGATTCTGAAATCCCCAAATGGCAAGATGACAAATGGTACTGGAGTAAAGAGGCGACTGACTGGGGTTGGGATTGGGCTACACCAGAACAAAAATACCACCATCCCAAGTATGCTCCTGTAAATCGCTATGCACGCGACATCATAGGCTGCCTCAATAACTGGGTAGACGGATGGGTAGACTGGAATATGGTATTGGACAAGCAAGGAGGACCCAATTGGTTCAAAAACTGGTGCCTTGCTCCTGTAATCGTAGATGTAGAAACCGACGAGGTATACTACACACCGTTATATTATACGATGGCACATTTCAGTAAATTCATACGCCCCGGAGCAGTACGCATAGGACTGGAACAAAGCGATGCTGACTTACAAGTTACCGCTGCTCAAAATCCAGATGGCAACATTGCCGTAGTGGTTTTCAATGAAGGAATGACGGCTAAAAACTTTTCCATTACCTTAGGACACTTTAACACAGAAATATCTATAGAAGCTCAAGCTATTCAAACAGTAGTTCTTCACAACTAAAAGTAAAAAAATGAGTAAAAATTTAGAATCAAAGAAAGTACCCTTAGGTCAGAAAATAGCCTTTGGGTTTGGGATGCTGGCCAATCAGATGTTTCCAGCTTCAGTAGGCGTTTTCATTATTGTTTTGGTTCAAGACCTAGGGTTTGCAGCTTTTATTTGGGGTGTTATACAATTTGCTCCAAGAATTTTTGATGCCATCACTGACCCGATAATGGGTTTCATATCTGACAACACAAGATCCAAATGGGGACGAAGAAGACATTATGTGTTCCTAGGTTCAATAATTATGGGAATTGCGTTCGTATTTATGTGGCAACTATATAAAGGTGATGGATTAACTTATAACTTTTGGTACTTTATGATCTGGTCTCTAGTGTTTTATTTAGGACTTACAATATTCAGCGTACCTTTTGTGGCGATGGGTTACGAGATAAGCGACGACTTTCACGAGCGAACCCAAATCATGGCTGTATCTCAGTTTATCGGGCAATTTGCTTGGGTTATTGCACCATGGTTTTGGGTAATTCTATATAATCCTAACTGGTTTCCGGACGGAGCGGGTGCTGGAGTTAGAGAACTTTCTGTTTGGGTAGCAATTCCCTGTTCACTATTCGCTATGATTCCTGCAATTTTCATTAAAAGCAAATCAACCTTAGAAAGGACGGATTTCTTACCTATTACACCAACATATGTTCGTAAGAGCATCGTAAATATATTTACATCAGCTCTAGATGCATTCAAAATAAAACAGTTTAAAAAAATAGCATTTGCGACATTTTTGATTTTCAATTCATTTAATGTCATCGCTTCCTTTACGTTTTTAATAATTGTACATTTTATGTTTAACAGCGATCCTGCTAGTGCAGGGAGCTGGCCTGCTATACATGGTTCCGTCGGAGCAATTTTCACTAGCTTTTTAGTGATCCCAATTATAAACTGGATGGCTAAAGCATTGGGAAAGAAAAAAGCATTCATCATAGCACAGTCTATCTCCATAATAGGCTACATACTATTTTGGTTTCTTTTTGTACCTGGCAAACCCCACCTATTTATATACGCCTTACCTTTTCATTCTTTCGGTATCGGAAGTCTGTTCACAATTATGATGTCAATGACCGCGGACATTTGTGACCTTGATGAATTAAACACAGGTAAACGACGAGAAGGGGTACTAGGGGCCGTTTATTGGTGGATGGTTAAATTTGGTTTTGGAATAGCCGCATTATTAAGTGGGTCTATACTTTGGTTAGTAGGATTTGATGCTGAAGCTGTCACAGAATCTGCTGTCACGGGAATGCGTATTTTCTACACGGCTCTACCAATTGCAGGGGTAATAGGTGCCATTTGGATAATGAAAGACTATGACCTGACCGAGGAGCGGTCACGGGAAGTCTCCGAACAATTAAAGATTTCAAGAAAAGCAGAAAAATAATGTCTAAACGTCAAGAAAAATTGATGTCGTTGGTAGCGGCCAAAGGGCTTCACAACTCATCTGGAGACAATAAGATTCTCGCCAAAGAACTACTCCAAGCTGGAATGCACGGCATTTGTTTTAGTCTTTTTGAAGAAGGACAAAGGCCCGGTGCCAAAATTACCGAGAAACAAATTCGTAGACGATTAGAAATTCTGAAACCACATACTCGGTGGATTCGTACTTTTTCATGTACAGAAGGTAATGAGCTTATTCCACCTTTGGCCAAAGAATATGGCATTAACACCCTAGTGGGTGCATGGCTTAACGACGATACCGAAACCAATACACGCGAAATTGAGGGGCTTATCAACTTGGCGAAACAAGGATATGTAGATATAGCCGCAGTAGGTAACGAGGTTCTTTATCGCAAAGAACTTACCGAAGAGCAACTGATAGGATATATTGACAAAGTAAAACTAGCAATACCAGGTACGCCCGTAGGCTATGTAGACGCGTACTATGAATTCACAGAACGTCCAGCTCTTGCCGATGCGTGTGAGGTGATTTTGGCTAACTGTTACCCTTTTTGGGAAGGTTGTCATATAGACTACTCATTCCTGTATATGAAGGAGATGTATCAGCAGGCTCTACGTGCTGCAAATGGCAAACGGGTAATCATAACCGAAACCGGGTGGCCGAGTGAAGGTGGTGCTTTTGAAGGAGCAGAAGCATCTATGAATAACTACCTCAAGTACTTTACCAATGCGCAACAATGGTCGAGGAGTGAGGATATAGAAATGTTCTACTTCTCATCCTTTGATGAATCTTGGAAAACAGGAGATGAAGGTGATGTAGGTGCCTATTGGGGATTATGGGACAAAAATGAAAAACCGAAATTTTAAGCACCCAACGCCTCAAACGCCTTACCTGTAGGCCCGTCACTGCCTAATAGTGCGGGTTGTAATGCCCCCGGCAATACCGCTTCCACAGGATTTGGAGCTTCTTGGCTTCCCATATCGGTGCGTAACCATCCCGGATCAAGTGAATTTATCCTAACATTGGTATCAGCATATTTGAATGCTAAGTCCTCTGTGAGTTTGATCGCTGCCCATTTAGATGCACCATAAGGAGCTAATTCTGGTGTTTGATGAATTCCTGATATCAAATTTACTACTCTACCAAAGCCTTGTTCATCCATTTGGGGTACAAAGGCAGCACAAAGGGTGTACATCGCAAATACATTAGTTTTCATACTCTTCATCCACGCTTCCCAAGAGTGTTCCCATATATCGGATTCATACGTAGACATGATAGCAGCATTATTGTACAATATGTCTACGGGTATTCCCAAATCTTTTACCTGAGTTATGACGTGATGTACGTGAACCTCTTCCCCTAAATCTCCGTGCACGATATATACCTTTACACCATATCGTTCGAGCAAATGGCAAGTCTGTTGACAGTTCTCCGCAGTACGACCGTGTAGAATAATGTTGCAGCCGTGTTGAGCCAATCCTAGTGCTATCTGCTGACCTACTCCCCTACTTGAACCTGTGATGAATGCGTTTTTACCTGCGATATCTATCATATGCGTTGAGCTAAATATGATGCTAGATTATCTTTCAATCTCGTCCAGTACATATTTACGACGACTTCACACTGAGGTCGAACGCGAAACCTTCCTTACGGAGTTGTCGGTATCGTGTTTCATCAAATTTGAATAACTTAGCTGGACGATGCGATACATTGGTTTGCACTTCTTTAAGCTGAACTAATAAGTCCATACTCAATATCTTCTTGCGGAAGTTGGGCTTGTCAAACGAGGTACCTAGTAATGCCTCATACAAATCTTGCAACTCAGCGAGGGTAAACTTCTCAGGCAATAACTCAAAACCTACAGGGCGGTAAAGTACACGCCGTTGTAAAGTCCGAATACCTTTATCTAAAATACACTCGTGGTCAAAGGCAAGTTTGGGTAGCTTGTTAATATTAAACCATTGGGTGCTTTTGGCCCAAGATGATGCGGCTGGCTCGTGGTTGTCACTCTTTACAAGTGAGTAGTACCCTACCGTAGTAACCCTTCCCGCGGGATGTCTATCCACAGTCGCAAAAGAGTGAAACTGTTCCATAAAAATATTTTCTAAGCCCGTAAGATTCTTTAATATTTTTTCAGCGGCTTCGTCCAAATCCTCATGTAGCCCTACCAAGTCTCCTGGGAGAGCCCATAGCCCTTTGAATGGCTCAGCATCACGCTCTATAAGCAATACACGCACTTCACCATTATGATACCCAAACACCGCACAATCTGCCGAGAGTCCAAAATGAAAAAAATCTTGGAAAGGGATATTATTCTCCGAGAGAAAATATTTATTTTTCTTGTTCATTAATTGCAGTTGAAGCTTTGTGACCTCAAAAATACGTGAATATTCACGCATTTACATCTAAAAACCCACTTATGGTACTTTTCACTTTAAGTTTCCTACACAAGCTGTAGAATTACGCTGTCATGTTTGGCCAAAAAGTGACTAACTCACTTTATTATGCGTAACTTTGAAACCAATGAAAAACATATTCATACTTGGTTGTCTACTGACAGCTACCTCACTATCAGCACAACGTGTGCCCATTGATTTTGAAACAGAAGGAAATGGAGCTGACTGGACGTGGACCACGTTCGAAAACGACGACAACCCACCACTCGAAATCATAGAGAACCCGGACAAGTCCGGCATCAATACCAGTAATACTGTAGGGAAATTTACGAGTAGACAAACTGGGGCTCCTTTTGCTGGTTGTGAATCACTGCACGGAGCAGATATAGGAGAGTATAAACTAGACGCAACCAACTCTACAATTACCCTAATGGTATATAAACCAGTACTGAGCGACGTCGGTGTAAAACTTGTCACGTCGACAGGTTGGTCTAAAGGTGAACTTAAAGTAGCCAATACAAAAATCAATGAATGGGAAGAATTAACCTTCGATTTCTCCACCGTAAATCACGAAAATATGACCTATGACCAGTTAGTGATATTCCCAGATTTCAGAAATAGAAGTGAAGAGACAATCAGCTACTTTGATAATTTCACTATTGGAGGACGTACAGCAACCCTAGAAAAAATAGTAGATAGTCCAGCAAGTATTTATCCTAATCCAACCACTGGACTTATCACTTTAGATGCAAATACAGCTGCATTTACCGTTACAAGTACAACAGGTCAAATTGTGCTGAGTGGTCATCAAAATGTAGCCGATCTTACCAACCTAACCACAGGTATATACACAGTAAGGAGCACAATGAATGATGGTAGCATAGCCTACTGTAAAGTATCAAAGCAGTAACGATTTTAAACCTATTGGAGTAAGAGGCCGCAAAGAAGCGGTCTCTTTTTTTTAAATCAGAACCCCGAAAAGTATCGCTATGAGAATATACCACGGTGATTTTATCTTGGTGTAAAACAATGAGATAGACGTAACGAGTATGAGGAAAATTTCCATCGTATTGACAGGATGTACCGTGTCAATATTGGTATAAAAGAAACTTCCTTCTTCCAGCCAATTAAATCCTACGGGGAGGAACATTAAGTATGCTGCTGCGAGTACCAACCCGCAAGAAGTAGCAATCACTCCAGGTAATGCTCGTACTACAATAGGATGTGTGCGTATTTTTTTCCATATAGGAAACACAAAAAAAATGAGCAATGCCCCCGGCAAGAAGATCCCCAAAGTACTTACAAAACTCCCCAATACTTGATGCAACACTCCGAATCCTTGCATAGCCGTAGCACCCGTATAACTGGCTATCGTAAAGATGGGCCCAGGAATGGCTTGCACAAGTCCTACACCATTGATAAACTGCTCAGAGGACATATAAGCATTGTGATTCACAAACTGCTCCAACATCATAGGAATAAGCACATTACCCCCACCAAAAACGAGACTGCCAAAACGGTAGCAGTTTTCAAACAGTAACGCCAATCGATTATCAGTTACCGATACTAATACTCCTGCTAATATAAATACACCAAAAAAAGCAATAAGTGACGTCCATGGGAACTTCACTTTTATGGGTTCGTGACGTTGCACTGTTCCCTTGAAATCAAAGTATGAAAAAACACCTCCCACGAGCAGTACCGCTGGAAACATCCAAGGGGTTTTCATGTTGACCACCGTATCTAACGGATGCCTAAGCATAGCCGTTACGACAAAGGCCATTCCAGCGAGTAAGTAGCCTTGTCTGTTGTTTATGGATTTCTGCACCATCTTTATACCTGCTACCAATACAAAAGCCACAGCTACAGGTGTCACAAACCGCAGGTATCGCAATGCTTGATCTTGGAAAACACCGATAAAAACCGCACTCAAAGTAAGCAGAATAAAAGCGGGAAGTATCCACACCAACAACGTAAGAAACGCTAAGGAAGGACCTCCAAACTTGTAGCCGATGCTCGTAAGAGTTTGGGTACTACTTGGCCCGGGTAGCATCTGGCAAAGGGAGTAAAACTCAAGAAGCTCCGCGGTAGTAAGGTACTGCTTCTCGTCTACCAAACGCTTTTGGTATAAGGCTAAATGCATATTGGGGCCACCATACGCACTTAGGGCAATGGTAAACACGTCTTTCAAAAAAATAAAACGCTTTACCTTTTTTACACTATTTGCACTTTTCTTTGCCAAGATGTTCAAATTTAATCGCTATTCTCATAAAACATATATTTCCGCACTATCAGTATTCATTTTTGCGGTCTTACTATCGGGGTGTATGATCAATCATACCGAAGAAATAAAACGTGTAGAAGAACTACAAGAACTACTGAACGAAAACGAAAAAAACCTTAATCTGGATGTTTCTTTATTCAAATTACGAGCTGAGCATATAGAAACTACCTTACGTACATTTAGGAATGATTATACCAAAATCATGAGCAAAGAGTTGGGTGACAACCTATCTAAGTATAAAAATCTGAAAAAGATTTATACTTATAACAGCGGCAAGTACGATGCTAATGTGAAGGAACAAGTGGAGCTAAGCTCGCAACTCGAAAACTTAATACAAGACCTAAAAGCGGGTAAACTATCTAAAGAAGAATTCAAGTCTTACTACCGTACCGAAAAGGCGGATATTGAACAACTCATTGCTGCATCTAAAGATATCGGAAAACGAATGTATGAGATAGAGCCTGAGTTTATTCGACTCGACACCTACTTCCAACCGTTACTCGAAAAGTTGAAAGACTAAGCTTCTCCTGCTGGGCCAAAATTCATAGGTGGAAATTGCGGAGCATTGTCCTGCATTTTTATCTCACCAAAGTTAGCCTCGTATTTATCAATATTGTCTGTTAATGCCATTTGTAGGCGTTTGGCGTGTTGTGCACTGAGTACGATACGACTCTTCACCTTGGCCTTGGGCACTCCTGGCAGCATTCTGATAAAGTCTACCACAAACTCTGAGTTGGAGTGTGATATGATTGCCAAATTGCAATAGATACCATCTGCAACATCTTCTGTTAATTCTATATCTATCTGGTTGCCTTTGTTTTGTTCTGCCATAGTTCAAAGCAAGCAATTTTTATTGTAAATAACACAAAAAAAGAGCGGCAAATTACTTTACCGCTCTTCTAATATTTGATTGTCTTAAGTCGCTTAAGCTTCTATCGCTGATTCTGTTGGTTCAGCAGATGCCTCCTCACGAGCAGCCTTGAGTAAGTCAAACTCCTCTTGAGAGCCAACTACCAAGTTCTCGTAAGCTCTGAGACCCGTACCTGCCGGTATTAGGTGACCAACTATTACGTTTTCTTTCAAACCTAACATATGATCTTCTTTACCTGCAATAGCTGCCTCGTTAAGCACCTTTGTAGTCTCCTGGAATGACGCAGCAGACATAAAGCTGTACGTTCCAAGAGATGACTTAGTGATACCCTGTAGCAGCGGTCCAGATGTAGCCGTAAGAGCATCTCTAACTTCTATTGGTTTCATATCCTTACGTTTCAATGAAGAGTTTAAATCTCTCAACCTACGTAATGATATAATCTCACCTGGTTTCACCTCATTAGAATCACCTGCCTCAGTTACTACACGCTTATCATATAGTTTATCATTCTCTTCTTTGAAGTCTATTTTGTTAACAGCACTTCCTTCTAAGAATTTAGTATCACCAGCCTCTATTACCGAAACTTTCTGCATCATTTGCTTGATGATAACCTCAATATGCTTATCGTTAATCTTCACACCCTGAAGTCTGTATACTTCTTGAATTCCATTAACAATATAATTCTGTACTGCACTAATACCTTCAATGGACAAGATATCTTGTGGTGTGATAGAACCGTCTGATAACGGTGTACCCGCTCTTACAAAATCGCCATCTTGAACAAGGATGTGCTTAGACAAAGAGATAAGATATTTCTTGGAGATACCTTCTTTAGACTCAATAGTAACCTCACGATTACCACGCTTGATTCCTCCGTAAGTTACAACCCCGTCTATCTCAGACACTACTGCTGGGTTAGAAGGGTTACGAGCTTCAAATAGCTCAGTCACCCTTGGTAGACCACCTGTAATATCACTTGTCTTACCTACTACTCTTGGTATTTTAGCAATGATAGCACCTGCAGTAACTTTATCACCTGCTTCTACAGAAAGGTGAGCACCTACCGGTACGTTTAGTTCTTTAAGAATTTCTCCCTTCTTACCAATAATATGGATGGCTGGGTTAATTTTCTTATCTCTACTATCTGTTACTACTTTCTCTTTATATCCCGTAGCCTCGTCCATCTCAATAGTAAACGAGACGCCTTCTTTAAGGTCTACAAATTCTACCTTACCATCAAGGTCAGAAAGAATCACAGCATTATATGGATCCCAAGCACAGATTTTATCATCTTTCTTGAGTTTTGCTTTATCTTTAATGTATAAGAATGAGCCGTAAGGTATGTTATTTACCGCAAGTACTTCTTTCGATTTTTGATCAATAAATTTAACCTCACCCGAACGTCCTACTACGATTCCTACATCTTCACCATTAGCATCCTTACCTGGCACTGTTTTCACCTCATCAAACTCAGCTACACACTTGTAACGTGATCGGAGTTGTGAATCCTGAGCAATATTAGATGCCGTACCACCCACGTGGAATGTACGCAGAGTTAACTGTGTACCCGGCTCACCAATAGATTGTGCCGCAATTACTCCGACAGCCTCTCCAGCTTGTACGGCTCTACCTGTTGCCAAATTTCTACCGTAGCACTTAGCACATACACCACGCTTAGACTCACACGTCATAACCGAGCGTATCTGAACGGTCTCTATGCCTGCATCTATCACTAGTTGAGCTATATCTTCATTAATATCTTCTCCAGCTTCTAAAATGATTTCATCCGTTTCTGGGTGATGAATATCAAGTAGCGATGATCTACCTACTATTCTATCATACAAGCTATCGATTACCATATCGTTCTCTTTCAAGGTAGCCACCTCAAAACCACGTAGTGTACCACAATCGTCAATTGTAACGACAACGTCTTGTGCTACGTCGTGAAGTCGTCGGGTTAAGTAACCCGCATCAGCCGTTTTAAGTGCCGTATCAGCAAGACCTTTACGAGCACCGTGAGTAGATATAAAGTACTCAAGGATAGAAAGTCCCTCTCTAAAGTTAGAAAGAATCGGATTTTCAATAATCTCACCCGTACCAGCAGTACCCAGTTTTTTCTGCGGCTTAGCCATAAGCCCCCTCATACCGCCTAGCTGACGAATTTGCTCTTTAGAACCCCTTGCTCCAGAGTCAAGCATCATATATATTGGATTAAAACCTTGGTCATCCGTTGCAATATCATGAAGAAGTGCATCGGCTACCTTAGAGTTTATTCTCGTCCAAATATCAATAACCTGGTTATAACGCTCATTGTTAGTTATAAGACCATTCTCATAGTTAAAAGTGATTTCTTCTACTTCCTTACGTGCAGACTCTACCAATTCTGTTTTGGCTTGAGGTACTAATACGTGAGAAATATTGAATGACAATCCACCTCTAAATGCATAATAGAACCCTAATTCTTTAATTGCATCTAAGAACTTAGCAGTCTTAGCTACGCCGGCTTCTTTTATTAATCTACCGATGATATCTCTAAGCGATTTTTTGGTTAATAATGTATTGATAAAACCTATTTCTTCTGGAACGTTTTTGTTAAAGATAACACGTCCTACAGAAGTTTCGATAATTTCATCTACTAACTTACCATCTTTTTTCACCTTAGCCTTTACTTTAACTACGGCATTCAAGTTTGCTCTTCCTTCGTTGTAAGCTATTTCTACTTCTTCAAATGAATAGAATGTAAGGCCTTCACCTTGCACTTTCTCAGTTTTGGTAGATCTTCTCTGCTTGGTCATATAATAAAGACCCAAAACCATATCCTGCGATGGTACGGCTATTGGAGCACCGTTTGCAGGGTTTAGGATATTGTGAGAAGCAAGCATCAATATTTGAGCCTCAAGAATTGCAGCGTTACCAAGAGGTACGTGTACCGCCATCTGGTCACCGTCAAAATCCGCGTTAAAACCAGTACAAACTAATGGGTGAAGACGTATTGCCTTACCCTCTACTAGTCTGGGCTGAAATGACTGAATACCTAGTCTGTGCAACGTTGGGGCACGGTTTAGTAGGATCGGATGACCTTTTAGTATGTTCTCCAATATTTCCCAGATTACCGGCTCTTTACGATCTACAATCTTCTTCGCTGATTTTACTGTTTTTACAATACCACGCTCTATCAGTTTTCTGATGATAAATGGTTTGAATAGCTCAGCAGCCATTCCCTTAGGCAATCCACACTCGTGTAATTTCAAGTTTGGCCCTACTACGATAACAGAACGACCTGAGTAATCCACACGTTTACCAAGTAAGTTTTGACGGAAACGACCTTGCTTACCTTTGAGCATATCACTCAATGATTTCAGTGGACGATTACCGTTTGCCTTTACAGCATTGGCACGTCTAGTGTTATCGAGCAATGAGTCTACGGCTTCTTGAAGCATCCGTTTCTCGTTTCTTAAAATTACCTCAGGAGCTTTTATCTCCATAAGACGTTTCAATCTGTTATTTCTGATGATAACTCGTCTGTAGAGATCATTCAAATCAGAAGTTGCGAATCTACCTCCGTCCAAAGGAACTAGTGGTCTTAGCTCAGGTGGAATAACCGGAAGCATTTTCATTATCATCCACTCAGGCTTGTTCTCACCTGTCTTAGTAGATGCCCTGAAACCTTCTATAACGTTAAGACGTTTAAGTGCTTCATTTTTACGTTGCTGTGACGTTTCATTGGCCGCTTGGTGTCTTAAGCTAAATGAAAGACCGTCTAAATCTAGTCGAGATAACAAATCCCATATTGCTTCACCACCCATTTTGGCAATGAACTTATTAGGATCATTATCATCGAGATATTGATTTTCTTTTGGAAGTGTATCAAGTATATCCAAGTACTCCTCCTCTGTTAAAAAGTCAAGATAGTTTACACCATCTGCTTCTTTTAGACCTGCTTGTATAACGATGTATCGCTCATAGTATACAATCATCTCAAGCTTTTTGGAAGGCAAACCGATAAGGTAACCAATCTTATTAGGTAAAGACTTAAAGTACCAGATATGTACGATAGGTACAACAAGCTCTATGTGGCCCATTCGTTCTCTACGCACTTTTTTCTCGGTAACTTCTACCCCACATCTATCACATACAATGCCTTTGTATCTAATTCTTTTGTACTTACCACAGTGACACTCATAATCCTTCACAGGGCCAAATATTCTTTCGCAGAATAGACCACCCATTTCAGGCTTATATGATCTGTAGTTTATAGTTTCAGGCTTAGTAACTTCACCAAAAGAGCGTTGCAAAACAACCTCTGGAGATGACAACCCAATTCTAAGTTTCTTAAAATTAGACTTTATTTTTACATCCTTTTTGTTTGACATTTTTTCTAATTTAAAATTTTAATTAATCAAAGGTTATTTCTATACCCAAACCTCTCAATTCGTGAAGTAATACGTTGAATGACTCAGGCAATCCTGGCTCCACCATATTTTCACCTTTTACTATCGCCTCATACGCCTTAGCTCTACCTACTATATCATCAGACTTCACTGTCAATATTTCACGTAGTATGTTGGCCGCACCGAATGCCTCAAGTGCCCAAACCTCCATCTCACCGAAACGCTGGCCACCAAACTGTGCCTTACCACCAAGCGGCTGCTGGGTAATAAGTGAGTATGGCCCGATCGAACGTGAGTGCATCTTATCATCTACCATGTGACCCAGTTTAAGCATATACATTATACCTACTGTAGTACGTTGGTGAAATTGCTCTCCTGTCAATCCGTTATACAATTGTGCAGAACCAAACTGAGGTAATTTAGCTTCCTCAATTTTTCCATCGATATCTTCTTCTGTAGCACCGTCAAAGATTGGAGTAGCGAAGTTTAACCCTAGCTCTTGTCCAGCCCATCCAAGTACGGTCTCATATATCTGACCCAAGTTCATACGAGAAGGTACACCTAGTGGATTAAGAACAATCTCTACAGGTGTTCCATCCTCTAAGTAAGGCATATCCTCTTCTGGTACTATCTTAGCTACGATACCTTTGTTACCGTGACGACCAGCCATCTTATCTCCTACTTTGAGCTTACGCTTCTTAGCAAGATATATTTTGGCAAGTTTTAATATTCCTGTTGGAAGCTCATCTCCTACACTAATACTGAATTGCTCACGCTTGTATGTAGTAGATATTTCTGTGTACTTAGCTTTGTAATTGGTAAGTACTTTAGCTATCAAACTATTTTTCGCATTGTCAGATGTCCAATTATTGTAAGACACTGTCGCAAAATCAATAGTAGCAAGATTCTTCAGTGTGAACTTAGTTCCTTTAGGTATTACATCCTCATAATATACATTCTGTACACCTGCCGAAGTTTTGCCGCTTACTATTTTATAAAGTTTCTCTAGAAGCAGTGCTCTTAATTTATCCAACTCACCTAAATGCTCATTTTCAAGTTTAGTAAGTTTCGTCTTGTCTTCGGCTTTGTTTGCTCTATCTTTCTTTCTACGAACAAATAATTGCTTAGCTACCACTACACCTTCTTTAGATGGCGTTGCTTTCAGAGAAGCATCCTTTACATCACCAGCTTTGTCCCCAAATATCGCTCTAAGAAGTTTTTCTTCTGGAGAAGGTTCAGACTCACCTTTTGGCGTAATCTTACCTATCAAAATGTCCCCTTCTTTGATTCTGGCACCTACACGTATAAGTCCGTTTTCGTCAAGGTTCTTTGTCGCTTCCTCACTTACATTTGGAATATCATTGGTAAGTTCCTCTATACCTCTTTTGGTATCCCGTACTTCTACATCGTGCTCTGTGATGTGAATAGATGTAAAGTAATCATCCTTTACTACCTTCTCCGAAATCACAATCGCATCTTCAAAGTTATATCCTTGCCAAGGCATAAATGCCACTTTAAGATTTCTACCAAGGGCCAATTCGCCACCTTGAGTACCATAACCTTCACTTAGTACCTGACCATTTACCACTTTATCACCTTTTACCACAAGTGGTCTAAGGTTTACCGTCATATTCTGGTTTGTTCTTCTAAATTTAGTAAGATAGTATGATTTAGTATCGCCAATAAAACTCGCCAACATATCATCGTCAGTCAAGTCATACTTGATGCGTATTTCATCTGCATCTACATATTCTACCGTACCTGTTCCTTCTGCCAATAATTGTGTTCTAGAATCTTTGGCTACTTGAGCTTCAAGACCTGTACCCACAATAGGAGCTTCCGGGTTCATGATTGGTACTGCTTGACGCTGCATATTCGATCCCATCAGTGCACGGTTAGCATCATCGTGCTCCAAGAATGGAATCAACGAAGCTGCTATAGATACAATCTGATTTGGAGCTACGTCCATATAGTTGATCTTCTTTTTATCCTCTATTGGGAAATCACCTTCAAAACGAGCTTTCACAAGATTATTAGTCAAGTTACCTTTCTTATCAAAAGGAGAATTTGCCTGAGCAATAACGTTGTTATCTTCTTCTTCAGCACTTAGGTAAACTACATCTTCATCAATTTTGATTTTTCCGTTTTCTACCTTACGATAAGGTGTTTCTATAAAACCAAGATTATTGATTTTTGCGTGAACACAAAGTGAAGATATTAGACCAATGTTTGGCCCCTCAGGAGTCTCAATTGTACAAAGACGACCATAGTGCGTATAATGAACATCCCTCACCTCAAAACCAGCTCTCTCTCTACTCAATCCACCTGGACCTAAAGCAGACATTCTACGTTTGTGAGTTACCTCTGCGAGTGGATTGGTTTGATCCATAAACTGAGATAACTGATTCGTACCGAAGAATGAGTTAATTACAGAAGACAATGTACGAGCATTTACCAAATCTGTTGGAGTAAATACTTCATTATCTCTGATATTCATTCGCTCACGAATAGTACGAGCCATACGAGCCAGACCTACACCAAATTGGTTGTAAAGCTGCTCTCCAACTGTTCTAACACGTCTGTTACTCAAGTGGTCAATGTCATCCACATCTGTACGTGAATTTACCAACTCTATGAGGTACTGAATAATAGATATAATATCCTCATTAGTAAGTACACGATTCTCTTTCTCGGCACCAAAACCTAATTTTTTATTGATTCTGTATCTACCTACTTCTCCAAGATCATATCTTTTATCTGAGAAGAACAAACGCTCAATGATACCTCGAGCAGTTTCCTCATCAGGTGGATCGGTGTTACGTAATTGTCTATAGATATGCTCTACTGCTTCTTTACCTGAGTTAGAAGTATCTTTTTGAAGCGTGTTTAAAATGATTTGGAAATCATTCTTGTCATCATTTTCTTTACTTAAGATTATTGTCTTAACACCAGACTCAATAATCTCTTCCATATGAGCTTCCTCCAGTACGGTATCACGCTCGATCACTACTTCGTTTCTTTCGATAGATACAACTTCTCCCGTATCCTCATCCACAAAATCCTCTATCCAAGAGCGAAGTACTCTAGCCGCTAGTCTGCGACCCATTATTTTCTTAAGACCAGCTTTGGTTACTTTCACCTCTTCAGCAAGGCCAAATAAGTCCAAAATATCTTTATCCGTCTCGTAACCTATTGCTCTAAGCAATGTAGTCACCGGGAATTTCTTTTTACGGTCAATATATGCATACATTACGTTGTTCACGTCCGTAGCAAATTCTATCCAGCTACCCTTGAAAGGTATAATTCTGGCAGAATATAATTTTGTTCCGTTTGTGTGGTAACTCTGTCCGAAGAATACCCCAGGAGAACGGTGTAGTTGCGATACAATTACTCGCTCAGCACCATTGATAATGAACGAACCTGTGGGCGTCATATATGGCAGTGTACCCAAGTACACGTCTTGAACTACTGTCTCAAAATCTTCGTGCTCCGCATCATTACAGCTTAATTTAAGCTTAGCCTTAAGTGGCACTGCATGGGTCAGTCCACGCTCAATACACTCTTGTATGGTGTATCGCGGTGGATCTACGAAGTAATCAAGAAATTCAAGTACGAAGATGTTACGAGTATCAGTGATTGGAAAATTTTCACTAAAAACTTTAAACAAACCTTCAAATTTGCGGTCTTCAGACGACGTCTGAAGCTGGAAGAACTCTTGGAAAGACTTCAGCTGTACATCTAAGAAATCTGGGTAATCAATCACTTTCGCGATTCTCCCAAAATTAATTCTTTCGTTATATTTTGATGACAAGGTTATTAAATGTTTGATGTTAACGGAATATTAAAATTATAAAAACACCAAAAGACCCACTGTAAACCAGGGGTCTTTTGATACGTTTATTTGTATAAATTACTTAAGCTCAACTTCAGCTCCTGCTTCTTCTAAGGCTGTTTTCAAAGCTTCTGCTTCGTCTTTCGAAACATTTTCTTTAACCTCTTTCGGAGCTGAATCTACAAGTTCTTTTGCTTCTTTAAGTCCTAATCCAGTCAAAGTTTTTACTGCTTTAACTACGTTTAACTTAGAAGCACCAGCCGCTTTAAGGATTACAGTAAATTCTGTTTGCTCCTCTGCTGCTGCATCACTACCACCTGCTGGTCCTGCTGCTACTGCAACTGGAGCTGCTGCTGGCTCAATACCATACTCATCTTTAAGTATAGTAGCCAATTCGTTTACATCTTTCACTGAAAGATTAACCAATTCTTCTGCTAATTTTTTAATGTCAGCCATTGTTTGTTTTGTTTAAAATTTGTTTTTAGTAATAAATTAATTTTCTCTTTCTGAAAGCGTCTTAAGCAATCCTGCGATTGTATTTCCACCTGATTGAAGTGCAGATACAACGTTGTTTGCTGGCGAACGTAACAGTCCGATGATTTCTCCAACAAGTTCTTCTCTTGTCTTCAGATCAACTAGAGCTCCTAGTTGGTCATCGCCAATGAAAATGTCAGAGTCAATGTAAGCACCTTTAAGTAACGGTCTATCGCTCTTTTTGCGGAACTCTTTTATCGCGATAGCAGGTGCTTTCGGGTTGGAAGCAAATAAGAGTGCCGTAGTTCCTTTTAACGTGTCTTTAAGCTCGCCCCACTCGGTGCCGCTTTTCTCTAACGCCTGGTGTACAAAAGTATTTTTGATCACCTGCATTTTAACTCCGTTTTTATGTAACAACTTTCTCAAATTGTTATTAGAATTTGCAGATAGGTTCGAACTATCAGTTACATATACAAACTGATATTCTTTCAAGTTGCCTACCAACTCATCTATTATTACATTTTTTTCGTTTTTGTTCATTTCTGTACTCTTTAAATGGTTATACAGTTAATGCCTTAGTATCTACTTTGATGCCTGGGCTCATAGTACTAGATAATGTTATACTCTGAAAATACAATCCTTTTGCTGAGCTTGGTTTCAATCTGTTGAGTGTATCTATCAATTCTTTTGCGTTATCATAGATTTTATCCGCATCAAAAGAAACCTTACCTACACTTGTGTGTATAATTCCCGTCTTGTCTACTTTAAAATCAATCTTACCTGCTTTGATTTCTGTTACAGCTTTCCCTATATCCATGGTAACTGTTCCACTTTTGGGATTAGGCATTAAGTTTCTCGGCCCTAAAACACGTCCAAGCCTACCAATTTTACCCATTACAGCAGGCATGGTGATAATTACATCAATATCAAGCCATCCGCCTTCTATCTTAGTTACGTATTCATCCAAACCTACAAAGTCGGCTCCAGCATCCTTAGCCTCTTGCTCCTTATCTGGAGTAACAAGAGCAAGTACTCTTACTTCTTTACCGATACCGTGTGGTAATGAGGTAGTACCCCTTACCATCTGATTTGCTTGTCTTGGGTCTACACCCAATTTCACGTCTACGTCTACGGAAGAATCGAATTTTGCATTTGTGATTTTCTTCACAATTTCCGACGCCTCTTTAAGACTGTAAAGAGCATCCTTATCATATTTAGATAAAGCCTCTTTTCTTTTCTTTGTTAATTTTCCCATTGTTTATAATCGATAAACCTAGTTATCTTCCGGAAACTGTCCGGTAACAGTTACGCCCATACTACGTGCAGTACCCGCTACCATTTTCATGGCAGACCCTACAGTCATTGCATTTAAGTCAGACATTTTATCTTCAGCGATAGCCTTTACTTGATCCCAAGTCATACTAGCTACCTTTACCCTATTTGGCTCAGCAGATCCACTCTTCTTTTTGGTTGACTCAAGTATCTGAGCTGCCGCTGGAGGAGTTTTGATGATAAAATCAAATGAATTATCTTGATATACCGTGATAACAACTGGCAATGTTTTACCAGCCTTGTCTTGGGTTCTACCATTGAACTGCTTACAGAAATCCATGATATTTACACCTTTGGCACCTAGTGCTGGACCTACCGGAGGTGCAGGATTTGCCGCTCCACCTTTTACCTGTAATTTTACGTAACCTTTTATTTGCTTAGCCATAAAGCTTATTCTTTTTCTACTTGTATGTAATTTAGTTCTAATGGTGTTTTTCTTCCGAAAATTTTCACCATCACTTTCAATTTCTTCTTCTCTTCGTTCACCTCTTCAATTACTCCGCTAAAGCCCGTAAACGGACCATCGGTCACTTTCACAAACTCTCCTACGATATAAGGATTAACAGCACTTTCACCTTCTTGGTTGCTTTCATCAACTTGTCCGAAGATTCGATTCACTTCGCTTTGTCTCATAGGCACAGGCTCTCCATCCTGACCAAGAAAACCCACGACACCATTTACGGCACGAATAGTAGGCACTACCTCCCCAACTAGATGAGCATGTATCAATATATATCCTGGGAAGTAGCTCTTCTCCTTCGAAGTTTTCTTTCCGTTTTTAATTTCAAAAACTTTCTGGGTAGGTATAAGTATCTCGGGAACGTACTTCGTAAGTTTAGCGTACGCAAGCTCAGACTCTATTATGGCCTTCACTTTCTTCTCCGAGCCACTTATAGCACGCACTACGTACCATCTAAACTCGTCTTGAACTGTTTTTTCGCTAAACATTACTTTTTATCGTCCTTAAAACTTACTCTACTATTTTGTAAAGGAAATCATTCATAAATGCTCCAAATGCTTTATCTATAAGCATTATTACAAGAGCAAAAAGAATGGAAGCTATGACCACAATTATGGTGCTGCTTCTTAATTCTGTCCAAGTTGGCCAAGTAACCTTGTTTACCAACTCGTCAGTTGTCTCCTTCCAAATTTCTACTATCCTACTCATTATTTGTTAATTGCACGGGTGGAGAGATTCGAACTCCCGACACCTGGTTTTGGAGACCAGTGCTCTGGCCAGCTGAGCTACACCCGTTTGTGCCTTATATATTATTACTTGATTATTTCAGTAACTTGACCAGCACCTACTGTTCTACCACCTTCACGGATAGCGAACTTAAGCCCTTTTTCCATTGCTACTGCATTGATAAGCTCAACAGTGATACTTACGTTATCACCTGGCATTACCATTTCAGTACCCTCTGGAAGTTTGATCTCACCAGTTACGTCAGTAGTTCTGAAGTAGAACTGTGGACGATACTTATTAAAGAATGGAGTGTGACGTCCACCTTCTTCTTTTGACAATACATAGATCTCAGCCTTGAACTCAGTATGTGGAGTAACAGAACCTGGAGCTACGATTACCATACCCCTCTTGATATCTGTTTTGTCAATACCTCTAAGAAGGATACCAGCATTATCACCAGCTTGCCCTCTGTCTAGAAGTTTTCTAAACATCTCAACTCCTGTACATACAGACTTCATATCTTCTGCACCCATACCTACAATATCAACTGCATCACCTACATTGATAATACCTCTTTCTATTCTACCTGTAGCTACCGTACCACGACCAGTGATAGAGAATACATCCTCTACTGGCATTAGGAAAGGCTGATCAGTCAAACGTGGAGGAACTGGTATCCAAGAATCAACAGCATTCATCAATTCCTGAACAGTAGCAACCCACTTATCATCGCCGTTCAATGCACCTAATGCAGATCCTTGAATGATAGGAGTGTTATCTTCGTCAAACTCATAGAAACCTAAAAGTTCTCTTATTTCAATCTCAACAAGTTCTAGAAGCTCTTCGTCATCTACCATATCAACTTTGTTCATGAAAACAACTAATCTAGGCACCCCAACTTGTCTAGCAAGAAGGATATGCTCTTTAGTTTGTGGCATAGGACCATCAGTAGCCGCAACTACAAGTATAGCACCATCCATTTGAGCAGCACCCGTGACCATGTTTTTTACATAATCCGCGTGACCAGGACAATCTACGTGTGCGTAGTGTCTTGCTTCTGTTTGATACTCAATGTGAGCAGTGTTAATGGTGATACCTCTTTCTTTTTCCTCTGGAGCAGAATCGATAGTACCGAAATCTGTTTTTTCTGCCAATCCTTGATTAGACAGTACAGAACTAATGGCTGCAGTCAAGGTAGTTTTACCGTGATCTACGTGTCCAATAGTTCCAATGTTTACGTGTTCTTTCGAACGATCAAATGTTGCTTTTGACATGATTAAAATTAATTATTCTTTCTTTTTAATAAATGTGGAGCCAACGATGAGAATTGAACTCACGACCTCTTCCTTACCAAGGAAACGCTCTACCCCTGAGCTACGTCGGCTTATTTGCTTACATAAACAAACAATATGTATCTAAGGTATAAAGCAGAAAGGCAATGCACAAACCACCAATTAGCCCAAACTAAAAAAATGCAAGGACCTTATAAAAGGAAATTGCACGCTTCAGAGCTTTCACTCAAAAGCATTGAGCGGGAGACGAGGCTCGAACCCGCGACCTACAGCTTGGAAGGCTGTCGCTCTACCAACTGAGCTACTCCCGCATATACATATTACTTTATTTTTTATGGTGGGGAGAGTAGGATTCGAACCTACGTAGCCGAAGCAGCAGATTTACAGTCTGCCCCATTTGACCGCTCTGGTATCTCCCCATATAAAAAAAAGAGCCGCCTATTGGACTCGAACCAACGACCGGCTGATTACAAATCAGCTGCTCTACCAACTGAGCTAAGGCGGCAATATGTTTAAAATGAGCGGGTTGATTCAAAGAACATTATACTTTTTATAATCCCTGCTTATTTTAAGGTGGGCAAAGGTAGTAATTTTTTTACAAGTGCAAATGCTTTGGTAAAAAAATCTATGGTTTTTTTTGTCTTTGAGTCTCGTATTCCGAAAATACCACTAAATCAGTGTTCCGCTAGCTTTCCTTTATGTCTTTTGAGCTGCACTTTCAGTGCTTCTAACGCTATATCAGTAGCAGCCTCGAAGGTAATGGATGTTTCTTTTTGTATAAAGGTATTGTGCTTGGCATTAAGTTTTATCTCTACGATCTTATTTTCCTTCACACTAGTGTTTTCTATTTTCAAAAAAACTTGTGCATCTATAATGTCTTCATAAAATGTTTCTAGTTTTTGGAGTTTAATATCTACAAAGTCTTTTAGCTTCTGATCTGCTTTAAAATGAATAGCTTGAATCTCTGTGTTCATAATTGTGTTCTGTTTTAATGGTTAATGTTTCATTTATCGTCAGAAAACGGATGTGCATCTCGATAAACCTCTTTGAGTCTCTTTATATCATTATGTGCATATATCTGTGTAGAGCTTAGGCTGCTGTGCCCTAGCAACTCTCTTATGGAGTTAATATCCGCCCCATTTTGCAACAAATGCGTTGCAAAACTATGCCTAAGTATATGCGGGCTCTTTTTTTCGCCAGTTGTTTGCGAGAGTAAAGCGTTTACTAAGGAATACACCCATTTTTCTTTCAATTTCGTTCCTCCGAAGTTACAAAAAAATAATTTAGTATCTCCTATCTCCTCACCTTTGACACGTAAATATCGTTCAAACACCTGTTTTAACTCATTACTAATAGGTACAATTCGCTCCTTATTTCCTTTGCCTAATACTTTGAGTTCTTTCTTATGAAGATAAACATCGTCCGAAAGCAAATTCACAAGTTCTGACCGTCTTAAGCCAGTATGGTAAAAGGTGGTAATCAGGCAATAAGCCAAAGTAGATTCATAATCGACCGCTTGGTCCTCTAGATTATTGAGCATCACATTGAGCTCGTCTTCTTTTATATATACAGGTATGCGTTTTTTTATTTTGGGGAGTTGGAGCGTGAGTGAAGGTATCTCCTGTATAATATTAGTGCGGTAAAGGAAATCTGCATACGCCCTTACAGAGCTCACTTTGCGGTGTACTGATTTCTCGCTCAATCTATCCTGCATCAATTGGCGGACCCATTTTCGCACTTGTTTTACTTCGGGGACTACGTCCCAACTTTCTGTAAACAAAAAATACTGCTCGACATCCTTACGGTATGCCACAGCAGTATTACTACTATAACTACGCTCCTTGAGAAGGTAGTTATAAAATGTCTCTATGTAATCAAGAGATTCGCTCATACGAACGACTAAAGTACACTATTCTTTTGGAATAGTCTCCAGCCTCCTGATTAGGACTATGATTACTTAGGATTATTGAGCGACTGCTTGTACTTAGCTTTGATGATCTGCTTTCTTCTTGTTACAGATGGCTTTGTAAACTGCTGTCTTTCTCTAAGCTCTTTGATAACTCCAGTTTTTTCAAACTTCTTCTTATACTTTTTTAGAGCCTTGTCTATCGTATCGGTATCTTTTAGATTTATTAGTAACATGTTTTATAAAAGGAGTGCAAAATTAATACTAATTTTATCAAATGCACTACATCATTTTAATATCTGTCGAGATATTACGATTTTTTGTATCTCGGAGGTACCCTCTCCTATAGTGCAAAGCTTACTGTCTCTATAGTATTTCTCTACCGGAAAATCCTTCGTATAGCCGTATCCGCCAAATATCTGCACAGCTTCCGTACTTGATTTTACCGCCACTTCTGATGCGTAGTATTTAGCCATTGCACTTTCTTTGGTCATAGGCAAGTCTTCGTTTTTCAAAAAGCACGATTGATCTATCAATAGCTGAGAGGCCTCTAGCTCTGTGGCCATATCTGCTAGTTTGAAACTAATGCCTTGAAATTCTGAAATAGATTTACCAAACTGCTCTCGCTCCTGACTGTATGCCAATGCAGCTTTGTAGGCTCCTTTTGCAATACCCAACGACAATGCTGCGATAGAAATTCGTCCTCCATCAAGTATTTTCATCGCTTGTATAAACCCCTCGCCCTCTAATCCTATCAAGTTTTCGTCTGGCACAAAGCAATCTTCGAAAATCATTTCGGCTGTTTCGGATGCTCGCATACCGAGTTTATTTTCTTTTTTACCCCCTTTGAAACCTAGAGTGCCACGTTCCACTATAAAGGCAGATATACCTCTACTGTCGAGCAACTCACCCGTGCGGGCAAGCACTACGGCAATATCTCCCGAAATCCCGTGTGTTATCCAGTTCTTAGCTCCATTAATCATCCAGCCACCATCTACTTTTTTGGCTACGGTTTTCATTCGTAGGGCATCGCTCCCAGTATTGGGCTCTGTAAGTCCCCAAGCACCTAAGTGCTCTCCTGAAGCTAGTTTTGGCAAATATTTTTGTTTTTGAGCCTCATTAGCGTGATATAATATATGTCCCGTACACAACGAATTATGAGCTGCAGTAGAGAGCCCAATCGAGCCACATACCTGAGCTATCTCATCTACTACGGCGGCGTACTCATAATAGCCTAAACCGGACCCTCCGTACTCTTCTGGCACCAAGATACCCATAAACCCCTGTTCACCCATTTTGGTAAATAAATCTCTAGGGAAATGCTGCGACTCATCCCATTCCATTACGTGGGGTCGTATATGCTTAGTAGCAAAATCGCTAGCTGCTTGTCTTATCATTTCTTGTGTTTCGGAGTGTATAAAGTTCATTGTATTTCCTTCTTAGAAGCATACAAGTATACCTACTACAAAAGCTCAAAGCCAATTAGTTTAGGTCTAAATAAGGAATTAAGCGACTAGTGTCTTTCCCCTTGAAAATATGAAGAGTCATTATTTCAGATACCGAATGAAACCCGTCGTGTTGCTCTCTGTAATTTACAATAGCTTTTACTTCATTATAAGTGAGGTAAGGGTGGGCCACTAAATCTTTAAAACCAGCACTGTTGGTATGCTTCTGTTTAATATTTTCACCATATTCAAAATAGGATGATATTTGATCAACCGACTCTGGTCGCATTCCAAACACCTCATTGAGTTGTTCACTACTTACAAAGCCGCCTAACTTATCCCGATACTCCGTGATTTTTTGAGCGTAAAACGAACCAATTCCACTCAGTTTTTCCAAATCTGAAGCACTCACCGTATTTATGTCAATAGGCCTCCTAGCCACCACGCTATCCTTCTTAAATATTTCTTCCTTTGAATCTGAAACTACCCGCTTAGGTTTGACAGGTAAATCTATATAAGGTTCCAGAGTGTAGTAACGCTGCTCATCTATTACATAAAGCTTAGCCAGATCAGACTTATATCTAAACTTACCTCCGGCATTGCGATATTTCACTATTGCTTGAGCTATATATCTTGGGACGCCTTTATTTTGCAACGCTGAAGCTGTACCTGCATTGGGATTAAAAAGACGAACAGGCATTACTACTTTAGCATTGGGTTTATCGCCATAGGTGTAATCCTCTTTTTCTTTAGCAAAAGTACTATCTACTTGTTTTCTAAACGCGGCAAGGGCAGTTTCATCTATATAGAGTGGTTCAGCAGCTCTGCTATTTTTGTAGTAGTAATAAGCCGAAACCAATAGCAACGAAAAGAGGAGAGCCATAAGCCCTCCTCTTTCAAAATTCGATATTTCGACATAGCTTAAAAGTTTTTCGAAAACTCTCCTCACTATTATAAAACCTTAGTTAAACGCTGCTAGCTTCTCTGCTTTATATTCGCCAGCTAGTAATTTACCTTTTATGTCTTGGAACGCCTTGATGGTTTCCTCTACATCGGCCAAACTATGTGCCGCAGTAGGAATTAATCTAAGCATAATAACATCTTTAGGCACTACTGGATATACTACTATGGAGCAGAATATACTGAAGTTCTCTCTCAAGTCGCGTGTAAGGTGAGTAGCCTCAGCCACGTTTCCTTGTAAGATAACAGGTGTAACGCAAGAACTAGTGGTCCCAATATTAAAACCTTCTGCTTTTAAACCACCTTGGAGTGCATCTACTATTTTCCAAAGATTTGCTTTATGATGTGGTTCATTTCTTAGCATATCTAGACGCTTCAATGCTCCAATTACAAATGGCATAGGTAAAGATTTAGCAAAAATCTGAGAACGCATACTATATCTCAAATAGTTGATAATCATTTTATCTCCTGCTATGAATGCTCCGATGCTCGCCATTGACTTGGCAAACGTGGAGAAGTACACATCTATTTCATCTTGAACTCCTTGTTCTACGCCTGCTCCTTCTCCGTTTGGCCCTAGTGTGCCAAATCCGTGAGCATCATCTACCATCAGTCTGAAATCAAACTTAGATTTCAACGCGACGATTTCTTTGAGTTTTCCTTGGTTTCCACTCATTCCGAAGACACCTTCAGATATTACCAATATGGCTCCCCCTTGTTCATCAGCCATTTTAGTAGCACGTTGTAGTTGAGTCTCTAGACTTTCTATGTCATTGTGACCAAATACAAATCGCTTACCTTGGTGTAGTCTTACGCCGTCTATGATACAAGCATGAGATTCAGCATCATATACGATAACATCTCTTCTATCTACCAATGCATCTATCGCCGAAAGGATACCTTGGTACCCAAAATTGAGCAATATAGCATCTTCTTTTTGCTCAAACTCAGCAAGTTGCTGTTCTAACTGTTCGTGATAGTCGGTATTGCCGGACATCATACGTGCACCCATCGGGTAAGCACAACCCCAATTTGCTGCAGCATCAGCATCTGCTTTTCTTACGTCTGGATGGTTACCCAAACCAAGGTAATTATTCAAACTCCAATTAAGTACTTCTTTGCCTCTAAACATCATACGTGGAGCAAGTTCTCCTTCCAACTTAGGGAAAGTGTAGTAGTGATGAGCATCTTCTGAATACTGACCCAAAGGACTTTTCCTCTTAGCTATTTTTTCAAATAAATCCATTAAAATTTTTCTTAACGAATTGCAAAAATAACACTAAATAGAGGTTAGCTTGCACAAAACGAGCCTACTTCTCAAATTAATTGTATACCAGCCCTAAAAAATCACTAAGTAACTATTCTCCTAATCTTTCGTATAACTAATTAAAATCATAACTTTGCAGGCATTTTCAGTGATAAGATTACTATACATAACGTTAGCTATTACCCTAGTTTCGTGCTCAGGTTACCAAAAACTATTAAAAGACGGTACCCCGCAGGAAAAACTGGAGGCAGCTAAAAAATATTACCAAAAAGAAGACTTTGTAAGGTCGCAAATGCTTCTAGAAGAATTGCTGGGGCTTTACTACGGCAAGCCTGAGCGTGAAGAAATTTATTATCTATACGCATACTCTTATTACGGAACAAGCGAATTTTTGCTGGCGGGCTATCACTTTAACTCCTTTGCCTTAACGTACACATTAAGCCCTAAAAGGGAAGAAGCTGCATATATGGCGGCAGTGTGTCAATTTAAAAAAGCAATGCCTGTAGAACTAGACCAAACGCCAACTCAAAGTGCCATTTCTACATTACAGACCTTTATAAATCAGTACCCCAACAGCAAGTATGTCTCTGAATGTAATGACAAAATCGACATACTACGGGGCAGAATATTGGCTAAGGTATATGAGAACGCAAAGCTTTATCATAGCTTAGGCTACTATAATAGTGCTATGGTAGCTTGCGAAAACGCGGTAAAAGACTACCCTGATATGGTGAACAGAGACGAACTCTCTTATCTCTCGGTAGATGCAGCCTATATGTATGCCAAAAATAGCATTACCAAAAGGCAACTAGAGCGATACACTGACGCTAGAAGCAGAGCAAATAACTACCTCAAAGAATTTGGCCAAGAGGCTGAATTTAGCAAAGAGGTGAACAGAATAATAACAAAAAGTAACTCAGCCATTGCTGAAATAAACATTGTACAAGAAGGATAATATGAACAAAGAAGAAATCGAAATTCCAAACACTACTATTACCCGAGACACTCGTGAGATTAGTGAACCAACCGACAATTTGTATGAGGCCGTTGCTGTAATTTCTAAAAGAGCAAATCAAATCGCGTCAGCGACTAAGGAAGAATTGGTTGCCAAGTTAGACGAGTTTGCTTCGGAGCACGACAACCTTGAAGAAATTTTTGAGAATCGTGAGCAGATAGAAATATCAAAATACTATGAGAGCTTGCCTAAGGCAACTATTGTAGCTATCGAAGAATTTTTGGCCAACAAAGTATACCACAGAAATCCTGCAAAAGAAGAGTCTAAATAACAAACGGATTCTACTCGGAATAACGGGAGGTATTGCGGCTTATAAGTCGATATCACTCGTAAGACTTTTGATAAAAAACGGTGCCGAAGTACAGGTGATTTGCACACCAAGTGCATTGGACTTCGTAACACCACTTACCTTATCTACCCTATCTAAAAATGCGATTCATTCGCATTTTTTTGTGGAAGAAACCGGGCAATGGACTAACCATGTAGAGTTAGGAAAATGGGCAGACGCTTTCATTATAGCTCCTGCTACAGCAAATTCACTAACCAAAATGGCTCACGGCTATTGCGATAATTTATTACTAGCCACCTACTTATCGGCAGATTGTCCTGTGTTTTTTGCCCCAGCTATGGACCTCGATATGTATCTTCACCCTACAACCGTCAAAAACATTCACACCTTAAAATCCTATGGTAATATAGAATTACCAGCAGGTGATGGCGAATTGGCTAGTGGATTGGTGGGTAAAGGACGTATGTGCGAACCAGAAGCTATACTTACTCGTTTGAACAAGTTATTTGTTGATTCCAGATCACTCAGCGGTAAAAGAATACTAGTTAACGCCGGACCCACTTATGAAAAACTGGACCCCGTAAGATTTATAGGCAACTACAGTAGTGGTAAAATGGGGAAGGCTATTGCTAACGCATTAGCTCAACGCGGTGCCACTGTAGACCTCGTACTAGGACCTGTAAGTTCTGAGGGAGTTCTTCCTGCGGTAAACCTAATCAAAATAGAGAGTGCCGAAGATATGTACGAAGCGTGTAACGCTATTTTTGACCAATGCGATGCGGCCATACTAAGTGCAGCTGTGGCCGATTACAAACCCAATACGCAGGCCAATCAGAAGATAAAGAAGAAAACCAATGACTTCACGCTTCACCTGGTAAAAACCAAAGACGTACTCAAAAGTCTCGGACTACGTAAGAACAAACAAATACTAGTAGGTTTTGCACTCGAAACACAAAACGAATATGAGAACGCCTTGACAAAGCTAGAGAAGAAAAACCTTGATTTCATCGTTCTTAACTCTATGAACGACAAAGGAGCCGGATTTGGCAAAGACACCAATAAGGTGACTATCATAGAAAAAAACGGCAAAAAACATACCTTTGAGACCAAACCAAAAACAGAAGTAGCACAAGACATTATAAATCTACTGAGTACTTACCTATGAGATACCTTAAACTAATTACACTTATTCTCTGCACAGCGGCTGTTATGGCACAAGATCTACAATGCAATGTGCAAGTGGTGGCAGACGGAGTACAGGCTAGTAACAAAGCGATTTTCGTAGATCTGGAAAATGCCATATCACAGTTTATGAATCAACGTAAATGGATAAGTGACAAGGTACAAACCCAAGAAAAAATCAATTGCAGTTTTGTTATTAATATCAAGACTTTTGACATAGACCAATTTACTGCTGAGGTAAATATAACCAGTAGTAGACCAGTATATGGAACTACCTATAATACTCCTATTTTTCAGCATTTTGACAAGCAGTGGTACTTTAGCTACGCACAATTTCAGGCTTTAGATTTTCAGGAAAATGCTAACGTAATGCCGCTTACTACCTTGTTGGCTTTCTATGCAAATATTATGATCGGTTTAGACTTTGACACTTTTGCTCCGGAAGGAGGACAAGCCTATTTCAGCAAAGCATTGCAACTCCGCAACCTAGCTCAAGGTACAGCGGGCTGGAGGCCGAGTGATGGCCGAGGCAATAGAAACAAGTACTACATCATAGACCAATTGCTCGACGATAGATTCAAACCACTAAGAAGTGCTCTTTATCAGTATCACATGGTGGGGATGGATAAATTTAAGGAGGATAATGACGCAGCACGTAAAGAAATATTTGCATCTCTCGAGAAAATCCGCACGGTACAAGAAAGACTGCCTAACAGCGTGATATTCAAAATATTTTTCAATGCAAAGCGAGCAGAGCTAGTAAACATATTTAAGCAGGCTGACCCCGGTCTTAAGAATAGAGCCATCGAGTTACTCGGAAGGCTCGATCCGTCTAATGTGAGTACTTACGAAAAAATAAAGCAGTAACAAACGTTATTTTCGGCACAAGTTCTGGCCAAACTTAGTCCTGTATATCAAACTGCGGTATTTGGCCGTTAAGCCACTGATGTCAGGCAGCATGGAAGTTATAAGCATTAGATGCTTTTCAATTGAGTATCAAGTTTCGAGACGAGGCCACTTCAAAAAAAATGACATTTCTCCTTGGGCAAAAGTTATAGTTTCGTCAATAGTGAGTAGCATACTGCTTACCGACCAAAAACCAATCGCTGACGAATACATGAGTAATGATCAAACCGCTACGTGCATCTTAGATGCCACTTACGCCTTGTTTTTTGAGGGGAAAGTAAGTGACATATGCATCACAGAAATCGCCAAGAAAGCTCAACTAAGCGAGAAGGAGGTGACAATTATATATCCTACGCTGAATGACATCACCAAAACGCTATCTGAAAGAAGTATTGCCAAACTAAAGAAAGAAGGATTGGCCCTCGCCCAAAATACAGGCATAAACGTATTGCGACAATTGATATCAAACGATTTGTTATTTTTTTATCGCGTAGAGGTAGACCGAAATCAACTTACTCCTGAAACATTAGAAGGCCATACTTCAGCTTTGGGAAATTTTGATCGCTATTTCAACTCAGAGATGCCTTTGGTATACGCGACTTTCTTTAAAAACAATAAAGACCTGTTACCTCACTTCGAAATAGACATTGAGTTCTATGCATACTTCGTATCGCATAGTCTCAAGTTTTTCAATTTCAGGACACTAAAGACTTTTGAGAGCACGAGCGAAGGTCGTAAACTAGTAACGGAACAAATCATCGGTAGCTTGTTTGACCGAGAATCCATAGAACTAAACCAATTTTAACCATCCATTCTATGACCAATGTAAGTTACAGAAAAAAAATACTAGAGGCAGCCCAAGAGATATCTACTCTCGTAAATGACGTAAGCACTATAGACCTAGCAGCGTTAACCCAATACGCTGGTTTGAAAGAAAATATTATTCTCTCTGAGTTTGAGGACTTGAATCAAATTTTTTATGAGGCAGCGGTTCTACGATATAAACAGCACGAGAGTAAGTCTCAAAAAATAGCTCGACTACCCGGAGAATATTCACTCTCTACGCTTCTCAAACATGATTTGTCCATGATATTTTTTTATGCTCGTGATGTAAAAAATTGGGAAAATAAAGGTGAAATAAGTTCGGCTATAACGTACATCCAAAATTATATAGAACATACCATGCCGAAGTACTACTTTGATGTATTACGGTTTAATCCTACCCTCCTGCCAAACAAAGACATAAACGCCCGAGTATATGCCCACTTTCTGGTGCATAGCATGTTCTTTTTTACAAAGAGTGAACTTTACACATTGAATCCTGACAGCAAGGATCTTACTGCGATAACTCGCAAACTAATTAGCAGCTTATTCTCTCGATCTACCGCACAGATACTAGTTGACTGATTCATCTTTAATTAATTCTCGGAATAAGTCCAAGCACCTCTTCTGCAAAAGCATTGGTATGAGCAGAAACCCCTTCTATATCGGATGAAAAATAGCTGCTTGCCAAGGCGTGAGCACCTACATTTTCAAATTTGACTAATCGTTTATTAGCAGAGCCCAATAGCTCGTACATATCAAGAATAGCTGGCACAGATACTACATCATCTTGTTCTGCCTCATTTTTATAATAATAGCCGACGAAGGTGGGTACTTTCACCTTTTGGAATGTGGCGGGAATCATTGTACTCTCTAGTAGTAACTGCATTTGCACTGTAGCCTCTAGCCTATACGTGGTATGCCAATATGCTTCTGCTCCTGCCGGAGCATCCCAAACATTGTAATCGCCACCTTTTACCACCTTAGCAATGTCAATTCCCCACGGACCTGTGAGCAATGATGCACGTTTGTCAAACACCTTAATATTAGGCGAATAGCATACAAGACTATGGATATCATTATCACCGGAAGCTAAGAATAAACTCGCGGTACTCCCCGTACTCGTACTCATTATAATCACGCTGTCGCCCATAAGGCGTGCAAGTCGTAAAGCTTGTTTTGCAGATTCTACAAACTTATCTCCAGTAAAATGCAACATAGGTTCATCTGATATCAATCCGTGATCGGCCAATAGTGGAGCATACATATTCATTCCATATCGCTTCGCAAAGTTCATATGTACAGGATCGCCTTCCATCGGACTTGCAGAGAATCCGTGAAGGTAAAGCAACACGTACTTTGTTTTCTGACCTATACTATCTGCCCAATAAATTTGAGACTCATTTCCTTTTCTAATAGGCGACGTAGTATTAAACCTATCCACCGTTTCTTGTACATACTCAGGATTGAATTCCGTAGGGTCCATCAATGCTGGTGCCTCATGACTAATTATTATTTGCTCAGGTTTTGGACCTGCGAAGTATGCTATTATCACAATGATAATAAAGACTACTAAGCCCGTAAGTATTTTTTTCATTACGCAAGCAAATGTACAGATTAGCAATTTAGAATTACATTATTTTGGGGGATATGCATATACGTAGTACTTTTTATCCCTATCTTCGAAAGTTTTTACCAAAGATAAAATAACAAATGATGACATCGTTTAAGCTGAAGTCGCACTTTAGAATATTAGTTGCTTTTTTTATTGCACTAGCATTCACCTCCCCTCTCCTGGCACAAACCACGATAAATGGTACAGTAAGTAATGCCAATGGCGAAGGACTTGTAGGTGCATACATCACAGTGCCCGCAATCACAGGAATAGGTGCCATAACCGACGAAAAAGGAGCATTTTCACTCAGCGTAAATACGCTGCCTGTTACTATCAAGGTTTCATATTTAGGCTATGTGGACAATGAGGTCACCATAAGTAGTGGAGCTAAAGTAAAGGTAGTGATGAGCGAAAGTTCAGAAAATGTACTCACTGGAGCCTTGGTAAAAGCCAGTAGAGTTACCGAAAAGCAAAAAGAAGCACCTCTTACGGTAGAGTCCATAGGCATAGAAGCGATCAAAGATGCTCCAGCAGCATCCTTTTATGAGAGTTTAGGTAATCTAAAAGGAGTAGACGTAACGGCAGCAAGTTTAGGTTTTAGGGTAGTGAATACACGAGGATTTAATAGTACAAGTCCAGTACGCTCATTACAACTCATCAATGGGGTAGATAATCAGAGTCCTGGCCTCAACTTTTCATTGGGTAATTTTTTGGGAGCGAGTGATTTGGATATTAGTCGTGTAAATGTTATCGCGGGTGCTAGTAGTGCTTTTTATGGTCCTAATGCATTTAATGGAGTGATAAGTATGGAGACCAAAGAATCGTACGATTTCCCAGGAGTGCTCACAGAGCTAAAGGTGGGTGAACGAGGATTGAACCAATTAGCTGTGCGATATGCTGATTATTTCACAAACGACGAGGGTCGTAAGACCTTTGGCTACAAGGTAAATGCGTTTTACATGCAAGCTTATGACTGGGAGGCGGAGAACTATAATCCTACTCAAGACAGTGAACATGACGCCACTAACCCAGGTGGCTATGACAAAGTAAATGTATATGGAGATGAAGTACTCACCGCAGGAAATGATGACTACGAAGATCCAGCACAGATATACAATAAAGGAGCAGGTCTTGGCTCATTTTATAGAACCGGATATAGAGAAAGAGACTTAGTAGATTATACTACCGACAACTTAAAATTAAATACCACATTGAGTTATCGATTTTCGGATAGTGTACAGCTTGATTATTCCTTCAATTTCAGTACGGGAAGTACGGTATATCAAGGAGACAACCGATACCGATTAGACAATATTCGTTTTTGGCAAAATCACTTGGAATTTAAACAGAAAGGTAAGTTTTTTATACGCCTTTATAGTACTAACGAAGATGCAGGAGACACATATGATATAGTTACGACAGCATTCAGACTAAACGAAGCTGACAAGGATGAAGCCAATTGGTATAATGAGTATGAGCGTATATGGCGACGTACAGGTTATAAAGAAGTGGAAGCTATGCCTGACTACGTGGCTTATGACCCAGCGTTGCATGAATCTCAGGATTTCTGGTATAATTCTATTTACCTTCCCTTTATAGAAGCCAATAAAGAAGAAATAAGCAACATACACAACACCACTAGAACGGCGGTAGACAGGCTACGTATAAATCCTGGCACTGCAGATTTTGATAGTACTTTTCAAGACATAACGCGTAGACTATTTACCGAAGGTGGAACCCGATTTTACGACAAGTCTGCACTCTATCATCTTCAAGGAGAATATAAATTCAAACCCACTTTTGGCACAATTACCGTAGGTACTAGTAGCAGACTATACGCTCCCGACTCGCGAGGAACTATTCTTAATGACACCGGCGATGTGGTAATCCGAAACTTAGAAGCAGGTGTATATGCTGGTATCGATAAGCGTTGGAAAGCAGATCGAATGATACTTAATGTTACTACTCGTTTGGACAAAAACCAGAATTTCAATCTATTGGCTTCTCCCGCGGCTTCATTCATATACAAGCATCGACCAAATCACGTGTTTAGAACATCTTTTTCTGCCGCGATACGAAACCCAACATTGGCAGACCAATACTTGTTTTATGATGTAGGTAGAGCTACCTTACTTGGTAACCTCGATGGATTTGACTCACTCGTAACCATAGAATCATTTGTAGATGCTTATGCCGAGGAGGCAGACCGTAACATATTGAATTACTACGATGTAGACCCTATACGTCCCGAACAAGCACGCACATTCGAAATAGGCTACAAGGGCAATATTGCCAATCAATCTGTTTTTATAGATGCAGGATATTACTATACCACATACGTGGATTTTATCGGTTATAATATTGGACTAGACCCTGTGTATCTTAATGATAACACACAGACACCCTTGTATGTAAACGCTTATCGTGTAGCTGCAAATGCACTATCAAAGGTAACTACTCAAGGTGTCTCTGTAGGCATAAATTACTTTTTCAAAAAATATAACTTGGGAGGTAATTACTCATGGAACGTGTTAAACAAACAAGGTACGGATGACCCTATCATACCTGCATTTAATACTCCTGAGCATAAGTTCAATATCAGTTTTAGCGGAACCCGGCTTAAATTACCTTTTGGAGAGGGAGAGCACTTTGGATTCGGTATTAACTATAAGTGGATCGAAGGTTTCGTTTTTGAGGGATCTCCGCAGTTCACTGGTGTAGTACCTACGTATGATATGCTAGATGCACAAATCAACTACGAAGTACCTAAGTGGGATATGACATTCAAGCTAGGAGGTTCTAACATACTTGGCATCATGCCTCTATTTGATGCTAATGGGGAGAATAGCCAACGCTCCGTTTTAAACAATCTAAATTACCAAGTATACGGTGGTCCATTCGTAGGAAGAATGGTGTACTTCTCAGCTCAGCATAACTTAGTTTTCAAAAAAGACAAATAGTAATACACCTATTTTAGTATATTGCACCACTAACAATTTTTTATAATCATAAAACAAATGAAAAAACAATACTTTATTTTAACCATTTTATGTGTTTTTGTAGCTACTGCTGCGACTGCACAAACCAGGTATGTAGATGCCATTTACACTGATGCTGACATCGAAGTAACATCAAATGTTACCTACGGTACAAACATTGATTTCTTAACCTCGACAACATCTAATCAGATGAACTTAGGACGAGATATTACAGATCTTAAAACCATTTTAGGTACTGGAGGGACAATTCCTACAAAGTACTATGATCCGTCTGACGCATCAACTGACTTAAAAGTAACGGATGTAAAAATGGACATCTACTCTCCTAGTGCAGCTGTAGATAACACTAGCGATCGTCCTGTAATCGTATACTTACATACGGGTAACTTCTTACCTCCACCAATTAACGGATCTCCTAATGGTACCAAAAATGATAGTTCTGCAACCGTATTATGTACTGAGTGGGCTAAGCGTGGATATGTAGCCGTATCTGTAAATTACAGATTAGGATGGAATCCTTTAGCAGGTAACGTAGAAGAGAGAAGAGGTCAATTACTAAACGCTGTATACAGAGCTATACACGATGTAAAAGTGGCAGTAAGAACATTAAAATCAAGTGCTTCTATGTACGGCATAGACCCTAATAAAGTAACGCTTTATGGTGAAGGAACCGGTGCTTATGTAGCTTTGGCATACGAAACACTTGACAAGAACGAAGAAATGGAACTTGCTAAGTTTAGAATAGGTGGTGTAGGGTCATCTTACATTGATAGAACCGTAGTGGGAGAAATAGATGGCAGCGGAGGTTTATTGAACCTATACGGTCCTTCAACCGTATCTGCTGAAGTAGCTTCTATCGTAACTGCAGGCGGTGCACTCGCTGATACCTCTTGGCTCGAAGCTGGAGATGCTCCAATGATATCTTTTCATTGTGTGAGAGATCCTTTCGCTCCATTCAATGAAGGAACTGTAATTGTACCTACTACGAATGAAGATGTAGTAGATGTGCAGGGAGCGAACCTTTACATTCAAAAAGCAAATGCACTAGGTAATAACGATGCGATCAAAGAAATTAAAGCATACGACCCATACACTGTAGCGGCAGAAGCTAATTACGGTAAAACAGTGGCGTATATCTACGATGATATACCAGAAATGACTATCAACACAGAGGTTAAAGGTCTCTTCCCGGTATTACTTCCTGTTGCTTCAGCTCAGCTTAACAACCAAGGAAGCCCTTGGCAGTTTTGGAATCCAACTTCTCCAATAGCGGAGACTGTAGTAGGAGAGTTTATGGGGCAGCCTGTTACCGCTCACTTGAATAGCATTGGATCTAACCCAGACATGTCTCCAGAAAAAGGGAAAACATACATAGACACTATCGTGGGATATATGTGCCCTCGAGTTGCTCTTATCAATGGTGACATTGAGCTTTCATTACTTAACACAAAAGAAGTATTGCCAAGCAACGCTGCTAAAATTTATCCTAACCCTGCTAGCAACGTAATTAACATCGCCATCGAGCCTACTTACAATGTTACTAGCATCGAAGTACTAGACATAGCTGGTCGTACAGTAAAAACTGTTGCACCTATGACTAACGCATCTGTTAGCCTAGAAGGATTGCAAACAGGATATTACTTTGTAAATATTACTACCACCTCTGGTACTCTATCTACTAAGTTTATCAAACAATAAGTATTAAAAATTAAATTAAGAAAGAGGCCCGATATGCAGTTGCATATCGGGCCTCTTTTTTTTATGAATGTTTATTCCTCCCCTATTAGCCTTTCGTATTTTTTGAGCAACCAGCGTATGGCAGGATAAGTGTCTATCTTGGTAATGTTTATATTCTTAAACTTGACCCACTCCACCGATTCAATATCCTCTTCTACCTGAGGCGATATGTTCTTATGCTTTTTACAATCTACCAGATACCAATGCGTATGCTTTATCACCCATTTCTCATTTCGGTAATATGTGTGGTATGTTTCAGCAAAAGAGGATGTCACCGATAGTTCCTTGGCTCCTGTCTCCTCATCTATTTCCCGCAAGGCACATTCTTCTATAGTTTCACCTTTGTCTAGTTTGCCTTTGGGCAAATCCCATTTACCAAGGCGTTTCATTAGTAGTATTTTGCCCTTAGCATTATGTACTATCCCACCAGCGGCTATTTGATACTTAAACTCACAGACCACCTTCTTCAGAATCTTGTCTGGGTCGCCTAGCAATAGGATTTTCAGAGGCTTCGTTGCTTTTTTACTTACTTTGAGAGCTTCCTTTATTTGTTCTTCTTTCGGTTTTTTAAAAATGAAATCGGGCTTATATTTAGCAATATGGCTTTCTTTTTTAGAAAGATAGATACGGTGCTTACCGTGAAAAATTCGATACATTTGCCGGCGTTATATGGTCAATACAGAAGCAAAAATCGCCAAAATACTTTTAGAAACAAGTGCTATTAAATTAAGTCCTGATAATCCTTTCAAATGGAGTAGCGGATGGAATAGCCCAATATACTGTGACAATAGAACTGTACTTTCATTTGCAGAGCATAGGAAAGAAATAAAACAGATGCTTTCAGCTAAAATTCAGGCTGAATTTGCAGGCGTAGACACCATAGTAGGAGTAGCTACTGCAGGTATCGCTATGGGTGCATTAATCGCTGATGAACTTGGCCTAAGCTATGCATACTGCCGCCCGGAGCCAAAAGCTCACGGACTTAAACGCCAGCTAGAGGGCAGAGTAGATGCCGATGCAAAAATCGTAGTGCTAGAAGATTTGATAAGCACCGGAGGCAGTAGTCTAAAGGTGGTAGATTATATGCGTGCGGAAGGATACACTATTTTGGGAATGGCGGCTATATTCACTTATGGTTTTGATATCGCTGACCAAAATTTCCAAAATGCTAACTGCAAGTACGTAACATTGGGCAACTACGCCACTATGATAGACCAAGCCGTTGCCAGTGGATATGTAAAATCAGAATACCTGGACCGACTAGCCGAGTGGAGAAAAAATCCTGCCGAGTGGGGTTAATCTAAACTAAAGTATCTCGTAAAGGTGCCAACACTCGAGTAGGAAGATAGCACTCCAAATCAGCGTCCTGCTCCAATTTAGATTCACTAATCGACTCATTAGCATATGGCTAGCACCTCCCTCTTGTATTTTACTATGCATCGGTATAAACACAAAAAACGTCACTAGCCAAGCAGCCGCAACGAGTGTTGCAAACAAGACGTAATGTAATCGAAGGTCAATATAGATTCTAAAGACAGCTACCGCTAGCTGGATCAGCATAAGAGGTGCTACAATGAACGTAATGCGAGGTGTATACGAGGTATGCCAGCTTACCAGATTTTGTTTGGAGTAAAAATTAAAACTAGGATATAATAATAACTGCACCATCCATATCAGCACAACCAAGCCGCTCGCCACAGCAAAAGACACTAAATCCATTCCGTTCATAAATGAACTAACGGATAAGTAGGCTATTAGTTGATAATAGGACCCCTATTCTTCGTCTAACTTATCACTATCCTTCTTTTCTGTGATAGCCACTTTCTTCTCATTATCCAGCTTTTTGCTTACAGCGTCATACGGTCCAATGATTATATTCTCAACGCTATCCAAGCCACTCACTATTTCGATGTAGCGGCTATCTTGTATGCCAGTTTTTACGATATGCTTTACGGCTTGCCCTCCATCTGCACTAAACACTACTTCGTCCAACTCATCCTCATCTCCTGACTTAGCCGTACTTCCGCTATCCTTCTCCTGCACTCGTGTTCCTACCGCCTCTATTGGCAAGCAATAGATATCTTTACGCACTTCTGTTTGTATCTCCACATTGGCACTCATACCAGGTAGAAATGGTGCATCACTTACTGCAAGTAAATCTTCGTAGCTACTCTTGAGTAAACGAACCTTCACCTCAAAATTGGTTACTTGGTCAGAACTCATTTGCATTCCAGCAGCATTATTTGCACTTGTGGATATTTCGGTAACGATGGCCTTAAACTTACGATCTGAGTAGGCATCTACCTCTACGATAGCTGTGTCGCCTTTTTCTACTTGAAGAATATCATTTTCGTTTACGTCTACGATTACTTCCATATTATTAAAATTGGAAATGACCATAATCTCTGTACCGGCCATTTGAGCTGTACCTACTACACGCTCTCCCTTTTCGTTATTCAACGCACTAACTATTCCATCACTCGGGGCGTAGATGCTTGTCCGGCCCAATGCTTTATTGGCCTCATTCAGACTAGCCTGCGAGTTGTCTATCCCATACTTAGCTGCTGCGAGTCGTTGTTCTGCTGCTTTTATCTCACTTTTTGCAATGGCATAAGCACTGGTAGCTGCGTCAAACTCTGCTTGACTAAGCACCTCGTCTTCAAAGAGTTGTTTACTCCTTTTGTACACCGCCTCTTGCTCTACCATACGAGCTTTGGCTTGGGTAAGCTGTGCCTGTGTCGTTTTATAATTACTCTGTGAGCTACTCACACCTGCTTGTGCTCTATCGCGTTGCGTTACATAGATATCTGGGTTTATTTTTAACAATAGTTGTCCTTCCTTCACCGTATCGCCTTCTTGCACATAAAGTTCTGTAATTTCACCCGAAACATCCGCACTAATTTTCACCTCCGCCTCAGGTCTTATTTTCCCATTGGCACTTACGGTACTTATGATAGTTCGCTTCTCAAGCTCTCCTACGTTTACCTCAAGTTCCCCGCGGCTGCGATTTTTGCCAACATAAATTAGCACTGCTACAAGTATGAGTACACCAAGGGCGATTAAAATATTTTTTTTTGTCATTATAGTTTTAGTTCTTGTCCTTTATAAAAGTTAATAATCAACGAGCGAAAAACATACTCATACTTGGCGTTGAGCAATTGAGTCTGTGCTTGACTCCATTGGTTTTTAGCGGTAAGCAAGTCTACATTATTGCTTGCTCCTGCCTCAAATCGTTTTTGAGCAAATTCAAAATTGAGTCGTTGTGCTTCCTCGCTAAGTTTGGCAGCTTTATAGCGGCTGCGTGCTGCTTTAAGATTGGTATAAGCCGTAGTCACATCATTGCGAAGTTGATTCTTGGTATTTTCCAAATTGAGCTCATTAATCTTACTCGTTACCTTAGCATTTTCTACCGCTGTACGACTTCTGTATCCGTTGAATATCGGAACCGATAATGATAGACCAACTTGCTGACCTAAATTGTCTGACAATTGATTCCCAAAAGCTTTGTCATTCACCACAGTCACATTACGTGCGGTAAGTACCGGCTCTAAAGTGCTTTCGGTAAATCCAATGGGGAAAGTCTCTATATCATTAGTAGTGAGCACTTCTTTACCACTTTGAGAATAAACCGTATTCACATTACCAAAGGCTGATAGTGTAGGCTGTAATCCCGCTCCTGCTACTTTCTCTCCCACCCTACTTTGAGCGATTTGCAGTTCGGCTTGCTTAATTTCTGGTAAATTACTGAGTGCAAGATTGTAAATATCAGCTACATTATCACCCAGATACTCAGGTAGACTCACCACTTCTACCCGCTCTATTTCCAAGGCTTGATCAATAGGATACTGCATTAGATTCATCAGAGTATTATATCCAATTTGAATTCCGTTTTGTGCATTGATGATGTTTACTTGGTCATTAGCAAGTTGTGCTTGCAGGCTCAACTTGGTACTTTTGTTAGCACTACCACTCGCCACTAGTTGTGCAGCTCGGTCCAACTGACTCTTAGTAATCTGTTTCTGACTTTCGGCTACTTTGAGGTTTTCTTCAGCCTGTACTATTTGTAAGTATGTACTTGCTAAACTGAGGGCAATCTGATTACGGATCACCTTAGTACTCTCTTCGTTTACTTGCGAACCTATCTTGTTTTGTTTTATGGTATTGTTAATCTGACTACCGCCATACAATAACACGCCACTACTTATCGAAAAACTATTGCTCTGAATCGTGGCATTATCAAACGTATTGGTAAACGGATCAATGGTTCTACCGATGTTGTAAACATGACTACCAGAGCCATTGAGTGAAGGGATACGGCTAAGCTGAGCTTGCCTTACGTTATTGCTCAGTATCTCACCTTGTAGTACATTTTGCTGAATACTTGTATTGTGCTCTAAGGCATAATCAATGCATTGCTGCAAGCTCCATTTTGTGCTAGTTTGAGCGTTAGCACCTAGAGCAGAACACAGGAGAAGGGTAAAAAAGGCTTTTTGCATTGCGGTTAGGAGTTATTTATCACTTTCAAATGTAGGTAAGCTACTCGGTATCGTATTTGGCACTCGATTAAGATAAAGTAATCCTCGTTTTACTAATAGCTCTAGAACACACCTTGGAATCGCTACAACCGACTAAGGACGATAATCTTCATCCGTATTCATTCATAAGCCTAAAGCAAATCTTACATTTGTCATCTTGAATATTTGGTACACCATAGGCAAAACATTTTTACCACAACTCACGTGGCGAAGAAAGGTCACGGACAAGATTGTTTACCTCACCTTTGACGATGGACCACATCCGCAAATCACGCCTTGGGTTATCGATGAGCTAGATAAGGTAGGAGCCAAAGGAACATTTTTTATGGTGGGGGATAATGTTCGCAAGCACACCGATACTTTTACTCTGGTAAAAAACAGCAACAATGCGACGGGCAACCACACCATGCATCATGTGAAAGGTTGGAATATGTCGGCGGCTGATTACTCTCAAGACATTGCACAGTGTGACCAACAAATGAATGCACAGCGGCTATTCAGACCTCCTTTTGGTCGTATCAACTTCAAGGCCATCAAAGCGATATCGCAAGATAAAGAAATCATAATGTGGGATGTACTGACCAAAGATTACCTACCTGGTCTCCAAATATCAAGGGCTCTAGCTCGTATCAAAAAACAAACCCGACCTGGTAGTATTATTGTCTTTCACGATAGTGAGAAAGCGGAACTAAACCTCAAAGCCTTACTGCCTCCTTATTTACAGTTTCTCAAACAAGAAGGATATCAAATGCACACTTTATGATTTTTGTAGCTTACCTCATATTGGGCATTTTCTTTGCCATTCAAACCTTTTCACTGGTATCGATACTCAATTATGAAAATCCCAAACTAAAAAAACGAAAAGACTTTCCGAAAGTAAGCATACTCCTAGCTGCTCGCAATGAGGAGCAACTCATTGTTCGCAGTTTGGAGGCTATGCAACTATTGGACTACCCTACTGATAAGCTTGAGGTATTAATTGGCAATGATGCAAGTACGGACAATACCTCTGCATTAGTAGAGGATTTTATTGCTGATAAACCTCACTTCAGATTATTTCAGATAGACAAAACCGTAGGAAAAGGACGTGGTAAGGCAAACGTATTGGGACAACTCGCACACCAAGCAAGTGGCGAGTTTTATTTCATAACCGATGTGGACGTAAAACTACCTCACCAATGGATATTGGGATTGCTACAAGAATTTAACCAAGAAGTAGGGATAGCAAGTGGCACTACTAAGTGCCAACGCGGCGGGCTCTTTGCTACCTTACAAAGCATTGACTGGCTGCATTTTATGGGTTATATCAAGGCATTTGCGAATGCAGGAATAGGATGCACGAGCGTAGGGAATAATATGGCAGTGAGAGCTGAAGCTTACTGGCAAACGGGTGGTTATGAAGAGATTGATTTTAGTATTACCGAAGACTACAAACTTTTCAAAGAAGTAACAAGCCGCGGATGGCAGTGGCGTACCACCATGCGAGAGGAAACACTTGGACTAGCGTGGTACATTCCCAACGTAAAAGAAATGCTCCATCAGCGAAAACGGTGGCTGATAGGTGCACGAGAACTGCCCCTCAACTGGAAGTTTATGTTAGTACTCTACGGTCTCTTTATTCCGGCCTTGCTGTACGTGGGTTTTGTAGATTTAAGACTCGCCTTAGCGATATGGTTTAGCAAATTTCTGTTGCAATCGTACTTCATTATTTTCTTGTGCATCACTACTAAACGCAGACCATTTAACTACTTCTATCTGCTACTATACGAACTGTACGTATTGCTCAACACTGCTGCCACGGCGGTATTCTATTGGTTGCCGATAAAGAGTGTGTGGAAAGGACGAGAGTATGATTTACCTTCCTTCGGCAATTTTTCGCTTAGGGGAAAAACTGAGGAGGAGGAGTAAGTATAAGTTTAAGGTTAGCGACTTTGGATTTAGGTTAGAAGGGTATAAAAATGACTCTCTCCTTGGCTAAGGTTCGAAATTCAACAAGTTATTTCTAAACCTAACTTTGTTTTAGTACAGCTGAAGGATAGAGACTGAAATTCACAGCTCTAAACATCATCAGAAGTATTTTAACCTTAAATTTGAATATCGTTACTCTCGAAAAAATAGGCATCCTACAAAAAAGTACTGTAGAATTCAAGATTAAGAGGAATGATCTAATAAGTTACCTAGCTCAAAACACGGTGGAAAATGGTGACGATTTATCTATGATTTCCTCGCCCTATCTTTATACTGGTCAAGTTTGCGAAACGGGGTTCTCACTTACTGAAACAACCGTTTTATTAAAAAAACCAAGTGATGCGTTGATTACAGGGAAAATCCATTCATCATCAGATGGCATCAAACTAGAGCTTAAGTCAAAACTGCTTGGACAGAGAGAATATCTTTTTCTCTCCGCTGGCGTTATTCTAATTCTTCTAAGCTGTTTAAAGGCTTTCTCCAGTGGGGCAAACTCTGATAGTTTATGGATGATTCTGACAGGCGTATTCATCATAGGATTTACATTGCTCTATATGGGTATCGATGCGAAAAGTGCATTGGACACATTTGAGAGACGCATTCATCAAATTGAGTTTTAGTTTTTAACCCTAAATTTGAACTTAGTCTTAAACTTAAAACATGTTTCCAAAGCTATTTACCTTTCCGATACCTGAGTTTTTACAGGGGTTTTTACCCAGCCATATCACATTGCACAGCTATGGGCTCATGATTGCTCTCGGGGTACTGTCGTCTTTTTACATCGCACTACGCAAGAGTAAGAAGTACGGGACTGATGCCGACAAACTGTCAAGCCTTTTTATTTGGGTAATCGTAGCGGCATTTCTTGGTGGTAAGTTGTTTTTCTTTTTGGAAGACATCAATAAGTATATCTCTGACCCTTCGGCTATCAAAAGAGCAATGGGCGGCGGATTCGTATTTTACGGATCGCTGATTTTTGCCATTCCTACCATTGTATGGTGGCTTCGCAAAGAAAAGATTCCCGTACGTCCGTTTTTAGATATTCTGGCATTTATAGGTCCCGTAGTTCATAGTTTTGGCAGAGTAGGCTGTTTCCTAGCAGGATGCTGCCATGGTAAGGTATGCGACTCGTGGATGGGTGTTACTTTTTCTAACCCAGATTCACTCGCTGCTATCAAAAACCAGCCCCTCTACCCTACGCAACTGTTTGACATTGTGGTAAACCTCACGATACTCGGAGTCATCTTCTTAGTTCAAAAAAAGCAGAAATTTGATGGTCAACTATTCTTGATATACCTTATGATGTACGCCGTAGGCCGAAGCATTGTGGAGATGTATCGCGGGGATGATGCTCGCGGATTTCTTTTTGACGGAGCAGTAAGTCACTCACAGTTTATTGCAGCGTGTATCATTGTTATTAGTTTGGTTGTTTGGGAGAAGTGGAGTAAAAAACATTAAGGACTTATAGGTTTTAAGAGCTCATAGATTCTGTTCAAAGGAAAGTATAATTACTTCCTCCAAGTTATTAGAACGATATTAAGGATTTGTCGCAGACAAATGAGCTATCGCACTACCATTATTCTGCTAACTCGCATTTAGTCTAAGAAATCCTTAATGCCTTAGTGTTAAGACTCTTAAGCTAAGAACGCTATACGTCCTGCGTGTGAAATTTCATACTCCTTCTCACTCATCGGCTCCCCATCCAAATGCGCAGTAAGTGGTTCGTTGGCAGAAATGACAACACGGTTTAATCGGTCGTGGCTCACTACTTTTTTATTCAAATGTTTGCCCATAAGAACCAACGGCAAGTAAAAAAAACGAAGAAGCACGCTCACTTTCGTAATACGCACTACATCTAGTAAACCATCACTTACCTCTGCTAATGGTGCGACATTAAAATCGCCCCCATACACTTGCCCATTGGCAAGAGATAGCATAAAGGTGGGATACGCCGCGCCATTTACAGTAAATGTAGGCGAACGATAAAAGAAGATATGCTTCACAATCTCTACCCAATACTTCATCTTGGTTCCCCATATGCCTTTTTTAAATTTGGTATCGTAAGCAATAGACCCATCAAAACCACAACCGAATCCGTTGGCAAATAGTCGATCGTTGCATTTCCATATATCAACAGGTATCGTTGGAGTATTCGTTGATAATACTCTTCTGAAAATGTCGGAATATGTCGGGATACCCTCGGAATAAATCATCTTAGCTAAATCATTGCCCGAACCTGCAGGAATGAGATGTACTGGGATATCAAAATGAGGAAGGGCATTTACTGCCAAATTAATCGTTCCATCGCCACCTATAATGCTAACAACTGTGAAGGCCTGGCTTTTCATCAGTAAATGTATATGCTCAGCATCATCTTTGCCCAAGGTGGTATAACAATGAAAACGGATATTATTTACGCATAAAAACTCCTCAAACCGCGTCCATACTGCCACACTCGCACCTCCTTGGGCGGCAGGATTATAGATAATGAGTATGTGATTTTCGGCGGGTTGCACAATATTTTAAAACAAATATCAAATAAAAATGCTCTATGAGTAACTTTGACCACACTATTATGAAGAGCATTACACTTGTAGGAGGAGGATTGGCAGGATCACTGGTAGCAGTATACCTAGCCAAACGAGGATACGAAGTAAATATATACGAACGTAGACCAGATATGCGAAATGTAGAAATCCCTGCTGGGCGATCTATCAATTTGGCATTATCTACCCGAGGACTTACCGCTTTGCAAAAAGTAGGTCTAGACCAAGCAGTGCTCAATAATGCTATCCCTATGCCGGGTCGTATGATGCATAGCACCGCTGGCGAACTGGCGTATCAACCTTATGGCACTGATGGACAAGCTATAAACTCTGTAAGTAGAGCTCACCTTAATGTGCAGTTACTCCAACTTGCGGATGAAAACGAGCACGTACACCAACACTTTAATATGAAGTGTACCAAGGTAGATTTGGACAAGAGTATATGCTGGTTTACCAACACCGAAACAGGCGAAAAACTGGAAGTAAAATCGGATTATATACTGGGTGGCGACGGTGCGTTTTCTGCGGTGCGTAGCCGTATGCAACGTACTAGCAGATTTGATTATTCGCAGACGTATACCAAATCGGGATACAAAGAACTAACCATAGAACCTACCGCAGACGGAGAGTTTGCCATGGAACCCAATGCCTTACATATATGGCCACGCGGCAGTTTTATGATGATTGCTCTGCCCAATCCCGATAAGTCATTCACCTGCACCCTATTTATGCCGTACGAAGGTGAGACTGGTTTCGACAATATTAATACCGACGAGGAGATTCTAGACTTTATGAATACCTACTTTGGTGATAGTGTACCCATGATGCCTACTTTACTCCAAGATTTTAAAGCCAACCCCGTAGGCAGCCTAGTAACAGTACGTTGTTATCCGTGGAATGTAGGTAAAGCAACTTTGATAGGTGATGCATGTCACGCTATAGTACCGTTTTACGGACAAGGAATGAATTGTGCTTTCGAAGATTGTGTGGTACTAGACGAATGCTTAGAAGACTTTGGCGATTGGGATATCGCTATGAAATACTACGAAAAACGTAGAAAACCCAATGCAGATGCCATAGCAGACCTTGCCTTGCAAAATTTCATAGAAATGAGAGACTCCGTGGGGAACAAAGAATTTTTGCATTACAAAAAAGTGGAGCACGACCTATGTGACTTGCATCCCGATATTTTTCAATCACAATACGAGATGGTAAGCTTTAGCAATATCCCTTACAAAGAAGCTCTAGACAAGGGAGCAGAAAATACACGACGCATCTATGACCTCATAGCCCAAGGCAAAGAGGACCACATAAAAGACAAGGGTTTTGTGAAAGAGTGGTTTGCTCTATAAGCGATTTCAACTAAAAAGGAGCATTCTACGAATGCTCCTTTTTAGTTTCTTACTATTCTAACCCTACTTCACGACCAGCTTCTGCGTGCTAGCACCTTTTTCGGTAGACACCTTTACCAAATAAGTTCCCGGAGCCAACTCTGTATGCAGCGTCATCTCAGCGGCACTCTGAAAAGATTGGCTATATACTTCCTTACCGTTTATATCTATCACAGATACAAGGGCTTGCTTAGCAACGCTTGCTAGCGTAACAGTAAATGTACCATAACTCGGTATGGGCGATATACGCGAAGTTATCGTGGCAATTTCCGTTACACTTACATTCGGATTTTCTTCTATTCGAATGGTATAATCTTCTACCTCACCTGCTGTTTCACCGCAAGGGTCAATATTATCTTGCCAATAAATACTTCGCACTCGCATTCTTGCCAGTTTCTCCATATTAGCATCTACAGGAACAGTAAATGTACCCACTGCATAATGAGAAGCATCTAACTTGCTCATCACGATACCTTCGTCTTGTGTGAAATCTTTGTCCGAGTTAAAATCGATCCACGCCAATACCGAATCTTGACCTTCGAAATGATAATTGAGCCTAACTTCCAAATCGTAAGTCTTTGTTCGTGCAAGCACTATCTCCGTGCTGGTAAAATCGCCATAATACTCTTGTCCCGAAGTGTTTTCTACATCGTTCAGTTTCACATAGTTGATATAATCTGATCCTGTACCCAAGCTTCCCGATGCATCGCAGTAAACCGACTCCTTTAGGTTATAGTGAAAGGTGTAGGTCTCAGAGATATCACTATTTGAGCCTTCGGCCACTACTTTGAAGTATACATTATCTCCCAATGCTTGTGCCCCAATAGGATCGTCACTTCGCCACTCATCGCCATCTACTAGACTCATACTTATGCTGTTAGTCAAGGATGTATTCCCTTCGCTCCAGAGTACCGTTACATTTTTCAATGTGCCGCCATATGGAATATTTGCTGTAACATATTGGTCAGTTTCTGCTTTAGGTGAAAAGTCTGTAGGGGTGCTGGTGATGTTCACATAGTTTATGCTTGGATATTCATTCCGCCCAATGAGGGTATTTTCCCATAGGCCTCGTCCCCACGTCGCTGCTCGTAGGGTGTTGCTCCCGTATTGAATTTCGAGGTCCTTTACCGTCACGTTAGGCAGGTTATCAGCATACAAAGTCCATGTAGTCCCCTTTTTACTTTTGTAATATACGCCTATTTCTCCGCCTACATAAATGTATGAAGAGTCACTGTGGTCCATCTCCACTGTTCGCAGTGGCATATCGCCTAGGTTATAGGTTATGTTTTCCCAAGTAGTTCCTTGGTCATAGCTTATGAATATTTTTCGATTGTCTTGTTGATATCTGTTATAGGTAACTAAGATGGTATTTTCATCCTTGGGGTCAAAAGCAATATCTGTAAATGTATATCCTGGTAGTCCTAGTGTAATTTGATTCCAAATCTCACCGCCATCAGTTGTTAGTTGCAACACACTACCTCTGCTTATGGCTATAACGTTACTATCCGTCTCGGCAATAGCAGCTTCGGTTATGATACCAATACCTGGACTACTCATAAGATTCCACTCTCTACCAAATTTATCCCCTTTGTAAAGCGATCTCCCCATATGTATCATCTGCATTTGATTAAGCGGATTGAGCAGTAGAGGCGATTCCCAAGCAGCGTTATCCGATCCTCCTTCAGGATTTCCCGTGCCTCGTCTGCCATCAAAACCACCATTGTGTGTATAGTTGCGAGTACCAAATTGCCAGCTGCCTACCATCCAGTTGCTATTGAGCGGATGTACAAGTGCCTCCATTCCATCACCACCATTCCACTCTACCCAGCCATCTTTGTTGTGTATACTCGTGCCATTGTCTTGTGAACCCGCCATGTGTACATCATAGTCTCCTTGGCTACTACCCACGGCATAAAACTCACGTATACCCGTACCATCATTGAGTGTAGTCCACGTAACACCATTATCTTCACTCTTGGCCAAATAACCGTCCGTTCCTACATAAAACACCCCATTCACACATCCTGCGATACGCAAATCTGCGTGAACGTACGACTCGTCCTGCGTACTCCAACTGGTTTGTTTGGTAAATGTTGCTCCATTATCCGTAGAATTATGCAAGTCTACGTATCCATATATCATTGCATTCACATCCAAGTCCGAAACTGCGAAAGCTAATCCTGCTTCTTCGGGATTGGTTAGGAATGCAAATGTATTCCCTTCGTTAGTTGACTTATAAACTCCGTTGGTAGATGCGGCATATACGTGACTTGGTTCATCTGGACTTACAGACAGAAATATTTGTCGCTCACCGTTATTGGCAAATGTGCCCGCATTAGAAAAAGTTGCTCCACCGTCAGTCGATTTTTTCAATACGTTACGATCCGTACCGTTATTTCTAAAAGCATAAACGATTTGATCGTTCGTAGGATGAAATGTAATATCCGTAGTCGCTCCCGTAAAGAGTTGGGTCCAGGTTGCCAGATTATCCGTTGATACGTAAAGCCCCTTAGTGGTCCCCAAAAATATTTTATTGGCTACCGTAGGATGGTATTTTATCTTGTAAATACGCTCGTTGTCTCCTAATCCACCCCAGTTGAGGTTATCGGGTATAAAAGCACTTGCGGTCCACGTAGCTCCTGCATTGGTACTGCGATACACTCCCTGGGTATAACCATTACCGCCTTGTTGCACATTAATAAGTATCTCATTTTTATTAGATGGGTTTACCGCTATAGTTCGCACACCCGATGCAACCAAATAGTCGGTCGTATTGGTCCAATTAGCACCACCATCCGTTGTTTTCCAAAAACCACCACTCCTACTCGCCAAGTATATGGTTTGGTCATTGGCTGGGTCCACCCAAAAATCCTCTACCCTACCAATACCTGGCGAGTAATGAGAAGTCACGTTATTGGCATCCCACGGGCCCAATTCTTCCCATCCGTTCGCAAAGGAGGTTTTGGTTTTCAGACTATTATCAGCAAGTAACGCTCTGTATTGCTTCGCTGCAAAATAGTGATCTACATTATATCGGTCACCACTTGGGGCGTACTTACTCTCGTTTTCACTTTTCCAACGCTCATAAGGTTTAAATCCACTTCCTTTTCCTCTACCATTGGCATCAAAATAGGTTTCAGCCGCTTTTACCACCTCATAAAAATTATAGGAGTTATCTTCCATCATCTCTTTGTAGGTTGGCTTTTCGGCTGACTCCTGTGCAAGGAGTGTAAAGCAAATAAGCACCGCAAATAAGGCTAGACTAATTTTTTTAGAAATATGCATGGTTACAAAAATACGCTATGTGATGCACTTTCACTCCGATATCAAAATGGCAGTTAAAACACTGCCACTTCATCTAAGTAGTTCACCCTATTGTATCACAAACATAGCGGGAGCAGCATCCTTGGTCAGGCCGTATTCAGCATTTCGAGTTTTTACTTTTTCAATGAAAATTCGATCTCCGCTACGCATACTACAAACACGTCGTTTGATATCTGCGGGAATCTGATTGCCTGTGACCCGTCTACTCACCACGCCTAATCGGGAGTCGAGTATAATGGTAAAACTGGTAACCGTGAATGGTAAGTCATACGCAAACCCTTCTCCTAAGTTCGCCAATATTCGACTCTGAGCACACAGAGACCCTATGGTCTTAGCTCTACCATCATTTCTGATTCCGCCCATTTGTGAACGTGGTTCTGGCACCTGTCTCACTTTGTAGGTGGTTGTCCCCATATTGCGGCCTGCAGCAGTTACGGTTACCGCAACTTTGCGTTGCGAACCATCTACTTTTGCTTTGAAACGGCCATTGCCTCCACTCAGGCTTGCTCCTTCACTGGCAGTTACACGAATATCGTTAGCACTAAAGCCAGGTACTGATATGCTCAAGGGATTATCCAGTCCCACATACAGTATCTTCATGGCCTCAGCACTTACGGTAGCTACCGGC
>Ga0209652_1000009_pt1 | contig 178162 bp, 152 predicted proteins | sample SaaInl74LU_5_DNA_FD_184641 | JGI IMG/M metagenome (GOLD analysis project Ga0209652, IMG submission 184641) | Marine microbial communities from expanding oxygen minimum zones in the Saanich Inlet - ESP_74LU_5_DNA (SPAdes) (version 2) | ecosystem: Environmental > Aquatic > Marine > Intertidal...
GTAACGAATAAAGAAGGTTGTGTGCTTGAAGACTCCATACAGTTAACATTATCTCAGTCGCCAGATATATCCCTAGCAAATGACACTTCTATTTGCGTAAACACTCCAATTACAATAGGTGTTACTGAAGGATTAAAGTCATATGAATGGAGTAATGGTGAAATTACAAATGCAATTACGACGATTCTAGAGGGTAAATACAAAGTGCTTGTGACAGATAATTTTAACTGTCAAGACTCAGACAGTATTTACATTACAGTAGATTCTTCGGCTTTGCCAAACATTCTTTATATACCCAATGCATTTACTCCTAATAGTGACACGCATAACGACTGGTTCCCATATAGTGACGAGGTGATTCAGCCAGCCTTCTCGGTGAAAGTGTACACGCGTTGGGGTGAAAAAGTGTTCGATTCGCAGGAGGTAGCTACTACTCGTTGGGATGGTTTCTATAAGGGCGATAAGGTGACTCAAGGCACCTATATTTACCTAGTCTCCTATAGAGGTTGTGATGGCGACGTACGAACCGATAGGGGTACGTTACAGATTCTGTATTAAACTTGTTGTTAGCGTAGTAAAATTCTTATAGCAACTGCAAAATTGCTTGTCTATCCATATCAAATGTTAGAATATTTAGTAACTCGCTATTGAGTTCTTTCCACTCAAAGTGATGAATATTTTGTTTTCCTACTTTGGTTCCCTGAGTAGTGTTATAGCTGCTGATGTGCTCGTCGCTGTGTACTAAATAATGAATGGCGATGATCTGTTCGTCGGCTCTAAAAGCACTTTGAATGTAATTGGTGGTTGTATGTAGGAGGTTCACTATAGAAATAGATATTTTAAGCTCTTCGTCAAATTCGCGAATGAGGCAATCGTGGGGACCCTCGCCGAATTCTAAGCCACCTCCGGGTAGCTTCGTCATTTCATATCCATCAATATTTTCGTGGCTTACTAAAATTTTATTGCCTTTTTTTAATACACCGTAGATGCGAACATTAAATTTGTCAATCATTATGGGATCAATTTTAATCAAAAACGGACTTCTAATTAACGAAAACCAACAATATGTTGCAGATATATTTATAGAAGATGGGTTCATCGCTGAAATATCAAAGGCAGGAATCAGTCGCTCTGCCGACAAAGTGATAGATGCTACTGGCAAATGGGTGACTCCAGGCGTCATAGACGATCAGGTACATTTTCGCGAACCAGGCCTTACGCACAAAGCAGAAATATATACAGAAGCCAAAGCTGCTGTTGCTGGAGGTACTACCAGCTTCATGGAAATGCCTAATACCAACCCGCAGAGTACAACACAGCAAGAGCTCGCCAAAAAATATGACCGTGCAAGTCAGTGTTCTTTAGGAAACTATTCATTTTTTATGGGTGGTACGAATGATAACATCTCGGAAGTACTCAAGACTAATCCTAAAGACGTATGTGGGATTAAACTATTTATGGGTAGCAGTACGGGTAATATGTTGGTAGATAATGAAGACACGCTCAGGGGTATATTCTCGCAAACACCAATGCTCATAGCCACACACTGTGAGGATGAAGCAACTATACGTAAGAATACAGCAGATTTTGTGGCAAAATACGGAGAGGATATCCCAATGGAAGCTCACCCCATTATAAGAGACGAAGAAGCGTGTTACCTGAGTAGTAAGATGGCAAGTGAACTCGCCAAAGAGTATGATGCCAGACTTCATATCCTGCATATTTCTACAGCAAAAGAGATAGAGCTTTTTACTAATAAAATACCAATGAGTGAGAAACGACTCACTGCCGAGGTATGTGTACATCATCTCACTTTTAACGATACGCAATATGTACAGAAGGGAAGCCAGATAAAGTGTAATCCCGCAATAAAATCCGAAGCTGACCAAAAAGCACTTTGGTACGCTCTTAACAATGATTATTTTGATATTATAGCCACAGACCATGCACCTCATACGTGGGATGAGAAGCAAGGTAAATACCTCAAAGCTCCGAGTGGGCTACCGCTTGTGCAGCACAGTTTACAGCTTATGCTGGAGCACGCCAAAATGGGTAAGATTACCACCAATAAGGTGATAGAAAAAATGTGTCACGCTCCTGCCGAACTTTTCGCGGTTGAAAAACGTGGATTTTTACGTGAAGGGTACTATGCAGATGTTGTAATTGTAAATCCGGAAACACAGATGGAGGTCAGTAAAAATAATATCTTGTATAAGTGTGGATGGAGCCCGTTAGAAGGTGAAGTATTCACTACGGCTATAGAACATACGATTGTTTCGGGTCATTTGGCTTACAGTCACGGTAAGTTTGATGAGAGCAAATGGGGAGAACGCCTTACTTTTGACAGATGAGGTTAGTTGCTATACTCGTTTTTATAATTTGTGCCGCAGCAAGCTTTGCCCAAAATGATAGTACCGCGTCGGAGGAAGAGGTTTTTCAATTCGTAGAGGAACGTGCTAAATTTCCTGGAGGAGACGCTGCATTCGCCCAGTACATTGCCAAAAATCTTAAATATCCTGAACTTGCAAAAAAGAATGGGATAGAGGGCAAAGTGTATGTGAGTTTCACAATAGATACATCGGGCTTAGTAAGCAATCCTGAGATAATGCAAAAACGACTATCAGGGCTAGACAGTACTCAGAATGATTATTGTCTAGGCGATTGTGCCATAGATGTTATCGCAAAGTCACCCCGCTGGCTACCTGCCTTACAACGTAGTAAAAAGGTGCGTATGCGGATGATTGTTCCTATTAGCTTTAAACTGCAATAGCTGAGTATAGCCATGTCTCTATTGTAAATACATTTGTAGTATGCCTCGCAATAATTTATTTCTTACTCTTATCTGTTCCTTGTGTTATGCATTCGCAATTGCACAATATCCTGCAAACCCAGTCACAGAAAGTAGCGTATACGAGCGACTGGATGCTATCGAGGTTAGAAACGAACTGATTCAAACTTCTAATTATATTGGAGTCGAAGCTCAAAACATTGGCCCAACGATAATGAGTGGACGAGTGGTAGACATGGCTATAGATCCTGCTAATCCAATCCATTTTTTTGTTGCTTATGCCACGGGCGGTGTTTGGGAAACAAAAAATAATGGGCAGAGTTTTAGTCCGATTTTTGATACTAATGGGTATACGAATAACTGCGGGGCGATTGCTGTAAATTGGAGCACCAAAGTAATCTATGTAGGAACAGGTGAGGCTAATAGTAGCCGCTCTAGTTATCCTGGTTACGGAGTGTTTGCTTGTCGATTCAATGCTGGCAAAAATGATTGGAAGGGTTGGAAAAATATAGGGTTACAAGCTACCCATCATATCAGCAAAATCGTTGTCCATCCTCTAGATACCAATATGCTATGGGTTGCTGCAATGGGCAACCTCTTCTCAGCCAATGAGGAACGGGGAGTATACAAAACCACAGATGGAGGAGAGAATTGGAAACAAGTACTTTATGTAGATGAGAATACGAGTGCCGTCGATTTGGAACTTCACCAGTCCAATCCAAACGTACTTGCAGCAGCGATGTGGCAAAAAACACGACGTGCGTGGAATTTCTGGGAAAGCGGTGAACATAGTGGTGTTTTTATATCAAGCGATGGCGGTGATACGTGGACCAAGTCAGAGGCTTTTCCCAATGGAGAACATATCGGAAGAATAGGGCTTTCTTCGTCAGGGAATAGATTATATGCCTTGCTAGATAATCAACAACGCTACACAGAAGAAAAAGAAGCACGGGATGGCATTCAAAAACGGGATTTTGAGCAAATAAGTGCAGATAGTTTTCTCTTACTCAATGATTCCGCTCTTAATGCTTTTTTAGATAGACATCAGTTGGCCAAAGAATATTCGTCTAAGAAATTAAAAAAGATGGTGCGTAAAGAGGAACTGCATCCCAAGGATTTATTTGACTACTTCTATGATAATAATGCTGCCATGTTTGAAGACCCTATAACGGGAGCTGAGCTATATCGCAGTGATGATTTTGGCGTTACTTGGGTTAAAGCACATTCGGACATTCTGAAAAATGTGTGTTACACATATGGTTATTATTTTGGGGTGGTCGCTGCTAATCCTGTAGATAGTAGTCACGTTTTCATCGCAGGGGTACCATTGCTGCAATCTTTTGATGAAGGACAAAATTTCTCTTTTGCGGGAGGAGACAATGTACATGTAGATCATCATTTCATTTGGGTTAATCCAAATAATCCACAGCACCTTATTAATGGCAATGATGGTGGGATAAATATAAGCTATGATGGGGGCAGAACATGGGTGAAATGTAACTCGCCAGCAGTAGGTCAGTTTTATACCGTCGCGGTAGATTACAAAAAGAACTATAATGTATATGGTGGCTTGCAAGACAATGGCACTTGGCGTGGTCCTCATAAGTATAACTATAGCACGGCGTGGCACCAAGAGGGAAAATACGCCTACACACGCATAGGCGGCGGAGACGGTATGCAGGTACAGATAGATCCAAGAGATAATAGTGTTTACACAGGTTATCAGTACGGGCATTATAATTATAAGAGCGTAGCAGGTAAAAATCAGTACATTCATCCGAAACATGACCTAAAAGAGCCGCATTTACGTTGGAATTGGCAAAGCCCTATTTTATTATCTCCTCACGATGCCGATGTGCTGTACGTAGGAAGCAATAAGCTATACCGCAGTAAGAAAAAAGCCAAAGATTTTAGACCGATTAGCCCTGACCTTACTAACGGTGTTAAGGAAGGGGACGTAAGTTACGGCACGTTAACGTGTATAGCCGAGAGTACGCTGAAGGAAGGACTACTCTATACAGGAAGTGACGATGGGTTAATACACCACTCGCCAGATGGCGGCAAGACTTGGCATACAATTTCTGACTCTCTGCCTCAACATCTTTGGGTGAAGGAAGTAGTTGCCAGTAGACATACAGAAAGCCGTGTACTAGTAGCTCTGAACGGGTATACGTGGGATCATTTCAAAAGCTACCTATACCTTTCGGACAACAATGGGAAATCATGGGTGCAGATAGGTGCTAATTTACCAAATGAGCCGATTAATACAGTGATGGAAGACCCTAGTAATGCTCAAATACTTTATCTAGGAACGGATGGTGGATTGTACATCAGTAGCGATTATGGTAAGAGTTTTCAGTATTTCAGCAATCTGCCTATGGTTCCTATTCACGGTTTGACCATACAAGAAAATCATCGTGACTTAATAGTAGCTACTCACGGCCGAAGTTTGTTTAAAGTACAACTAGAGCCGGTATATCAATATGAAACTTTTAGAGACTCATCGTTTTCGCTCTTGCCTGTCGCATATTTAAAGTTCAACAAAAATTGGGGCCAATTGAATTATATATGGGATACAAAGATTCCGAGCTTAGATGTGCAGCTGTTTACGAAAAGCGTACAATCGATAAAGATAGAAATACAAGATGCCGATTGCAACATCCTACTGTCCGAAACCCGAGAGCCTTATGCGGGGTATAATAAAATGAGTGTTGAATTGCAGTTTGATGAAAACCCTACTGAGAAGTTGCTCAAAGGGAGTAACGGCAAGTACTACCCGATAGCTGACAACTATACTGTACGAGTAACACAAGATGGCGTCATTAGAGAGCAAACTTTTATCGTGAAGTAACCTATTTTTGCCCTACAATATGCAAGCACCAGAAGCAATCGGTCTCTTTGAAAAAACGGTAGAAAAGCACCTAAGCCTAAAACCAGAACAGATACGATGTGAAAACGAGGGAGAATATATCGTATTACGTGGAGAAGATACTGAGCTATATGTAGATATATGGCAACCTAAAGAAAGTAGCCAATGGCAATATTTTAATAGAGAAAATATTGCGGGAGTATTTCAGATTGTAGCTCCTGTATGTCATTACCCAGAGGATGAACACCTAGCCATGTTTATGGAAGAATTGGCTCACCTCAATTTTCATTTATTTTCAGCGTGTTTCATTGCTAACGCTGAACAAAAAATAATAAGCATTCAGTATAAACGAGTACTCGATGGACTAAACGAAACGGAGATTATAGAACCATTAGAAGCGGTAGGTTATTATGCCGAAAATTTGAGAGAATATCTTGCCGAAAAATATCACGTAAAAAAAGTGCAATAAGTAGGCAACCTTCACGCATCTGAGTACATCTATCTTACAATCATTGCAATGAGCACACATGACCCATACGATGAAATATCATTGATAACAGCATGTAGCAATGGCGACGACAAGGCATTTAAAAAAATATACGATAGACACTCAGGAACGATGTACAGCATTTGCTTACGCTATATGACCAACGAAGATGAAGCCAAAGATGCTCTGCAAGAAGGCTTCATCAAGGTATTTAAAAACATAAGTAAATACACCTTCTTGGGTAGTTTTGAAGGTTGGCTCAAACGCATATTCGTAAATACAAGCATAGAGCAGATTCGCAAACGAAAAATGCATCTTGATGTCGATGAGATTAATATTAACCAAGTAAGATTAACCGAAAGTATAAAAACGGGTAGTTTGGATGCCGAGAAAATGATGGCACTAGTGCAGCAATTGCCAGCGGGTTATCGTACAGTGTTTAATATGTTTGTGGTAGATGGGTTTTCGCATCGCGAAATAAGTGAACACCTCGGCATAAACGAGAATACAAGTAAATCGCAACTTTTCAAAGCACGTAAGCAATTGCAAGTTTGGCTAAAAGGTTGGTTTGAATAATGAAGAAATTTAAAGACATAACTGATTTTGAAAATGTATTAAAAGATACATTGCACGATCACAGTACATCTGCCCCTACCGATGTGTGGAGTGTTGTGTCTGCATCTACATCACAGTCTGTGAGCTTGATAAGCCAAGTTGGCAATTTTGTAGGATCAGCCACAAATTTACTCAAGGTGGCACTATTCGCAGGTGGGTTGGTGGCTATTGGAGTTGTAATCTATACCGAGAATAAACCAGAACCTAGGGAGGAAGTTGTAGCCAGTGTACAACAAAACTCAGAAGAGAACGAGATTGAAGCATTTGTAGAAAACGAACCCGAAGAACAAATTGCTCACACAGATAGGAAAGAAGAAATAAAAACAACGGTAAATTATAAGCTGCGAGAACCTAATACAAATCCTGCTCGTAAGGCAGATGCTATTCAACAATCAACAGAGATAACAGTAAGTAATGACGGTTCCAGTAGAGGAGTAATAGGTACAGCAGACAATGATGGACCAAAAAGTGCAAGCACTAAAGATAATGAGGAGAATAAAAAACCTCATACATTCTTGGTCTCTGATGGCTCGCCATGTGTAGGTGACATCATAACGCTTTCGCAAGAGGAAGAGACTGATTGGTATGTCAATGGTGTTTGCGTGGCTAAGGGAGTGAAAGAACATACCTTGCCAATTACTGCTGCCGATGTGCTAACCGTATCTAATGGATACAATTCTAAAGCGATAAATGTATCTGAACTCCAGGGAACTATTAGCTCTGAAGAGATAGCTAGAGGGAAATACCTATTAAAATTGGAGGAAGGCTTGATTGCGAATTGGCATATGGATGACAAACTCATAGCAACAAACCTGAATGCACTGCCGTTAACGATAATGGAAGTAGGGCAACACAAGGTAGAAGCAAAGGTTATCAACCATACGTGTAATGCTACATTCACATTGCCCATCACTCTTTCTGCTGTTGGGTCTGTAAATTTTTATAAAATTTTTACTCCCAATGGAGATGGTAAGAATGATACGTATGCTGTAGATATTATAGGATACGAAAACTTTTCTATCCAAATTTTTACACTCCAGAATGAACGCGTATTTGTTTCTCAAAATCCTGATTACAAGTGGAATGGAACTAAAAATAATGAAGGTGCAAAATGTGAAGAAGGCGAATACATTGCCAAGATTAGCTATCAATTGAATGGGGAGGCACCTCAAGTTAAGAATGTAAGATTAATGCTTAAGCGTCTGTAAATTTGATTATTATGAAGAAGCGAGCTAAATTTACCAACTTTTTGAATTCAAAAGAAAATACACATCAACCGAATAAACGTATGAATAGATTCATTGAAACCAATGTGCTACGTAAAGGCTTTATGGCTCTTATGTTAGTATTTGTGAGTGCTTTTGCTTACTCACAATGTGCTCCTCAACTTATAAGATCAGACGGTACCGCAGGTGCCTCGGGTATTTTTTGTGAGGGACAATTAATCACCTTCGAAGCGAACTCACCAGGTCATACTGCCACTATTTTGTGGGAGTTTGGTGACGGGCCACCACAAAGTACAAGTGCTTCTGAAAATCCAGTATTTAGCTTTGCACAATCAGGCAATTATACCGTTACCTTCACCGGTGATGGATTTGCTGGACCGTGTACAGGGACGTTAGATGTTTTCATAAGACCTTCGCCAGATGTACATATCATAAGAAGAAACGATTCTTTACAGTGTTACAGTGGTAACTCCTTTTGCTTCCGCGATTCATCGGTAGCTCCAGGAGGGTTAATAGAGCGACAACGCTACGTTTTTAGTGATGGTCAGGATACGATTATAGAGAATCCTACTTTCCCAATAGACCTATGCTTTAACTTTTTGGACCCATCTGGTGGTGCTTATGATATGACGGTAGAGTCGTATGACACGAGTGGATGTTTGACACGTATTGTGTATACTGACTACATCTCTGTGGCACCTAAAATTGGGACGAATTATGCTAACGTAACTCCACCACCTAATCCAGCTTGTTTTCAGATACTTGGACGTTTTCAGAATATTTCTGGACCGCCTTTATCAGATATAGATTCATTTAGATGGAACTGGGGAGATGGCACCTTCATAAAAGGTAATGGCACTGTAAATACAGAGTATTACAACAATGCAGATAACAACATTGTAGAGCATTTGTATACCACGGCAGGTGCTTTTCAGCCAGAGTTTATAGTAAGTGCTTATGGGTGTTCAGATACGTTTATATCTCAAGTAGGGGTTGTAAACATTATCTTGGAGCCAAAAATATTTACCACTTCACCGTCGTGTGCTCCTTATCAACCTACATTTAATGTGACAGGGCTAAATGGCTCACCTATTAGTCAGTTCTTGTGGAACTATGGTCAACCACCTTGGGGTAATGATAATACCAACGATCAAGATTTAACGCCAAATTCACCAAGACAGGCGTATGGTCCTGGGGTTTACCAGATAAGTTTACGTGTAGTTTCTGGACCGTGTGATGTGACAGTATATGATACTATTCAAGTAGTAGGGCCAGGTACTGGTATAGAATCTGCAGGAAACAGAGTAGCAATAGAGCAGACTTACCAGTGTATCATAGAGGATACGGTATGTATGACAAATGCCTCTGGATTTTACCAAAACGATTTTGATAGAAATGACGAAGACTCATTAGTATATTATCCGCAATATAGCTTTGATAGAATATTTAATATATTCAATGGGCAGTACACTTTTAGATATAGAGAGTGGGAAGAAGATTCATATGGTAATCAACTAGTTTCGGATTCAGTATATGCCTTGCCTACCGATACGATTACGGAGCAAGGGTTTAAGGTATATTATGATGCAGCAAAGGATTCAATAGCAGCTGTTTCTACCACCACTGGAGATACCACTTGGCACAAAGACATCATCGCAGGTGCACCTGGTGTAAGTTATAGATTTGGTATTAATAACAGACCTCGTTTTGTATTTAACTATATACCACCTCCAGGAGGTACGGGGGTTGGTGCAGGTGATCAAGTTGCTATACCTCTAGTAGTGCAGCCACAAAACATGCCTAATAGAGATTACAGACCCAATATATGGCGTGTATGGACAATGGGAGACAACTTTGCTCCTCAGTGTACCACAGATAGCAGACCTTGGGTGAATCAAAACTTAGGCATAAACTGTAACTACAGAATAGATAGTGCTCCTTGTCATTGGTATACACCTTGGGATGAGATTTATAGAACTTTCCAAGACGGAAGAAACTATACACAGCCTTACAGAGAGACTAGAATTAATAAGAACCTGAAAGAATGTTACCAAGTAAACGTGTACTCGGCAGATACTATGATCGTGCCAAAAACAATTGTGCTTACCGTACCTGTAGACTCATCATATAGATATTTAATACGCGATGAAAGTGGCGTAGTATTAGACTCTATATCGGTGCCTTCCGGAGGGAATGCACTGGTGGCTGATTCACTTTACAATGAGCTAGATGGTTTCTGGGTAGATACCGCACTTATCGCTTCGATAAGGCAAACGTCTGGTCCGTTCTTTGAGCCATTTTATTTCACACTCAAACGACCACCATCGGCATTTTACGGAACAATTTTCTATTATGATGCTACATTAGATACCTTCTTCTCCATCAATAATATGACGGATACTTTGGGTCATGATGAAGACTCATTAGGTAGAAACAACCCATTAGCGGGTAACGGTTCTACAAAATGGACTGTAACATATCAAGACATGCAGTTCTTTATACCTGCTGGTGTTACATTGGATTTGCTCAAGCTAGAAGTACCGGTAGGAACACCTCCAGGTGGTGCTGCCCCAGGCTCTACCTACAGCGTTACTGGCCCTGTAATCACTACTATAGAACCAAACTGGCAGTTTAGACTTTCATCTGGAGATAGTATATTCCCACAAGTATCTATTGAGGAAAATGCTCCAGACACCACGTACGCTCAGCCTTCAAATTATGTAACACAAGAAGTAGAGTTTGGCTTATTGGTACGTAAGGTAAAGCAAGCTGTATTTGTAGACTCTGCGGCACATAGAGAAAACTGGTTCTTAGAAAATGCAACATGTAATACAGTTACACTCTGGCAAATGGATACCATTCACCCATTGATGTGTGAGTCTAACAGCACCAAGCAGTTAGCACTTACTCCTCCAAGTGGAAAAGGAATGCAATTGCAGCCGGGGCCACTATGTCCTTTTGATGGAGTAAATCTTAACTATATACTGACTTTCGATATATCGGAGACTAAGCCAGGTTGTACACAACAATGGTTTGCAGTGAATTACGATACGGCTACTTTAGATCCTGCATTGACAGCATCTTGGGTGCCTTATGATGGCGGGCTACTAGCTCCTCCTCCTCCAGGATTGCCAATTCCTTTTGTGTTGCCATATGATATACGTGGTAACTTAGGTACACAATTTGTGAAAGGATATACCTCTGGTCAAATAGGTGATCCATACGCACGTAACCCAATAGGTTCATTCTCACTAGGGCTTATCGTAGGAAACGGTACTCCGTTACCAGGAAGTACAGATCCCGCTCGTTGTCTTGACACGTTCTACTATCCAGACATGTTCAGAATACTTCCTCTAGATGCATCTTTTGAGATTGTATATCCAGAACCTACAGCTGATGGTAAGTACTTTATGTGTGCTGGAGATACAGCTTACTTCAGATTTAACACATCACTCCAAGATAGTATTAAGACAATTCGTTGGAACTGGGGTTATCCAGCAAACGGATTTGGTAGAGGCCCATTGGTTTCTTACTACTTTGAAGAGTTTAAGTACTATCAGCCGTATAATGGCCCAGTAGCAGGACGTAATGATGAAAATATAGTATACAACGGAGAAGATTGGTTATATAATTATGTAATAAGAACTAATACGTATGCCTTGAGAAGAGAAGGGTTGCAAGATGTGTTTATTACAGATACGGTAGAGACGATTGTTACTTCTATTATCAAGGATTGGAAAACAGTTGCTGTAAAAACAAATGCTGATCAAATAATTGTAGACTTATTCGAACAACAATTAGGACTTACCTACTCAGAAATACCACCTGAAGACATTGCTCTTTACCTTGGACCTGCAGGAACTACGTGTATTGACACCACCGGACTGAGCCAATTCTTCACTTTTGGTAAAGAGATATACTCACCTAAGAATAATGATATAGGTGTATATCGACAGGGGGATAAAATGTTCCGTATAGATACTACTGTAGTACCTAATCAAATTATTGAGACGCAGCATATACTCCACTTTAGAGATTCGTCTGTAATTGGTTTTGATACCTTATTACTCGATACTAATGCGAACAACGTAAAGGATACTCTTACTGGATTGTATCGTCACGTGTACCGATACAAAGAGTTGGTAAATAACGATGATTGTAACCCAACAGCCCTAGATACAGTATTACTATATGGTAACGGCCCAATGACTCCAGGTCCTATATTGAATAGTACCAATGGTTGTGAGGCTCGTGCAGCAATTTACCTCAATGTTGGATTCTTAAATGAATTTAGCTTGCAGAATGATAACATCTGTAATGGTTTAGAACTAGTGGTAGACGACTACATACGTTACTACCAATACGGAGAAGAAGATCCGTTTACCTACCCAATAAAAACATTTGATTATTGGAATGACCCTGCACGCTATGTTGCAAGTCCACCGCTGGAAACATTTATGGCAGATTGGGACTCTACTACAGTAGAATTTGATAGTACGCGTTCACTTCCGTTGCGTTGGACATACTCAGCTCCTGGAGTATATGATATAACTATTGTAGCTCGAGATAGTATCGGCTGTACAGATACTACTATGCTTAAAGCGTTTGTGTCGGAAGTTACACCAGACTTCGTATTTGGTGATTCTATCGTGAATTGTGCATCGATTGTAGAGTTTACAGATAGCACGAAATTTGTTGATCCGTGTGAGAAGGAATGTCCAGATGGCACAAAACTATCTTGTGAGAAAATTACAAGTTGGTTGTGGGACTTTGGAGATGGCACACGTAAGAGTTTGCTACAAAATCCTTCGCACAACTATACGTCAGGAGGTAGCTTTACGGTTACACTCATAGTTACAACAGAGCTCGGGTGTATAGATAGTATTAAGAAGACTGTATACATACCGGGTCCGCAACCAGAGTTTGGGTTCAGGAATAAGATATGGCGAGAACGTGATACTGCTGAAATTTGTGCCGGTGATTTCCTAGAAATAATAAACTTCGGACAAGGTGATGTAAACTCGCCTACATTCCAAATGATATGGGGAGATGGAGCCGTGGATGCAGGTGGAGCAATAGGTGATACTTTTGGTCACGTATATGCCGTGCCGGGTATTTATGAGCTGTACATTGTACAAGAAGATCAAGTGCCAGGAGGCAGTAGATGTTCACGTATATTCCCAGATACAAGCGAAGATTTACTCAGTAAACGAAAGATTATTGTAATTGTATATCCAACACCTGAGGTGACCATTGGTGCAGATCCACTTGTTGTATGTCCTGACGAGCTCATAACCTTCACGGCTACTATGGATGCTCGCTACTCACGTATATCCTGGATAATGGGTAATGGTGACACCATAAATGAACCAGATGCTAACAATAACACGCTAGCGTGGTCATACGGTCAGCCGGGTACATATAGTGTAATTCTCGCACCGGAATATGATGAGATACCGAGATGCTGGGACCGTGATACTATTCAAGTAGAGGTAACAAACGTTACAGCTGACTTTAGTATAGATAGTTCAGCAAGACCTGAGTTCTGCTTTACCAATTTATCTTCTGATAATGCAGTGTCGTTTGAGTGGACGTTTGAAGAAACATCTCCACAACCAAATGGTACGAGTATAGAAAAAGATGATTGCTATAATTGGGACGATAGAAAAGGCAATTATAATGTATGCCTAATCGCTACATCGGCAGAAGGATGTAAGGATACTATATGCCGTCCAGTAAGCAACTCGTTTATCCGTAAGCTGGTGCCGTATAATATCTTTAGCCCTAACGGCGATTTATTTAACAATACATTCATCATAGAAGGTGAAAGTCTGGATGAGTATAACATCAAGATATTTAACCGATGGGGAGAACGAGTATTTGAGTCTAACGACATCAACAACTCTTGGAATGGTCAAGTAAATAATTCTGGAGTAGAATGTCCAAGTGGCACATACTTCTATATCATCAACTATACGTTTAAGTTTGGTGAAGAGAATGAAGGGCTTGGTCCTATAGAAGGTACTGTGGAATTACGTCGATAGATCCACGCACTTACGATTAATCAAAACCCGCAACTTGACACAAGTTGCGGGTTTTTTTATGGGCGAATATTAAATACCTTTGCATCGCTTATAAAGAAAGACTGAGGGATTAGGCCCACGGAAGTCTTAGCAACCGGAAACCTGTCATCTACAGAGCCAAGGTGCTAAATCCTATTCGCCGAGGCGAAACAGATAAGCTTCTGAAAACCTAATCACTCCTATGCTATTATCTATGACAAAAAAGATAGAAAATCACCTTCGATTGAGTGGCCTGGAGCCAATGGTACAAACACCTAATATTAATTTTATCAATATAGGAGAACGCACCAACGTAACGGGTTCTAAGAAATTTGCTCGATTAATACTCAATAATCTATATGACGAGGCTTTAGACGTGGCTAGGCAACAGGTAGAAAACGGGGCTCAAGTCATAGATATCAATATGGATGAAGGAATGCTCGATGGTAAAGAAGCCATGGTAAAGTTCCTAAATCTTATAGCCGCAGAGCCAGACATAAGCCGTGTGCCGGTAATGATAGACTCAAGTAAATGGGAAATCATAGAAGCAGGATTAAAAGCCATACAGGGAAAGGGGATTGTAAATTCGATAAGTCTCAAAGATGGTGAAGAAGCATTCAGAGAGCGAGCTAAGCTAATCAAACGTTACGGTGCTGCTACGGTGGTCATGGCTTTTGACGAAAAGGGGCAAGCAGACTCTTACCAAAAACGGATAGACATTTGCCAAAGGAGTTATGATATCCTTGTAAATGAGGTCAATTTTCCACCTCAAGATATCATTTTTGACCCGAATATATTAACCGTAGCCACTGGAATAGAAGAGCACAATAACTACGCGGTAGATTTTATCAATGCCACACGTTGGATCAAGGAAAATCTTCCGTATGCCAAAGTAAGTGGCGGAGTAAGTAATATTTCATTCTCATTTAGAGGCAACAATGTAGTGAGAGAGGCTATGCATTCGGCCTTTTTATATCACGCGATAAAAGCGGGCCTTGATATGGGGATAGTAAATGCTGGTATGATAGAAGTGTACGAGGAGATTCCTAAAGAGCTTTTGGTGGCGGTAGAAGATGTATTGCTAAATAGGAGAGAGGATGGCACAGAACGCTTGGTAGAACTTGCAGAAACGGTAAAAGGCGATGGTAAGAAGATAGAAGTAGATCTCAGTTGGCGAGAGCAGCCTGTAGCCGAGCGACTCAAGCACTCACTCATAAAAGGAATAACGGAGTACATAGACCAAGATACAGAGGAGGCTAGACAACAACACGATAAGCCGCTTCACGTCATAGAGGGACCACTCATGGCGGGTATGAATGTGGTAGGAGACTTATTTGGTGCAGGTAAGATGTTCCTGCCTCAGGTAGTAAAGAGTGCAAGGGTGATGAAAAAATCGGTCGCGTACTTGCAACCTTATTTAGAAGCCGAGAAAAGTGAGGGACAAACACAAGGTAAAATACTCCTAGCGACTGTGAAGGGAGATGTACACGACATAGGTAAAAATATAGTAGGTGTTGTATTGGCGTGTAATAATTACGCGATAGTAGACCTAGGTGTTATGGTGCCAACAGCCAAAATATTGGATGAAGCAATAAAGCACAAAGTGGACGTCATTGGGCTGAGTGGATTGATAACCCCAAGTCTTGATGAGATGGTGGATGTAGCTAGCGAAATGGAGCGAAGAGGTATAAAACTGCCCTTACTTATAGGAGGAGCTACTACGAGTAGAGTTCACACGGCCGTAAAAGTAGCTCCAAATTACAGTGGTCCGGTGGTACATGTACTAGATGCATCACGCTCAGTACCGGTAGCAGGACAGCTCATAGGTGAAAATACCAGAGGAAAATTTGAAGCGGATATAAAAGCAGAGTATGCCGAACTGGCAACGCAACACGCCGCTCGGCAGGCAGATAAAAATATCCTAACCTATCAGCAAGCGTTGGATAATAAGTTGACTCTTGTTTGGGATGATTATACGCCTCCAGCACCGGCAAACTTGGGAGTGAAGGTGTATGATGATTTTGATTTAGAAATACTACGTAAATACATCGACTGGACACCATTTTTTCAGACGTGGGAATTGCGTGGCCGGTACCCCAAAATATTTGAGGATGAGTATGTGGGTGAAGAGGCTAAAAAACTCTTTAAGGATGCTCAAGAAATGCTAGATGATATTATTGCCAATAAGAAACTACAAGCAAAAGCCATAGTCGGAATCTTTGAAGCAAATGAAGTGAATGGAGATGTATACTTGAGTAAAGAAAATGTTACGTTTAATTTTCTTCGTCAGCAGCGAAAAATGGGGAGTGGTATCCCAAATATATCTTTAGCAGATTATGTGGCACCACAAAGCACAGGTAAACAGGATTATCTGGGGGCATTTGCTGTGACTGCTGGCATAGGCATAGAGAAAATGGCGGAACAATATGAGGCAGACCACGATGATTATAACTCTATAATGGTAAAAGCATTGGCCGATAGACTGGCAGAGGCTTTTGCGGAGTGCTTGCACCACGAGGTGCGAACATCACTATGGGGTTATACTGCCGATGAGCAACTTACCAATGACGAACTCATCAGAGAAAAATATCAAGGTATACGACCAGCAGCTGGATACCCCGCTAGCCCAGACCATACAGAGAAAGCCAAACTTTGGAAATTGCTGAGCGTAGAGGAGCATACGGGTATCAGCCTTACAGATAGCTTTGCGATGTATCCTGCGGCATCTGTTTCTGGTTTATATTTTTCGCACCCGGATAGCAAGTATTTTGCCGTAGGCAAAATATCCGAAGATCAAGTAAAGGACTACGCAGAACGAAAGCAAGCGGACTTGGCTGCTACTAAAAAGTGGTTAGGACCTAATTTATTTTAGATAGCAAAAACTTCTAACAGATTATATGTTAGGTTCAAACTTTAATACATCCATATTTGTACACTTATTAAGTATGAATATTGGAATAGTATGTTATCCTACCTTTGGCGGTAGTGGTGTAGTAGCAACTGAGCTGGGGAAGGCCTTAGCGGACAAAGGTCATTCAGTTCATTTTATCTCATACGACCAACCTGCTCGTTTAGATGTTTTTAATCAAAATTTGTTTTACCACGAGGTTAGTTTTAATAATTACCCATTGTTCAAATTTGCACCCTACGAGATAGCTCTTACCAGTAAAATTGTAGATGTGGTAAAAGCCTATAAATTGGACATTCTACATGTACACTATGCCATACCACACGCTGCGGCTGCGGTTACTGCAAAGCATATTTTGGCTAGAGAAGGAATTAAGCTGAAGATCGTAACTACTCTTCACGGTACGGATATTACACTAGTGGGCAAAGACCAGAGTTACGAACCGGTGGTGAGCTATTCATTGTTTGAGAGTGACGTGGTGACTGCTGTGTCCGAGAGTTTGAAGCAGGATACGTACGATAATTTTAGTTATGATGGCGATATTAGCGTGATTCCAAACTTCATAGATTTCGAACGATTCAATAAGCAGCCCAAAGATCATTTTAAGAAAGTAATAGCCCCAAACAACGAAAAAATATTGGTTCATACTTCTAACTTTAGAAAAGTGAAGCGTGTTCCAGATGTAGTGGAGATTTATAAACGCGTAGCAGCCGAAACGCCAGCTAAATTATTGCTAATAGGCGATGGGCCTGAACGTACTAAGGTGGAGGATCAATGTCGTAATTGTGAGTATTGCGATGGCGTTACCTTTTTAGGAAAGCAAGAGGCCGTAGAGGAAATTTTGAGTATTGCTGATTTGTTTTTAATCCCATCGGAAACAGAGAGTTTTGGTCTTGCAGCGTTAGAAGCCATGGCGTGCGAAGTACCTGTAGTGAGTACGAATACCGGTGGACTTCCGGAGGTGAATATAGATGGATTAACGGGCTACACCAGTGATATAGGTGATGTGGCCAAGATGGCCTCCGATGCTTTGCACATACTAAAAGATGAAAATCTACAACAGTTTAAAAGGCAAGCAAAGAAGCATTCACTAAAGTATAAGCTAGAAAACATACTTCCGCTTTACGAAACTCTATACTAGAGATATTCAGTCTATTAAAGACTTATTTTTCTACGGTAAATATAACGTCTGAAGTGGCATCTATACTACCAAACTGAGCGTCTATTTGTTCGGTAAACTCACCAGTGAATACAATCTTAGATGAAGTACTTGATATTACGCCAACATCATTGCCATTGTCATCTTTCAAGGTGATCTCACCGTTTGCTTCTGTCCAAGTGCCCGAGGAGTTTTTGCGGTCTACAGGTAAGCTTTGTTGTTGATTAAAAACCGATATATCTGCAGTAAATGCAAGTGACGTTGTGTATCTGTTGGGGTTTTCTGTTATTACTAATTCGCCGCTTATCTCGGATCCAGAGCCTTCGAAAGTACCAAGGACGTTATTCATAATTTCTAACTCGCCATTGGTAAGTTCTATCTTGGTATAATCCCACGTGCCAGCGAAGGGACTTGGTAGTACTTCTTCCTCTTCTTCGTTTCCGCCTTCGGAAGTTGTTCCTGTATTCTCCTCTTCTGGCTGTGGAAGAGGTGGTTTTTTGCAACTTTGAGTGCTAATTACGAATAAGCTTAAAGACAAAAAGATAATTATTTTTTTCATGATTGGAGATGCAAGGTACAATTTTTTATGAAGTTGTAAAAATGAGCGTTATTTATTCCAAATATCCCAAGCTTTATCGGCTTGTATTTCGAGCATTTTGAGACCGCCGATGACTGTTGCTCCTTGAGCTTTGCACTTAGCCATAAATGTCGTCATATCAGGGCGATAGACTAAGTCATAACATAAGTGCTTCGTGGTAATATGGTTGTATGGTATGTTCACACACGATTCTACATTAGGGTGCATACCTAGCGGCGTGGTATTTATGAGTAGGGAGTGATTTTGAATATCACCAGCCGTAAGTGATTCATAGGTGAACTCTGCGTGATCACCTCGTGAAACAGAAGCATACTGAATTCCCATTTGCCGGAGGGCAAATTTGACTGCAAGGCTGCTGCCTCCTGTGCCAAATATCAATGCTTTTTTGGTATGAGGAGGGAGAGCATATTGTGCACTATTTCTAAAACCAATATAGTCGGTATTGTCTCCGTGTAATTTTCCTCCAATGACCGAAACTGTATTTACTGCGTTTATCTTAACAGCCGCCTCACTTATGTAGTCTAAATGAGGAATGATGGCCTGTTTGTGTGGTATGGTAACATTGAATCCTGCGAGCTGCTCGCTATGTACGAGTGGATGAATATCATTAATATCTTGCAACTCGTAAATATGGTATTCGCAATCTAAAATACCTAAATCCTCAAATTTTTGAGCAAAGTATGCTGGTGAGAAAGAGTATTTGGCAGGATAGCCGATGAGGCCGTACTTGGTCATTCCTCTAGGCTAAATTTGTCTAGCAAATAAACCAACACAAAAGCAACAACCAAAATGACTAGTGCAAAAATCAAGTGAGGTTCATTACCATACAGAAAGTTACTGTCCAACTCAGAGAAGGTGCTAGGTAGGACGCTATCTGAGAATTTGACTACCTCAAGTCCTTTACTATTCATGCGAGTTTCGGTTACTTGCTGCCACGGCCATACCTTATTGAGCGAGCCGATAAGAAAACCGGTAAGTAGTGCTAAGGTAGGATTTGGATATTTTTTAAACGTGTAGCTCAGTACCTTAGCAAAGGTGAGCAGACCCACCACCATACCGAGCCCAAATGCGATAACGATAAGCGTTTCTGGTCCTAGTGGATGATGCGTAAATTCCTCTATGGCTGGCATAATGATGGTGTACATGCCCAGTAAAAGAAGTACGAAACTGCCAGATAATCCGGGTAGCATAAGTGCCGAAACACCTATGATTCCTGCCAAAAATACAAGCAATAAGTGCTCACTCCCCTGGCTAGGAGCTGCTATGGTAATCCAATATACTAATCCAGCTCCGAGTATTAATAATACGATTTCTAGTCCACCCCATTTCTTCACTTGTTTACCGATAAGCGGTATAGAAGCTAATATGAGTCCGAAGAAAAAACTCCAGATATGGACTGGATGACTTTCGAGTAGGCGTACTACCAATTTTAGCCCTATTAAAAACCCTACCGCCATTCCAGCTAATAGTTTCGCTAAGAATAGGCCATCTATTTTTTGCCATACGGCTTTGAAGCCTTCGTCTTTCCAAGTTTTGAACAGACTTATGTTCACATTGCTAATGGCTGCGAGTAGTCGCTCATAGATTCCAGTGATGAATGCTAGTGTGCCGCCAGATACGCCAGGTATTACCTCGGCTACGCCCATTGCGGCTCCCTTGAGCATTATTTTCAGTGTTTCTTTCATACGCTTAGGTGGGCAAAAGTACTATCTTGTTACATCTATCGTTATATCTTCGTGCCAACAATGAAAAAAACATTTGCCATCATGCTATTGGGTTTGAGTCTTATTTTAGTATTTGATAGCTGCAAAAGCAACAAACGCTATAAGTACAAAGGGCCGAGTAAAAACTGTGATTGCCCGAATCGCTAGGATTTTGCTGCCAAATATTTGTGGATCAAGCATCTGCTTTATGAAAGCATAGCCATCAATGTAATAATGTAAGCTACACGCTAATACATCGTCACCTTCTTCTTTTTTCCTCTAAAATGCCAGCGTAGATAGTTTTCCATGGTGATGTCTAACTTATTGGGATGCACATTGTAGTTAAACCCTAATCTGTTTAAAAATACGAGATTATTGCCAATAGTTACTTCGTAACCTACTCGTGCACCTATTATTTTGCGGTAGTCATACATTATTGGGAAGCTTTTAATACCTGTGGAGTGATACAATTGCTCTCCCCACGGACCTTGGTACTGGTGACTATCCCAATAGTTGAGCACAAACTGATAATCTTTGTGCGTAACACGTAATACGCCCAATTGCCCTACACCATCAGCTATTCCGTGTACTTTGCTGTTACTTCTATCTTCGTAAAAAGCGGCGTGTCCTGCAAGATATAGATTGGTATGCTCGTTAAAGAAATGCGTGTATTCCAAGCCGTAGGTAAAGTTATACTCCACCGAATTGGGTGAGCTATTTACGTCTATTTCGCCCGCACTGTGCACCGTTATTCCTTGAGCATTGAGGCTTAGTTTATTTTTTTCATTGTTTATGGGATTCAGGTATACGTTATACCCGGCTACGAAACGCTCGTTTTTTGGATCGTCATAGTATATCATATCGTGCCAGTCTATCCACATATCGTAGCTGAGCACTTTGCCGGGTTTGGTGATTTGAAGCCCTTGTTCAAAACGGTCTGTGATTACCTTCTCGTAGTCATACAGTGGTTCTATCATTCCGTGCTGTAGAGTGCCATTCAAACTTCCAAATACGATATTGTGTTTTAGTACATCGTTATACGTGAATTTGAAATAAGGCTCAATGCTGCGAATTTCTGGATTGCCAAAGTCATATCGCAGGTTAATACCACCATATATTTGAGCTTTGTCATTAAAGGAGTACTGTACATAAGGCATCGCCTGAAATCCAATATAGGTGGAGCCTTTGTCTACCCTAGAGAGATACTCCGCATTACGGAAATAGCTCATATTGTCAAAATGAAATTGGATGTGCGAGGAGTCTATCGTTTCCTCATATTTATCATTATCAAAAAAAGAATTTTCGTATTGACTGTATATATTAGTAAACACTATCATACATAGTGCAACGGCTAGTATACGTCCTGGGTTAAAGTAGTACATTCGTATAATTACCTGCAAATAAGCAACTTTGTGTCAATATATCATAGCTCGCAGTGAGGTGGCACATTACTTGGGTTTACCTAGCCAAAGCAACATTACCTTATGAAGTACATACATACCATTATACTCGGCTTACTCCTTACACTTACCAGTGCCTACACCAATGTGGGTATGGAGCATCAGGAGCTACGCTCTAATACCAATGAGGCATTTACTCACGGCGAAAAGTTAAGATACCGCGTGCACTATGGCTGGATAAACGCGGCGAGTGTGAGTATAAAGGTAGATGACAAACCCGTAATGGTAAAGGGACGCGAAACTTACAAGGTGAGTGCCTATGGCCGAACGTTCAAAACCTTTGATTGGGCATTTAGAGTACGTGATAATTTCATAAGCTATATAGACAAGGAGAGTATAGCTCCGCTAAAATATTATAAGAACGTGCAGGAGGATAATTACCGTGATGAAGATTTGGTGTACTATGACCACGAGAAAAAATACCTCACCGGTAAACAAAAAAGTATGGATATGCCCGCTTACGTGCAGGATGTAGTGAGTGGAACATTTTATGCTCGCACTATTGATTATGAAAATGCGGATATTGGTCAGTTATTCCCTATTGATATATACCTAGATCAGGAGATCTACAATTTGCAATTTAAGTACTTGGGCAAGGAAATTATTAAGACAGATTTGGGTAAAATAGAATGCTATAAGCTACGCCCACAGCTAGTGGTAGACCGAGTGTTCAAGGACGAGGATGATATGACGATATGGGTAAGTGCTGATGCCAATAAAATCCCTGTTCGTGTAGAAGCTGCTATATACGTAGGCAGTGTGAAGGTAGATATTACCAAAGCCGAAGGATTGAAAAACCCTTTTAGTAGTAAGCAGTAGGTAGGCGGACTTTTATAGTTTTTGCTTAAACTTTCTACTTTGTTCTAAACCTTCGGGAGAGATTTATTTCTTCCATCACTTATGATCTCAAAGAGAAAAATTGAAACAACTTCACTTGTATGATAGGCGGCAAAACTAGATTTCCTACCTTTACCGCCGCAATTCATGAACTACCTAAACGGCGAAAATCTGAGCAAAGACCTCGGAGAAAGAATCCTCTTTGAGAATTTGGACCTAAGCATAAATAAAGGAGACAAAATAGCTCTCGTAGCCAATAACGGAACGGGTAAAAGTTCGCTATTGAAAATTTTAGCACAGGTAGAAGAACCCGATAATGGTATTGTGCGGTTGCGTAAAGGAATACGATCGGCCTACTTACCCCAGGAACCCACCTTTGACGAGGGAACCATACAAGAGCTTATAGATCACAGTAGCTCGCACATTATGGCCACCATACGGGCATATGAGGCTTCGCTCGAAGCTCAAACGGCAGATTATAATACGGAGACCCAACGTGCATTTGAACAAGCCTCTTTGGCCATGGACCAAGCCGATGCATGGGACTTTGAGCGTAAACTCAAAGAACTGCTCACTAGATTTACCATCACCAACTATGACCAGCCCATTAGCTCACTGAGTGGTGGGCAAAAAAAACGTCTGGCGATCAGTCTTGCGATACTGCAAAACCCAGACTTACTTATGCTCGATGAGCCTACCAATCACTTAGACTTAGATATGATAGAGTGGCTGGAGAAGTACCTCAGCAACTCTAATATGAGCATACTTATGGTGAGCCATGATAGGTATTTCCTAGATTCAGTTTGTAACCAAATCATAGAAATGACCGATGGTAGGCTGCAGAATTATAGTGGGAACTACGCTTATTTCTTAGAGAAAAAAGCAGAGATGGAAGCGGCACAAGCAGCTGAAATAGGCAAGGCTCAGCAACTGATGAAAACCGAACTAGAGTGGATGCGACGTAGTCCAAAGGCACGTACCACCAAGAGTAAGTCGCGTATCTCGTCTTTTTATGATACCGAAGCCAAGGCTAAAAGTGGTAAGAAAACACAAGACCTAGAACTATCGGTCAAGATGTCGCGGATAGGAGGTAAGATACTGGAGATAAAAAAACTCTATAAGGCGTATGATGATAATGTGATGCTGAAAGGGTTTGATTATACCTTCAAAAAAGGTGAACGCATAGGCATAGTTGGAAAAAATGGATGTGGAAAGTCTACTTTTCTGAATATGATTATGGACCTAGAAGAGGCTGATAGTGGTAAGATAAACCGTGGTGACACCGTTGTGTTTGGGTATTACAGTCAGGAGGGAATGAAAAACCTAAAACCGGGCAAACGGGTGATTGATGTAATGAAAGACGTAGCCGAGGTTATAACGCTTGCCAATGGGGCAAAGGTTACGGCTAGTCAGATGTTAAACCTATTTCTGTTTCCACCTCAGATGCAAAACCAACGGGTAGAAAAACTGAGTGGAGGAGAGAAACGGAGGCTTTACTTACTCACGGTATTAATGAAGAATCCCAACTTCCTCATACTGGATGAGCCTACCAATGACCTTGATATTCTTACACTCAATAAACTAGAGTCTTTCTTGGCCGATTTTGGAGGTTGTATTCTGCTAGTGAGTCACGATAGGTATTTTTTAGATAGAATAGTAGAACACATCTTCGTATTTGAAGGGCAAGGAAGCATCCGTGACTATAACGGTAGCTATACCGAGTACCGCATAGAGCAAGAAATTCAAGCCAAACAAGAGAAAAAAGCAGCAAAAAAAGAAGCAGCTGATGCATCGATAGCCAAGGCTGAAAAGGAGGTGACCAAAACCAAAATGAGCTTTAAGGAGAAATACGAGTTTGAGAGTTTGGAAAAGGAAATAGAAAACCTAGAACTAGAAAAAGCGAACCTTGAGGCCGAACTTGCCGATAATCCTACGGATTTCGACATTATATCTAAAGCTACCGAGCGACTTGGTGTAGTGATAGCTGAATTATCTGAAAAAGGCGATAGGTGGCTGGAATTGAGTGAGTTGGAGGGGTAGAAAGAGAAGTCTAAGATTAAGCTAAAGTTTAAATTTAAAATAAGTTAGACTCAAAGTTTTTAGCTTATTGGATTACTAAAGCTTCTCAGCTATCCCTTTTGCAGTAATAGCGTGATGCGTTACACTGTATACTACTTCACCGTTTTTTAGGATAATGATTTGAGGCGATTGATGATTTACATGTAAATGCTCTGCTATAAAATTAGAAATAGGACGGTAGGCCAATAGGTCGAGGTAGTTAAAATCGGCCTTGCCATCTATCTCATCATATCCATCTACTATTCTACTTTTGGCAAATGCACTGATACCACACGTAACGCTATCTTTAAAGATGATTTGTGCAGTCTCGTTAGATCGTGTTACGATGTCTCTTACATCTTGCTCTCTTGTTATGCTTTTCCATTTATCCATAGGTATTGTTTGGCTTGTTTTTCTCTTGCTAAAAATGTTTATCATACGTGATTAGACGTGTGAAGATTTAGATTACGACAAAGATAAACCTTGCCAAAGATTATTTGGGCTGTAAACAATATAAGTCATACCAACGCCTAGTGCTTATTACTTAGGCCTAAAGCTAGGCAACACTTCCCTATTTTCGTTCTTGTAATAAAATAGCGTAGATGAGAGTACACGTAATAGCAATAGGTGGAGCCATAATGCATAACTTAGCAATTGCATTGAGCCGTAAGGGTTATCAGGTGACAGGTAGCGATGATGCCATATACGACCCCGCTAAATCTAACCTAGAATCGGCGAGCTTATTACCTAGTTCTTTTGGGTGGGATGCTAAGCGTATCACTGCAGATATAGATGTCGTCATATTAGGAATGCACGCCAGAGCAAATAATCCTGAACTGCACAAGGCACAAGAGTTAGGCTTAAAGATTATGTCTTTTCCGGAGTTTGTGGCCAACGAGTCTAAAGACAAAAAACGTATCGTAGTGGCTGGCAGCCACGGTAAAACAACAACGACTGCTATGCTTATGCACGTATTGCGTAAGATGGACATTGATTTTGACTACCTGGTGGGTAGTTCTATTGCCGGGTTTGATTTGTCGGTGAAGCTGACAGATGCTCCGATCATCGTTATAGAGGGTGATGAGTACCTTACCTCGCCATTGGATTTACGCTCCAAGTTCTTGTGGTATGAGCCGCACTTGTCTATAATTACGGGTGTAGCATATGATCATATCAATGTGTTCCCTACGTGGGAGTCGTATGTAGATACGTTTCGCAAGTATATAGATAGTCATCAGGATGGTTCAAAGTATTTTTGGTATGCCGAAGACGAAACCCTTGCTCAACTAAGTGCAGAAACCTCGGTGCTCAACGAAGCGTACCAAACTCCTAACTACACATCAAGCAACCAAGGGACAATACTGCATACCGCTGCGGGGGAGTATGAACTGCAAGTGGTTGGCAAACATAATTTGGAAAACCTAAGAGCGGCGGAGTTAGTATGTGCCGAGTTAGGTATAACGCAGGAGCAGTTTTACAAAGCCGCCGCAGACTTTAGTGGAGCTGGCAGAAGAATGGAGAAAATATATTCGTCTGATAATCAAGTTATTTATAGAGATTTTGCTCACTCACCCAGTAAGTTGAAAGCGACTACATCAGCCATCAAAGAGACCTACGTCGGGGGAGTGTTAGCAGTATTTGAATTACATACCTTTAGTAGTCTTACAGCCGATTTTTTACCATTATATAAGCAAAGTATGGACGCCGCAGATAGGGCCATCGTATACTATGATAAAGATGTATTTGCTCATAAAAAAATGCCGATACTCGGTGCGGAATACATAGCTGAATGCTTTGGCGATGTAAGTGTGATAAGCAGTAGAGCTGAACTAGAAGAGGCGGTAAATGCAGGAATTACTGCAGGGCTCAATATTTTGTTAATGAGTTCGGGAACTTTTTCAGGTGCCAATTTTGATATGCCTCTCGGCTAAAGTGGTTTAATCTCAAGCGTAAGGGAGATACTCTTAGGTCGGGTGCTTATCAAGTCCAGCGGTTTTAGGGCGAAGTAGTAGTCCCCTTCTTTCACTATGATGATGAGGTTTTGGTTTACCTCGTGGGTGCTTAGTTCATCGTTGTAGGTATAGAATACATTATGTATTTCATCAATATTTACAAAAGATAAGTCTTTGGCAATGAAGTAGTTAATTGCATCAAGACTGTGAGAAGTATCTAGATATATACTTGTATTCCCTTGATTGATTACAAGACTTTGGTACAAACCAAAATAATCATTGGGCGTGGTTGTAAGCGGTATATTGGGGTACTTAGATATAGAATCTGTAAGGTAAGTGAAACAGATATTCCATTGCGTTTTGGGAGGCTCTACATCTGGTAATATTTGGTCTTGCGAAAGCGAAAAATAGGTGTGAAGTCTAACCTCACTTTTAGGGATCCATGGGGAATATACTTCCGAGTCATCTAATGTGCCGTAGCGAATATGATACTCGCTTTCTTTGGCATCCAGTATTTGCAGTTTATAAATGATCTCTTCACCTTGACTTAACCACCGAATGAGGTATACATCTTTGTATGATTTTGGCGTGTCAAAGTTGAAATCGCCCCATACGCCAATAGCGGGAGCAGATCCGTTATTGGTAGGAATATCGAGTTGCCACTTTATGGCTTGTGTATTATACTCGGGCGTGATACTGTCGTATTGTGTAATGCGTGTATTATATATGGCTACATTGCTTAATGTATTAAGAAATATAGCCCAACTATTTGCTTTATTCTGAAACTTGAGATGCCAGTCTTGAAAAGGTTGTTCGTTTTCTGCTTGTATATCCTTGAGGTCTAAAAAAATAGCTTGATTCTTATCCAAGTCCAAGTTGAGTGTAACCACGGGATTTGCTAGTTTAGGCAATTGCTCGTCATGCTCAAAACATGCAGTGATTAGCAAGGTAAGCGATATGATAATGGCAAATCTCATAGAAGGTAACTGAGGTGTATGCTGATATTTTGGTTGCGAGAAGCTAATACATCGCTAGACTGTAATAGAATGTTTTCTAACACACCTACACGATACTCATTTTGCGGTACTAATGTGTTCGTAGCTTGATTATTCAAACTTATTCCGATGCTTAATTTATCGGCTAATAAAGATTGGGCGGCATATACAGATACACGACGAATAGGTGCAATCTCGGTTTGGTAAATGACCTCTTGCTCACGGCTTAGTTTGGTGTGGGTTCCGTTATTATGTATAATGAATCCCGCACTCGTTCCTAGTTTAGGCAGATTCACCTTTGCCAATAGGCCTAGCTGCGGGTGCACGTATGTGATACCAAGACTGTCTCTTACATAGTTGTTACTATGAAGTACAAAGTATGGACGCAACTCTACTCGTTTGGTATGATATTTTATCACTGAATAGAGCGAGGTAGTACTACTAGCTCCTGTGTTGGCATAAGATTGCTGTTTACTAATCCGTATCACGTTATTGCTCTGTACATAGAGTAATCCAGATTGAGCCGTTAGAGCACCGTTCCCCAGTTGTAAGTTGATGCTAATGGTGTTTTGTTTGATGGGTTGCAGTCGCACATTGCCAGCCACACCACTATTCATCGGAGTATTATAGAATATCCGGTTAAAAGAGGGATAGGATAATGAGCGTATGTAACTCCCTGTGAGTTGCACTACCGAGCTTGGTGCAAGTACTATACTTCCATTGGGCAAAAAGTGATAACCTATAAGGTTATTTACCAGCAGTTTTGCTCCACCTTTTAGTAGCACAGTGTTTTTCTGTAAAAACTGAATATTGGCAAAAGCTGCGTAATCAGAATATTCGGTAGCTATGGCATTTACGTTGCCAAAAACTAAATCTTTGGTACTTGATAGTTCCAAACCAGCATCGTAATTCAGTTTTTTATTTTCTGATGTAAGAAGCAATCGCATGTAACCATATCTATAGCCATTATCGAGCAGGGATGTGTCGGTATACGGGGCTTCTTCTCCTGTGTTAAGGTCTTTGTCTATCTCCTGATTATTAGCGGAGTAGCGGTGCAACTTGCCAGATAGGGTGATGCTATGGTTTTTAGAAATTGGGGCAAAGAGCCGACTGCTCAAGGTATTTGAACCGAATATTGTATTTCTATCTCGTACCCGTGTCGTATTTGGAATGATTTGGCCTTTATCTTTCTTAAGTAAGGCGGTATGGTCGCTTTGTACATCGAGTACTACGGAGCCTATGATATTATACCGATAGTGTAAATTCAAATCACGGCGTTCCTCGCCACCCCATAGTGTGCTTCGTAAACCATCAGTTTTGTAAATTGAACTCTGAAAATTACGATGTACACCTACATTCAGATTGTGCTGAATGTTACTGAGACCTAGTCGTATATTGGTGCTCAAATCATTGGTAGATGAGGTAATAAGACTGGCACTCCCCCACACGCTTTTCTTCTGAAAACCGCGTGTATATAGTCGTATAATGAGTGAACTACTGTTTTTAATGAGGGTAGATACCGAGGCTATGTGTACTTCTATGTGGTTCAAATCCCACGTGGGTATTACCCTCAGATTTACACCTACGTTTTGGTCCATAGCCAGCGGGAGATCATCTTTGAAAATGGCAATTTGTCCTGTAGATAGTGTGCCAAAAGTGGTGTGACTTATTCCATCGCTACTGTAGTGGTGCATTCCTGGCACAAGTACAAGGGCCTCTTCCAGGTTCTGTACGTTGGCAATAGCCATATCCTCTGCGTTGAGCACATAAAATGCGGTGCTATCTTGAGCTATGGCGGTACTCGTGAGTACTAGCGGTAAGATAAGCAGTAAGATATGCGTGCGGAAAAGTCTCACGATGTAAAATTTACTCTTGCGTAGCTACAATTATAAGTAGAACATAGGATACATTAAATTGGGAATGCCGTGTTTTACATTAAACCTAGGTAGATATTACAACCGCCTTACGTTTGATAACGGAAGTAAAAATAAATACGAGAGTAAACGCAATGCCTATTACGGTAGAAATGCTTCCAGCTATAGATACATCCAGCCATTTGGCGGCATAATATCCTGTTGCTGAGCAGAATATGCCAACGATACATGCCAATAGGAGCATTTTTTTAAAATCTTCGGTAAGGAGGTAGGCGATAGCAGGTGGTCCCGACAAAAAGGCAATGACTAAGATAGCTCCTACAGATTCAAAACTTACTACGGTAGTGAGCGATACTCCACTCATCAAAAAATAGTGCCAAAACCCTACGGCTATACCTGTGGATAAGGCGAAATTAGGGTCGAAGGTGGTGATAAAAAGTCCTTTGTAGCCAATGATTACGGCAACTACAAGCAGAATGCATACTGCCAATAAAATAATCGTCTGTTGAGGGAGCATAAAGGCCCCAAATACGGGTTTGAGCCAAAGGATAACATACTCTATCTCACCGTACAAAACACACTGCTGATCGAGGTCGGCATTGGCCCCAAACTTGGAAATGAGCACGATACCTATAGCAAAAAGGAGCGTGTATGACACACCAATTGCCGCGTCACTTTGCAAGCGAGCTTTTTTGGTAAACCACTCTATGAGTAACGTCGCCAATATTCCGCTAAATGCCGCCCCTATGAGGATTGGCAAACTAGCCGTAGAACCTGAGATGTAATAGGCTATAAAAATACCGGGTAATACGGCGTGGCTTATGGCATCACCTATCATTACCATCTTACGCATAACCAAGAAACTGCCCATAAGAGCACAGTTTATGGCCACGAGGCTAGCAGTTAGTATGATATAAAAATCGTTCATTAGTATGGTATCTCACTTTGGTGAGGGTCGGTTTCTGGGCGTTCTAGTAATTTTATGAGGTACTTTTCTATCTCAGGAGTGATTATGTGTTCTATCCCCTCAGCATCATCGTGCAAGTGGTCAGCATCTAACTGAAAGTACTTACTGAGGTATATCTCCCATAATCGGTGCTTACGTATCACTTCGCGTGCAGCTATTCGTCCTTTGTCACTCAGGATTACCATTCCTCGTACCAGGTCTACATAGTCTAGTTTCTCCAATCGAGCGAGTGTGCTTTTTAGTTTTTTAGGTTGATGTTTTTCCTTGTCAATAAGCTCCTTAGTAGTAATGGTTTTTAAGCCCTTATCAGCTAGTTTGTATATGTCTTTTAGTACGTTCTCATTATTTATTTTTACGTGGTTATTCTGTCGTACCTTCATACGAGCAAATACACCGCGTTGCTTGCCTAATAATATAGCCGAAAGCGTAAATGCGGAGAGCACAATCACAATCCAAGGTCCCGTGGGCATACCTGTACCGCTATAGCTAATGAATACACCAATAATACCACTAGCAAAACCAAAAATACCGGAGTAAATCAACATTCGCCTTATACTGTTGGTCAAAAATCGTGCACCAGATGCGGGGGTAATGAGAAGAGCAGCCATAAGGACTACACCTACTGCTTGTACCCCTATAGCCACCGTCACTACGGTGAGTAAAGCCAAAAATCCTTTGATTAGTCGGACGTTGAATCCTAAACCCTTGGCATAATTTTCATCAAAACTGATGATACTAAAGCTTCGCAAAAAGAGGGCAATGCAAATAACGTTTATAATAGCAATGGCTGAGAAGAGCTGCACATCGAGCATACTCATACTAGCTGCCTTGCCAAACAAAAAACTATCCAAACCACTTTGTGCGGCGTTACCACTATGCTGAACCTTAGTCAATAATACAACGCCTATCCCAAAAAATACGCTCAGGGTTAAGGCTAAAATGCTATCGGGTTTTAACTTAGATTTGGTCTGAACGTAATCTACTATCCAAATACTGATGAGGCCAGAGATAATAGCTCCTAGAAGAAAGTATAAGGGATTTTTTACTCCAGTTAGAATAAAGGCAATGGCTACCCCAGGCAATACGGAGTGTGATATGACATCGCCTATGAGAGCACGTTTGCGTAGGTAGGTAAATGTGCCTACCACGCCAGCAGCCAAGCATAATATACCCGAGCCTATACTTACTACAAAGAGCGTGTAGTTCTCTACGCTAAAAAAAGTGGTGATATGTTCCCAAACATTCATTTTTATTTGTGACGAATGGGGAATTCTTTGTTTTCCAGTTCTTGACTAATTTTGGCGATGGTTGTTAGTTTTCCGCCATAAGTATCTGTCAGAAATTTATCGGTGAAAACATCCTTAGTAGGGCCGCAAGCAACAAGTCGTGTGTTAAGCAATACCAAGTGGTCAAAGTATGACTGAGCCGTGTGCAAATCGTGATGTACTATAACCAGTGTTTTGCCTTCGTCTTTCATTTCTTTGAGCAGAGATACAATCATTTCCTCGGTAGCAATATCTACCCCAGCAAAGGGCTCGTCCATTAGAAATAAATCGCCTTGTTGGGCAATGGCTCTTGCCAAAAATACCCGTTGCTGCTGTCCGCCGCTTAGTTGACTTATTTGCCTTTTGGCAAAACCTAGCATATTTGCTTTTTCTAAACTCTCGCTAATGATGTCTTTGTCTTCAGTCGTTAGTTTTTTGAAAAGGCCTCTTTTTTGGAATCTACCCATAGATACAACATCCCATACGCTAGCTGGGAAATCCCAATCAATATCCTGACGTTGAGGGACATAGCTTACTCTGTCGCGTACCGTGTCCAACTCTTGATCATATACCTTGGTGAATCCACTAGTAGGTTGCACTACACCCATTATGCTCTTGAGTAAGGTGCTTTTGCCGCTACCATTGGGCCCCATTATACCAATCACCTCTTTTTCGGGTAGGGTAAAGTCTACATTCCACAGTGCGGGTTTTCTGCCGTATAGTACGGTAAGGTTATGGGCTTCTATAATCGTGTTTGCACTCATTTTAGTCCAGCTACTATAGTGTTAACATTTGCCTTCAGCATCCCTGTGTAGGTTCCAGCAGGTGTTCCGTTTTTGCCTAGGGCATCACTATATAGTGTGCCTCCTATGCTAAGGGGGTAGTCTCTCATCTTTGCACCGTCTATTACGGCTGTTAGATTTTTATCGCTTACACTGGTTTCTATAAAAACAGACTTGATATCTTGATCAATGATGAAGTCTACAAGATCTTTCACGTCGCGAGTGCCATATTCAGCTGCGGTAGATATTCCCTGCAATCCTCTTACTTTAAATCCGAATGCATCACCAAAGTAGGCAAATGCATCGTGACTGGTAATAAGTATCCTTTTATCTGAATCTAGTGTGGTATCTAGTTGCTGCTTGAGTACAGTGGTAAGTTGACTTACCTCTTCGTTGTATTGTACAAACTTTTCTCTTGCATTTCTCAGCTCGGGTGCAGCCGCGGATAGTTCTTCGGCAACACCTTTTATCCCACTCATCCATATTTCAGGGTTAAGCCAAATATGTGGATCTACCAAGTCTGATGTTTCATCTACTCGTTTGAGCAACGTTTGGTTCACATAATCTCCTACGGCAAATGTGGGTTTTTGTTGTGCATAGTTTTCGAGCATTTTGGCCATTTTACCTTCTAGGTGTAAGCCATTGTACACAATGATATCGGCAGACGTAAGTTTCTCTATATCACCTTGACTAGCTCTATATAAGTGAGGATCTACACCGGCACCCATCAGCGATATTACTGTTACATCATCGCCTACTATATTGGTAATACAATCAGCAATAATACCTGTGGTTGTTACGATGGTAAATTTGTCACTTTTCTTATTTTCGTTACAGCTGCATACGAGTACTAAGAGTAGCAATGCCGTACTAAAAAATCTGTAAATAGATGTCATACTACAAATGTACGCATCCTTCATACATATAGATAGTTTTGATGGTGAGTCTCTAGTAGCTTAGCTCATCTATTTTACCCTTAGAAAAAAAATATAGCTAAACTCGCACTCAATATTATGAGTTAAAGGCTAAAGAGCTATCAAGAAAACGTCTACTCACAATGTGGTGAGGATGGAGTAATTGCTCAAATTTTTAACATTATACCTGTGCAGGAAGTGTATTGGTGTGTAGAGTTTGGGGCGTGGGATGGCGTTCTGCACAGCAATACTTGTAATCTTATAAAAAACAGTGGGTGGAATGGTGTTTTGATAGAAGCAAGCACTAAAAAATATAAAGAACTAGAGGCCAATTACAGCGAGGTAGGCAACGCTATACTCGTCAATAAGAAGATAAGTTTTGAAGGGGAAGATAGACTTGATAGTGTTCTAGGGCAAACCGAAATTCCTAATGATTTTGACCTGCTCTCCATTGATGTTGATGGTAATGATTATCACATCTGGGATTCTATGATATTGTACAAACCCAAAATTGTACTAGTGGAGTTTAATTTTACGATACCGAGTGATATATCCTATGTTCAAAAAAGAGATTTTGATACTAATCACGGTAATAGTTTACTCGCTTTGGTAAACTTGGGTAAGCAAAAAGGTTATGAACTGGTTACTACTACTGAGTGTAATGGATTCTTTGTGCGGAAAGAGTACTTCCATTTATTTGAAATAGAAGATAACTCCATAGATACACTTTGGGATACGCAGGGAGAAACGCCACGAGTGATGCAGATGTATGATGGCACATTGGTGTTATCTTCAGATTTCAGAATGCCTTGGAATGGCTGGAAGGTCGGGAAACTCGATTTGCAAAAAGTGCCAAAATTTGCTAGACAATTTGGTGACTCAACGGATGTATCATTTTTCAAAAAAGTACTACTACTGGACTACAATAGAATTATTAAGATGAGAGAATAGATCCTTGTTCAGATATTGATTCTCTTTGATTTGAGGATTCAGACTAAACATTTGCATATATATTACTCCGATATGAGCGTGAATACTCGCTTTGAGTTTAAATTTGCATAACCTCTTATCCATGAGAATATTAATCGTATTCATAATCGCATTTTTTGCCTTACAAGTGCAAGCACAACTTTACGTGCTCAAAGATCATAGGCCGGATAGTGCATATAGATACAATGACTTATATGACTCGCTACCAGCTATGTGCGATACTTTTTATCGAGCATTTATCACTGAGGATATCCAAAATCTCAAACCATTTGTGCCTCAAGTAAAGTATCTCAAGTCTACGTTTGACACCTTGGCTATAGAGTACCGAGGTGAGCAGGTGCTATACCGCCAGCAATTGATGTTGCGATTACTGCAAAAAGAGTATAAAAAAGTACTGAAGTACATAAGGAAAAACAAAATAAAACTCAAGAAAATAGAGCGAAAATCAAGCTCTTATGAGTATGGCAAAGATGATGATGGGAATCGGTTTTGCTATGTGACGGTAAGGTGTGTACGCAGGAAGCACACCTATGAGTTAAAGTATTTAGCCATTTTACTCAACAAAAATTGGTTTTTGGGAGATGACGTAAGATTTGTAGAAATAGAGTGAGACTATTTGCAACCATAGCGATATTGATGCCTCTGCTAGGTTATGGCCAGAGTTGGGAAATCATAAGGCATCCCAATAACAATAGAATGGCGATAAAAGTGGATAGCCAATTTATATGTGATTATATATATACCGAGGTGAGCGTACTCTCAGAGCAAAAAGCGTATGTAGCTCAAGGTGAATTGTACGCTTACATAGACCATACGGGCAAGCGACTTACGCCTTTTGCATTTACACAAGTAAGCAATTTTACCGACGGTTATGCTGTAGTGGGGGACAGTTTTAGCCAGAGCATCATAACTGATAAGATGCATATACTTATTCCTTTTGAGCACCCTAGGGTTCTGCTACCCGTTCACGGACTTATTGTGGTGCAATCTACCGCGGGCACTTGGGGAGTTTATGATACGTTGGGTAAGATACGGTTACCTCTTATATACGATATACCACCGCAGATTGTAAACTTGAATCACATTATAGTAAGACGTGAAGAGGAGTATGGCGTGGTAAATGATTGTAATGAGGTTGTTTTTAATTGCTCTTATCAGTACATAGATAGTAACGGTTTGGGATACAGTAGTGGCAAATACCTAAAGTTATTTTAACTTCGGAGCTATGATACGGACTAAGAACATTTTATGGATTGCGTTTTTACTGACCTTGGCGAGTTGCCAAAGTAGCTACAGGGGGAGAATGATTCGTGTAAAGAAGCAGAATAAACAGACTGCTGAATACACAGCTCAAACTACAAATCAACCGGACAATATAGAAGGAATTTCGCAATGGAATGAATCTTTACCCGATAAATGGGCAGAGCATGTAGATGCTAAAACTCAACAAACGCTGGCTAAAATAGAATGGATAGATAGGATAGAAGCGAAACACGTCTCTAAAATTCAAGAAGATAATAATACAACCCATCATCTTTCACAACCCCAGGACTCTATTGCCAAAACAACCGTTCCTGACGAAGAATTTATAAAGGAACAATATCGCAAGGCTAATAGGCTTTCTGTTATCGCATTGATCTTGTTTTTGCTTTCGCCATTCTTGATTGTTTCCATCATAGCTTCACTGGTGTTGGCCATTTTAGCAGTGCGTATTTATCGTAAATACAAAAATCCCGGTGTGCGGGAGCGATATGGTATGGCTATGACCGTATTGGCGCTTAGTGCCTTGCTCATCTTACTAAGTCTGGGACTTATTGCTTACGCTCTCTGGGTATTTACGCTTTAGATTGTTCTATTGTGCTCCATTGAATATAGTTCGTTGCTTTAAGGTGTTAACCGTTTTGTTTCTTTATTTGCAGTATGCAAATGACCACCAGTAAAGCCCATTCTCAAAAACTCGATGCTGAAGATACCTTAGCCAAGTATAGGAGCCAGTTTTACATGCCACCAGGTAAGCATAGAGCCGAGCAATTATATTTTACGGGAAACTCACTAGGCCTGCAGCCTAAGAGTGTTCAAAGTTACTTGCAACAAGAGCTAGACGACTGGGCTCGACTAGGGGTAGAAGGCCATTTTCACGGAAAGAACCCGTGGTTTAAATACCATCATTTTTTTGATAAGGAGGCACGCGTAGTAGGAGCAAATCCCCAGGAGGTAGTGGTGATGAATAACCTTACGGTGAATCTCCATTTGCTACTTGTTAGTTTTTACAGACCTACTAAATCACGCTACAAAATCATAATGGAGGGAGGAGCTTTCCCGAGTGATATGTATGCTATAGAGAGTCAAGTAAAACATCACGGATATGCCTACGATGATGCGGTAATAGAAATGGAACCACGTGAAGGAGAACACGCCTTGCGTACCGAAGATATTGTAGCTAAAATAGAAGAAGTAGGAGACGAATGTGCCTTAGTATTCTTTAGTGGTGTGCAATATTACACAGGACAATATTTTGATATCAAATCACTTACTGCTGCTGCTCACAAGGTAGGGGCAATGGCGGGTTTTGATTGTGCTCATGCCGCAGGAAATGTGAAGCTAGAATTACACAATTGGGATGTAGACTTTGCCGCATGGTGTACATATAAGTATATGAACAGTGGTCCGGGTGGTGTAAGCGGTGTGTTTGTAAACGAAAGACACGGAAACAACGCAGATACTCCGCGATTTGCTGGCTGGTGGGGACACGCGGAGAGTGAGCGTTTTCAGATGAAGCGAGGATTCATACCTGAGCCAGGTGCAGCAGGATGGCAAATGAGTAATGCCCCTGTACTTAGTATGGCTGCACATAAGGCGTCATTAGACATGTTTGAGGAGGTTGGAATGGATGCCCTTGTGAGTAAAGGCAGAAAGTTAAATGCATTTTTGGAGCAGGTTGTAAAAGATGCTCAAACGGTTAATGATAAACTAGAATTTGAAATCATTACTCCCGAGAAACGTGGGTGTCAACTCAGTATGCTCACTAACGAGAACGGTAAAGCGTTGTTTGACTATCTCACAGCAAACGACGTGATAGCGGACTGGCGTGAGCCCAATGTTATACGACTTGCACCTGTGCCTATGTACAATTCTTTTATGGATGTGTGGGAGTTTGGGGAGTTGCTGCGTGCATTTTAGTGCGTTTAGATTAAGAATTACCTAAATGACTTCAATCTGAAAATTGCATTGTTTAGTTTAATTAGCATTGTTGACGTGAACGGAATATCCCGAAAATAATAAAACTCACAATCACCTAGATTGTGAGCTTAACTCGCTTCTATAATATTTTAACCTCTTGGTTTAGGTCTTCTTTTTGGCCTTGGAGCATCCTCTAGCTCTTCTTTAGATATAAAACCATTACCGTTGGTGTCTGCCTTGGCAAAATTATCTTTAAGTGGTCCTTTTACTTCAGCTGTACTTAGTTTTCCGTCATTATCGGTATCCATTTTGGTGAACATCTCATCTAAAGATGGTCGTTCCCCTTTGGGAGGTCTTTGACGTTCTGTTTTTTCTTCTGTTTCCTGGCGTGTCTATTCTACCCGCTGTGCTGACAAACGTCCAGCTAGGCCTATCATTGTTAAGAGAAGTACTTGCTTTAGGTTGATTGATATTTTTTTCATATGTTATAAGTAATGATATTAAGACGATTTATATACGTTTATCCTTTAACCTATTCTATTTTCAATACAACCCCGGCCAAAAAGCATCTACCATATGATGTACATCTGTTTTATATTGGTTTTTGATAATGGAGATAATGTCGTATCGCACATTGTTGTGTAAGTCTCTGTCTAGCATAAAATCTTCGGCTCCTTGAGCGAGCATATTGATCTTTCCTGTACCTATGGATTCCTCGGGGTTGCCATATTTGTCGGTTTCGCGAGTTTTTACTTCTACTATGACCACCCAGTCGTCGTGCATCGCCACGATATCCAGCTCCGCTCTGCCACTGCGGTAGTTTCGGGCGAGTATCTTGTAGCCTTTGCTTATTAGATGTGCCGTAGCTATCTCTTCTCCTTCTTTCCCGAGTTGTTGTTTGTGTTGGCTCATTGCTTTCGCTTCTTCGCAGATTTAGGATGTATGACCTAGGATATAAGACTGTTTGAAATAGATTCTAAATTTGGGGATTCCAAAGTATTTCGTAGGAGTAATAATAGTCATAAATCTCATATCATAAGTCTTAAGTCTGCAATTCTTGAATTGCCAAATACGCTATCAATCCACTGCCTACTTTCAGTGCTTTCTCGTCTATATCAAAGGTGGGAGTATGTAGCATAGAGGTGATTCCACGCTCTTGGTTACGAATCCCTAATCTATAAAAACAAGCGGGTATCTCCTGACTGTAATACGCAAAATCCTCCCCCGCTGGCCACAGTTCTAGGTCTTCTACGTTTTCTGCCCCGAGATAGTCCTCTGCCCACTGACGTGCATCGTTACTCAACTCCTCATCATTTTTGAGGAACGGATACCCCTTTCGCACCTCGGCTTCGCACGTAGCCCCGTGCATAGCTGCGGTGTCGTTGCATATTTTCTCTATGAGTGCGTGTGCTCTCATACGCCACTCCTCGTCATACGTGCGAAATGTACCCTCCATTACCACCTCGTTGGGGATGATATTCGTAGATCCATTGGCTATTACTTTTCCGATGCTCACCACACTGGGAGTCGCGGGTTTGGAGTGTCGGCTTACTACAGTTTGCAGTTGGGTGATGATTTGTGCTGCTACCACTACAGGGTCTATATTTTGGTGCGGATGTGCTCCGTGACCACCTTTGCCTATTACTTTGATGTGTATCTCATCAGCACTAGCCATATACAGTCCAGAGCGAAAACCAACCTTACCTGCGTCTATGAGCGGCATCACGTGTTGGCCGAGTATTTTTTCTACACTCGGATTTTGAAGCACTCCATTTTTTATCATTATGCTCGCACCACCTGGGAGTCTTTCTTCTCCCGGTTGAAATATACAGCGTATCGTCCCTTCAAATTCGTCCTTCAACTCATCCAAAATACGAATAGCACCAAGCAGGCAGGTAGTGTGTACATCGTGACCACAGGCGTGCATTTTACCCTCGTTTTTAGATTTATAATCTACCTCATTTTGCTCTAGGATAGGCAAAGCATCTATGTCACCACGCAGGGCAATGGTCTTGCTCTCGGGGTTCTTTCCCTTTATGTCTATATAGCCACCCGTTTCTGTAATTTTTTGCAAATCATAACCATTTGCTTGCAGTTGTTCGGCTATGAATTGTGTGGTTTCATATTCTTCAAAACTCAATTCGGGATGACTGTGCAGGTGTCGGCGTGTAGCCACCAAGTCATCAAAATGCTGCTCTGCGAGTTGTTTTATCCTATCTGATAGGTTCATAGGACAAAGGTAAATGATTTTACAGGAACATGTTTTGTAGGAACACGCCTTCAAGGCGTGTTCCTACAAGAAATATTGTTTATTTGTAATACGTAATGATACCACCAGCGGTCATTGACAAAATATTTGACGTAGCACCTATAGAAGAGGTGGTGGGAGAGTACGTCTCTCTGAAAAGGGCCGGTGCTAATTATAAAGGGCTTTGTCCTTTTCACGATGATAAAAATGCCAGTATGAGTGTTTCGCCTACCAAGGGCATTTACAAATGCTTTAGCTGCGGCAAGGGTGGCAATATCTTCCAATTTATCATGGAGCACGAAGGGTTGTCTTATCCGCTGGCTATTAAGCATTTGGCAGATAGGTATAACATTGAGATAGAAGAAGGACAGATAGACGTAAATGAGCTTAAAGAAGAGGCTCGGGTAAAAGAAGGTGTTTATGCCTGCCTAGAGTTTGCCCGCAAGCATTTTTATGAGCGACTAAACGAAAGTCAAGATGGCAAGGTCATCTACAAACCCTATCTTACCGAGCGAGGCATCAATCAGCAAACGATTGATAAATTTAGTATTGGGCTAAGCGGCACGCAAAAGAATCATCTGCTGCAAGAAGGAATCAAAAACGGCTACACAGTTCAGCAGCTGTACGATGCGGGTCTGGTAAAAAAGATAAATGACGACGGTGGAATCGTAGAGGGCAATCTCAGAGATACATTTATAGAGCGTATTGTTTTCCCTATTTTCAATGTAAGTGGTAGGGTGCTCGGTTTTGGGGGTAGAATCATAAAAAAAGACACCAAAGCTCCCAAGTACCTCAATAGCCCCGAGACAGTAGTGTATGAAAAACGCAAGGAGCTATACGGACTTAGTGTATCTAAAAATGATATCCGTGTAAAGGACGAGGTGTACCTAGTGGAGGGATATATGGACGTGGTAAGTCTGAACCAAAGCGGAGTAGAAAATGTAGTGGCGGCGAGTGGTACAGCATTTACAGAGGAGCAGGCACGCCTACTCAAGCGATTTACCCATAATATTACCATGTTGTTTGACGGTGATACCGCAGGGGTAAATGCCAGTTTGAAACACGTAAAAACACTACTCGGAGCAGATCTGAATGTGAAGGTAGCTTTGTTCCCAGAGGATGAAGACCCTGATAGTTTTATTCAGAAAAGAGGAACGTCAGAATTTGAGAATTATGTAGCTCAAAAATCACAAAATTTTATTCAGCTTATTACAGAGGTGAAGATGGGCGAAAGCAAAAATGACCCCATCAAAAAAGCGGAAACGGCACGCAACATAGCCGAGAATATAGCAGCACTTCCCGATCCGCTAAAAAGAGCAGCGTTTATCAATGAGACGGCTAGCCTGCTGGAGATACCCGAACGCATATTGGTAGATGAGGTCAATAAGTTTAAGCTGGACAACCGTAAGCAAAAAGAACGGGAACAACGCAGGGAGAGTCGTATGGCAGAGCAGCAGGGGCCTCCTGCTCCAGATGGCCCGCCGGCTGGGTTTGACTATGTGCCAGACTATACCGATTTTAAGACGCCAGAGGCTCTGCTGGCAAATAAGAAAAATCATCAAGAAGAAGACCTACTAAAATCTCTCATACTGTATGCCGATAGAGAATTTGACGAGGAGCAAAATGTGGCTCAGTTTATCTTTAATGAATTAGAAGAAGATGAAATATGGCCAGTTTCGGAGGAGTTTGCAGCTATTTTCAAAGAGGCATATTCCTACTGGCAAGAGCATAAGGTACTCAATGAGTTGTATTTCATACGCAACGCAAGCACGTGCAAATTGGCGGCAGAAGTGTTGAGCCGACGTCATAGTTTGAGCAAGGGATGGGAGGAGAATTTTGAAAAAATCGTAAAGACGGATGAAGACAATTACAAGCATGAGGTCGTACAAAACTTGAATTACCTCAAGCTTAATCATATAGAGATGTTGATGAAGGAAAACCAAGAGAAACTACAGGTAGCTGAGACAGAAGAAGACATAATGATCTGTCAAAATGTGCACGCCAATTTACAAGAATTTAGAAAAAAAATAACAGACCAAATAGGAACTGTAATATTGTAGCCATGGTTAATGAGTGGATATTTCATATATGCAGGAATTTACTGCGACTACCGGTAGGTATTATTTTTCGTAAAATTCATTTTGAAAACGAAGACAATTTCCCAAAGGATGCTCCGGTACTAGTGGCGTGTAATCACCCCAATTCGTTCTTGGATGGTGTAGTTTTTGAGCATATCTCAGGTAAACGTATTTACACACTTACACGTGGCGATACATTCTTAAAACCACTGCCCAACTATATACTGCGTGGTATGCGTTTGTTACCTATTTTCAGAAGTCGCGATGCAGCAGCACACGTCGCTCGCAAGGGCAATGCTCAAACGATGGAAGAAGTGTACGAGCACTTTAAAATCAATCATAGTATTCTTATCTTTACCGAAGGCAATTCATACCCAGAGAAGGCTGTACGAAGACTAAAAAACGGTACGGGAAACATGGCGGTAGATATGATGAAGCGTAGTGACTTTACACTCGACCTTTATGTTTTGCCTACGGCTCTAAATTATAGTGAGTTTGGCACACTGATGCAAACGGTACATGTCACTTACGGTACACCGATACGACTATTAGATCACGTAGATGAAATAAAGGCCGACGAGAGGAGCTTTGGCAATTGGGTTACGAGCAAAGTACAAGAAAATTTTGATGAGAATGTTGTAATAACCAAAGGGGGCTATACTGAAGAGAAAGAGTTCCTACATCGCCTAATGATAAATGAAAACTACAGGCCGCTTGCTTTCAAAACATTGAAAACTTGGAAACTGTCCATTGCTAAAGCTAATCAAATGGGTGAGGATTTAGCATCTAAGGTACAGACGTATATGGCTAGTTTAAAAAAGCACAAGGTAGGCGATGCCAACGTTAGTAGCCGTTCGTTTGATGTATTATCTGTACTCGTAGCTCTACTCACGGCTGGTGTAAGTTTCCCTATATACGTGGTATGGGTGATAGCATGGTGGGGTATTGATAAATTGGTAAAATCGAAGATACGTAACATTGTTTTTCACGACTCCATAAAAGTAGGAAGTGCCATGGTAATGGGCTTGATCATTATGATAGCCACTTTTGTAACCCTATCTGTATGGAGCAGTGGTATTATACTCTTCATATTGGGCACACTAGGAATATATGGGAGTATCTGCTGGTACAGACTAGTAGACACATTGCCTTACCTCAGAGATGAATTACGATGGAAGAGCATAAGTGATGAGACGCGTCAGTCTATTGTTGCTCAGCGAGAGGCTATCGTCTCAGACCTTTCATAAAGTGCCGTACATAAAAAAGCACCCTGCAGTACAGAATGCTTTTCATAAATAGCTTTTAATGATTATCTATTTATAATTATTTTCTTAACGGTACGAGCATCTCCTTGTGTCGCTTCTAAAAAGTATGTTCCGGGTATCCAGTTTTGCGTGTTAATGCGTAGGTCATTAGTGCTTAGTATCTTCTGCCCGTTGGAGTTGTATATGGTTACTTGTTGCACTTGACCAGCTATCTTTATGTGGTCTGTAGCAGGGTTAGGATATACGTTAATGTCAAGCACATTTTTTGCTCTAACGCTAGCTACGAGATTGTCTTTCAGGTCTGCCGTCCAAATCCCTCTTCCGTGGGTGTAGATAAACAATTTTCTATCGCTGTGTCTTAATCTTACTTGATCTACAGGTACGTTAGGGAAACGCTCCTCTTTTTGCCAGCTTTGGCCTGCATTAAGCGAAGTATATAATCCATAATCAGTTCCTATCAAGATGTGATCGGTCATTTCGGGATCTACTTCTATCCAATTCACGGGTACACTCTCAGGGAGATTTGCACCTATGTCATCATACTGTGCCGAGTCGCTATTGGCGTGTCTTATTCGCCATATTCTACTATCGGTATCTATGTTTACGAATCCGCAGTATATCGTCGTTTCGTCAGTAGGGTCTACTTCTATACAGCCTATAGTGCCACCTAAGAAAGCACGGTTTGGTAAGTTTTGAGGATCCCAAACTGGCAGCTCGTCTCCGGCCACAGATGTAGCTGCATTTTCTACGTAGTATAAGCGTGATGCTGTACCGCCTATGTAGGCAATGGGATTTGTACTGCTGCTCAACCCTACGGAGAACTGCTCGCCTGGTATTACATCGGTAAGCGATTCCCAAGTATCTCCCGCATTCGTACTTCTAAATACTTTGGATCGAGTAGGCACATATATTTGGTCACCATCTAGGTTGTTTATTTCAAATGGATTGATAAACCACACACCGTCATCTCCACCTACTTCGGTACGTATTGTTCGGCTTATATTTCTGTTTCCTGTGGAGCTTTGGCGTCTCATATTCAAAAATTGAGAAGAGACATAACGTACATTATCATCTTGTTGATTTACACTACAAAAAGCACCATCACCGCCGTTTATATTGGAAAAAGTAGGAATACCATTGTTGCTAAATCGAGTGCCGTTGTCCTGCGTGCCGCCTACTACAGAATTGCCAGTAGGATAAAAATGACCAGCATAAAATTGGGTAATATTTAGCCCGTTATTCAGATTGGTAAAGGTTGACATGTTGTTTTTGTTAAATCGGCTTACACCAGCATCGTTGCCTACTAAAAACTCATTATCGTTTATCCAAGTCATCTCGTGATAATCTGCGTGAGGGTCTGCCATGGTACGCCACGTTTGGCCTCCATCGCTACTGTACGTAGGGTCTACACACATACTTACCACAAAGTTAGTGTCGGCTGGAGCCGTACCTAACTTGAAGCAGTACCAAGCTTGTGCGTAGCTTACATTCCCTGGAGGGTCTGTAAGTTTCACCCAAGTTTCACCTCCGTTAGAAGTTTTGTAAAGGCTATGTATGTCAAAACCATCTCCAGAGGCTAGTTGAGCAAACATGACGTTAGGGTAATCTCTCACAAAATCAAAACTTACTCGGCTATATCCACTGCTTGGCCATTCTCCGCCATTTCTATTGGTTGCCTCTAGTGTTTCTTCGTCTATTTCTACTATGCCTACACCATTTACAGAGATGAATATTTTACCATCATCTCGGGCCTCTATTTCGTGTACTCTTGTGCTTGCCCCGTATATTTTTTCGAAAGTTTGGGCAGCATCTGTACTACGCCACAATCCTGCTGAGTGTGTCGCAACGTATATCGTGCTATCATGCACAAGCGAATGTTCTACATTCCATATCCCACTAAGTGCTGTAGTCATGGTATGTTCCAAGTGTTGAAATGAGTTAGCTCCATCTTCAGACTTGAATAGTCCCAAACCACCGAGGTCTGCCGAATTGCCAAAAGGCTCTCCCGTTCCGTAGTAAAATAAATCGTGGTTAAAAGGACTCTGAGTTACACTCGTAGCAGAAAGTGTAGGTGCGTATTCGTCCACTATCGTCCAAGAGCTACCTGCATTCGGACTTACCCATATACCGCCCGAAACACCTGCACATAAGTATCTGTTGGGGTTGCTATAGTCCACCTCAATAGAACGAGTACGCCCGCCCACATTGAATGGTCCTAGTTCTATTATATTCTCCAGATTATCCTCAGCCTTTTTGTAGAGTGCTTTGTTTGCCTTATCTGCCAAGTACCATTGACGAGTGAGTCCACTAGGGATATTGCCGTATTGATCTCCCTTTAATTCGCGGTAATGGTCAAACCAGCCTGGATGTTGACCAGGTTCAGATTCAATTACGGTTTGTTCCTCACGTGTTAATAGAGTGGTTACTCCGATTAACATGATGACCACGACTACTCCTGCTACTAACTTCTTCATATACTAAGTTTATCTAACGTTTTAATCTTTCTTTCTGTTCAGTCCCATGCTTTTTAGCATCCACCGTGGGAGGGGTTTTAGGGCATCACGCTCAGTCAAGTCCAGATACCATCCTATCTTTTTTAGGATAGGAATTTTGTGTGTTTCTACAAACTCTATCAGCGTACCGTCTGGATCTTCTATATAACTAAAGTGTCCTGCGGCTTCTCCCATATCAAATGAGTTGGCACTATCTACTGTAAATGGATGGCCGGCTGCTTCGCATTCTTCTTTGAGAGCTTGCATACCTATTACATCAAAACACAGGTGAATAAATCCGAGGTCGCCCCAGTATCTTCCTTCGTATATGTTTTGTCCTGCTTCATCTAAGTTCTGTACCAATTCTATCTGCGTAGGTCCTAGCAATGGGCTAAAACCTCCCTTGCGTGCTTTACTATGCGTGAGTATTGCTCGCTTGAAAGTGCTCTTGCCACTCTTTAACGTTGAGAGATCGTCAAACTTACCTTCTCCTTGCCATTCCACCTTATCATAACCCAATATAGATCCATAAAAAGCGATTGACTTTTCGATATCGGACACGCCTATTACGGCACCATATACACCGCCAGTGGTGTCACCGCGATTTTGGAACCAGTCCGCAGCTTCTATGATCTGGAAATGATTGCCATACGGGTCTTTTACAAAAAAGTGTTTAAGTCCGTTAGGAGTTTGTTCTACCTGTTGAGATACCAAGTACGTCTTGTCAAAATGGGCAAATGCTTTGTCTACATCAGGGCTTTTTATTTTGCAAATATTGATACCGTAATCACCAAGCTTAGGTTCAAAACTGCAAGCCACGGGAGTACGACTGGTGTATTGCCATATCTCAAAACCTCCTCCACCTTGCATATTCATAGCGAGAATGGCGTGTCTGTCGTGTGGTTTACCTCCAGTGTATGGAAGCATGAGTGCTGCTGTAGCTGCTTCTTCAAAAACAGGTACATCCATCTTTAAATTTTTGCGATACCAAGTCCAAGCCTCGTGTACGTCGGGTATACCTATACCCATCTGCTGTATGCCACTTATTTCTTTTTTCACCGTGTGCGAAAATACTTGATGTGGATTTGGTGGGCAAATGGAATTTACATAAGGCTTTTAGTGTTTGTAGAGAAATATAAATAACTAAAATTCAAGGGATTACTATCTACCCCTCAGAATGTATTAACTGCTGTAGCTTAGTCTTTTGGTTCATTCGTGTAAAGGAAACCGTTTGTGATTGCTCATCTTCCAGGTCGTAGAGATTTATTGCAGTAGCTAAATATTTTTTTGCAAGATCTTCGTCGGTCCTCCGCTTAATAAGTCCCATTTCTTGGGCTATAGTTCCCAGTTTTTCGTAATGAGCTGTAGGGAATTTTATTTTCTCTAAGTGTGTTTTGAGGTCTTCTTTGTTTAGCTCAATTATCTGTACAAAGTCAATCTGAAAATTGGTCGACAAGGACTCTTCCGCTTCTTTTAGTAAGGTGCTTGTGTTGGAGCCAGATTTGGAACCTAGTATTTGTGCTAAGATTTCACCTAGCACTTTGCCCAGCTGCTGTAATTGGTCCATTATAATGTCTCTATTTTCCATACTTCTATGTACTCGAAGTTAGTGAATAGTTTTTTGTTCTTGCAGGCTTAGGTTTGAGTGATGGTATTTTCATCCTTCTCGAAGCAAATATGGCAGCCCATAGTTTGCTACGTACAGAAGTCTTTCTTTTCCTGTGTAGCCGTCTTGATGCACATTTTTCCTACTTTGCACTCACTCGTTTAGCTATGAATCTAAACAACCAAGGGGCGTATCGCTTGAAGTAAATCATAAGTACTTCACCACCACCTATGTATATTTCAGATTTTCGGGTTCTTATTCCTCTTTGAATGGCCTTAACACATTTTTCTACGGAGACACCTTTTTCTTGTCCTAGGTCCATTTGTGCGTGGGCGGCTCCATCGCCAAGTAATGCATTCTTACTTATGTCTGTTTTTATTCGCCCAGGGCATACCACCATAACATGTATGTCGGTATCCTTGAGCTCTAGGCTAAGTGTTTCATACCATCCGTGTAGAGCATGTTTACTCGCGGCATAATAGGAACGCAAAGGGAACCCAAATTTTCCTGCGGCACTACTCATTGCGACAATGCTTCCGGCTTTTTTATGCATAAAAAGCGGTAGAGCAGCTTTGGTGAGGTGCACACTGCCAAAGAAATTAACCTCCATTAGCTGACGTCCTACCTCATTAGTGGTTTCGCTCGCCAGTGAACGTTGGCTTACTCCTGCATTATTTATCAAAATATCCAAATGGCCAAATGTTTCACTTACTTCAGTCACAGCATTCGCTATCGCTTGTTCGTCTGACACATCTAAGGGCAGTACGTAGGCATTGGTTAGGTTTTGTGCCACTTCCTCTAGGGCGTGTCTTTTTCGCCCAGAGAGTATGATGGTATTATCGTGTGTGTTATAGGCCAAGGCCAATGCTTTGCCTATGCCACTGCCTGCTCCTGTTATCCAGATTATTTTACTCATTATGCGGTATGCAAGATTAGATAATTATCAAAAAATTCATAGTTCAGTTCCAAGGTTTTGGAGTAATCGTCCTTTTCGATATGCCCTAGTAGTATTCCACTTTCTTCTATGGGTTGGTAGTCCACTTTCAGGTGTTTTTTGAAATCGATAGATTTTAGTCCGTAGAATTTATATAAGGCTTCTTTAGCACACCATAACATGTATAATCCACGTAGGTCATGAGCCAAAAATGCCTCCTCGTCCATTCTCACAAATTTAGACTGAATGCGTCGTACGCGTTCAGTAATCTGCTCCATATCTATGCCGCAATCACGGGTATTTGCAAGCATAAAAGCAGCGTATTCTCCTGCGTGAGTGATACTTATTTTGGCATCTGCACTGTCAAAATAAGGTTTGCCATAAGCATCCTTTTCCAAAATATTAAACTCCGGACAAACTGTATGAGCCAACACGCGAGCAGCGAGATTATGAGGTTGTACGTGATCCATATCCAGGTTGGCTTGCCAGCTCTCAGGAAGTAGGTCAATGAGTTCGTCTTTAGTCTCTGTAATGTGCCAAAGTGCAACTATTCCATTGTTTATATGTTTCTTCGTATGTAGTGGCACGTATACCAAATATTAAGATTACAAAGGTAGCACATTTGAAAGGGCATAAGGATGCCATATACAACTTTGTGCTCGACAGAGCAACCCGAACAATATACTCAGCCGGAGCAGGCGGATATCTGGTCGCTTGGCAGGTAGATAATCCAGAGAGGGGAAAACTGATCCTACAAAGTGGAGAAGCTTTTTATAGCATAACCAAAGTTGAAAATACCCTAAGAGTAGGAAGCCGAAATGGTAAAGTATATGAAGTAGACCTAGCTACAAATACCTTGTTGAGCACCACTCAACTTCACGAAGGGGGCGTCTTTTTTTTAGGACCAAAATACAGTGGAGGAGAAGATGGTGTACTCTTAAGGCCGCGTACCATAAGTGCCGGTCTCACGGGTAGTTTTGATAAGAATGAGATGATACTATCTACTGATAGTTTGAGGTGTGTTGCGATTTCTGAGAGTTCTATGTTTGTAGGTGCCTCAGACAATATGATTTACCAACTGGACAAGGAAACTTATAGTGTAACCAATATATTAAAGGGGCATACAAATTCCGTTTTTGATTTGGAATTAATAGATGACAACACCTTGGTAAGTACAGGACGTGATGCTACAATTAGGGCTTGGGATTTAACAATTGGCAAACAAGTGCATAGCGTTCCTGCTCATGAATATCAGGCTAAGAGTTTGAGTTACAACGGTAAGCTCTTAATCAGCAGCAGTATGGATAAGACAATAAAACTTTGGGACGAGGAGTTAGATTTGCTCAAAGTGATAGACTATGAGCGATATGCCGGTCATACGAATTGTATAAATAAGGTAGAATGGTTAGATGACGATACCTTTGTGTCATGTTCAGACGACCGAGATCTCATACTTTGGAAAGTAGAAATAATGCCTTAAAATTGCCACAAGCATAAAACCGATGATACTTAGCGACAAACGAATCTTAGAGGAAATAGATAAAGGAACCATTCTTATTGAGCCTTTTAATAGAGAAGACCTTGGTACGAATAGTTACGATGTACACTTAGGTAAGCACTTGGCTTGCTATTCCAATCGTGTGCTTGATGCTCGGGAGCATAATAAAATTGAACATTTTGAGATTCCGATAGACGGTTTTGAGCTGCAGCCAGGGGTGCTTTATCTTGGTGTTACAGAGGAATATACAGAGACACACGCACACATTCCTTTCTTAGAAGGTAAGAGTAGTACAGGACGATTAGGTATTGACATCCACGCTACGGCGGGAAAAGGTGATGTTGGTTTTTGTAACACGTGGACACTAGAGATAAGTGTGACTCAGCCCGTAAGAGTTTACAAAGGAATGCCCATAGGGCAGTTGATATACTTTGTGGTAGAAGGAGATGTAGAGGTGATGTATAATAAAAAGAAAAACGCTAAATATAACAAGCGTACCATCAAGCCCGTAGAGAGCATGATGTGGAAGAATAAGTTTTAGTGTTGCATTAATAGTAGATCATTTAATAATGATCCTACAGGCTACTATCGTAATTTGAGTGTCTGTGCATTTATAGACAAATCTGTGCTCTCCATCTATACGACGGAACCAATATCATAGTAAGTCGTGTTTTAAAGCCTCGGGACTTCCTATTCCTTTGAAAGGGTCTCTTTTTGTGTGCTTTATTAGCTCGTTGATTCATTTGATTTTTTCTTGTCAATTGCTTGCCAATAGAGGTATTGGTCCCACGCATTTGGTGTCCAATTGATAATCATTCTTCTATAAGCTCTTGCTCACTAACGTTACCTTCTTCTGCTTGTTGGATAGATTGGATTAGAACATCTCTATTCTTTCCAGAAAGCAAGTAATTGGTTTCTTTAAGTGAGTTGTACTCGTCCAATGATATAAGCACGAGATCTTTATTATTCTTACGTTTAATGATTATCTCTTCTACATCATTGATTACCCTTAAGTCGGTATAGTTTACCACATTCATATATATAAAGGTACAAAAAAGAGTGCTTAATTAAGTACTTAAGAAATCGTTTACTTTTTTGCGATCTTTTTCGCGTATAGATATTCAACTATTACAATTATCAAAATAAATGGAAGAATCCAAAACACACGTGTATTTAGCCTATCAGAAATATTAGAAAATTGTGCGATGGCCCAACTATTGAGATAGATGGTGACAAGTGCGAATAGGATAAGATTTTTATAATTCACACCTAGTCTCTTTGTACTCCACATCCAGCCTGCTACGATGACGAGCACCCCAATAATTATAATGTGCCAAATGGTAATAAACTGGAATGGGATGGTGAGTATATACTGCTTGTTCCAGCGTGCTTCACCTTTGTCTGTGGGGTAGTATCGTTGTATAGTCTGTTGTATGTTACTATCATATTCGCACCTAAATATTCCATCACCTACGTCCAGTTGAAAGCAGTTGGTAAATCCACGTAAAACAGATGACAGAGCCAACTTTGGCCAGTATTTTGGTGAACCGTAGAGGGTTTTTAATATTTCCTTATGCTCCAATTTGAGTGCATCCCAACCGCCAAGATGATACGAAGGACTATTACTATTCCAAACATACATCCATCCGCGAGGCGGCAGTGAATCCTTATACGCACAGAGTTTCCATTGTTTCGTATTGCATTCGTCGCATAGTACATCGTATAGCAATCCGCTTTCAGCGGTTTGACCTACCAAAAACACCTCGCTTGATCGTCCTAGCTCTAGTTTGCCATGGTCCGCATAGTTACTGAGAGATACAAGTGTAAGACTAAGAACTCCCGCACCAAGGATCCCAAGGAGTTTCCTTTTAGTATAAATGGGATTCCAAATGCTTATAAACAGAAATGTAACCGCAACCAAGATATACAATACAAAGTGTGTATTGTGCATCGTGCCAATTACTATAAGCATAATAAAGTAAAGCCACTTACGTGACGATTTAGCACAGAGGTAGAGCAACATTAACAATGATGCAATACCCGCAAAAACATCAGGCAAGAGTTTGTTGGCTTCCCATCCTACGTGCGTAAGCATAAGGGTGATAAGTGTAAGTAGGAGTAGTTGGCGTTTGCTAGTCAACGAACTAAAGCGTTTGATGACTTCTATGATGGTCCAAAAAACTACGAAACATTGGGCTAAGATGCTCAACCATAAGGTGTAATGTAGTGAAAATACTTTTAGAAACCAGCCATAGAAAACAGGTCGCTCATAGGGCACCGTTCCTTGCCAAGCCGCGTTGAGGTATGAACTGGTATCTCCATTAATGAAGGGGAAACCATTGTAAAAAGAGAAGCTCGCGATACAAAGCGTACCGGCTAGATAAAATAGTAAAGTTTTAAGATAGGAAGACACGAGTCGTTCTTAGCTAACTAGTGTACCTACGTGGTTGCCTCTTACTACATTGAGTAGGTTACCTTCTTTGTTCATATCAAAAACGATGATAGGTAACTCGTTCTCCTGACATAATGTAAATGCGGTCATGTCCATAACCTTCAGATTACGTTTTATAGCTTCAGTAAAGCTGATCTCATCAAACTTAGTGGCGGTGCTATCTTTCTCCGGGTCGGCGGTATAAATACCGTCTACACGAGTTCCCTTGAGTATTACGTCTGCTTCCATCTCTACAGCACGCAAACTCGCTGCGGTATCTGTTGTGAAATAAGGGTTTCCGGTACCCGCACCAAATATCACTACACGTCCTTTTTCGAGGTGACGTATTGCTTTCCGGCGTATGAATGGTTCGGCAATTTGCTCCATTTTTATAGCACTAGTAAGTCGGGTGAAAACACCTTCATTTTCAAGTGCTCCTTGCAGAGCCATTGCATTGATTACGGTGGCAAGCATCCCCATATAATCTGCATTTGCTCTATCTTTCATTCCGCCTTCTACACCACTTACTCCTCTGAAAATATTGCCGCCGCCTATCACTATGGCCACTTCTATACCTGCGTCTACTACGGTTTTTATCTCTCGGGCGTACATAGCGAGTATGCTGCTATCTATTCCAAACTCTTTTTCGCCAAGCAAAGCTTCGCCACTTAATTTTAATAAAATTCTTTTGTAAGTCATTGGTTGTGTGGTGTTTTGAACGAATGGTGTGCCTTCTTGTTGCTTAGATGTATCAGAATTGATATGCAAAGTGCTCATTCAAAGGTCAAAGGTAAATGAAATTGTAGGTATTCAAAAGCAATATTCTTGATGTTGTTTCAGGAGGTGAAATTGTTCAGTTTAATACGATTACCAGCGTTGGGCTGCTTGTACTGCATTACGCACGCTTCCGTGTTTTAGCAAAAGGTCTTTTGCGGTATATTCATCTAGTCCTGTTTGTTCCATTATCATACGGGTGCCGCGTATAACGAGTTTTTTATTACTGAGTTGCATATCTACCATACTATTGCCTTGTACGTGTCCTAGTTTTATCATCAGGCTAGTGCTTATCATATTTAGTATCAGTTTTTGAGCAGTTCCACTTTTCATACGGGTACTTCCTGTTACAAATTCAGGACCTACTACTACCTCGATAGCATGATTAGCTGTTTGGCCTATTTGGCTATTTTTATTGCAGGCTATTGCTCCACAGGCTATTCCATTGGCTATGCATAGTTCCAATGCTCCGTTCACGTAAGGTGCTGTTCCGCTGGCACTTATGCCTATTACAAAGTCGCGTTTGCTGATGCTTTGCTCTTGCAAATCATACCAGCCTTGCAGTGGGTCATCTTCGGCATTTTCTACAGCTACGCGTATGGCAGGATCACCTCCTGCTATTATTCCTACTACCAAGCCTTGAGGTACGCCATAGGTTGGTGGGCATTCGCTAGCATCCACTATGCCTAGTCGGCCACTTGTGCCACTTCCTAGGTAAAAGAGTCTTCCTCCGTTTAGCATTTTTATGTAAGCGGCGTCTATAAGATTCTGAATGCTTTCTAGTTCTTGGGCTATAGCTAGGGGTACGGTTTGGTCTTCTTGGTTCATACCTTGGAGTAGTTCCAAGGTTGACTTGTTTTCTAAGTCGTCGTGATGACTTGATGATTCGGTGGTGAGCATTATACAGAACAAATTTGCCCTAAAAAGTATCAATTTTCGGATTTCATTCCGAAATTTCGCATTAATTTTCGGAATTTGTTAGGAGTATTTGGGGTTAAAACAAACCTAAAATACTGAAAGCAAACTTCTTACGTGTAATATTACCTTCTAGGTCAAATGTCTCGAGTAAAAGGATGTAATTACCTACAGGTATTTTGGTGCCATTTTCTAGCATACCATCCCAATTTATAGTGCTAGAAGTACTGAGCGAGAGATTATTAAAAGCGTGGTCTATCAGCCTGCCCGATAAGTCATACACATAACCATTTAATATATTCCCGTTGGTAGAAAAATCATAGACAACGGTGAGTACGTCTTCGTATCCATCGCCATCAGGCGATACCGTTTTAGATGCAAGATTCAATGTGTTGCTTGCGGAAGGAATAGCCTTGTATTGGGAGTTTTGATAACCAGGTGTGGCGTAACCCGCCATACTGCTGGCCGAGTGCCAATTGCTTAATGTTGTGCTAGATGTAAATGGGTCTATTCGTTCCAGACTTACGCCATTCACATCACTTAGCAACGCAAAATGTTGGTCTTCGGTGTAGGCCACAGAGTCCAATGTCATACCAAGTGCATTGAAAACTGCAAATGCTCCTTCGTCATTGTTCATAGGTGGTAAGTTTTCTACCTCTAGCAGATTAGTTGCATTGGGGTAATCTATCTTCAGTTGGTTGGAGTCAGCAGTGAGAGCCACATATTCTTCTGGACCGATTATACGATTGACTAACACCTTATTATTCGCACGCTTACCGTCACTTTTCACGTATTGAAAAAATAGGAAGTCTAGAGCAATGTATTTTTTACTGATACTGTAAAGTTCTATGAAATCTACCCCATTTTCTTTTGGGTTGAATAGAATTTCATTGATAATAACATCGTTTGCCGCCAACGGAGATGTTCGTATGATTTGAATAGCTAAAGCAGTAATAGTGTTGCCAATGCAATCTCCTAACTGACTGATTTCTAACTCATAAATGGAGTTTTCTGCTAAAATGGAAGCAAACGTTAGCGTGATGGTGTTGGTCGCATTGTCTAATATCACAGTTGTAGGTTGCTCATTGTTAGGCAGTAGTGAGTAGTTAACAGATGTCAAATCACTCACACCAGTAGGTTTTTCGCTAAGTTGTAGCTCCACGGTATTGTCACTTGTGATTACGGCACTTAGTAATTGCGGGGCGGTATTATCAGGATTTTGACCTAGTACAGAGTTCTCGCGTGATGGAGTCCCACTGTTTGCATCGTTACTCGCTATCCAATTTACCTCGGTAGGGCAGCTACTCTCAAAATCTATTCGTTCTAGCGAATAGCCTCCTGCTTTTTTTATTACATCTCTATAAAAATCATCCGTGTATGCAACTGCATCTAGTAGGATGTCATTTTCATTTTTTAGTTCTAAGGCGTCGCCTGTGTTATTCAAGGCAGGGAAACTCGGTACGGCTATCACATTAGGATAGCTTGCAAACAGATCTTGCGTGCCGTCTTTTACAAGTACCGCGTAGCTATTAGCAGCGAGTTGTAAGGTGGGTAAACTAGCTGAACTTCCCCCATCGCTTATAGTGCAGCCCGTGAGGTCTAGTGTCTGGTTCGTCGTGTTATAAATTTCCAAAAACTCAGCATCAGGCAACCCTATACTTGGAGTAGGGTCAGCAAATATTTCGGTGATTAGAATGTCGCCCGTATTAGGCTTGGGTAACACAAAGTAGCTCAACTGTACAGTCGTGTCGAGTCTATTGCCCGCCAAATCGCCAAGTGCATTAATGGTAAGCTCATAAGTATTGTTGGTCAAGCTCGTGTAATAGGTAAGCGTGACTTGATTTCCGTTGGCTAAAGCATTATCTGGATTGCCATATCCATTATTCAAATCAAAGCTAGTGCCAGCTATACTAATCGGTTCACTCGCAGTAATACGTATGGTATTGGCATCTAAGGCTTCTGTATGAGTTATGCTTGGTTTTTGAGTATCTACCTCCAGTGGTCCTACATATATATCGTCATAAAAATGCTTGAGATGGAATTTTGGTGTGCTCTGTTTTACATAAAATCCAAAGTAGTCACTAGTCGTGATGTCGTTATCTATTGCCGTTCCCTCTGTAGCATAGTCATTACCTCCTGTATAGTCTGCATAAACCGCCCACGTGCCAAATGCTCCTTTGGTCACTCTAACAGTGATGTTTTTGTTATGTGTCTTAGAGTCGGTACCATCGGTGAGCTGTGTAGTGGTTCCTCCCACAATTTTATAGAGTGATATTTCATCTTTGGTATTGCCTATGCGTACGAAATATCCATTGGTCACCTGTGTAAGGCTCGCAGTATCCGCCATTAAATACACATCCGTATAATTAGCCCCCGAAGTGCTAAATTGCATATTTACTCTAAATCGCCACTCCAAATCACCTGGAGCAAGTGCACTAGGAGTACTTAGGTAAAAAATATCTGATGCTTTAGTGCTATTACTTCTGAGTTCTTCACCTACTATGGTAAATTTACTTTCGTCTCCGCTCCAAGTCGGAGTGCTACTGAAGTTTCCATCACTGAAATCTTCAGTAAATTGAGCGTACAAGCTTATGTTTACACTGATTAAGTAAAGTAGGTGTTTAATTCTCATAATTACTTGGATTGTGTAAGAACCTTATAGATAAGAACACCGATATTCTTGAAGTAACTTTCATCTTACAGAAACAAATCTAAACTATAAAACTGTGTAGCATATAGATTGGATGTTATTTTTTTGCTCTCAAAAGGTACATTTGTGCAAAATCAAGAGTACATATTTAAAAATGAAAAACACCTTAAAGTTATTCCCGTTAGCAGCAATAGTAATGTTATTCTCATCTTGTGGCTACAATCAGATGGTAAGCATGCAGGAAGGCGTAGATCAATCTTGGGCAAACGTAGAGAGTGCCTATCAAAGGAGAGCTGACTTAATCCCTAATCTTGTTAATACGGTAAAAGGTTATGCCGATTTTGAGCAAGAGACACTTACTAAAGTCATAGAAGCAAGAGCCAAAGCAACACAAACAACGATAGATCCTACTAATTTGACTCCTGATAAGTTACAGCAATTTCAAGCCGCACAAGGGGAACTAAGTGGTGCATTATCACGACTGCTAGTGACAGTAGAACGCTACCCAGAATTGAAAGCCAACCAAAACTTCTTAGAGCTCCAGGATCAACTAGAAGGAACGGAGAATAGGATTAATACGGAGCGTAACAGTTATAATGCCGTAGCAAAAGACTACAATACTTATATCCGTCAGATTCCGCGAAGCATTTATGCAAGCTGGTTTTCTTTTGATAAGAAACCATATTTCGAAGCAGAGGCAGGTAGTGATAAAGCTCCTAGCGTTGAGTTTTAGAAGTCATACTCGAAAAGAAAAATGAGTATCTGGAAATGGGAGCCACTAGCTCCCAATGAGGAACAAAAAATCCTTAAAGCTATAGCTGCTGCAGAGCTTAATACCTCGGGTGAAATTCGTGTGCATATAGATAAATGGTGCAAAACAGACCCGTTATTTAAAGCACAAAATATGTTTACCCATCTGAAAATGGAAGAAACTGAGCATCGCAATGGGGTGTTGATATACGTAGCATTAAAAGAAAAAAAGTTTGCCATAGTAGGCGATACGGGCATCAATGCTCGCGTGCCCAATGGTTTTTGGGATAGCACGAAAACCAAGATGATTCAAGAATTTGCTATGGGAAATATTGTATCGGGAATATGTGAAGGGATAACCGAAGCTGGTGAACAACTACAAGCCTTTTTTCCATATCAGCGTGATGATGTAAATGAATTGCCAGACGACATAAGCTATGGGTAGGAAAATAACAACAGTATTTTTATTAATAGCAACGTGCCTCGTTTGGGCTAAAAAAGTGCCCAAAGCACCTACCGATAGACGTTGGGTGCAGGATTATGCCAATGTATTGGAGGCAGACCAAGAGCTATTTCTGCTTCGCAAGCTCAAAGCGTATTATGATAGTACTTCAACCGAAATCGTGATTGTAACGGAATCCTCGCTAGAAGGAGATGATGTATTTGACTATAGCTATAGACTAGCCGAGAGCTGGGGCATAGGCGGTAAGGAAAAAGATAATGGTATCTTGATATACGTAGCCATCAATGATCGTAAAATGTTTATTCAAGTAGGGAGAGGGGCAGAAGGAGCTCTTACTGACCTGAGGGCAGGTCGTGTGGTGAGGAATCAACTTGCACCAAATTTTAAGAATAAACAATATGGCAAAGGCTTAAATGAGGCTACGGATGTTATCATTCAGCACCTAGAGGGAGAATTTGTAAGTAGTGGTGGTCCTGATGGCCCGCAAGAGGGGATACCGATATGGGTCATAATACTCATCGTCATTATAATTCTAATCATCTTCAGTAGTGGAGGCAATAATGGTAAAACATACGATTATGATAATCCACGTCACAGAGGCAGAAGCGGGTTGCCACCTTTTTGGATAGGCGGCGGTGGTTCTGGTGGTGGCGGTGGATTTAGCGGTGGTGGATTTGGTGGCGGATTTGGCGGTGGAAGCTTTGGGGGAGGAGGTGCAGGTGGAAGCTGGTAACCTTTTCTTGCAGGATATATTATTTATAGATATAGAGACCGTTCCACAAGCGGAGGACTATGATAAGCTAAGTACGCCCTGGCAAAAACTATGGGACAAAAAGGCTGCGAGACTCGCCCAAAATGATGAGTCACCCCAAGAGCTTTATCCTCGTGCAGGTATATACGCTGAGTTTGGTAAGATTATTTGCATCTCTGTAGGTTTCATAGCCGAAGCTGGGGATCAACGCTCATTTAGAGTGAAGAGTTTTTACGGAGAAGATGAAAAACAGTTACTCCAAGAATTTTGTGATTTACTTCATCATAATTACTTCTCCAAAACACATTTTCTGTGTGCTCACAATGGTAAGGAGTTTGATTTTCCGTACCTCTGCCGCAGGATTTTGGTAAATGATATTGAAATGCCCGACATACTAGATTTGGCAGGCAAAAAACCATGGGATGTAAAACATCTGGATACGATGCAACTCTGGAAATTTGGCGATTTCAAGAGTTATACGTCCTTAGGGTTGTTAGCTACACTCTTTGGAATAGAAACGCCCAAGGGTGACATAGATGGCAGCGATATTTACGAAGTGTATTACCAAGACAAAGATTTAGAGCGAATACGCCTCTACTGTGAGCGAGATGTAGTGACACTTGCGGGTATTTACCTGCGAATGAACGGAATGCCACACATAAAACAAGACGAAGTAAAAAAGGTATGATAGAAGCGATATTTCCTATTCATTGGAAAGGTGAGTATGAATTAATAGACTCAGGAAGTGGTATGAAATTAGAAAAATTTGGCCATCATATACTCGCACGCCCTGAGCCGCAAGCAATATGGAATGCACGCCTGAGCAAAGCCGAGTGGGAAGGGATGCAAACGGGTGCTTTTGCACAAGAAGGCAGCCACAAAGGCCAATGGAATCTTAAGGGGAAACCTAAGCCATGGTTTCTGAAATACGGTTTGAAAGATGATTTCATAAAGATGAAATTGAACTTCACACAGTTTAAACACGTAGGTATATTTCCTGAGCAGGCCGCAAATTGGGATTATATATACAAGAAAAGTAAAGAGCTACAAGGTAAAGCAAGTGTACTTAACCTATTTGCCTATACCGGAGGAGCGTCACTAGCTGCCAAGGCTGCGGGAGTAGATGTAGTGCACGTAGATAGTATAAAACAAGTAGTGAGTTGGGCCAATGAAAATCAAGAGCATAGTAAGCTTAGAGATATTCGCTGGGTTGTAGAGGATGCACTCAAATTTGTAAGCAGAGAGGTGAAACGCGGCAAGAAGTACCAAGGCATAATATTAGATCCGCCCGCTTACGGTATAGGAGCCAAAGGTGAACGTTGGAAACTCGAGGAAAAACTTGGGTTACTCTTACAGCAGGTTTCGCAATTGCTGTCAGAAGATGGATTCTTGGTACTTAATGTCTATTCACTTGGGTTATCTCCTTATATTATTCAAAATATGATGTTCGACTATTTTGCTGATAGAGAAGTGGTTATATCGGAGCTTTGCTTAAAATCCAGAACAGAGCAGGTGCTTCCATTGGGTATCGTAGCACGTATATGATGCTGAACTATATCTTTCTAGTGAAAAAGTGAATGCCCATTAAACAGTCAGTCCTAAGTTTACGTTTTAGAATACAATGTTGTCTTATCTTTGCCAATTAGCATGAGAAAGCTATTTATACTTATCATACTGACCCTACTGGTATGGCAATCATATGCTCAGGCACCTACGGTAGCTGCTACTAATGTAGTTTTTGGAACAAAGACTTGCTCAGCGGTGGATGTTTCTTGGACCAACGGAGATGGTGGGTCACGCATTGTGATAGCTTCTAAAGATGCTGCTACATCCGTAGTGCCGACGAATAATACCTTCTATCTTGCTAATGCTTCTTTTGGGTCAGGACATTTTTTTAGTGCTACAGAATTTGTAGTTTACAACGGAAATGGCAGCTCCGTTTCGGTTTCCAATTTAGAACCCAATACCACGTATTATTTTTCTGTTTTTGAGTATAACGGAGGTGGTACGGTTTTTAATTATCTCACTACGAGTTATCCAGAGGCGAGCTCAACAACTGAGAGTTTTGCGATAGATTTTTCTATAAGTGATCCATTTCAATGCTTAAGTGCTAATAGCTTTACATTTACGCCTACTGTTACCCGTTCTGGTAGCGATGCATTGAGTTACTTCTGGAGATTTGGTGATGGTACTACCAGCACAGATGCTACTCCTACCTACACATATCCAGCCAAGGGGTTATATGATGTTTCACTTCGTGTGAGCTCTACAGGATGTCAAGCAACTACTATAAAACCCGATACTGTAGCTCCAAATCCAAGCGTATCTTTCACTTTGGATACAGATATAATTGGCAACACGGCAGAGCAATGTTTTTTGAATCAGGACGGAACTCAAAATTATTTTAAATTTACCAATACATCTTCACCTGATTTTTTACCTACTGGAATTTCTAACTCAGAGTTTACGTGGTATTACGGAGATGGAACATTCGAAATAGGCCCAGATAATAATTTCATAGACAAGACTTACAGTGAGCCAGGTACTTATATGGTGAAGTTAGTAGTAGATAATGATTTTAATGGGATTGAGCTCTGCTCAGACTCTTTTGAGATGGCACTTACCGTGAAGCCAAGACCGATAGATACACTCTTGGTAGAGCTAGATACATTGATGTGTTTGAACAATAACCTATTTGATTTTGATCATAATACAATGGACGGTACAGTTGTTAGCACGTGGAATTTTGGGGATGGGAATAGCTCAACAGGAAATAATGTGTCCCATAGCTACAGCAGTATTGGCTTGTATTACATAACACTTGAAGCCATAGATGGAGCAGGGTGCTACGATATTTATGAGGATTCGGTTCAGGTGTTGCCTCAACCCAATAATGTCTTTGGTGTGTTAAACGCATCATACTGTGAAGGAGATACTACTGCTTTAGTACCTCTTTTAGATAATGGGGTGTGGCTAGGTGATGGTATGGATGCAAACGGGCGATTTACTGCAGATGCCCTTGGATTAAATACAGTACGATACGCAGTGGATATAGATGGATGTAAAGATACTGCCACGCAATCTACCACCGTATATCGTGTGCCTGAATTTGAGCTTGGTATGGATACAAGTATATGTTCGGGAACAAGCTATGAAAAAAGTATTTTGGGTGAAGGAACGAGTATACTTTGGAGTACAGGAGGTACGGATACATTTACTCAAGTTACAGCAGATGGAGTACTCTGGGCTCAACGTTCAGAGAATGGATGTACATTCAGGGATTCGATGATGGTACGTGTGATAGATGCCCCTATTTTCGAATTAGGAAGCGATAGCACCTTATGTGGTGGAAGTTTTAGAGATGTAGATGTATCAGCACCAGAAGCTAATTATGAGTGGTCTGATGGTTTTGAAGGTGGACGAAGAACCTTGAGTGTTTCGGGTGAGTATAAGGTTACTACTACCAATAAGTGTGGTACCTATACAGATAGTGTTACCTTGGATTTTCTACCGTTTGCTTGTGATATTTTTGTTCCTAATGCTTTTACGCCTAACGGTGATAAACTCAATGACGTATTTCAGGCTACTGGTAACATTGTGATTCAGAGTATGATTATTTACAACAAATGGGGTGAGCTTTTATACGAAAGTTATGCGGATACTTTTGGGTGGGACGGTATGCAAAACGGTATTCCTGCCAAAAGCGACACCTATTTTTATGTCATCCGTTACGAAAAACCAGTTGAAAATGTAGTGGAGACACTTACGGCTAGTGGTGGCGTATTTCTTATGCGTTAACTTATATGGTTAGATTTCCCTTCTAATTCCAAAGCGAAGTGCTGGTGTCCAGATGGTCATACTGGGCAATGATGATGTAGTCAACATAAATGGGGCGGCTAATTTTATACCTGCTACTACGCTCGTCAATGGCAATATTTCTACATTCACATCAGCAGCAGCTATAGCTTGCAGCAAAAAGGGCTTACTCGTAACTCCTATATCCTCTTTTATGATATGCTTGCTAGATTCTTGTATGCTGAATCCTTCGGTGGTTACTTTGGCATCTTGATTTACCAAGAAATAAGTCCCTAGTCCTCCGCCTATTTCTAGGGCTACTTTAGAGTTTAACCCTTTGATTTGTAGCTTTTTATTGTACAGAAACTGTGAGCCGATGTATTGTTGACGATATCGGACCTCTGCCACTTTACTTGCAGCAAATGCGAGGTCACGTATTTCAGGTAATTCTGGGTGAACAATATCCAAAAATTGAAGATCCCGTAATGTAGTAAGCACATTGGTTTGATAAAAACCAGGAATTATGGCAATAGACTGATAGCGGTCTATTTGTTTTCTGAGTTCAAAACCAACTGCCAAGGTATAATCGGCAGATTTAATATTGTTAAAGGAATCAACAAAAGCTTTGGGCTCTGCACCTAAGGTGGTAATATTAAGTGTTGGCTCTGCCAATAGACTAATGCTGAGTTGACTATAACCCAAATAGGATAAGGCGATTAAGAGGTTTGATATTAGTATTCTCATTGGTTACGAAGTAAATAATAAAAACGATAGGAAAGAAATGCTGCAGAGATAGTAAGCCCGATACATAGACCAATCCAGATGCCATTTACCCCGTGATAGAGAGCATCTACCGAGCTATAATGCGATAAATAATAACCAATAGGCATAGCAATTATCCAATAGGCAATGAAAATAAGAGCACTTGGCATGGCTACATCCTCTATGCCACGGAGTATGCCTACACTTATGGCCTGTATGCCATCACTTAATTGGAAAACAGCGGCTATGAAGAGCAACTCTGCCCCTATTTGTAGTACGGCAGGCTCATCAGTAAATAGTGCGGCAAGAGGGTTGTTAAAAAGATAAAATATAATTGCGAAAAGTACGGTTACTACGAATCCAATTTTTAGTCCATTCACACCATAGGCTTTTACGTTTTGCGTGTTGTTTTTGCCATAGGCCCTAGCCACACAAATACTACTGCCAGCAGATATTCCCCCGGCAAACATGTACGTAACAGATGCGAGCGTTATAGCAAGATTATGAGCAGCTAGTTCTTGAGCTCCAAGCCATCCCGCCATTACTGCAGCTCCTGCAAATGCAGCTACTTCAAAGAAGTATTGTAATCCGGAAGGAAAGCCTATGGCAAATATTCTTTGGTAAAAAGATATCCGGGTAGACTCACGAAAAGAACCAATAAACTGACTCCAAATAATAGGAATACGCTTGGAGTAAAACAATATAAGCATCATACTTACAGCTAAGAATACACGTGAAATAATGGTAGCATAACCAGCACCATTCAACCCGTAGGCTTCAAAACCTAGATGGCCGTATATGAAGACCCAGTTGAGAAATACATTGAGTACTAAGGCTGCTAATGTAATCACCATACCGCCTATGGTATAGCTAAAACCGTCACACAGATTTTTAGCAAAAAAGAATACCATCATAGGAAGCAGGGACCACATAAGCAAGGTCATATAGGGTATAGCAAGTGCTTCTACCGCTGGTGTTTGGTCCAAAATAGAAAAGTGAGTGACAAAGTAATAAATAACTCCACTCGCTAATACAGATAAACCAATAGTCGTTATAAAACTATCGCGTGCCAAAAGGCGATAGCTAGAAGTTTTGTCTTTACCTTGAAGAATGCCTACTATGGTAGCGTACGCCATTGCCACACCAATAGGGAATACGCTGACGAAAAAGAATACACTGTTGCATATTCCCGCTGCTGCGAGTGACTCGTACCCGAGTTTTCCCACCATTAGGGTATCAAAAAATCCGGTAAAGACCATGCCTAGTTGTCCTATAATAATGGGCCAACTAATTCTGATTATATCTTTGAGGTAATTATTCAATGTAGGGCGTGTTATGTGTGCAAAGGAACTTGAAAAGAAGTCAGTAAAGAAATTAAAGTTGGTGGTACTTAGCGGAGCGGGGGTAAGTGCGGAGAGCGGTATCAATACCTTCAGAGGAGCAGGAGGATTGTGGGAAGGTTACGATGTACGAGATGTTGCCACTCCCGAGGCATGGAGTAAGGACAAAGATCTCGTTTTGAGGTTTTATAATGAGAGACGTAGAGATATAGCGTCGGTGCTACCTAATGAGGCACATCTCCTATTGGCAGAACTTCAGGAGACCTTAGACGTGAAAATCATCACCCAGAACATAGATAACCTTCACGAGCAAGCGGGGAGTAAAGATGTACTTCACCTGCACGGCGAAATAACCAAAGCGTGTAGCTCGGTAGGCAAAAAGCACTTAAGTGATATTGGTTTTGATGATATAGCACTTGGTGATAAATGTCCCGACGGCCATCAGTTGCGACCATTTATAGTATGGTTTGGGGAGGATGTGCCGCTTATTACAAAGGCAGCTATGCACGTAGCTCAGGCAGATATGGTGCTGGTTATCGGAACCAGTTTAGAAGTATATCCAGCAGCAGGGTTGGTAAATTTTGCTCCTTTAGATGTGCCTGTTTTTGTAATAGATCCCAACGAGGTTACGTCTAAACTCACAGTGCCTAATGATGTTGTCCATATACAAAAACGTGGGAGCGAAGGGATGCAGGAGTTTGTGGGGATGATTGCTGGGTAATTATCAGTTTTAAAATTTTCTACAATAAGTTTACAAGAAAATCAAACGTCATTATTTATCTCTATCCAGTATCCATCAGGATCCTGAAAGTAGAGTTGCTTTACACCGTCTTTACGCACATAGTTTTTGTTGGGAGTTCCTGGCCAGTCAGAGTACTCTATATTTAGTTTCAAGAGTGTATTTGTAACCTCATCAAAGTCTGTTGTGGCCAATGCAAAGTGAACGGCCTTGTTTACCTTGATTTCAAAGTCTGGTCGAGGAATAAGATGAAGTTGCTTGCCTTCGTTGAGCGATAGCCACCGTGTTTTGGAGTTAGATGCGGTATTTTCTATTTTTTGCAGTTGTAGTACCTTTTGATAAAAAGCAGCAGACTCGTCTACATTTTTGACTGAGAGAGCTACGTGATTAAACGAAAAGTGCGGCATAGACTTATTGTGGTAATACGTTTACTTTTTCTCTAATAAGCCTATTTCTATCAATCGCTGGGTGAGGAATTCTCCTGCCGAAATATCATCGTAAGCCTTCGGGTTTTCTTCTGTAATACAGCTTTCTAAGCAGTCTAGTCGCATTTCTGACACAGGATGAAGAAAGAAGGGAATAGAAAATCGGGTAGTCCCCCATTCCTCTTTTGGCGGATTAACTACGCGATGAGTAGTACTTCGCAACTTATTATTGGTAAGGCGTTGCAACATATCTCCAACGTTTACTACAAGCTGATTAGGCAATGCCGTGATAGGTATCCAGTTGTTTTGTTTATCGAGTACTTCTAACCCAGCTGCACTGGCACCCATGAGTAATGTTATAAGGTTTATATCTTCGTGCTGACCTGCTCGTACGGCGTTAATGGGAGCATCTACTATTGGCCCATAGTGGATGGGGCGGAGAATGCTATTTCCATAAGCTATGTAGTTGTCAAAATAAGTTTCATCCAAATCAAGATAAAGAGCAATAGCTCGAAGCATATACTTGCCTGTCTCTTGAAGAGCAGCGTATGCTTTTAGTCCATATTCATTGAACCTAGGTACCTCATCTACCATTATATTTTTGTGATAGTCATAAGTATCCTGAAGCTCCGCAGGAATAGTTTGACCAAAATGGTAAAACTCCTTTAGGTCGCCCACTTTACTATCTTTACTATGCTCTGTTCCCCACGAGGTGAAGCCGCGTTGCCCTGCTATTCCTTCTACGTGATAGTTCATCTTAGTCTCTAGCGGCAATGCGTAAAACTCCTTGGTATACTTGTATAAGTTTTCTGTAAGGTCATCGCTCAACTCGTGGTTGTAAATTGCTACGAAACCAATTTTTTCGTATGCATCTCCTAAATCTTGAACAAATTGCTGTTTTGCAGCTGGATTTCCGTTTTTAAAATCATTTAGGTTGAGTGAGCGAATGTTGTGATTCATGTTAGTATACGTTGAGTGTACAAATTTACAGTTTAGCTTTAAAAGTATAGAGCAATCTACCGAAATAAGTAAAGATCAATATCTAATACAGGCATGGATAGTTTCTTAAGCAAGCCCTTCAAACCAGAACATCTTCAAGCTATACTCATAGAGGGTAGCGAGAGTTTGTCTGTGCCTAGGTAAAACCTAATACCTGAGATATTGCCTTTGTTTTCAGTTTAACTTCATCCCATTCACTATTTGGGTCAGAGTCTATGGTTATTGCACCACCTGCGTTATAGTTTAATGTTTTAGAATTCATATCACATAGTACACTGCGTATTACCACATTAAAATCGAAGTTGAATCCTGGAGTAATGTAGCCGAGACTTCCGCTATACCATCCTCGTTTGAAATTTTCTAAAATTTCGATGTGTTGCATAGCAGCTATTTTGGGTGCTCCGGTCATACTGCCCATAGGGAAAGTAGCTTTTAGTATATTTTTGAAGGTAATATCTTGGGCTAAATGGCCTGTAATGGTAGATATCATCTGGTGAACTTGTAGGTAGCTATATATCCCGAACAACTCAGTGACTTGTACACTGCCACGCTCACATATCCTGTTCAAATCATTGCGAACAAGATCCACTATCATTACATTTTCAGATCTATCTTTTTCAGATTGTTCCAATTCGGCAATTAGATTTTGATCTTCTTGTGGTGTGCTCCCCTTACGTATTGTACCTTTTATCGGTTGACTGGTAAGTGTGCTACCGTCCTTAAGTAAATAACGCTCCATACTTGCACCGCATAAGTGTAAGTGACCCGCTCGCAGATATGAGGCCATAGGTACCGGTGATTTTTTTACAAGATCTAGTTGAAAACGAATGGGCGAAAACCGCTCAAAAGTGTGAGTGTGAGGTACACAGTAGTTGAGTTCATATACGTCTCCTTGGCGGATAAGCTGATGGATGGCATTTATGTTGTCGATGTATTCTGCTTCTGAGCTTGGTGACAAGTTTTCACTTACTGCTTCGTGTTCGGTTAATGGTTTTTCTGCCCAAAATGAATCGTTAAGTGGCTTACCATATATCCGTACTTCTCCATTTTTAAGTAAGACTATTAAAGACTGTGGTTCGAAAAATAACAAATCTGGTGTTTCTATTAGCGGTGTGTTATTACTCTTAAGTTTTTCAAATTCATTTTTGAGGTCATAGCCTAATGCTCCAAACAACCATTTTTTTTGACCAATGGCGTTGTCTAATTCCACTGTAGTTCGATAGGTATTAAGGGCCCCATAAGCAGCCATTAGCTCGTACTTTCCGCCGTGTACACCCGTATTGAGCTGGCAGCTATCTAGTACGCACGCATATTCATATTCTGTGGTATGCTGGTAGCATAATTGTTTGAGTGCTTCTAACCCTTCGGATTCTATATATTGGGTGATTTTATGTTGCAAAATAGTCTAATACTAATTTAGCTTTGGCTGGACCTACTACGGTTGCTAAGTCATCTAAGCTTGTTTTTTTGATGCGAGCTACGGATTTGAAGGTTTTGAGCAACTCTGTTGCAGTTTCGTCTCCTATGCCTTTTATTTCAGTAAGCTTGCTCACAATTGTACCTTTGCTTCTTCTATTGCGATGATGGGTTATGCCAAATCGGTGGGCCTCATCTCTCATATGTTGTATTACCTTCAGACTTTCCGATTTTTTGTCAATATATAGCGGCATACTGTCTCCTGGATAATATATCTCCTCTAGCCGCTTGGCAATACCTACTATGGCTACTTTGCCATAAATACCCACATCTTTAAGGGCTTTTACGGAGCTGCTGAGTTGCCCTTTCCCGCCGTCTATCACGATGAGCTGCGGTAGCGGTTTTCGTTCTTCCAGCATTCGCGTGTATCTGCGAGTAAGTGCCTCGTACATACTCGCAAAATCGTCTGGTCCTTCCACCGTCTTTATATTAAAGTGGCGGTAGTCTTTTTTGCTTGGCTTGCCGTTTCTGAACACTACGCAGGCACTTACTGGGTAAGCTCCTTGTATGTTAGAGTTGTCAAAGCACTCCATGTGCACCGGTAGGTCTTTGAGACGAAGGTCTTTTTTAATCGTAGTCAGGAGGCGTTCTACACGCAGGTCTGGGTCTATTTTTTCGTACTGGTTGGTCTTCTCCAGCATATAAAGCTGAGCGTTTTTAAAGCTCAGAAGCAGTAGTTTTTTCTTATCCCCGCTTACGGGTACTATGAAGTTGGCTTCCAGTGATAATGGAGTAGGGACAATTATTTCTTCTGTTTCTATCTCAGCATTGAAATTGCTAATTTCACCATAGGCTATCTCTAGCAACTCCTCGGTAGTCTCATCCATCTTTTTCTTTATCTCAATATTTTTAGATTGGATGATAATACCTCCCGAAATACGTAGATAGTTCACATAAGCATACCGCTCATTTTGAGCAATATTTATTACATCTACGTCATTTATGCGAGTATTTACCACGGTACTCCGCGTTTGGTATTTGTCTATGATTTCAAGTTTCTGCTTGTACTTTTCAGCTTCTTCAAACTGCCAATCGGCTGCCGCTCGTTCCATTTTGTACTTGAGGTGGTCCTTTACTTCCTTCAGGTGTCCACGAAGTATATTTTTAATACCATTAATACTCTCCTTGTATTCATCCTCAGTTTCTAGCCCTTCACAGGCTCCTCGGCAATTGCCTATTTGATACTCTAAGCATACTTTAAACTTGTTTGCATCTATGTTTTTTTGCGAAAGATTATAAGAGCAATTACGCGTAGGGTATATCTTTTTGCAGAGCTCTAGTACAATTTTCATAAGCCGAACATTGGCGTATGGACCGAAATAAGTTCCTGCACCTTTTTTGGGATTACGCACGGGATATACCTTGGGGAAACGCTCCTTGGTAATCATTATGACCGGAAAGGTTTTGTCATCCTTGAGATTGATGTTGTACTTGGGTTGAAACTCTTTGATAAGGCTATTCTCCAGCAATAGTGCATCCATCTCAGTGGGAACTACAGTTACGTTTACATCCCAAATCTTACTCACCAGCACCTTCGTTTTGCGGTTTTCATAGTGATTTTTATTGAAATAAGAACTTACTCGCTTTTTCAGACTTTTGGCTTTGCCGATATACAGGAGTGTTTCGTTTTTGTCAAAGTACTTGTATACGCCAGGAGCATCTGGAAGTATCTTAAGCTTACTTTTAATGGGTGCTATTTCGGGTGTTTTGGCCAAGGATACGAAGGTAAGACTAAAATAGATTTTGGTCTACTTCTGTAGGTTCTTAATATGGAGTGCAGCGTCTATTGATATGGCTTCCCGTATCATAGTATCCAATAGTTCGAAATTTACTTTATCTATCGTACGATAGGTTATCTCTACCATTAGTTTTCTGGTTTTCTGGTTTTCTGGTCGAGCAGGGGAAGGCTATTTTTCATTTTTAGAGCATTCCAAAACACCACTTCTACACCGCTACTTTTCAATGGATTGATGTAGCAAATCGGTTTGAATATGGAGTAAAAAGGAATCTTGTATTTAAAGCAGGCTTTTACATTGTCATACTCCGATAAAAAAGAATGCAAGTGCAGCAAGAGCTCATATTGACTCCCCCGTTTGGCGCATATAAAATCAATAACATTCAAACCAAGTATAGTGCTTCGCTATATGGTTATTAGAATACTTTGGAGGATTGTAAGGATTTAGGTATGCTTTCAATTCTCGATTAACGGCTTATACTAACTTGCTATTTCATCCAATTCGCTCGCAGGTACTTTCTCCATAGAGAAATCATCATTAGACCATATACGCACAAACCAGTATATAGGAAATACCAGGTAAGAAAGGAATACTAAAAGGAGTACCCATAGCACCTTGTCACTTTCGCTAGCACTTTTGTCTTTTATGGCAGCTATGATGAAGTAGACAAACAAAGCGATACCGACTATAGATGAAATACCAATAGCAGCAAATGCTGGAATAATGCTCTTGAGAAACTCAGTAGGGTCGTCTGAAAAAGGAGGTTGCCCCCCATTACTGCTTGATTCTATAATGCTAAATATGAAACTTACATACGTTCCCATACCTATCATAAAACCAATAACAGGGATAATAGAAGCGATTCCGAGGAGTATTTTATTGTTCTTGGTCACTTTACTAAGTTAAAGGTTTTATCCAAACTCTATCTCCATCAAATTTTGGGGCTTGGATAGAGAGAACCTTTAGTGGCCGGTGATGCAAGTTGGTCACAGAGTGAACACTGCCACGCGGGATTAAGATTTTGTCGTGTTTGTGTATGATAAAGGTTTTGCCGTTTAGGGTCATTCTAGCTTTGCCTGATAGCACCTCTACAAACTCCGTATGTTGGGTGTGGAAATGTGGCTGCACAGTCCCTTTTATCCATATTGCAAATGTGCTTTGCAGAGAGTCTTCTGCAACTTTTTTCACATATACATTGGGGTAGTTTGTACTGTCCGGATTTAGGTGATGGGTATCTATTTTTTGAGCCCAGGTGCAATTACAAAAGAGGGCTAACCCTAAAATTAAAATAAATCTTTGCATAATAAACTACGAATGTACGGTAACTATTTCGTTGATTTGTACGTTGTACTATTGATACACGTGAGACCTACATTACTCATCATATTGCTCGGCATCTTAAGCTATACCCAAGCACAGGTGGCTACTTTCAATGCTCAATTCAAAAACTTAGCTGATGGGGAAGAGGTGCTTTACGCTAAGGTGACCAATAGCTATGGGGAGGATAAGCTTACCAATATATTCGGGTATGTGAGCATTACCTATAAGCCCAATACCCCGATTGTGATATCGCATTTAGTGTACGATACGCTGGTGCTCTACCCTTCCGATTTTGTAGATAAAGACTCTACTACATTTTATCTTACCCCCAAGACATATGACCTCAAAGAGGTAACTTATTCTATCCTAGGCGAGCGGAGCTTGTTTGATAATAAGTTTGTAAAGAATGACTTAGGCAAGTCAGACGAGGAGAAGGTGAGAGAAAAGCTCAAAATAGTAGATATGAAAAAGGAGCTCATAGGGCTAGACCAAGCTGCTCAAGATGGTTATGTACTAGGTAGTCCTATTACGTATCTGTACGATAGATTTAGCAAAGCAGGAAAAGAACGTGCGGAGTATGAGCGGCTACTAGCTCGCGATCGCCTACGTAAAAAATCGAGTGAAAAATATGATGACCTCATTATTACCACGCTCACCAATTTTACAGATGAAGAACTTGCAGACTTCAAGGAGTTTTGCAGTTTTCACCCATCGTATATAAACCAAGTGGAACTTGTAGAGCTATATTACGAAATCCTAGGATGCAAACATGAGTATGAGGAGAAGGAAATAGCAGCTCCCGAGTCGCCCTAAGTCATCAGTGAATTATGTAACCAATCCCTGCCTTTACCACAAGCATATTGCTATACCTTAAACTTTCTCTTGCCGTATAGGTGAGGTAATCGTCTAGCTCATTAGTCATCTACTGTAAAACAAATGTAAGATTATAAGGATATATGTCAAATAATACATCTAAAAGTTGGTGGTGCAGTTTTCGGTAGGTGAATTTATAGAGAAGTGTTAGTTGTAAAAAAAAATAACAATTTAATAATGAACATAGGTGCGTGGTGTGGGGTTAGCTTGTTACTTTTGTATTACTGTTTTGAGAGCAACCAGTTTATTCACATATCTGCTAATCACCGCTGCTAGTTTTGGTCAAATTTTGCCAAACTTTGGTGGGCAACGAGCAGGCTTGTCCGCTTTAAGTTTTTTAAAAAATGATATGAGTCCGCAATCCTTTGGGATGGCTGGAGCTAGTGTAGCCAATTCGGGCAATCTTTTTAGTGCCGAGGTAAATCCTGCAGCTCTAGCACAGCTAGACAATGGAGGACTTGCACTCAGTAATATGGTGATAGGTGCAGGGATCAACCAATCGGTGCTCGCAGGAAGCAAAGTGCTAGATGATGGTTCGGTGCTAGGTTTTACTGTAAATAGTCTCAATAGTGGGGTTATGGAGGTGCGAACGGAGTTTGAGCCTAATGGAACAGGGCAGCAGTTTTATGCTAATAACACGGCACTTGGTCTTAGCTATGCTCGCAGGTTGTCACGCCAATTTAGCCTTGGTATCGGCATTAAGTATGTATACGAAGGCATAGCAACGTATACCAATCATACGGTCACAAGTGACATTGGATTTCTTTACACGACAGATTTTAAGGACTTAACATTCGCAGTAGCGGTCAAAAATTTTGGTGGTAACTCCTCTATGAGTGGAGATGATTTGGAAGTTGGGTATAACAGAACTGCAGTTTCGCTTGAGAAATATACAGCCCCTACGGTTTTTAGATTGGGATTGTCATTCATCCCGTATGCCACAGATAGTAAAGAGCTCATGGTTTCGGCTGAATTAAATCATCCTAGTGATAATGCGGAGAATATAAGATTGGGCGGTCAACTTAATATGAATGAGTTACTCTTTCTTAGATTAGGGTATAAATTGAGCGTGAAAGGGCAGAATTATCCCACGGCAGGTTTGGGTGTAAAGACAAGAATAGGTGTTCATCCGCTATATATCGATTACGGCATAAACCCAACCAATCAGATGGGTGTTCAACATATTTTTGGCATTAATATCCCATTCAACACAGACCAACGATGAAAGGAAAGCAAATAGTTCAGTTCAGTTTGTTGGCAGTTGTAGTATTATTGCTCACCGCTTGCGAAGGTTTTTTTGGTAAAGAAACAAGTACCGATTTTATAGAGGTGCCAATCTATAGCCCAAGAGAGGTAGCTTATGTTCCTGTGCAGCCTGCACTCAACTCTTTTCAAGAGCCGGTAGATATAATTGCAGGTTTTGATGAGTTGATATACGTGGTAGACCAAGCCACAGAAGAGATTGTTTCACTAGACGAAAGTGGAAGAGAGCTAGGTAGGATAACCGTGCCCGGAGTTCAGGCCGTATCACAAAATAGAAAATTAGACTTACTCGCAATAGGAACTACGGAGGCCCAAGTGGCAGGTAATACTTTTGATGTAACGTGTATTTACAAAATAGATCTACACGGAGCCGGTGCAAGCTTTGGAATGGATTATGCTCAAATAGTGGATACGATAGTTCATCCGTTTTACTACAAATCGACCTTTTCGGCCGATGATACACTTGTAAGATTCAAAAAAATAGCAGTACTGGCCGATAACAGATTTTATGTGACGCGAACAGGAATTGACAATAACCCACAAAAATTTGGCGGCCCCGATGATGCTATTTTACTTTTTGATGAAGCAGGAAATTACCTTACACCGGTGGTAGTAAATACCCCAAACGGTTTCTTCAGAGATTATTTTAAGCAACCAGCAGGCTTAGCTAGTTTTGTACAACCACCTCAAATTTCGGCTAGAGGCGAAGACCACTTTGTCTTTACATCAGTGTCAGAAAATACATCTATTAAGGTGCAGGTGATAGATTACTTGGAGTCTGATTTTGGTTCGAGCTATGAACCACGTATTCTGTTTGAAAGTGACGAAACAGTAGCAGATGGTAACCTCGCTACTCCTGATAAGTTTAGTCGTCCTGTAGGCATAACCATCACAGGCGATGGTACCAATTTTATCCTCGTAGTAGATGAGGCTAAAGACTCATTATATCAATTTACAACCACAGGATTAGAGGGAGTAAAACCACCGGCAGGTGCGGCCAGTGCCAAGTATCAGATGGCTAGCTTTGGCGGTACGGGTGAAGGCCTCACACAGTTTAATCAGCCTAGTGCCGTAGCCTACAAAAATCGTATTGTTTGGGTATGTGATAAAGGGAATGGACGTGTGCTCCGTTTCAAACTTACTACAGATTTCCAGTAATTTTTTTCTCTGGTTTTAACTTCTTTTTTCGGGTTCTAAACTTATCAAACTGGTAGCGAAAGGATAATCCTACTCCTGCTGTTTGAATGTTGTTTAGATTGCCTAAGGTAGGGTCAGTGGTCTGTTTCTGAAATCCATTTAAACGTACACTTCCGTCTTTGGTGATATCATAACTCAGATTTAAGTCATACGGTTTATTGCCATCTGATGCAGCATCTACTGAGGCGGAGAACTCTAACCTATCATTGTAGAACTTACGACGTAAGGAGAGTATAAGTTCAGCTTGTTCAGACTGTGTAGAGGTTTGGTAATCTATTCCTAGCTGTAAACGTGTATCTATCTGACTGAGCCAATTATTGAGCTGGCTACTCGCAAAATCACTTAAACTATTTATACCTGTGTTTCCTACTACATCTTCAGCATTGAGGGCTGCACCATTGGCAAAACTAGGAGGTACAAATGTGCCTAGTACCATAAGTGCAAAAACCTGTCTGTTGAGTTCCTCCTGGTCTAAGCGTATGCGTTCCAAAGTGTTGTTTAGGGCATTACTCGCACTTCCATTGATAGAGGTTTGAGTGCGAAATTTAAGGTCGAAAGATACCTCTGGGTCAAATAATAACCCATTGAGCTTGAGATAGCAATCTACTGGAATACTCTGGCTGTATTGCTCCAAATCTTCCGTCGATCCGCTCATTAGCGTCTTGGGTACGGGATATTCCCGTTTTATCGCCTCTAGGTCTATCTTAGCATTGTATGGATTGCCGTCCCAAAAAAGAGTGCCTCCAGGGTTCACAGTGAAATACTTCGTGATAAGGTCCAAGGCTGTAAAAAGGTAACTCCCTTTGTCTATGGTAAGTCCTCCATACATATTAAAATCACCATAGGTGTTTATCTCCATCCGTAGGTTTCCGTGACCCGAAGCTTTTATTTTGTCGCCTAGTAATTCGTCAAATATGAGCGTGACATTGGCATCATTAGTTACTTCAAAATTGAAATCCATACGTACTCCTGCCTCAGATTTGAAGTTTTCATTGAGCTGGTTATTGTCTTCCTTTAGGTTTACAAACTGGACGTAGCTTAAATTTCCGCTGGCTTCTATATTGTCTAGAGGGATGGCTATTTCAGTGCCCTTCCTACTCTTTGCGTTTATTTGTAAGAGGATATCATCTATCGGGCCTAGAATTTTCATATCCCCATCTACAAATGCAGTTCCGTAAAAAAGGCTGTTGTCCTTTCGGCCGGTATTCATTATCTCAAAATTATCGAGTTGATCTATCGCTAAATTGAAATTAAAATCCTTGAAATTAGTATGCCGTACATCCCCTGTTAGTCGCCCCTTTTTATTAAATCGGTCTGTAAGCTCAGCTTGGCGTAATTTGAAGGTAGTGTAGTCTATATCGATGGCTGCGTGACCGGTGTAGTTGGTTTGGAGGTAGTCTACCGTAAAGGAGAGGCTATCTAGTTCCATTGTTCCACGCAGTTGTGGGCTACGTAGTGGTCCCGTTATTTTAATATCGGTGGTAGATAAACCATCAATTTGAGAAGCAAGCCCCGTAAGGTACTTCTCAAAAGGTTTGATGCTACTCCGCTCGGTAATGAGGTGGAGGTCTAGCGGAGAATCTTTGTGGGTAAAGTCGATATCTCCCACTATTTTCATATCGTTAAATAGTCCTTCATTGACTTCCCCATTAATAGCAACAGCAAGCAAATTTTTGTTTTCACTCACAAGACTTAGGTTTCCTAGTGTGTCATTATCAAGCTGCAGGTCGTAAATGGTTAAATCCGCCTCGATTATCGGGAAGCCCTCTCGGTCAGATATGTCTATAAATCCATTCGTAAGTCCTTGCAGTTTCATATCAAAACCAGCAATAAACGGAGTAAGATTGTCTAATTTAAACTCCGTAAGTATCATGTTTATCTTATCTGCCTGAAAACCAGAAGAGGCTTCTAAATAGAGTATCTGCTCATCTTTTCTGAAATCAAGTGAGCGGAGTTCTACAATGCCATTTTGATAAATAACGTTGGGTGTGTTTGCCTTTCTAAATTGCCATTCATCGCCATATATACGAACATCACTCTCGTCTACATATACGAGTGCACTATCATTGGTATATAAAAATCGACCACCTAAGGCTAAGCTCACTATTTTGTCTCTCGCGGCAGTGGTTTCAAAATGGATAGCTCCATCAGACATAAAACCGTGCGCGTGCAAAACGTCAAAAAGCGTACTGTCATTTTGATAAACTCCAGATGTATTGATTGCGAAATTTATAGGGCTCAGTTCTCCACCATTTTTTATGTTCAAAGTGATTTGAGGAATGCTCAGGACATCATACATCAGTCCATGAAGCTTACTGTTAGCGTTAAGTTTCCCTCGCTCATGATTATAGTCCAGAGCAAATCGTAGACTATCAAAATAGGTTCTCCCTAGAAACTCTTTCAGAATCGGTTTGTAGGCAGGAATCTCTAGATTTACTGTAAGATTACTAGAAGTTAGTTCTTGAGCGGGTCTGTCAAATTGGGTAGGGTGAATAATATGTGTAATGTAGCCGAGGATATGCTCTAGCTCAGTAGATTGAAAATTACCCTTTACGGCAGCAGATAGCAGGTCTGAGTGCATATTCCACAGTTTCTGCTCTCCGTCGCGGGCGGCGGTTACCTCTAGGTCTTTTACCGTGTATGAACTTCCCCTTCGTGTGAGTTCAAAGCTATCTAGCTTCACACTACCCGTAACATCGTCTAGGTTATTTCCTTCTAGAGCTATGTCACCATTGAAACGCACGTAATTATCTAAACTGTCTAGGCCTAAGAGTCTGAGGTTCACACGTTTTATATTACTAGCTACGTCTATTTTAGGTTGGTCGCTTGTGAGGTCCAGAGTTCCATTAAAACGGAGGTCAAAGTTGGGGTCTGCGATACTGCCCATTCCGTCAAATAGGTTTTCGTGAAACTCCCCATCTATGGCTATATTCTGGTATCCGTAGTTAGCGTATTCTAGTAATTTTATCTTACCACTTAGCTGGGTTGATAGGGTATGTAAGGTTAACCCTTTCCCGTTTATCACTACATCGAAAGCTGTGTTTCCAAGTTTATCATTATCAAGGAGTTGACCCAAATTGATTTGATCACTTTGCAATGTTCCTGCGTAAGTAGTCTCAGTGTTGGTGGGCATACTATAGTGTAGATTCACCTTAGCAGAACCTACAGCCGTAGTCAAATCACCGTTCACATCAAAATTCTGAATATATCCCTTGAATGTGCCCGTATATTTTAGTTGTTCCAGAGCCAGAAACTCTTTTGGGGCTGGGTCAAGATTAGCTAATTCCGCAATGTCTGAGGCGGTACTTTTGGCTGTTTTTGCTTTTAGGTCAAAGTACGTTTTGTTGATGTTTGGAAGTCCCTTCACCACAGCACTACCAGTAAATTGTGTGTGAGTTCCGAGTTCAAGATGTAACTTATTGCTTGCCAAATTATCTACTGTTCCCGTTATGGTTCCAGTCCCTTTTATCATTTCATTATAACGTCTTAGATCCGTATAAAAATAGGCCAAGTCGTCAGTGTGAATGCTGCTCTTCGTTAGGTTCGTTTTGAGATTTACTTTGCTATAAAAATCAGAAAAATCGGCATAGCTAGAGTACGAAAAACGGAGATAATCTCGTAAGGTACTTTGAGGTGTTTGTAGATATAAGTCGGTGAACTCCATCGTAGTGGAGCTAATGATAGTTTGGGCATGTAAGTCCTCTATGGTGAGGCCTGATTTTTCTGCTCCGCGTATATCGTCCAAGGCAAAGGAGATAGAGTCCTTTATGATTGTAAAATCGTGTAAATGGCCATTGAGCTGACTAAAAACCATGTTGTTTTCATCAAAACTTCGGCTCGTAGGGGAAATGTAGTTACTATTGAAATAGCGAAAACGGGTGTCTGTAATTTCTACTTGGTCGAATACTAAGGTAGGCGATGAGGATGGCTTGCCGCTCGGCGGTGGCGAAAAGTAATCAATTAAGAACTGTATATTAAGCGAGCTACTATCCTGCGGCACACCTATCTGAATATTGCCCTCTGCTATGAATACATGGTTTAGTTTAACCTCTTCATTCGTGAAAGAAAATACGTCATAGTCTGCCTTTAGGGTCTTGATGTATATAAGTGTGTCGTGATGCTGGTCTTCTATGTACACATCCTCAGCCTTTAGCTCATCAAAATAAGACAGTGATACTTCACCTATGCTTACTGGTACACCCAACTCTTTGCTTAGGTAGTTGGTGGCTTTATCGCTTGCATAATTTTTGAACCACGCCGTTTGAGCCACTAGCAAAAGCAGCAACGCAAGCCCGAGTAGACTTCCGAGTAGTATGAGCGGTATTTTAAGTGCTTTGGGCAAGGTGTATTGTACAATATCGTATAAGTTTGCAAACATACCGTGGAACTAGCAAAGAACAATTCACAACTCGCCATATTGGGCATAGAATCGTCCTGTGATGATACATCTGCATCGGTGTATATGAATGGCAAGATTTATTCCAATGTAGTCGCTTCGCAAAAAATACACGAAGAATTTGGCGGAGTAGTGCCTGAGTGGGCTAGTCGCAAGCATCAGCAGAACATCGTTCCTACCGTATCGGCAGCCTTGCAGCAAGCCGGTTTGGGCATAGACCAAATAGACGGTATCTCCTGTACTCAGGGGCCAGGACTTATGGGTTCGCTACTCGTGGGGCATTCATTTGCCAAGGGCTTGTCACTATCTTCGGGTATTCCGTATGTGAATGTAGACCACATAGACGCTCACGTGCTGTCTCACTTTATAGATGGCGATATTCCTCCTTTGCCGTTTTTGTGCTTACTTGTGTCGGGTGGCCATACCCAGATAGTGGTCGTTCGTCACGATTTTGAAATAGAGATACTGGGCAAAACCATAGACGATGCCGCTGGTGAGGCTTTTGATAAAGCAGGTAAAATGCTCAATCTGCCCTACCCAGCTGGGCCTATCATAGACCAAAAAGCAAAAATGGGCGACCCTGAAGCATTTCAGTTTAACACTCCCAATGTGGCGGCGTTAGATTTTAGTTTTTCAGGCTTGAAAACATCGATTCTATACTTCTTGCAAAAGGAAGTACGAAAGGATAAAGACTTTGTTGCTAAAAATATAAACGATCTCTGTGCATCTATTCAGCATACTATTGTGTCTTATTTAGTAAGCAAGTTGGAAAAGGCTATGAAGCAGACAGGAATAAATCACATAGGTATAGCGGGCGGTGTGGCCGCCAATAGTGAGCTACGCTCAGCACTGCATAGCTTGGCAGCTAAACATAAGGGTGTAGCCTATGAGCCTAAGTTTGAGTATTGTACAGACAATGCCGCGATGATAGCCTATGCAGGAAAAGTAAAGTTAGAACGAAAAGAATATGGCACACTTACTGATGTGTGTTTTACACGCAAATGAGAAAAATATTAGTACTACTATGCATAGGTGTGAGTTGGGTTGCAATGGCTCAACAAAATGATACCGCTCTTCTTCGTAGCTTAAAAGTACAAGAGGTAAAAAAATATCAGTATGTACATGCTTTTGATGCGAAGCAAGATACCTGCTTACTGGAGCATATCAAACTGAACACCAAGGCCCAAGAAACCTATAAGTTTACAAATCACGCGTGTATGGGTTATCCGCATTCCAACAAAGTACTATCTACCTACGAGAATGATCGTTTAGTCTCTCAATCGATGTTAAGTAATGATAAGGAGGTGTTCAAAAATCGCTTTGAGTATGGCAATGGGCCAACACCCGTGAAACAAACCACTCTTTTGCTAGAAACTAACGATACCATCGTGACTGCGTTTGAGCATTTTTATCACAAACGGTCCACCCGGGAAGACAGTACAATTACGACCAGAATTGGGCCTAATGGTACGGAGACCTATGTGACCTATTTCGCGTATGACAAGAAGAAAAAACTCTTAGCTATACGATCGGTAGATAGCTTAGGCAAGCGAGTAGATGAAGTAACCAATACGTATAACGCCCAAGGAAAATTAGAATCTACGGCACACGCTACGTTTGGGCAGAAACCAACGTTTATCAATACCTTTTTCATGTATGATCAGGCCGATAGAGTAGTGCAAACATCTAATACCAAAAACAGACAGTACGTTTATCTATACAAAGACAATGGCTTACTGAATAATGTGTTGGGGTACAACGCAAAAGGAGATTTAGAAGTGGAGACCATCTATAATTATTCGTATCGCAAATGAATGTAGCCTTAGTTTTTTTAGGAGGAGGTCTTGGGGCGGCTTGCAGATGGTTAATCAGCAGTCAGCTTTCGGCAAGTAGCGGATTCCCCACAGGTACACTGTCTGTGAATCTAATGGGCTGCTTTCTGATAGGAATAGCGAGTGTTTATCTACTCCAACAACCCAAACTTAGTCTTCTTATCCTCGTCGGTTTTTTGGGAGGATTTACCACCTTCAGTAGCTTCGGGCTAGATGCATGGCGAATGCTCACAGCGGCAGATTACAAAAATTTTGCAGCGTATATCACCTTGAGCAATGTAGGCGGCATACTTCTCGTTATATTTGGGCATAAACTAGCAACACTATTTTCAGCATAACCCTATGAGAGAATTATTATTCATACTCTTTTCGCTATTTATAGCACGCATATCACTGGCAGATAAGCTGATTATACCTATGGATGCTACGCAAAAAAATCACCTCAAAGCTTATGGTATAGCCTACTGGGTACTAGGCCAAGAGGCTGAGGTAGAGTGGCTGCTGAATTACAAAGGCGGTAGTTTTATGATGGACGCCTATGAAAACATTGAAAAAGAATGCCTGCTGCGTGGTGTAAGCTACAGCACAATGAGCGAGAATAAGGCTAGTAAGATAAAAGACGAAATAGCAAGCCCTGCCGTAAATGCCGACGTAGTAAAGCTACTCAAAGTGCCAAAAATAGCAGTGTACTCTCCCAAAACTGCTCAACCTTGGGATGATGCCGTTACCATGGTGCTCACCTACGCAGAGATACCGTATGATGTGGTTTTTGATGATGAGGTGCTGGATGGTAAGTTGCCGACCTATGATTGGCTGCACTTGCATCATGAGGACTTCACGGGGCAGTACGGTAAATTTTATGCGAGTTTTCGCAATGCAGCTTGGTATAAGCAGCAAGTAGCCGAAGCAGAGGCTATGGCCGAGAAACACGGATTTGAAAAAGTAAGTGAACTCAAACTGGCAGTTACTAAGAAGATACGGGATTTCACAGCGGGTGGAGGTTTCCTCTTTGCGATGTGTAGTGCTACCGATAGCTATGATATTGCCATGGCTGCCGATGGGGTAGATATATGTGAGCGAATGTTTGATGGAGATGCCATAGACCCCGGAGCACAAGCCAAACTGGATTACACCAAATCATTTGCCTTCACGGACTTTAAGATTGAAAAAAATCCCATGCGGTATGAGGTGAGTAGTATAGATGTAAATCCACGTACACGGGGCGTGAGAGAGGCAAATGACTTATTTGCCCTCAATGAGTTTAGTGCCAAGTGGGATGTGATACCTACCATATTGACTCAAAATCACCAACGCATCATCAAAGGATTTATGGGGCAAACCACTGCTTTTAACAAAGACCAAGTGAAAAGCACCGTAATCATAATGGGCGAAAACAAAAGCCTAAACGAGGCTCGCTACATACACGGCACATTTGGTAAGGGGCAGTTTACCTTTTATGGAGGTCACGACCCGGAGGACTATCAGCATATGGTAGGCGAACCACCTACCGACCTAGCTCTGCACCCCAACTCACCGGGTTACCGCCTTATCCTGAATAATATTCTTTTCCCTAGTGTGAAAAAGAAGAAGCAGAAGACGTGATACTTGGAGGCAAACGACTCTGATAAATTTTCGTTGCTGTAAGCTACGAAACAGGGACGAAATTCAGGTTTTGTTAGGAGTCATTAAAGTTGATACAAATTTTTAGAATGTGAATCCGACACCAAGATTTAAGGCCTCTGGAAATGAAGCATTAGCTCTAAAAATTAATTGCCCTTCTGGCTTCTTATACCTGTATCCAATGACTCCTGAAGGTAAAAGCCCTTTTAAATCGCCAGAGAAAACATATGTCATGCCTGTACTTACTTCAAAATGATGGGCACGTTTTCCAATTAACCAACCGTAATTAGAGAATACCCACAGCCCGCCATAATTTGGTTCCCAATCCCACATGAGATAATAACCTGTACCTAGTTTTGCAAAAGACGAGATGTTTTTATTGAATAATTTTTCTTTGTGAGTTCTTTCATATGTAATTGAAGCTCCATGCCATAATATTGATGTACCTGCACTAATGTATATGGCATTTTTATCCAGTTTGGATTCAGATGGATTGTTGTTTTGAGAATACCCACTGTTCCAACTTAGGCTAAGCAAGCTAATCAGAAGAATAAAAGAAGAATAATCACGTTTCATAATTCTGGTTGTTACCTTATAACTCATATACAAATTCTAATTTTAGGGGACAATCGCACTATAGGCTTCCCATCTTTAGTACCCTTTATTATTTGAATAACAAAGTTATTCAAAAATCATCTAAGGGTACCCTTAGATGATTTTTGGCGTATAAAACTGGGGGTAAATTTTCCTGAAAAGTCTTGTTGAAATCAGGAACTCTTTTTTTTATCTAAAGACTCTTGTCCTCGCTTAGGTCTAGAGCCTGTATGCTAAGCAGTTGATTGGGCTGGTAGAGTGGTTTGGGTTTAAGTAGCCCGCAAGAGGCGAATAAAATGGCAAAACTCGCTAGTGCTATATATTTCTTCATTCTGCTCCTTCTCTATTACTCCAACGCAAAAAAGGCTCCAACAATTGTTAGAGCCTTTTTGGTAGTGGGTTCGTCTATCCTATGATTTCTTTTTACAGCATCCAGCCTTGGCACCGCACGCCTTTGCTTCCTTGGGCTTACAGCAGTTGTCTAACGCCGCTTGTGCTTCAGGATTTGCGGCCATAGTAGAGGTAGCGTATCCCAAATTGCTGATAGTGGTATGAATCTGCGATTCGCTTATTTTTTTATCGTTGTAACGGATAGTAAGCATTTTGGTCTCTTTGTCCCACTCCGCAAACGAAATGCCTGGGATATCGAGGGCTGCTTCTATCTTGTCTTTACATTTACCACATTCTCCTTTTACAAGTATTTTTTGGGTAACTGTCTTGGCAAATACACCTAGTGTTCCTACCATTAATAGTGCTAAAAATATGTTCTTCATTGTGTTGTTGTTTTTATATGTATTGGTTTAAAAAATTATTATTCGTTTAAAATGGGTTGTCATAAGCCGGGTTGTCCAAAAACTCATCGTCGGTCAAGGTTTTGAGGAACGCTACTAAAGCAGCTTTGTGCTCCTCGCTCAAGTACACCGAGTCGCGAAGTGCGTGCATATTAGGCTCCTCACTTAGGTCGGCAGTAGCATCGCTCATATCACTCAGGTAATGCTGCACTACTTCTTCTAACGTATTAAATCGTCCATCGTGCATATAGGGAGCTGTTTTTTCGACATTGCGTAGCGATGGGGTCTTGAATTTGTAGTTATCTCGAGCATTGCCATTTACCCCGCCGCGTCCTATATCTGTGACATTGGGCAGTCCGTTGGTCATATACTCACGAGTCATAAATAAGCTATTGCCGTGACAATGGAAGCAATCTCCGCCTATGTTCTCGGGATTATTGGGGTCACGTTCTTCATTTATTGTAATCGCCTCCTCGTTATAAATTACTTGTCCTGTTCGCTCTTGTATGGTAAATTCTTCGAGCTGCAGCTGCACACGGTCAAATTTAGAATTGGCACTAACCACGCTAAGCATAAATTGCTCCAACGCCTTGCCTATCAGTTCTTTATCTATACTTTCCGTGTCAAATGCCTTGCTAAAAGCGAGGCTGTATCGGGATGAGTTGCTCAGCTTGGCCATCACATTGCCTATAGTCTCGTTCATCTCTGTTTGGTCTATGATGGGTTCTATGGCTTGGTGACGGAGTATATCTGACCGGCCATCCCAAAAGAAGCCGTCTAAATGCCACATTAGGTTGAAAATAGGCATAGAGTTTCGTTGGCCTATGGTCCCGTTTATTCCGGTGCTGCGAGCTAATCCATTGTCAGTGAATGCATTTTTCTGATTATGGCACGACGCACAACTCTGTGAGCTATCTGCACTCAGTATGGGGTCGTAAAATAGCATTCGTCCTAGCTGTACGCCTTCTACTGTAAGTGCATTATCTACTGGAATATTTACGGGAGGTAATACAGATTTATTAAAATTGAAGGTATACGGTGTCGTGCTGAATGGAGTGTCGGGCACCTCATTCACCACATCACTACAGGCAACTGCCAATGTAGCTAATACGATATATACCAACGTTTTTTTCATCTTAATTGACCTCTATTCCTGTGAATACTGAACTCATATTGCCTATCAGTTTTCGGGTAACTGGGCTTGTTGTGCTATGTGAGCTGGCTCCATCATTTGCTATATTGTAAATGTCAGGATTGCTAAATATCTCATTAAAGTCGTAGGTAATAGTAGCTCCATTGGTATCGTCAGAGCTTATGATTTCTGCGTCCAACTCAAAATCAAGTTTGTTTTGAACTCCTGCGAGGTGAAAAACAAAGGACTCGTCAGTATTGGTCACTTTACCCTCTAAAGCTGTGAAAATATAACCATTGGTCCAGCCCCAATGCAGTGAGTTACTAAAAGGAGCTAAAGGATGACCAGCACCGTATGCATTGGGGTCACCGTGATTGATAGTAGAATCTAATCCTAGTGAAAATCCGATAGCTTTATACGTCCCATAAGGGATGTCCGTTAGCATAAAAGAATTTGCATCTTTATGCCCCTCTATGAGAGCATATTGGTCATCGAGCATAAGTTTGGTTCCATCTTCTTTTACAAGGTAAAAATGCCCAAGAATATAAGCTAGACGACTTACCTGCACTGTTTCCAAGCTAGGCAGCACTATATCGCTATAGTATACCAAGTCATTGGCACCTTGCTTATGGTCTATGGTGAGGCTTAGACTACTCGTTTGGCCGGTAGTATCTATTGGTTCTGGTAATGGTTGTGTGTCATCAGGATTGCATCCTGCGAATCCGAGTCCAAGTACAACAAAAAGTGTCGCGAGTGTTTTTTTCATTTTTTCTAATTTAAAAGGTACATACAAACAGCCATGGCAAGCATTAGGCTATCTTCTATTATAGTGACATAGCTCATGGGTAAGTTAAATACCGTACCCAAGCAGGCACATTGTATATCTGCCTTGTGTATGACCGAACGTACGACTCCTATAAGACTTACAAACATAACGATTGCAGTGACTAAATGTGTTATCGCGTTGTCAGAATATAAGAGATAGGCAACTCCTAGTGCTAATTCTATAAACGGAAAAACATATCCGTACCACGGAGCTTTGGCAGCTACGATATCGTAAGACTGATAAGCTCTCGCAAAAGCGGGAATGTCTAACATTTTGAAGAACGAAAAGACTAGAAAAAATCCAGCCATAAAATTAGCCATCCATGTTTGCCATAGAAACATACCTGAGTTTGCCTCTATGAGTAGTGTACCGCCTACTAGGTAAGCTACTATAATAAGTAGCGGCTTGTAGCTTCGGGTACTCTTGGTAGACACCTGAGTGGTGTAAGATGTTGCATTGACATAGTAATTTCCTGAACCTTCTATCAGGTTTTCGATAATATCCAAGTGCGGTAGCGGTGTGCCTTTGAGTGTAGCAGTGCCTGTAGTTTGGTCTATGGTTACTTGTTTTATGGCGGTGTTGCTGTATAGTACTTTTTCTATGCGGCTCACGCAGCTCATACAGGTAATGCCTGATATGTGTATTGTTGTTTCTTTCATCCTATTGTTAAATTCTAAGTCTAAATCCACCATAAACCATTCGCCCGAAGATAGGTCCCCAGACTAGTCCAGCATCAAAATTTTGGTCAAAAGGATTGGCTGCTTCTTGTATCGGGTTCTCCTGTCTAAAGTTTAAGAGATTCTCTCCACCTATATACACTTCAAATTTCTTTTTGAAAGTTTTACTTACTTGAGCGTTCCAGTTATAGAAGTTAGGAGAGAACTTATCCGTTATATCATAGAGAAAAACTCCGGAACTATAAGTTGTATCCTTGGCACCAGCTATCCGCTGTGGTCCGTACCATGTGGCGGTAGTGCTAAACTGCCAATCGGTTCGTGTACGTTGGGTGATATTGATAAACGCTCGATGTCTGGATATGAATGGTTTTGCCATTTCATCTTGTGGGCCATTAATATTGGCGTATTTATACTTACTCACTACGTCAAACATACGATAGGCAAGGCGTATCTCCGTTCGACGAGCAGGTGTAAGGTCGAGCTGTGTTTGTATACTATTGGCTCGTGTGCCGTTTTCCATATTGTAAAAACGTACTTCACCAGCCGTCTCACGATCTATGACTACCTCTTGCAAAAATCGGGTGTTGAAATAATCTATCCCAATAGTCGCCGGCATATACGCGAGCCTAAATTCGTGCTCAAAACTGATACCAGAGTTGATGGCTACCTCCTGTTCTAGTCTATAAGCCAAGGTGGGATCTGCCATTTCAAAGTTTAGGGTTCTGCCGCTGGCAAAAATATACTGATGTTGTGCTAGTGGGTTGCTGGTTCTACGTCCAGTGCCTGCAGATACACGTATGGCGGTTTTATCCTTGTTAAATCGGTACTTGCCGTGCAATCGTGGAGTTACGGATAATCCATATATGCTATTATAATCAGCACGTATGCCACCTACCAGACTAAAGGTTTCTTTGGGCTTGTAAGTGTATTCAAAAAATACGCCGGGTACTGCTTCTTCACGTTCAAATCTAAAGCCATCGTATTGTTCTCTTACGTTGTCATATAGAAACGAGACTCCCGTTTGGTACTGATGAAAACTATTGCCAATGTAGCTCTCATACAGCAAGTTTACATACACTTGGTCGGTATGAGCTTCGTATGTTTTGCTGTTGGTTTCACCACCATATACGCTAGTCATCTCAGAGTGGTTAAAATTATATTGTGAACCAAAGCTGCTGAGCTCTCTGTCTTTTCGTGCACGGCCCAGTTTGGCAAATGCATCTATCACACGTGAGTTTATCCCAATTCCATAAGCTGATGGGTCATCATTATAAAAAGCAAGTTGCCCAGCCTTTTGCACATTGTCGTGAAAACTAACATTGGCGGTACCTTCCAGTCCACTCTCACTGTAAAACTGCCAGCGATTCATTATTTTAAAATCTTGGCCCGTGGGCATATCCAAAAAACCATCCTTGTTTCTATCATTTTCCATTCCGCGAGTACCGTATCGGGCCAGTATTGAAGTGGCTACGTATTTGTTGATGTCTTTTACATACATCAAGTCTGTTTCGAATCTACCGCCGCTACCGGCAAACTGATCTAGCAAAAACTTCTCTTTGCCGAAGGGTTTCTTCATTTCTATATTGATTTGACCGGCAATGCTCTCATAACCGTTTACCACGCTTCCGGCACCCTTGGTTATCTGTATGCCATTTACCCAAGCAGCTGGGATATGACTTAGCCCGTAGTAACTGTTGAGCGTACGTACACTTGGCATATACTCTCTACCTATAAGTGTGTAAAATCCGTCGAGTCCGAGCATTTTTATTTGCTTCGTACCTGTCACTGCATCGCTAAAACTTACGTCTATCGCCGGAGCATTTTCGAAGCTCTCGGAGAGGTTACAGCACGCAGCTTTTTGAAATTCGCGTTCGCCGAGTAGTGTAGTGGTTCGTGGGTCTAGCTTACTTAGTCCGTAGGTGATGCGTTTGGCAATGACGATGGCTGTGCCAAGCTCATTAGCTTCACGTAGCTCAAATTTAACCTCTTGATCTAAATTGAGGAGTTCTATAGTATCGCTTGTATAGGATGCAAATGATGCGATTAATATAGCGGGACCGTGATGGTGCTCTATATTAAAATCGCCGTTAGCATCCGAATATACGCCATTGTTGTTCTCTGCCCAGTGTACGAATGCACCGGCTAGAGGTTCTGATTTGTTACCGTTTTTAAAGGTGACGGTGCCTTTTATGGTATTATGCTCGTGTTGTGCGTAGGAATGTAGTACTAACACACACAGGGCAAGCCCTATTATTTTTCTCATGTGATTGTTCGGTGATTTTTGAATGAATGTTATAAAATGACTTCGTGGGCATCGTACGATGCTCCAATATCATTTAGTCTAACACAAAAACACCTGAAGCATAGAGCAGGAGGGAGGTTTGTTGCAACGAGGAGTTATGTCGTATGCGTTTTTATTATGATTCGTATTGGGATTATTTCCAATGGTAATGAAAGCCAATGGAGTATAAGGTGAAGATAATTTTGGCGTGTTTTCTGATGGCGAGGCATCCAAGAGTTTTTGTGGCACAATAAGTTCAATGCTCGTATTGCACGATTTGCCTTGAGCCATTACACAGCAATTGGTGGTTTCTGGTTGGGGCGAATGAACAACGCTTACCGTGTCTAAATTGCCACAGCAAAAAGTAAGATCAAGATGAACGCCCACGCTCGGCATCAGGAACAACAAGGTCAATATGTAAGCTTGTAGCTTCTTCACTTGATACAAAGGTAGTCATATTTCAAAATATGAAAACGGAGGTTGAAGTGAGCTAAAAATAGAAGGGCCCGTGTTTGGTAAAACACGGGCCCTTTTAATTCGTTTAACTTTAAGTTAAATGGTTTAGAATTTGTAAGAGAATCCTACTCCTAATAACCTTTTGAACTGAGTAAGTGCCACTGAGTGAATGGCATTTCCTGCTTCATCAAATTGTTGGAACTTAATGTCATCATCGTGTATTACATTGGTGTATAGACTCATTCCGATATAATCAGTGAGTTTCATGTTTAACATTGTTTCCCAGTTCACATCTATGTTCTTTCTGTTGTCTTTATTCACATCCGTGTAGTTGTTGAATAAGTTTAAGGTAGATGTAAGGTTGATACGCTCGGTAAGGTCTTTCTTGAAACGTGCATTCAAAGAAGCTCCAAACTCAGGGCGGAAACTGTTGCTATAAAATGGTTGGTTATTCTCATCTAAAATTACTGGGATGTAAATATTTTGCTGAGCAATATCGTCGTCAGCTACTATGGTGAATTTACCTGTTGCTGGAGATAAGTACACTGAGAAGTAGTCTGTAAAATTGTAATCCATACCCAACGATGCTAAAATAGTTGCTGGAGCGAAGATGTCAGAAATAGCATTTCGATTTTCGTCAGGAATAGTATCATTGGAAAAATCAAAACCTGGAGCAAACTGTGTTCTTAAGTTGACAATAGCAGCATAGTTCAGTTTGTTACTTGCTTGGTATCCTACCTTAGAGAAAAGGTCAATCTTATCTTCATTTTTACGTATGCCTTGTCCAGCATTTTGTATCAAACCGTAAGCTAAGTCTAGGTTGTTTACCCAAGCTACTTTGTCTTTTTTGTAGTTTCTGTAAATGTTACCTAGTGCTGTGATAGAGTTTGACTCTACGCCACCCGCTGCCCAATTAGTAAGGCCGAGAGAGTTGAAGTTAAGAGCAGCAAAACCACCTTTGGCCCAGTGTACTTCTGGAGTTAGTTTTTCTATTTCAGCTTTTAGTGCATCTATTTTGGCTTGAGTAGCTGCCAAAATTGCTTCTTCTGTGCTTAGTTCAGACTTCTTAGTTTCTAAGGAATTGTTTTGTGCGTTCGCAGTAAATACTAATGCAACAATACAAAGGAGTAAAACGTATTTTTTCATTATGTATTTAATTGATCTTTTTAATTTAATTCATCTTAAGAGACGTATGTAGGCTTATTAAGTCACTAGTATATAGTGCTTAACCTACTGAAAAGTTATGAGTAGTTGGTTTTTTTCTACTTTTTCACCTGCTTTTACCACTATTGATTCTATAATGCCGTCTTGTGGAGACTTAATAGCATTCTCCATTTTCATAGCTTCGAGTACGAGTAGTTCGTCGCCCTCTTTCACCTCTTGTGATGCTTCTACAAGTGTGCTGAGGACTAGTCCTGGCATTGGAGCTTTGAGGTCTTTTAATTTTTTCTTGCCACTTTCCATTCCCATACTCTTGAGTAGGTTGGATAGTTTGTTTTGCAAGTGAGTGTTCACCGTTCGCCCATTCATACGAATACTAAGATTGCCGGTAGACGTATCTTTGTCTTGGACAGATATGGTATAGGATTTACCATCTAGGGTCATATGATAATCGCCGTTGGGCAGAGATATAATGTCGTAATTGAAGGGTTTATCATCAAGTAATAATTCCGCGTCGTTTTTAGTTACGTTAAAATTGCTACCGTTTGCTTCTATTCTGGCCATAAGGAGCTGCGAAATTAGTAATACTTACCGAAGATGTTTCATCCAACTTCAATTACAACTTCACCTAAACTCTTACGTTCTATGTCCGGTACAACTGCATCATCCGCAGCATAGCCAATGGGTATGAGCAGAAAAGCCTTTTCGTTGGGGGGCCTATCAAGCAAATCGGCTAAAAAATTCATAGGACTAGGAGTATGTGTAAGACTGACTAAACCCAGTTGATGTATCGCACTAAGTAAGAAGCCGCAGGCTATACCTACACTTTCATTCACGTAATAATTCTTGGCTTTTTCACCTGACTCTAATTGGTCGTATGACTTTTTGAAAACCACTACAATATAAGGGGCAGTAGTAATAAAATCTTTTTGCCAATCGGTTCCAAACTGCTTGAGGTCTTCTATCCAATCATCACTCATACGCCCATTATAATTGATGTATTCCTCCTTTTCGGCGGCTTCTCTTATCTTACTTTTAAATTCTTGAGAGCTAATTACGGCGAAAGTCCAAGGTTGCTTATGAGCTCCGCTGGGAGCCGATGCTGCAATACGTATGAGGTTATGGATTACTTCCTGAGGTACGGGCCTATCTGAGAATTTACGGATACTACGTCTCCCTTGCATTGTCGCATTCAGTCGTTCGCTTTGTGCTATCAGATCGGCATCGTGGGCATAGGTAATAGGATGGGTGTATGGTATGAATTCCTCGGGCATTGGTGCAAAATTATACCTTTTAAAGCGATAGCGTATCAGGCAGTATGTCGCTAATACTGTCTCGTGAAGTGCCAGTGGAGTCTTGCGGTGCATTCCACTCGTCATTTGATTGATCATTATGCTCCCAGTTATCATGTATTTGAAATTGCCCATCTTGAACTTGCTCTCCAAATTTTACGATTTCCTTATCATTGATATCGCCAACGGCGTAAATGCTTATCCCGATAAAGATGGCTAACGACAGTAACCATGCCAGAAACACTGCTTTTATATTTACCATAATATCCATGTTAAATATGAAGAGAACAATAGCATAGCAAAGCGTGCCAATAGGAATAAGAATCAAGCTCAGTAAGGATATGCTAAATATCCAGTTGAGTGATGGTGTTTGCAGTAGCGTGGGTGTGGTAAGGTCCACATTCCCTGCGTGAAAGTTGAAACCTCCCGTTGCATTGCTTAGCATAAAAACACTGGCTGCAATTCCGATAATTACAAGCAGAACTAGTGTTCCAGCACCAAATAGCTTGGCAAAAAATCGGATGATTTGCTCTATGCCATTGGCTACGTTTTTTCCTCCGTTCTTAAATGTTTCGTTTTTTTTTAATCGTTCGGCTATTTGTGTAGCTTCGGATTTTACACTGTTGGCTACGTCTGTTGCTTCTTTGCGTACATTGTTTACAATGTCATTTACGGTGGTATTGCCACCAAACATACGTGAACGATCCTCAGGTGTAGTTGCCTCAGGTAAGATAGCCCATAGTACAAAGTAAGCGATAAGTGGCACTCCAGTGAAGAGGATAAGTAATACAGCAATAATTCGCATAATGCTTGTGTCAAAATTGAAGTATGCCGCCAACCCAGAGCATACTCCGCCTAGTACACGGTCGTCGGTATCGCGGTAGAGTTTTTTGTCAGTACTCTTATGAGCACTGCGTTTGGTGCTGCTCTCACTCGGGTCATCTTCTATTCCCATATCTTCGGGTGTACCCATTAGGGCTATGGCCTCATTTACGTCCGTTTCGTTAATGAATGCATTACCTTTTTTTATTTTACCAAAAAAGAGTTCAGCGATTCGGGCTTCTATATCGGCGAGTATTTCGGCACCGTCTTGTGTGTTGCTGAAGTGATTTTCCAGAGTTTGGAGATAAGTAGACAAGGATTGATATGCCTTTTCGTCAATGGATACGGCTTGACCCGCGAGGTTTATTTGTATAATTTTATTCATTTTGATTCGGTTATTTGTTTTACAGATTGGGTTAGGTCATTCCATGTGGTGGCTAGTTCTTTGCAAAAACGCTCTCCCTCTTCGGTAAGGGAATAGTACTTTCGGGGAGGCCCTTGGTCACTTTCTTTCCAAGCATAGCTCAGCAGTCCTGCGTTTTTTAGTCGGGTGAGGAGCGGATATAATGTACCCTCTACCACAATAAGCTTGGCGTCTTTTAGGTGGGTAATAATATCTGAAGTGTACATCTCACCTGCACTAGCTAGCGTAAGAATACAGTACTCCAAAACACCCTTACGCATTTGTGATTGTGTGTTTTCTATTTTCATTATGTTATGCAAATATATATTTATTAAAAGGTACTATGCAAAACAAAGTACTATAAGTTTTAAAACTTCGTTGATTGAACAGAATTGGAAGGGATAAAAACATTGCAAGCCAAGGGGCACAGGGTGTTCCAATATTTGTTTTGAAAGATGGTCAGATTCTTTGAGTTAATCTTATTTTTGCCACTCGAAAAATTATGTCAGTACTAGTAAACAAAGATTCGAAAATAATCGTACAAGGATTTACAGGTAGCGAGGGTACTTTCCACGCTGCTCAAATGATAGAGTATGGCACGCAAGTGGTTGGGGGAGTTACTCCAGGCAAGGGTGGTCAAACACATTTGGACAAGCCTGTTTTTAACACCGTAGCAGATGCAGTAAGCACTACTGGGGCAGATACAAGTATTATTTTTGTACCACCACCATTTGCGGCAGATGCTATAATGGAAGCTGCCGAGGCAGGTATTGGTGTAATTGTATGTATTACTGAAGGTATACCCGTAGCTGATATGGTGCAGGTAAAGGCTTACCTTGCTAATAAAGAAAGCAGACTCATAGGGCCAAACTGTCCAGGTATTATTACTGCCGATGAAGCTAAGGTGGGTATCATGCCGGGCTTCATTTTCAAGAAAGGAAAAATTGGTATCGTTTCTAAATCCGGAACACTTACCTACGAAGCCGTAGACCAAGTAGTCAAAGCAGGTATGGGATGTAGTACAGCAATAGGTATAGGTGGAGACCCAATCATAGGTACATCTACCAAAGAGGCTATTGAGTTGCTTATGAATGACGACGAAACTGCTGGTATCGTGATGATAGGTGAAATAGGTGGAGGTATGGAAGCCGAAGCTGCTCGCTATGTAAAAGAGTACGGTACGAAACCTGTAGTAGGTTTCATAGCAGGTGAAACTGCTCCTGCCGGTCGTACAATGGGTCACGCAGGTGCTATAGTAGGTGGCGATGAAGATACTGCTGCTGCTAAAAAAGCAATAATGCGTGAGTGCGGCATACATGTGGTAGATTCTCCAGCGGGCATTGGTGCAATGATGGCAGATGTATTAAAGTAATACTTACTCCAATTTAGAATATAGTAAATGCTCCAGACTGACGTTTGGAGCATTTTTTTTGTGGCCTATTCTACCGTATGGCTCAAACTAATTGTTTGATTATATTTTATGTTTTGTGTAGGTGTTTCGGCTACGCGTACTTCGTCTACCGTTAGAAAAACCGAGATGTCTACATCGGCACTCGCACTATCGTAAAACATAGGCTCTATCGTATAATTCAAAGATGTCGGGTGTTGAGTGATATCATCGTGCCTGAAGCTATATTTCGCGAGGGTGTCTCGTCCGCTGCTGCTTATCTGACCTATAATGTTATCGTCAAGGTATACGTTAAACGAACCAATATCGGCATTGTCTGATACCAAGAACGTAATGAACGACGTATGATTATCCGCGTGTGTTTCTGTTACCTTGTCTTTGCAGCCTACAACCAAGAGTACTGCGATAAATGGAATGAGTATTTTTTTCATATGATATATTTTAAGGTTACCAAAAAGCGGAATTATTATTTATAGTGGTATCCGTATCTCCGGGTATTCCAAACTTGTATCGTAATCCGAACTGTACGCCTATGTTGCCGCTATTTGTAATTTGCTTGGTTGCATTGTGTCGCGTATATACGTCAAAGGCGTTGCCTTCTATGTGAAAGTTCCAATTGCAGTCGATATTCATTTTTATCCCGATACTCAAACCTCCACCATATTTGAAATGATTGGTACTTAGTCTATCGTTATAGTTTCTTTTATTTTTGGTATAGTTACCCCCACCATTTAGCAAGAAGGACTCGTCAATCTGATTGTAAACGTATCCGGATACGGGTATAAATGCATAGCCATCGGCGGTTGCATAAAGTTTGAGGTATTCAGCAATTGTTGGAGAACTTATCAAAAACCGAGGATTATACCCTACTTCAAACATTCGAAAAAGCATTTTGCCTCCACCTCCAAGGTATTTATATTCTGCATCGGCGATTGTGTTTATACGCTCCAACTCTATATTATGACACAGCTCAAATTGCTTAATGAGCTTGAGCTTGGAGTGATAGAATGGGCGGGAAACTAAGCCGGCACTTATCGTATTAAGCTCACTCGGCACAGATGTGTTCTTGTATTGGTATGCCTTACTTACCTCATTGGCATAAGCTTGATCAGGGTAGGTTGATTGCTTGGCAAGCTGCCGATAAAAATCGTGGCCATATCCTCGTCCCTTTATTCTGAAATCATACCCGTGTAGGTACCAACTTTTTCCAAAGAAATTAACTTCTTTTACTTGAGCTTGGCACATAAGACTGATGCCGACCAATAAGAGTAAACTAGCTCGCATACGTAGGTCAAACGTACAACATAAAATAATTATTGCGATACCACCACTGGCACTTCACGTGGCTTTTCTGTCTGCACGCGGTCTATAATGGCTTTCAGATGCTCTGGTGTAGTCCCACAGCAACCTCCTACGATGTTGAGGAATCCGCTACTTGCAAACTCACCTACTACCGCACTCATACTCTCAGGTGTTTCGTCATACTCGCCAAACTCATTGGGCAACCCTGCATTAGGATGAGCAGAAATCCGACACCACGCCTTGTCGCTTAGTTCTTTGATAAATGGACGCATTTGGTCAGCACCTAGAGCACAGTTCAGTCCTACACTTAGCGGATTGGCGTGGCTCACACTGTACCAAAATGCTTCCACCGTTTGTCCGCTTAGCGTTCTTCCACTTGCATCGGTTATCGTCCCGCTTATCATGATAGGGATGTCTAAGTTCTGCTCGTCCTTTAGTTCTAGTAGTGCAAAAATGGCTGCTTTACAATTGAGGGTATCAAATACGGTTTCTATGAGAAATATATCTACTCCACCTTTGGCAAGTGCATCTGCTTGTTGCTTGTAGGCTACTACCAGCTCATCAAAATCAATGGCTCTATAACCAGGATTGTTTACATCTGGAGATAGTGAAGTTGTTTTATTAGTTGGGCCTAAACTTCCGGCTACAAAACGAGGTTTGTCTGGATTCTTAGCTGTATATGCGTCTGCTGCGGCTCTTGCGAGTTGAGCAGAGGCTATATTGAGTTCTTCTACCAAGTCTTCCATATAATAGTCGGCCATACTCACGGTGGTGCTATTAAAGGTGTTGGTTTCTATAATATCTGCTCCTGCTTCTAGAAAATCATGGTGTATATCCGTGATGATTTGTGGCTGGGTAATGCTCAGTAAATCATTGTTCCCCTTAAGTGGGTGGGCATAGTCTTGAAAACGATCTCCGCGATATTGCTCTTCGTTAAGTTTGTGCTTCTGTATCATGGTGCCCATGGCTCCATCCAAAAAGAGTATGCGGTCCTGCAGTAATTCTTCTATTCTATGCATAGTTCAAAGGTAAAATGTTTAGCGTATATACGTAGTGATGTTGCAATCCTTATTTATTTGTTGAGGAACATGCCTTTGACGTGTATTCCTACAATGGCTGGTTACATTAGAAATTCACGAATGCCATCATATTAATTTGATCGCGAGAGCTTGTGCCGAAGTATTGATTCATATAACCTAGTTCCATCTTTAGGGTGCTGTTTAGCTTATAACCTATTCCGCTGTACAGTCTGTTACGGTCAAAATATGTTTCTTGATTATTGATGAAAAGCTCGTTGTATGCCGATAGGTAAATGGTTTTGTCTTTCAGTTGCGATTTGTTGAGCGGTACGTTGAGTGACAAAAAATAGCGAAATCGCATTTTGAAATCCTCTTGCACCCAGCGTTCCTCTAGTCTATAACGGTGTTGCAGTGATACCCGTCCTGCTTTTTGTTTGGTAATAAATTGCTGATATACACGGTGTTCTGTTACGCCTATTTTTTCGTCTTGTCCTGAGATGTAGTTTTCGCTTTGAATAAACCCGTATCCAAGCAGAATATTATTATTACTAGGAGTCAAGTTATATCCTAATCCGGTGCGGAGTAGAAGTTGTTCCATATCGCCTATAGCGTTATAGTTTCTGTACTGTACTTCGTGATGCCAGTTAAGGTTTTTATTGATTTGCTTATTCCCGAAGTACATGAGCCAATTACCCAAGTCGCTGCTTTGAGCATTTGCAACAACCGGAGAAATAATCCAGATGAGTGCAACTAAGTGTAAACGTATATTCTTCACCCTACAAAGATGTGCGTTTATTCCTAATGTTGAAAAAACACTTTTACGATCGTGCGTTTAGGAGCACACTTTGGAGTCGTATTCCTACAACCCGTCATTAATTGTATTTTCGCGACCAATATATGAATGCAGATATTGCTATAGTAGGAGGTGGAATTGTGGGGTTGGCGACAGCCTACCACCTTACGCAGAAATATAAAGGTAAGAAGATTGTTGTTCTAGAAAAAGAGTCTGAGCTGGCCTATCATCAGACGGGGAACAATAGTGGGGTGATTCACTCTGGACTATATTACAAACCGGGAAGTCTCAAAGCCAAAAACTGTATAGATGGCTACCATATGCTGCTTGCTTTTTGTGATGAGAACAGTATTCCATACGATTTATGTGGCAAGGTAGTAGTAGCTACGGATAAGAGCGAGCTAGGAAGGTTACGTGACTTATATGACAGAGGTAGAGAAAATGGATTGGAAGGCCTTGAGATGCTAGACGCTGCTAAACTCAAAGAAATAGAGCCTCACCTTGCAGCCATACAAGGGATACGTGTACCACAAACAGGGATTATCAATTATAAGGCCGTATGCGAAACGCTTGCTCGCAAGATTGAGGAAAAAGGTGGAGAGATATTGCTGAATACCTTGGTAAAATCGGTAGAGGAAAAAGAGAACGAAGTACAGATTGTTACCAACAAGAACTTCGTAGAATGCCAGATGATGATAAACTGTGCTGGACTTTATAGCGACGAGGTGGCTAAAATGCACTTAGGTGATTTAGATACCAAAATTATTCCTTTCAGAGGAGAATACTATGAGCTTACCACTGAGGCGGAGCATCTGGTGAAACACTTGATATATCCGGTTCCTGACCCTGCATTTCCGTTTTTGGGTGTGCATTTTACCCGTATGGTAGAAGGTGGAATAGAAGCAGGTCCTAACGCCGTTTTTGCATTTAAGAGAGAAGGCTACAAGCGTACCGATTTCAATTTTAGAGACTTTTTTGGTAGTTTGGCTTGGCCGGGATTTCAGAAGGTGATGTTTAAATATTGGAAAACTGGCTTTGGAGAGATATATCGCTCATTCAGCAAGCGAGCATTTACCAAAGCATTGCAACGACTTATACCCGAAATACGTGAAGAGCATCTGGTAGAAGCTCCAGCGGGTGTGCGTGCTCAAGCGTGTGATAGAAGCGGTGGGTTGTTGGATGATTTTAAGCTAATAACCGAAAAAAGAGCCATTCACGTAATCAATGCACCAAGCCCTGCGGCTACATCTAGTCTAAGTATAGGTAAAACTATCGCGGAGATGGTGGAGTTAAACTAGCACCGCTGCAAAATAGATGCCGATAACTATTACGGTAACTACCTTCATGAAAGTTCCTGCTATGAAGCCTAAAAAAGAGCCTTTGGCACTTTGTAACGCTACTTGAGGTGTTTGTCCTGCTCGCTTTTCACCAATATATGCACCTGCAAAAGGTCCTACGATAATCAGAATTACGGCTAAGCCCGAGGTGAAAAATGTAAGTATCACTGCCACGATAAGTCCTATGGTGCTTCCCCTTGAACCTGCTTTTGTTCCGCCAAATTTTTTGGTTCCCAAAATGGGCATGTAGTAGTCAATGACTGTTATAAATAAAGTCACAATGCCCAGCACTATAAGCCATATGTAGTTATTGCTTTCTAAAACAGCGTGACTACTCTCATTAATTAACAGTAGCAATAATGAAGCGTAGGCTAGTGGTGGTCCAGGAAGGGCAGGAAGTATGCTCCCCGCAAAACCTATGATAATAAATAAAATACCAAGAATGATAATGGCTATTTCCATACCGCAAAGATAGCGGAACGGTTGAATTGCTCTCCCCAACTCATGGAGGAAGCAATGTGTTCAGACTAAAAAAAAGTCTGACTTAGCTATAGTGTGGGTAGAAAAATGTAGATACAAAGTATATAGTAACTACAAGGATGAAAATCACTTGGAAGATAGAACCTCCTAATAATCTGTCTCTGCTACTTGCGTTCTCTCCGTCTTTTTTCAATCGTTTCTCTGCAAGATAAGACATAACCCCAACGACAACCAATATCACTGGAATTGTGAAAAATATAGACATCATATTCTCGCGAGCGTGTGTATTGAAAAGTGCGATAAACAATGCACCTAGCGACAATATAGCTCCAGGTAGCTTAGGTAGTTGCGTGCCTCCTATTGCTGATCCTAAAATTAATATGGCGATTACGATTAGTATATTTCCCATGTGGTGTTTCTTGCTTTGTTCTTGCCTGCAAAAATCAAACATTCGATGAACATGGCAAGAATACTGCTAAGTATTTTTTTTAAGCAAAGGGTATATCCTTATACGAATGGTGATTTTAGGGTGCAATAGATTGACAATCAGCAGATTTTGAGGTATTGTGAAAAAGTCTAAATAGTTTGTTTTATCACCAAGTCTTGGTTATGAGCTCGTGTTGTTTCTACTTACTTTATATGCTTTTGTCGTTATGCTAATTATGTGTTGTAACTATGTAAAAATCTGCTTGCCTATTTTAGATGTACTCTGCAATGACGTACTTTCGAACCATTCATGAGAAAAATCACCTTTCTATCTCTTTTTGTAAGTGCTATGACCTTTGGTCAAACCATAACAGATACCTTGGTTTATATGCAATACAACTTGCTCAACTACCGTAACATTACGAGTTTTTGCACGGCATCTAACAATGGGCCGGCAGACAAGGAAGACTATATGCGAACCATTGTTGGCTATGCTCAGCCAGATATACTGGCCGTAAATGAGATAGTAGGAGATGGCGGAACCGCTGCACGACGATTGCTGGATAATGCTCTGAATCAAGATGGACGAAATTTCTACAAACAAGCAGCGTATACCGGTAATAGTAATCTTACCAATATGCTGTACTATAACCAGAATAAGCTGGTGCTTCACGCTCAAGATCAGATAAATAGGGCTACCAATAATACCACATTAGTTAGGCTTATTGATGTATATGAACTTTACTACTTGGACCAAAGTGAATTGGATGCTGGAGATACCACGTGGTTGGTGTGTTATGTGGCTCACCTCAAAGCAAGTACTGGCTCGGCCAATGTAGCAGATCGTGCAAAAGCTACGGAGGCTGCTATGGTGTACCACGAGGCTAATTACGATGCCAATTGCAACTACATTTTTTCAGGAGACTTAAATATGTATACCAGTAATGAAGAAGGATTCATAAACCTTACGGGATATGCAAATAGAGCAGTTCGTTTCAAAGATCCTATCAATAAGCCGGGTTCTTGGAACAATAGCGGCACTTATGCATCTATTCATACACAAAGCACGCGTACATCTGGCTCTTGCCATAGCTCTGGTGGATTAGATGATCGATTTGATATTATACTATGCGGGCAAGAATTACTAGACAATAGTCGCGGGGTAAAATATATTACAGGGTCTTATGAAGCGATGGGAAATGATGGTAATCACTTTAACAGTACGATTATTGCTACTAGCAACACATCTGTACCTGCTGATGTGCTTACTGCCCTTTACAATATGAGTGACCATTTACCTGTGGTGATGAAAATGGGCGTGGTACGTACCATGGCAAGTGTAACCGAGCGATTGGCTGACAACTATATGGTGATGACCAACCCGGTAGAGAATCAACTTCAGTGGAAAATGCAGATTCCTATGGCAGGCACACTTAGCATTGCTGATGCTCACGGTCGAGAGGTGTTTGTATATCAAACTGAGGCTTCTAACACTTGGAAAACCGCTGATGTAAGCCATTGGAATAGTGGCGTGTATTATGTGAGCTTTATTACTGATAGCGGCCAGGTTATTCGTAGAAAAATCATCAAAACCTAAGTGAAGCAGTTAAGCTTATTTGGGATAATCGTTGTTCTAGGTTTTGTCGTTGCCTCGTGTGATGATGAGCCATTATGTGATTTTAATTTTCCCGAGGGTCCTTTTATGTCGGTAAAGTCAGACTACACGGAACGCCTAATCATACATTATGCTAATCTAGACGGAGAGGGTGACAGTATATTACTCATGCCAGACGAGGTGAAGGATGTCCCGATAGATGCTAATAGTAGCCAAATGACATTCGTCATATTGAATAAGGAACAAGTAGGCGATACTATCACTTTTGATTATACTACAAGTAGTGTGGAGTGTAATGATCGATACTTTTTGTCGCTGGACTTTCCACGCATTAGCCGAGATACGACGAATCAGAACTTTAGCTACTTCCCAAAGTATTATGAACGTGAAGACCTTGATAGAGATGGCTTACCTCAGGATATAAGCAAAGAGGAAAATTGGCCTATATATTTTCACCAAGGCATACTCGTCAGATAATGAGAGGACTAGCGGTTATAACAATATTATATGCTGTGCTACATTGCAGTGCTCAGGATGTTGAGCCTGTTCGTAAATTTAAGTATGAACTAGGCATGCAGAACTTAATAGGAGGAGCAGATGGAGCTTCTTTTTCCGGCTATGCGAGGGTGAGATATGATTTTCTGCAACTTGGAATACTCTCAGGCACCAAATCTCTTTTCGTAGAAAATAAACACGGTTTTGATGAAGTGTATTCTCAAGGATATTGGGTAGAGCCATCGTTTAGCTTAATCTTACCTACTTTGTCTGGTCGCAAGAAACAGATTAGCGTAAACCAAAACAGCTATGTGAAATTGAGTGCAAGTGTAGGCTTTGCACGAAGTAATAATGAGTTTAGGAACGTATTTACATCCTTAGGCCCATATCAAGATTATGTGAATTCCTTTGCTTTTACAAATAGAACATCACGATATGCCCGCTTTTCGGTAGGGCTTCATCAGGAGTTTTGGAAACGTATTAGCGTTGGATATGGCTTGTCCATACTCAGGACTTGGGATGCCGATGATATTGTTCCGTCATCACCTGCTATGCCTTTTGTAATTACTCCGTTGAATGGCACTTCGAATGTTGGGTTGCATATAGACTTAGGTATCGTGCTCAACTAGCTTGTTTTTTCTTGTAGCACCTATAAAGTACAATGGCTACGGTGAATAGGAGCACCACTATAAGGGGTATAGCACCTATCAACATTATGACCTCCCTAAATATTTGGGAATATGTCCTATTGTCACAAGTGATTAAATTGATCATTGTTGATGCAATTAAAACTTTGTTGTTACCTTACTCTATTAGCGTTGTATCGCTAATATCTACAATACAATTCTGGATTCCCCATTCGTTTGCAGTTGCTACGTTATTGTTGTTTACTCCGTATGTTATTTTCCGATGCATAAGGTCATGTGCACGGAGATAGACCACGTGTTCTTCATCTATATCTTGAATAAAACTCGCCAAGTAATCGGGTTTATATCTCTTTGGAATAAAAGCATACTGCCATTCGTGTCCACTTTTAAAACCTTCTAAACACGTGATGATGCCTGGATGATGATGCCTTAAATGTGCAATGGTCGTAATATGACTACTCGCTACTATGGTACGTTTTTCGGCTTTATGTTCCCGTATGATAGCGGCTATCTGATTAGCTACTTTACTCCCGTGCACTTTCATGTCTAGATAAAAGGCAGTTTTAGGATAAAGGGTGAAAAGGGAGTCTATCAGCAGAAGGTGTTGGCCGGTTGGTTTGCCTTGCTTATATATGGTTGTGTACTTTAGTTCGTCCCAGTTTTGCTCCGATACTCGCTTGCTGGTAAGGAGCAATTCCTCTTCATTATGATCGTGAAAAGCCATGAGTCGTCCATCAGCAGTTTGCGATACGTCTATCTCCAATGCGTTAAGTCCTGCTCTCAGGGCGGCATCATACGCCGCTTGAGTGTTTTCAGGGTAGTATATTGTTATACCTCTATGAGAGAATGTATACTTAGACTCAGGTAGTAGGTTGTAATTCGATCTTTCTCCCCATCCTTCTCCTACCGTATAAATAACAATAATGGCCGAAACCAGTAAAATGAGAACACATTTTATGATAAAACGGAAGGCTCGTTTCATTGCAGATTATGGTCTAAAATATATTGAAAAGTCTGCATTTGAGATTTGGCATAGGTATCCATGTCCTCGTGTTTTGCGGTGTCTATCTTGGAGTAATCATCCAGTGATAAGGTGCGGTATTTGTATAGTTTTTGCCACTCTACTTCGCTGCTTATCATATAGTCTACACTATCCTTTACCCCATATTTATACTCACCATAAAAATAAGCATAACGTCTATTTTCCCTAAATAAATCAACTCCCAAGGTAGTATTGGTATACGGAGCACGCAGTAAACCCATTATAGAAGGGAATATGTCTATCTGACTTGCCATCTTGGATGAAACAAATGGCGAATCAATAAGAGTAGGGCAGAAGAAAAGCAATGGAACATGAGTAGTAGACAAGGGTAAGGTGTAAGTTCCTGATTTTCGAATACCATGGTCGGCTACAAATACGAATAAGGTGCTATCGTACCACGCTTGTTTTTGAGCTTTGGTTATGAATTCTTGCATGGAGTAGTCGGCATACTCTATTATTTGGTCGCTTATATCATTACTTCTAGGTGAGAAGTAATTGGGAACGTGGTATGGCATATGATTACTGCCCGTCATATAGGTTGCCAAAAATGGTTTTTGTTTCTCTGCAAGTTCATTGAGCACAGGGATGGAGTATTTGAACATATAATCATCTGGTACACCTACGATAGTTTGCTCTACTTCTGGTGGGTAATCTTCTGAGGAGATTATATCATCAAAGGAATTGCCCCGCAGAAAACCTTCCATATTATCAAACTGAGCATCGTGCGTGACCAAGAAAACGGAAGAATAGTCGTAGGGTGCTAGGGCGTCTCGTATACCGCGATATTTTCTTATGGGAATCTCTTTGAGTGGGTGTTGCTCTCTAAGTGTTGGCATACTGTATAGGGTGCTGAATATTCCGTTATATGTATGTATACCTGCAGAGTGTGCATTGCTAAAGTATGCTCCTTGTGTTATGAGTGAGTCTAAAAATGGTGTAAGTGTTGGCTTGCCGTTTTGTGGTCCTGCGTGGTATGAGCTAAGACTCTCCATCAACACTATCATGACATTGTAATTATGCCTTGGTGTTGCATAAGTACGCTTACGTGCTAGGGGCGACGTGCTGTCTACACTGGTTATTCCTAATTCCTTTCGGGTGATTTCCAAAGCAAGTTCTGGGTTCATGAGGTCAATTTTTTGATTGCCATCTTTGGTGCTTTGTTCATAGCTTTTTACTAAGGTAAAGTTAGGGTTGAGGCCTAGTTGATTGAGGAAAGCATTGTTGCAGAAGTATGAACTGCCTGATTTTAAGGTACTCTTTGCTGCTAGTCTGCCACGTGCTCCCACCGCAAGTAAGGCGATGGCAATAAGCGTGAATCCTACTTTGGCTAAAAAATGCTGACGGCCAACGGATGTGTTTTCCGCTTTAAATATGCTGCGAAGTAAACGAATGAAAAGAGCGATTATTCCGATTAGGATGATAATCAATACCCAGTTAGCAGGGTGATTGATGATCATTTTAAAAATAAATTCGGGGCTATCCATCCACTTAAAAGCCGCCATCGAAAATCGCGAAAAGAACTGGCCAAAGTAGGGAATGTCTAATGCCGAAACGACGAACGTTATACTCATTGTTATACCAAGCCACAAAAACGAAAATCGCCTAGCAAATGTGGTAAGTGGAGCGTATAAATAACCTACCGTGCTCACGATGAGAGGTAGAGCCAAGAGCATACATATTACTACCATGTCAAATTGAAGTCCAATGGCAAATGCAGTTAGTACTTCAGCTGTTGCTAAGGGGATATCACTGTTTGGGGCTTCTATAGCAAATAAAATAAAGCGAAAAACGGAAAAGATGACCATCCCGAGCAGGAAGGAATAGAGTAACTTTCGCAAATGTGATGGAATCCGATTCATTCTCTGAGCAAATATATCTAGATTGACCGAAGGGGTTTAGAATTATACGATTCGCGTATTAATTTGTAGTAGGCCGCATTTGCTACACCGTCACATGTGTCGTGTTTCCAAAAAGTCATTCCGAGTTTACGGAGTATATTTATGGAGGCCTTATTTTGCTTCGAAGCTCTGCCTATAATTTCATCTAATCCTACGTGCTCGAAGCCATATTTTAGTGATGCTTGAGCTGCCTCGGTGGCATATCCATGGCCCCATTCTTTTTCAAACAATCGAAAACCTAAATCAACGAATCCTTCCTCGTGTAGCTTGAGTCCGCACCAGCCCAAAAAGGTATTGGTCTGCGTATGTATCACCGCCCATCTGCCAAATCCGTGTATGGAATAATGCGTGTAGTTAGCCAAAAATGTTGCGGCTTGTCGTATTGAGGCAAAAGGGCTGTCTCCCGTATATCGCAATACGTTTGGATTGGTATTAAGCTCAAAAAAATCCTCGGCATCCTGTACGGTTAGCTCGCGGAGTATGAGCCTTGGTGTAGTGGTAATGATGGTCACCTCTGGGCTCAGGAATTATTTGTTCTGGTAATACTCGCGTAACACGTAAAACGCCTTCTTTTTTTCGCCTTTTTCGGAAATGAGTCCTTTGCGGTTGTACTCATCTTGTATGACGGGGAGTACCCTGCGTGGAGACCGAAAATCGACGAGTATCCAAGGAGATATGCCTCGTAGTTGTTCTATTTGGTCGAGCATTTTGAGGGTTTCTTGGTAGAGGTACTCTTGGTATTCTTCGGTCCATCGGTCGTCTCGTTCGCCATGTAGGCCATATTTTGCTCCTGCACCAAATTCAGATATCATCACAGGTTTGTCGTAATTTATTTCCCATGTGATGGTTTTACATTTTTCTATACCACCATCATACCAACCGATGTATTGGTTGAAACTTAGGATATCTACAGCCTCAGCAAAAGGGTCACTAATCGTGCGTACTAGCGGATTGTCGTTGTAGTTACTTTGCTCTTGGGCGGCACTTATGAGTCGTGTTGGGTCCGTTGCTTTGGTATACTTTGCCAGTTTAGCCAAAAATGCATTTCGCTCAGGGCTGGTAGGTGTCTCGTTGGCCATAGACCATATAATCACACTAGCTCTGTTCTTATCTCTACTAATCACCTCTGCAAGTTGGTTCTTTGCGTTTTGAAAAGTTTCAGGATTATCCCAAGCTATGGTCCAGTATACGGGGTTTTCTTCCCATACAAGTATGCCCATTTGATCGGCTAGTCGCACCATATTCTCATTGTGTGGGTAGTGTGCTAGTCTCACGTAATTGCAACCTAGCTCTTTAGCCCATTCAAGCAATTTTTTGGCATCCTCGGCGGAGTGACCACGGCCATCGTGTATAGGGCTTTCTTCGTGTATGGATATTCCTTTTAGAAAAATAGATTCGCCATTGATTAAAATATCTGCCCCGCGTGTCTGTATGGTTCTAAATCCTATTTGATCGGTTACTTTGGAGTTTCCTGTACTCAGATGCACGGTGTGTAAGTAGGGGTCTGTAGTAGACCAATAGCGTATTTTTTTAGCATTTAGCTTAAATGAAAGTCGTCCATGTGTATCGCTTATGAATGTTTTGGTGACTCCTAACTCCGGAATATTAACCTCTATCTTGGCGTTTGATCGGTTGCTTCCGTCCAATGTAATCTGACCTCGGATGGTGGTGGGGTCATTAGGATCAAGCTGAATAAAGTAATCAGTGATAAAGGTCTCTGCTGTCTCGACGAGTGTGACATCGCGAGTAATGCCGCCGTAGTTCCACCAGTCGGTATTTAGTGTGGGTACCGCCTCTTTCTTTCTTTTATTATCTACTTTTACCACTAGGAAATTGTCCTCGTCTTTTAACAAATGGGTAATTTCAAAATTAAAAGGAGTGAATCCGCCGAGGTGTTTGCCTAGCTTTTTGCCATTGAGATAAACGTCCGTGTCATAGTTACTCGCCCCGAAGTGTACGAATACACGATTGGTATGCTTGGATTTGGAGTAATCAAATGATTTCTTGTACCACACAGTTCCCTCGTAGTAATACAGCTTTTCTTTTTGGGTATTCCAATCGCCAGGTACCAGCAGGCTATCCATCTTATCAAAATCATATTCTACCAAATCTGCCTTTCCTTCTCGTTTGGCGTTGGTGAAAAAAGCTCCCTTTGCAGGATGCGTTTGATTTTCGAATGGCTCGTATCGGTAGTTGTAAAAACCATTTTCATAAGGATCTACGATGTAGTTCCAATACCCGTTGAGGGTGGTGGTCTCCCTATTGTGAATGTTTTGTATTAGTGATTGTTGAGCAAAAAGGTGGGTAAAGAATCCCAAAAATACGAGAAACGTAATCCATGTTCTGTAATGAGGTAGCGTACTGACAAAATGCTGCATATCACAATATTAAATAGTGCAATCTCTTTTTAAGTGTTATAGTTGAAATTTATTTGTAATACTAAGGCTACTTTAGTTCCTGCAAGCGTGTGAAAACAAAAATCCCAGCATATGGCTCGGCTTTAAGAGTTAACAGTCTGAGTTTCATAATTGAGAGGCTCATCATTTCTTCTTAGTCAATTATGCAAAGATAGTCAGGGCTTTGAGGGTTCTGATGTTGGCTAATCAAGCCAACTGAATTACATTATTTTAAAAAAAATACTGCAGTGGCAAACTGCTTTACTAACTTGGTTACAAAGCAAAAGCATATTGTATGCAACAATCAAACATTTACAGTATACATTCTTAAAATGTAAATTTTTTCTTAAAACAAAAAAATTACGTAATAATTTTCACTTCTTCCAGCGTATTTTTAAGCCCTTGAAAGCCTGATATCGTTAGGATTAGGTGGTTTTTCCCTTGCTTGAAACCAAAATGTTGCGGTTGCTGCTGTACGACTTGCATGATGCGAGTGAATGTGTCTTGCTGATAAAATTCTTCGCCTAAGTCATTGTTGAAATACAGATGCACTTGGTTTTCGACTATACGTACTTTTTCAGCATATAGCTGCTGTGCGGCAATTTTGAAGCGTACGCTAAGTATTAAGTTGTTTAGCTCCTTGGGTAGGGTGCCAAATCTATCTACTAGCTCGTGCATATATGTCTTGAGTACCTCGTCGCTTTTGATTTCGCTGAGACGTGTATAAATATTGATACGCTCGGCCACATTGCTTACAAAGTTTTCGGGGATGCGAGCCTCAAAATCGGGTTCTACGGAGCACTCTACCTCTAAGTCACTGCTCGTTTGTGGTGTAGCCTCATCTTCAAATACATCTTTGAACTCCCCATTTCTGAGTTCTTGTAGGGCTTCATCTAATATTTTGTGGTAGGTGCTAAATCCAATTTCGGCTATAAATCCACTCTGCTCTGCACCCAATAGATTACCAGCTCCGCGTATGTCCAAGTCTCGCATGGCTACGTTGAAACCGCTACCCAAGTCGGAATATTGCTCTATGGCTTGCAGCCTGCGTTGGCCATCTTCTGGCAGTGTGTATACCGGTGGTGCCAGGAGGTAGCAATATGCTTTTTGGTTACTTCTTCCTACTCGGCCACGCATTTGGTGCAGGTCACTCAGCCCAAACATGTGAGCATTATTTATTATGATGGTATTAGCGTTGGGTATGTCGAGCCCGCTTTCTATAATGGTAGTTGCTATCAGTACGTCGTACTCACCTTCTATGAATTGTACCATCACCTGCTCCAGTTCGTCACCTTTCATTTGGCCATGGCCCACTATCACTCTACATCCAGGCACCAAATTACGTACACGCTGTGCTATCTCCTGTATGTCCTTTACCCTATTGTGTATCACAAAGCTTTGTCCACCGCGTGCCATCTCGTTGGTAATGGATTCTTGTATGATTTCGTCGTTCCATACCTGAACCTCGGTTTGTACCGGCCTTCGGTTTGGTGGTGGAGTTTGCATAATACTCAGGTCGCGTGCACCCATAAGTGAGAAGTGCAGTGTTCGCGGTATGGGAGTAGCCGTCAGTGTTAGCGTATCTACGTTAGCTCTGAATTCTTTGAGGCGTTCTTTGGCACTTACCCCAAATTTTTGTTCTTCATCTATAATAAGTAATCCAAGGTCGTGAAACTTGGTCTTTTTGCTCAGTAATTTGTGTGTACCGATGATGATGTCCAAGCTGCCTTCTTCTAGTTTTTTGAGTGTGGCGGTTTGTTGCTTGGCGGTTTTAAAGCGGTTAACATAATCTACCGTACACGGAAAATCACGCAGACGGTCTCTGAACGTATGGTAATGTTGCTGAGCTAAGATAGTGGTAGGTACCAGTATAGCAACTTGCTTACTATCGGTCACAGCCTTAAAAGCCGCACGTATGGCTATCTCTGTTTTGCCAAATCCTACATCCCCACATACGAGGCGGTCCATAGGATTTTCGCTTTCCATATCTTTTTTGAAATCCTCGGTAGCCTTAGCTTGGTCTGGCGTGTCTTCGTACAGGAAACTAGCTTCTAGTTCTGTTTGTAAGTAAGTGTCTGGCGAAAACTGAAATCCTTTTTCAGCTTTACGCTTCGCATATAGCTTTATGAGATCTTTGGCTATGTCTTTTACCTGAGCCTTGGTTTTCCGCTTGAGGTTGCTCCAGGCATCGCTGCCCAGTTTATTTATTTTTGGCTGTGTGCCTTCTTTGCCTTTGTACTTACTTATTTTGTATAGTGAACCTATATTTACGTACAGTAAATCCCCATTTTTATATTCTATACGTACGGCATCTTGCAGCTTGCCGCCCATTTCCATACGCTGCAATCCTTTAAATTGACCTATGCCGTGGTCTATATGCACCACATAGTCGCCTGGATTGAGGTCTTGTAACTCTTTGAGTGAGATTTGCCCGCTGGTCGACACGGTTTTGCCTGACTTAGCGAGGTAGTACCGGTTAAAAATTTGATGCTCTGTATATGCGGCAATTTTGAGCTCATGGTCTATGAATCCTTCACTTAGACTTTTGTAAACAGGCTGTATGGTATAGCCAGCATCGAGGTCGTCAAAAATACTCTCTAGGCGTTCTATCTGCTTGGCACTTTCGGAGAATATGAGTGTCTCATATTTTTGTTCTTGTAGACTTTTAAGCGATTCAATAAGAAGGTTAAAATTTTTATTAACAGGAGGTTGTGGTGCTTGGTTAAATTTGAGTTTGACCGAAGGTCGGTAAAATGTTTGACTGCTAAACTCTATAATGGGTTTCTTGTGCAGTAGGTTTACGATTTGCTCCTCGTCAAAATATATGTCGTTTGGGTTGGGTCTTTCTTCAGAAATATCGATGGTTACGGTACTGGCTTTATCTGCGGCTTTATCACGGCCTTTATCCATTTTGGCGAGGGCGTATGGCAAGTCGTAGGTGCATACGATGGGCTTTTTGCCTAGGTAGTCAAAAATGTCCGTGCTCTCCTCATTTTTACCGCTTTCTTGAACGTTGGGCACAATGGTGGCTCGTACCAGTTTTTTGGTGCTGAGCTGACTTATCGGGTCAAACTCGCGTATGCTTTCTATGAGTCTACCATCCAGTTCTAGCCTAAAGGGCAATTCGCTTGCGTATGAAAATAAGTCGATGATACCCCCACGTATGGAAAATTGACCCGGTTCGTACACAAAGTCTTCCCTATAAAAAGCATACTCATTGAGGACTTCTATAAGGAAATCGAGGTCTACTTCTTCGCCTATTTTGAAGGTGAGTTTACTCTTTTGGAATACGGCTTGTTGAATAATTTTTTCCGCAAAAGCCTCCGGATAGGTAACTACTATTTTGGGTTGGTCTAGGTCGGCCAAGGCGTCTAGCACACTGGCTTTACTTTGTATTTTGGTGCTTTCTGGCAGGGTTACATCAAAACTACGACGATAGGAGTCCTTCCACAAAAAGACGTAATTGTGGTCTGTAAATACCTGTAAATCAGCGTGTATGTACTCTGCTTGTTCTTGATTGTTAGCCAGTACCAATACGCTACGTTCGGTGTGTTTTTGTAAATGAGCAAAGAGGATAGACTTAGCCGATCCAATGCTGTTTTGAATGCCAAATCGTGTTTTTCCGGCAAATAGTTCCTGCTCCAATTCGTGCAGAATCGGATAATCATTGAATAGCTGTACGAATTCTCTACTGTTCATTAATAAAAAAAGCAAATTGCTGCTAGAGCAATACGGTGTGCGAATATAACCGAGGTGTTTTCTTATGGTTTTACGGTAGTGGTGTATTTCTTACAAAATGGACAAGATTCGACCTTTGTCCAGTTTTTATGGTAAAATTGGACAAAAGGGTGTTGAGTGTTCAGTTATTGGACAGTGGCATAGGTTTATTCCAAATGATATTTTTTTGTTCTGATTTATAACGTGTTGCCTTTTCAAGGAATCCCAATGATTAAGTCCCCACAGATATTTTCGTGTACCTTTCTTAAAAGAATATGTAGCCTACCTACGTAGGACACAATTGTTCGATTACTTAGCCTTCTTTGCACAAGTATCGTGTATTGGATAAAATAAAGGTTACAATATCCTCTCCCTCCAAAATTTATCTACCTTTGGACTCAATTTAAGGGGTGCCTTACGAGTATGTGCTCGTATCGCTGAGATGATACCCATATATCCAATACAATGGATGAGACCTGATGCAGATAATGCTGCCGTAGGAAACAACACAAGATATAGCCGTATCTCTCGCTACTCCTGAATTGAATTTTAAAAAATACAGGAATGAAAAAAAATTTACTTTCAAGCGTTTTTACACTGCTATTTGCTGCTGCAAATGCTCAAGTTAATTTCAGTGCTCAACTCAAAAATGTACAAACCTACGAGCCAGTAGAGTCAGCCTTTGTAAGACTGAGTGGTCCGAGGGGCACAGCAAGCACTTACTCTACTCCCAATGGGACCATCTCTTTGGAGAATATACCGAGTGGTATATACACCATAGCCGTAAGTCATATGGGGTACAAAACAGAGGTAGATACCATCAATCTGATGCAATCATCTAAGGGCAAGATTATCTTTATGATGGCAGATATGGCCTACTTAGATGCAGCAATTATCACTACGGTAAGGGCCAAAAACTCTACCCCAACTACTTTTACTAACTTGGATAAAAAGGAAATAGCATCCTTAGACCAAAGCAAGGACTTTCCTTTTTTGCTCAATATGACTCCAAGTACGGTGATTTCATCAGATGCGGGAAATGGCGTGGGATATACCGGAATAAGGGTAAGGGGTATAGACCCTACACGCGTTAATATCACGGTAAACGGTATCCCGATAAACGATGCCGAAAGCCAAGGAATGTACTGGGTAAATATGCCAGACTTGGCTAGCTCTACTCAAAGCGTACAAATACAGCGTGGGGTAGGTACGAGTACCAATGGTGCAGCTGCCTTTGGGGCAAGTATCAATATCCGAACAAACGACTTAGGCGAAGAGCAATTTACCCAAGCAGGGTTTGGGCTGGGTAGTTTTAACACACAACGTGTATCATTAATACATAATACGGGCAGGTTGGATAATGACTGGGCGTTTCAACTGAGAGGGAGCCTTATACAGAGTGATGGTTTTATAGATAGAGCTAGTTCTGACTTGAAATCGGCCAATCTTGTAGCTGCCAAGTACTGGGAGAAATCGGTATTCAAAACCAATATTTTGCTCGGCAGTGAGCGAACATATCAAGCGTGGTGGGGTATTCCAGAGCCTACCTTCAACGGAGATATGGCGGGAGAGACACGTTACATCAATAACCTTTGGATAGGTGGTCAAGATCTCGAAAATTTACAGAATAGCAACAGCAAAACATACAACTACTATACCTACGAAAACGAGGTAGATAACTACAACCAAAATCATTATCAGTTTTTCTTTGATCACGAGTTTACGCCATTTCTAAAACTGAATACTGCGTCTTATGTAACCACGGGTAAAGGATATTTCGAACAATTTAAGGCCGGTGAAGATTTTGCCGATTACGGCATAGACAGCGTACAACCAACGGGAGATACTGCTCTATCTGGTAACGTGGTAAGACGCCGCTGGCTAGATAATACACTCGCCGGAGGTATTGCCAATATAACCTACCGCAAAGACCGACTAGAGACCGTAATAGGTGGCGGATATAGCAATTATCAAGGACGTCATTTTGGTGAGGCGATAGCTACAGAATTTACTGGTTACGAGGATATTAACGCCATTTATTATGACAATGATGCTACGAAGACCGATGCTAATTTTTATGTAAGACAATCGTACAATTACAATAATTTTATCCCCTACATAGATTTGCAATATCGCTTTGTGAATTATCAATTTGAAGGACTGGATGACAGTCTGGAGCTAGCACCACAAGAAGCAAACTTTGCGTTTTTCAATCCTAAGATGGGGCTCACTTACTTGCTTAGGAATCATACCTTCTACGGTGTATTTGCCATAGGTAACAGAGAGCCAGTAAGAGATGATTTTAGAGACAATACCACAACCTCACGTCCTGAGCACGAAACGATGGAAAACATAGAGCTGGGTTACAGATACGCCAACGGCAGAAAACGTTTGAACATCAACCTTTATGATATGCAGTATGATAATCAGTTGGTACTTACGGGAGCCGTAAACGATGTAGGAGAGGCCGTGAGAACCAATGTAAAAAATAGCTACAGGCGAGGTGTAGAGATTGATTTTCAATATCCGATTACCACTAAATTGCAAGCAGGAGGTAACCTAACACTATCAGAAAATAAGGTAGAAGAATTTACCGAGTACGTAAGTGAATGGGATGGTGCATACTCGCTCATAGAAAAAGAGTATACCAATACTGACATAGCTTTCTCTCCTAATACCATAGCAGCGGCAATGTTGAGCTACAAGGCTAACGACCACTTTACACTGAGTGCTTCGGGTAAGTACGTAGGCCAACAGTACTTAGACAATACACAAAGTGAGGAGCGTAGCCTAGACGCTTTTACCAATGTAGATATGAGTATAAACTATAACACGGAGGCACTTCAAGGGGCTAAGCAAGTGAATGTAGGTTTGTTTTTAAATAATGTACTCAATCAGTATTACGCACCCAATGGGTATACATTTAGCGGTTATATAGCTGGTGAGCGTCAAGATTTCAATTATCTATACCCGATGGCTGGGTTTAACTGGATGATGAAGGTGAGTGTGGTCTTTTAAGACAGATCTTTGAGAAGTAGAAATGTAGGTTTGATGCGACTTGCGACTGTTAAACCTACATTTGCTTAAAATATTGCAGCAGTTTTGCCCATAGGAGAGTAGGTGTCGTGCTGTAATCACAATCTAACGATAGCAACTAATGGACCGGTGAAACGAGTATTGAAACATACGAAAAGAAAAATATACCGAGGATTGCAGTATATCCTATGGCTACTCCAAGGAAAACCGATTCCTGCCAATGACTATGTAAAACAACTTATAGTCAAAACGGGATTCAAGAAATCGAGACACACTACATTTGTAGAAACAGGAACCTTATTGGGCCGAATGACAGGGACATTATCTTCTGTGGCTAAGACTATTTTTTCGATAGAGCTAAACCCCGACTATGTAATAAATGCTAGAACCGTATTCGCATGTAAAAGCACATAAATATTATAGAAGGCGATAGTGCAAACGAACTAGGTAAGCTGCTGCAAACATTAACAGAGCCTGCATTTTTTTGGCTTGACGCACACTATAGCGGAGGCACTACTGCTCGAGCAGATAAAGATACACCTATTGTAAAAGAGCTTGAGCATATACTCACACACCCTATCAAAACACATACGGTATGGATAGATGATATGCGTTGTTTTGATGGTACACACGATTATCCTACCATAGATACTATTAGCGAATTGGTAAAAGAATTTTATACGGCCAAGCCTACCGATTTTGACGTGATAATTTTGAGTCCAAAGTAGATGATGTGACGTCTACTTGTAACGAAATTTTAGCTTTTTTCTCTGCGGCTTCAAACTAAAAAGTTTAAACAACTTCATAAGGTGCTCTTAATCCTTAAATCTACCCTTGCTAAATATTCGCACACCTGTATCTTTTCCTTTACGTAGAGCTCGTTGTTCCTCTTCTGGCAGGGCTGCTATAGACTTACAGTCGCTAGAGCACGTTCCAGCATACGCCTCCGCACACTTGGGGCATTGTATGAAAAGTAGATTGCAGGCCTTGTTTTTACAATTGGTATGATCATCAAAGGGTTCACCACATTGATGGCATTGAGCAATGATGTCATCCGATATTCGTTCATTAAGCCGTTCATCAAACACAAAGTTTTTGCCGATAAATTTATTTTTTAAACCTGCTTCTTTGGCATCACGTGCGTATTTGATAATACCGCCTTCTAGGTGATATACGTCCTTAAATCCTTTGTGTTTCAAATAGGCACTTGCCTTTTCGCAGCGTATGCCTCCCGTGCAGTACATAACTACAGGTTTGTCTTTCTGCTGTGCAAGCTCATCTACTACAAGTGGCAACTGGTCTCTGAAGGTATCTACATCTGGACACCACGCCCCTTCAAAACGGCCTACCTCGCTCTCATAGTGATTTCGCATATCTATGAGTATAGTGTCTTCTTGGTCGGTAAGGGAATTGAATTCTTCTACATTAAGGTATTGTCCGGGTTTAGATACGTCAAAGAGGTCATCGTTAAGCCCATCTGCTACGATTTTGTTTTTTACTTTGATAGCCAGTTTGAAGAAGGATTTTCCGTCATCGTCCACAGCAAAGTTGAGCCTCACACCATCTAGGAAAAAAATGTTGCCTAGTTCATGTTTGTACTCATCTAGGTTGCGATTTGGCACACTCAATTGGGCGTTTATACCCTCGTGAGCCACGTATATACGGCCCAGCACCTCGAGCTTACTCCAGTGATAAAATATGTGATCTCTAAACAGTTGGGGGTTGCCTATTTTGGCATATTTATAGAATGAGATAGTGGTACGAGGTTCGTTACTCGTTTTAATCTTCTCTTTCAGTACTTCCCCATTAATAGTATTATGCAATTTCATGTTACACCCTTTTTAATGTGGCTACAAAAGTAGGGCAATCACCGTAAAAGTTTATGCGGAGCATAGTAGTAGCCTATACGGCAAGCGGTGATGGATTTGAGAATGTGGTGCACCTTAGCTTCATGGAGCCCACTGAAAATGTGGAAACGGTACCTGCAGATGACAGTAAGGCTAAGGCCGATAAGTATCTCAAGGATTATACTGCCGAGTTAGAAAATCTAAGTGAAGCTGAGGTGTTTGTACTCAATGAAGTGAATAATGGGGAGTATGTGAAGTATTACGATGGGAGTGGGCAAATAGAAATAAAGGCTGAAACCAAAAACGGGAAATTTCACAGTGATTTTATAGAGTATTACGAAAATGGGACGGTACGTAGCGAAGGCAATTACCGCAAAGGACGTAAAACCGGCCGCTGGAAATACTACGATGAGCAAGGAGAACTCACCGAGAAAAGCTGGCAAGGAGTGTAGCCTGCACAAGCGGCTTTTTCAAAGTTTAGTCTTCCGTTTGTCTCTTTTATGTAAAAACGGCTGATTTGAAATCTAAAACCCGTTTTCAATCGTATTACTTTATATGAAGTCATTAACCTACGTCATATTATTGTTTCTGGTAACGGCCTGCAATGCTCAAAGCAATCGTACGGCGGTGACAGAGACCCAAACCAACATACAAACGAATACTGAAGTGAAATTTAACGTACTTACCGAAGCCGAACAACGCGTAATACTCAACAAAGGAACTGAGTACCCCGGCACAAGCGAATTTACTGATAGTGAGCAGAAAGGAACTTATGTCTGTAAGCAGTGTAACCAACCATTGTACACATCAGACACTAAGTTTAATAGCCATTGTGGTTGGCCGAGTTTTGATGATGAGATAGACGGAGCTGTTACCCGACTCAGAGATGCAGACGGCCGTAGAACAGAAATAGTATGTTCTAATTGCCAAGGACATTTAGGCCACGTTTTTGAGGGTGAAATGATGACGCCTAAGAATACACGTCATTGTGTGAATGGCATCTCGCTCAACTTTGTAGAAGGTGGAGAAGAACTACCGGCCTTAATACCAAACGAACCGATGGACCTTACGGGTATGGATACGGCCACATTTGGGGCAGGATGCTTCTGGTGCGTAGAGGTGCTTTTTGAAAAACTAAAAGGCGTACACTACGTAGAGAGTGGATATGCAGGCGGTAAGATTAAAAATCCAACGTATAAGATGGTGTGCCAAGGCAATACGGGTAGTGTAGAAGTAGCTCAGATCGTCTTTGACCCGAAAATAATAACCTACGAAAAGCTAGTAGATATACTCCTTCATGTGCACGACCCTACCACACTCAATCAGCAAGGAGCAGATAAAGGCACGCAGTATCGTTCGGTGGTTTTTTATCACAATGACGACCAGAAAGCGATAGCCCAACGGGTAATGCAACGAGTAGATGCCAGTGACCTATGGAGCGACCCTATAGTGACGGCTATAGAGCCTATCAACAATTATAGTACTGCTGAGCAGTATCATCAGAATTACTACAACTTAAACAAAGAGACAAATGGATACTGCAATGCAGTAATAGGGCCTAAGGTGGCTAAGTTTCAGTTGAAATATAAGAACTTGATAAAGGAGTGATGTCCTTTTTTGATTAATTGGTTAGTTAGGATCCCTCGCCGTAAGGCGGGGGATTTTTTTTTTGGTTTTTTAATACAATTCAATTGAACAATAGAATGACGCATATATCTTGTTTCTTTCCAAATCTTACATCGTTTAAAAAATGACCATAACTACGGCTATACTAATTTTTTCTGCCTTGTAATCTTAGAAAATGCTCGTAGAGAAGGAGGAGGTAGATATAACCAAGCTGAATGAAGAGATAAACCTACTGTACGTGGCTGTAACGCGTGCACGCAATCATCTGTATGTACCCGAGAGCCTGGTGCCTGAGGGTGTAGTGCCTACGCCTTCGTTGCATATCCTAAAGACAGAGGAGAGGAGCATAATACCTCACGTAGCCAAACTGTTTAAGCCGTGAAAAGTTATCTGAAAGAAAAAACGGGAAATACGATTGCCCGAGAAAACAATAAACAGGCCTATCAAAAATAGACCCCAGAGCGTGATTATAGAGCTATTGCAAATGGCTGATGAGTGAATCCCTACTCGGGTTATCGCGGAGCATTTTCAAAGTACCACTGGAGCCATACGTTCACGACTCAAAAACCTTAATGATTGGTAAAAGCGAGACTATCGCTTGCTTATCTTATTGTTGGTGATAGTACGCTGTCGGGTGCATTTGTGTCTACCCTCTACCCAGCCTCGTAGTTTGTTATGCTTAGTGGTACGACCTTGTACGCGTTTACGCCACATTCTAAAGCTGCTGGGTTTCATCTCCCGTCGCATAAGGTTTATGACTTCCTTTTCTGTAAGTCCGAATTGTAGCTTTATGGTGTCAAAACTCGTGCGGTCTTCCCACGCCATTTCTATAACCCTATTGATATCTTGAGGCGGTAGTTGCATCTCATATAAAACCCTCATACAGCTATTTCGTTTGCCAAATTATTTGTGACAGAATAATACTATATTTGATTTTGATATTTATGAGTAGAATTTTTGGACTTATTACACTATTTGGTGGGTTGGCGTTTCTTTACTTTTTGCAAAGTGCAAGTACTATAGGCGACAAGCCTCTTCCCCCCTTGGGTAATTTTTTGAATCCATACAGCGGTATATGGCAAAATGCCGAACCAGAGGATAGCTACACCGATTTGGAGCTTGCCAGTGATTCTATTAGCGATGATGTACGGATCGTTTTTGATGAGCGAATGGTACCGCACATTTATGCTCAAAATCTAAAAGATGCACTCTTCGCTCAGGGATATGTAGAAGCCTATCACCGTTTGTTTCAGATGGATTTGAGTACGCGGTCTCCAGATGGTAGACTTTCTGAGATTTTGGGCGAGAATCTATTGGCCTACGATCAAAAGCAACGTAGGCTGGGATTAAGCTACGCAGCAGATAATGCGGTGAAGAGTTGGGAAAAATTCCCGGAGCTTTTAACTAATATTGATGCCTACGCTGCAGGGATTAATTATTATATCAATCAGCTAGAGCCAGCAGACTATCCTATGGAGTATAAACTGCTTGACTTCGCTCCGCAACAATGGACTAACAGGCATTGTGCCCTATTACTCAAGGCTATGAGCCAAACTCTTGCCGGCTATGAGGAGGATGTAGAGATGAGCAATGCTCTCAAACTATTTGGCGAAAAAGATTTTAAAACCATCTATCCCTACTATAATCCAAAAGATGTGCCGGTGATAGAAGGACCTTACACTCCAGTAGACTATACCCAAGTGAGTGCAGTAGCCAATGCCGAATTAAGTGCGTACTTGCCACGCTTAGATCGCCCTCGCTCTCCAGATGGCGTAGGAAGTAACAATTGGGCTATAAACGGCAGTAAAAGTGAAACGGGTAGGCCTATTCTCGCAAATGATCCGCATCTCCCACTTTCGTTGCCGAGTACGTGGTATGAAATTGCCATCACCACACCAGATTTTTCGGCACACGGGGTTACGTTACTTGGTATGCCTGGCATTATGATAGGTTTTAATGAGCATATCGCTTGGGGAGAGACCAATGTAGGTCATGATGTAATGGATTATTACTCGGTACAATGGACCGATAGTACCAAAACGTACTATATGTTAGATGGCAAAAAGACCGCCGCCGACTTAAAAATAGAAACCTACAAGGTAAAAGGAGTAGGAGAGGTGCACGATACCGTAAGATACACTCATTGGGGTCCTGTTGTAGAAGATGAAACCAATCTGGCTCTCAGATGGTTGGTGCACGATGGTGCTGCTACCCCAGAGTTTATGTCGTTTGTGGATGGCATGGGGTGTACAACATATGCTGAATATCTTGACGCCACGGGTTCTTTTCAGTCTCCAGCTCAAAACTTTATATATGCCGATAATAGTGGAGATATAGGACTCCGAATTAACGGCAAACTTCCCATCAAAAGAAAAGGACAAGGGGTGACCGTAACAGATGGTAGCTCTAAGGCTAATGGTTGGCAAGGGTTCATACCTCGTAATGAAAATCCACAAGAATATAATCCTGCTCGCGGGTATGTAAGTAGCTCTAATCAATGGAGTACGTCACCTAATTACCCTTATTTTTATAATGGCAGATTCGAAGGTTATAGAGGTAGGATGGCCAACAGATTTCTCTCTCAGGATGATACTTTTGGCGTAGCCGAAATGAAAGCCCTACAACTTAATAATTATAGCATAGAGGCAGAGGAGGCTCTGGCAGTAATGTTACCCTTACTGGATAGCGTAAATAGAAAGAGGGCAAGAACTCTCACAGAATGGAACTTTGAGTATAACGCGGCTTCTAAAGCGGCACCGCTATTTGACGAGTGGTACACATCCTTTGAGCGGTTGCTCTGGGATGAAGTGTATGGTAGAAAGGATGTAGATCTGCCCGTACCACATACTTGGGTTACTATAAACCTTATCGGTAAGTACCCGCAGCATAAGTATTACGACATACAATCTACTTCCGTCAGAGAAACACTAAAGGACATAGTAAATCTATCTTTTGTTCAAGTGATTAACAACCCACAAATGACGCTAGGCAAGGCCAAAAAAGCGTACATCCCTCATCTTACACGTTTGCCTGCATTGTCTTCTGACACATTAAATATTGGCGGGACCAAACGTGCATTAAATGCGATGCGACAAACCGTGGGGCCAAGCTGGCGGATGGTGGTAGCCCTAGGTGATGAGCCAGAAGCTTACGGTGTGTATCCAGGAGGACAAAGCGGTAATCCAGCAAGTGCGTATTATTCCAACCAGATAGAAACTTGGGCTAAGGGGAGCTATAATAAGATACCTCTTGCTACCCAACCAGAAAAAATATCCAACCCGATTTTTAACATTACCATATCCAATGAAAAATAGTCTCGTCTTTATATTACTCTTCGTAGGCACGGTAATCGGCTCTATATTTTTACCATGGTGGATAGTAGCACCATCGGCTCTCATATTCACTTATTTTTCACGAACCACAGCCTTAGCAGGCTTCTTCATTCCATTGTTAGCAGTATTTTTAGCTTGGCTTGCTAGTATCTTTTTTTATGACGATGGAGCTATACGAGAGATATTGGGCAAATTGTTTCAAGTGCATGCCTTACTTACGCCGTTTATCGCGGCATTGGTAGGTGGTCTGGTATCGGGCTTATTTGGATTGGCAGGTGCTCTGCTGGCCAATAACCGAAGGTAAGAGGTATGATGCTAGAGGTACTTAGATGCCTCTCTTATGCTCAGAGGCTGCAAGGTGTAATGTGCTAAGAATGTGCTTACCCATGCTGCATTATACTTGGAGTATTGACGCAAAGCCCATCCTATGGCTTTTTTGATGAAAAATTCAGTGTCGTCCGCGTGCGGCAAGATACATTGGGTTAATAGCTGAGTATCTACTTCATCTTTGTATTTTAGCTGAAATATAATGCTTGTTCTCACGAGCCACATATTAGGACTTTTGTTCCAAGCAAGGATTACTTCTTCTTGGTGCTCTGGCCATTTCTTAAAGTATTGACCTACTACATTGCTGGCCAAAAAATCTATGGTGTCCCACCAGCTATTTGTTGTGAGAAACCACTCCAAGTCCTCAATGAGTTCAACACGCCATTGTTTTTTACTTCGCAATAAAAGTTCTTGAGCCACGTAGTGTGCCTCGCGATAGGGTGTGGTCCATAGTTGCTTTGCAAGGCTTACGGGGTCTTCAGATAATCCGTGTTCGGCGTATATTTCTTTGCAAATTTGTCTTCGGATAGGGCTTGGAACACCGTAAAAGGAAAACTTATCCTTCATATATGCCTTCATTTTGGTGGCGTTATCAAGGTCAGGTTTTGCTGAAAGTCTGGAAGTGATTTCGTTGAAGTAAAATTCAGAGGACAACATTTTGATAATAAATAAACTATGTTAATGCTGAAGGCAATCCTAGTAAACGTGAAATACCAATTAGGTGCGGTAAGCCTAATTACTTAGGATTAACCGAAGCACGTATACTGAACACGTGTGAGTAGTTTGCGGTACTTTGGTCGCCTATATCACTAAGGGCATAGTCTATCATAAGATTATTGAGTTTTAGCCCAAGACCTATGTTTGGCATAAATGTCCATTGTTGTTCGTAGTTGAGGTCTTTTTCTTGCTGAAAATTCCCTACTCCCCCACGTAGATAGATAATGTCCTTATAACTTGCCTCGATTCCCATATGGGGGTCTCCACTTATAATGTCTGTTTTTAGTAGCGTGTTTCTTCTACCATCGGTGTTTAGATCCACGTTTATCTCCGTAAGCAGACTAAAGTCTTGGGTGAAGTCAATTTTCTTAGCAGCACCCAATATAACTTTTGGCAAGGTAAGCTCTAGTGAATTAATAGGCACTTCGTTATTTGTGCTTCTAAAAACAGCCTCTTCTGCCTCGGTAAAGTTGAACTGCCACGCATTAAATGTAGTTGTGATATCTCTACCTATCACAGCAAAAGACCAATTATTATCTGTTTGATAGCGAGCACTAGCGTCTATACCAAACCCCCAAGCAGTGGTAAACTCTCCTGCTCTTCGATGTACCACCTTAGCACTGCCGCCAAAACTAAGACCATCTATGGATGATTTTTGAGCATAGCTTACAAAAAAACCATAGTCAACTGCACTAAACTCTTTGACTCTGTCATAGTTTATTTGTCCATTGCGTATAAGATCCAATGTGTTTGGAATGCCGTCTACACCAAATCGTACCATTGCAAAACTTAGAGCTGCATTGTCTTTTATTTTAGTCCCTAGAGCCACATAATCATAATTGGCTAAGCCATTCAGGTAATTGCTATGCATCACACTGATTTGTAATTTGTCTTCTTGGTTTACTAAGCCAGCAGGATTCCAAAATCCTGCGGTGACATCGTCGACAGAAGCAACTACCGTATTTGACATACCGAATGCTCTGGCTCCTACACCGATTGACAAAAACTCATTACTGTATTTAGGAGTAGACTGAGCTAATGTTTCTGTTGTGGTAAGGCACAGTATCAGTGCCGTTATGATCACATACGTAGTGTAGAAAAATCTCATCGGATAAGTTAGTTATAATAGCTGTATTTCTAAAGCATCAATAGAACGCTCCAGTTCAGGTTCTATTGTCTCACAAATGTCAATTAATAACTGACGCTGATCATCCGTAAGTTCTATCATATCTAAGTGACGACAAACTCCCTCTACAGCTGCTACTACATTTTCCAAGCTTGTGTAGCTTCTTAGGAAACCAGCTTTCATAAATCTACGGTGCTGCCCTTTCCATAGTTCGTCATCTTGCAAGCCTGCATATCGCATAAATTTAAGAATCCAGTCCATCTCTACACTGTCTACCATATTATAGAAATCATCAGCAAGGGAAGGGTTTTTGTCCAATAATATCTTGTCGAGCAATACCTCTACCATGATATGAGTGATGAAATAGTCGCGATTGATATCCTTATCGCCACTCTCACGTATCATGTCTGTGGCCTTGTTGGTAAGGTTAACAAAAGTCATCCAGTTGTGAAACTTACGGTCACTGGCGAAGTGCTTGTTTGTGCCGTCATTCATACTCGCTATCTCCTTGGTAGTGAAGGTGATATTCTTGTATGGATTAATACGTAACTTAGGGATATGTGCTCTCGCCAAATCGGGCAGTATCAAACCTATGTTGTAATACTTATTGTCTTCATCCTGATCAAAGTAGTAATGACTTAAATAATTCATTAATGCAAAGAAAATGAAATGTAACCAATAAATAGCAAGGTTTTGGGTAAGGCGTTATATTTACTGCACTATCGGAGCTGTCTAGGTGGTTAGGTTTTTTTAAGATTGGTGTGGTTCGCCTAATGATTAGCTGTTAAGACGTTGCTCCAGAGGAGCATTATGTTGGTCGTACTAAAAGAGTGGGAGTGGTAAAAACCTCGTAAGGATGATATTTTTTTCAATGGCCGAATATCCTTCTGCTAGGATTAGTGAATTCATCATATAAACAAATCTTCCATTCAGCACTTTATACGGCATAGGTAAACACAGCCGATGATTTATCCCTTCGTAATGAATTTACTCAATATCTAATGGGAGCAATATGATATTTTTTGGAGTATAGAATTCCGGTGAGGGTAAGATTCATATTACCTCTTAAAAATCCTACTTTCGCATCCTTGAAAAGTGCAACCAAAACATCAGACAAGCTCGGTACGGCGAGTGTCAAGAGTCTATTGATTCAACAATCTTTGCCAGCGGCATTTGGGTTTTTGGTGATGTCGGTGTACCAATTGGTAGATGTTTGGTTTGTAAGTAGATATGCCGAAGGAGAATTGGCAATCGCGGCTATTACGGTGGTATTGCCAATTACGTTTCTTATCTCCTCTTTTGGTATGGCAGTGGGTGTAGGTGGAGCTTCGGTACTGGCTAGAGCATTGGGCGAGGGTAGTCCTGAAAAGGCACAGAAAACATTTAATAATCAGATACTTTTAACCTTAGGTTTTGTGCTCCTTTTTGTACTCATGGGTTATGTTTTTCAAACGCAATTACTCACACTCTTCGGGGCTAATACCGAAATAATGCCCTATGCAAAGAAGTATTTTAATATTTTATTACTTGGGTTGCCTTTCTTGGGTTGGGCGATGATGAGTAATAATACCATACGTGCGGAGGGTAAGCCTAAGGTGGCTATGCTCACTATGATTATCCCTGCAGTATCTAATATTGTGCTGGATTATGTCCTCATACTCCAATTTGACATGGGATTAGAAGGAGCTGCTTGGGCTACTACTACGGGGTATATGCTTAGTGGTCTGTATACTTTATGGTTTTTCTTATCAGGCCGCAGTGAGCTTTCTTTTGGTCAAGGACCACTTCGATTGGATTTCCCTATAGTAGGTGAGATTGCTTCTATAGGTTCGATAACCCTTGTACGCCAGAGTATGTTTAGCTTATTGGCTATAGTGCTTTATGGACAGCTAGATAAATGGGGACAGGTGGAGTATGCGGCTACACTGGGAGAGAGTGGAGGCTCTCACGCTATTGCTATTTACGGATTGATACGAGGATTTACCCTTTTTGTCGCATTCCCAATCATTGGGATTATGCAGGGGCTTATGCCTATCGTAAGTTATAATTACGGAGCCAATAATGGTGAACGCGTAAAGGAAGGAGTTTGGCTTGCGATGCAATGGACTACAGTTATATCACTGCTGCTACTAAGCGTTATCGTTATTTTCCCAGAAGAGCTTATTGGTATATTCACTGAGGATAAAGATTTATTAGCACACACACCAAGGGTATTGCAACTTATATTTGTATCGTTACCTGTGATGGGTATCGGTTTTATAGGTGGAGCCTACTTTCAAGCGGTGGGCAAACCGATACCAGCGTTGGTCCTTACCCTTGCTCGTCAAGGATTATTTATGATTCCGCTTATGTTTATCCTTTCTTCTGTAGTGGGGTTAGATGGTGTTTGGGCATCTCTTCCGGCCGGTGAAATACTAGCAGGTATATGGGCCGCCATGTGGTTGTATCAGGAGGTGAGTAAGTTGAAGGATAGAAAATCAGAATCTACAGAAATAGATACAATCGGTACATAAAACTGGACTATTCAACTTGGTTTTTGCATTTAGAAGGCGAGTATTCCTTAGATGAAAAAATCAAGATAACTGCCTGTTTACCATTCCTAGACTAGTTTTTTTAAGTTTTGGGGTCGTATATCTAAGACTTGGCATTCCAATTGAATTAATTAGGGTAACAAATTTTATATATGAATCCATTGTATAAATTATTTCCTTTTTTGCTTGTATTTACACTTATTGTCGGATGCCAAAAGGAGCCCCTCGGTCCGGCCAACTTAGTTATAAGTGATGTTCACTTTACAGAGACCTACAGCAGTGTTTACTTAGATGTTCCTGATGGTTCCTATCAGCCTGATAATCCTAATTTTCATCCTAATAAACCAGAAACGTGGACCGGAAACATGGCTCAATACGTGAAGCACTTTCGTGGGTACACAGCAACCTACAATATTGAAAACATTGGTCCCGGAATAGCTTACGACACAGAAATCGACATCATCTTCATATTCAAAAATGGCGAAGAGGAGATCAAAACTGGTAAGATTGGTAATCTACACCCAGATAGGACTTATAAGTCCTCTGCGAGTATAAATTCTATAAATAATGAATTAGAAGAATGCTATGGTGAAGCTTACTGGTTTGACGAATAGTATAGTCAATATTTCCTCTAAAAGGAGAGGCTAAATTTGTCTAATTGTATTGCCAATAGGCCAACAGTACTCTGTTTCTTAGTTTAAATATCAAAAGCCTCCTCGATAATTGCTTTTTGCTCTTTCTTGTGTACAGATGCATAACCTGTTGCTGGGCTGGCACTGCTTCTACGTGTTATTTCTTTGAACCCACGAGCCCAATCATAACGTAAGATATGCATCCACGCTCCCATATTTTTAGGCTCCTCTTGTACCCAGCAGAATTCTGCTTTTGGATACTTTTTCATAAGATTCTCCATTTGCTTCTCAGGCATAGGGTATATTTGCTCTAATCTTACAACGGCTACATCCTTGCGGTTGTCCGCTTGTTGTTTTTCAAGTAGGTCGTAATATATTTTACCAGTACACAGGTTCACACGTTTTACCTTTTTGGTGTCTACGTAGCTGTCGTCTATCAATTCTTGGAAAGAGCCCTCTGTAAATTCAGATGTAGCACTCACGCACTTCGGATGACGTAATAAGCTCTTAGGACTCATTACTATCATTGGTTTTCTGAAGTCGCGATGGATCTGACGACGCAATGCGTGAAAGAAATTAGCCGGTGTAGTGATATTCATCACCTGCATATTGCCCATAGCACAAAGCTGTAAGTAACGCTCTAGTCGAGCACTACTATGTTCGGGTCCTTGTCCTTCGTATCCGTGAGGCAATAGCATTACAAGCCCACTATATCTACCCCATTTGGTTTCGCCACTAGCGATAAATTGATCTATAGTCACTTGGCATCCGTTAGAGAAATCACCAAATTGTGCTTCCCATATCGTAAGTCCTTGTGGATTGCTCATAGAGTAACCATATTCAAATCCAAGAACAGCATACTCGGATAGTAATGAGTTGTATACCTCGAATTTCTCTTGTTTGTCGCTGATATGATTCAATGGTACATACTTGCCAGCACCGTTCTCCATATTCACTACCGAATGGCGGTGAGAGAAGGTTCCTCGCTCTACATCCTGACCGCTAATACGAACACCGTGTCCCTCTTGCAGAAGCGTTCCGTAGGCTAATGATTCGCCCATAGCCCAATCGTATACACCGTTAGCAAGCATTTGCTTTCTATCGTTATACAGTTTGGTTACTTTACGTATAGGTGTATGATTTTCAGGTATATCGGTAATAGCCTTAGCTACGGTTTCGAGTGTTTTTTTGGTAACCGCAGTTTTGGTAGGCACCTCAAAGTCGGCTTTCGTGCCGCTTTTGAGTTTCATCCACGTATTCTTTGGAAGATTGTTATCCTTTGGTTTTTTGTCTGCACGCACATCTTCTAGGTCCTGCTGTAGCATCGCCTTAAATTCCTTCTCCATTTGCTTAGCAAGATTCGCTTCTATGCTACCCTGTTCACTAAGTTTTCTGGCATATATCTCACGAGGATTAGGGTGTTTGGCTATTGTTTTGTAGAGTACAGGTTGGGTAAACTTAGGCTCGTCCCCTTCGTTATGGCCATACTTACGATAACCTAATATATCTATAAATACATCGGTATTAAACTCCTGACGATATTCTAAAGCCAGTTTTATGGTGTAAATCACTGCCTCTACATCATCGCCATTCACGTGAAACACAGGACTCTTAGTCGTCTTAGCTACGTCGGTGCAGTATATGGCCGTACGAGCATCGGTGTAGTTGGTCGTAAATCCAATCTGATTGTTGGTTACCAGATGTAATATACCTCCTACATTGTATCCATCTAGCCCCGCCATTTGTGTAACCTCATATACTATGCCCTGACCTGCGAATGCTGCGTCACCGTGTATGAGTATGGGTGTGATTTTGCTGATGTCGTTATCGTACTGCTTGTCTATTTTTGCTCTAGCTACACCTTGTACTACGGGGTCTACGGCCTCTAGGTGACTAGGGTTCGGACACAGGTTCAATTTCACCTTATTACCGAGGCTTGTTTCTACCAAACTTGTGTAACCCAAGTGGTATTTTACATCACCTTCAAATACAGATTCCTCATACGCCTTTCCTTCAAACTCATTGAATATTTCAGCATAGCTTTTTTGCATAATGTTGGCGAGCACGTTAAGACGACCTCGGTGTGCCATGCCTATGATAAACTCCTGTACACCGTGGGTAGCACCTAGTTCTATAGCCGAATCTAGTGCAGGTATAAGTGCTTCTAGCCCTTCCAGTGAGAAACGCTTTTGGCCTACGTATTTGGTATGCAGGAAATTTTCAAAGGCTACAGCTTTGTTAAGTTTTTCGAGAGCAAGTTTCTTTTGTTCCAAGGTAAAGTCTGGTGTATTCTTACGCTTTTCCATACGTGTTTGCAGCCACTCTATTTTTTTGGGGTCACCCAGATACATATACTCGGCACCTATGCTTCCGCAATATGTCTGCTCGCAGTGAGCAATTATGTCTTTCAATTTGGCAGGGCCTAAACCTATGGCAACACCTGCGTTGAATTTTTTATCTAAATCTGTTTTGGTAAGACCAAAGTTTTCGATGCTCAAATCAGGTGTGTAGGTTCTACGCTCTCTTACCGGATTGGTTTTAGTAAAAAGGTGGCCACGAGTACGATACCCATTGTTGATTAAGTTTAGGACGTTAATCTCTTTGAGGGCATCCTCACTTACTGCTCCTCCGGCATCATTTAGGCCGAGGTCTCCATAGGCTAGGTCAAAGCCTTCGAAAAAGCGTTGCCAGCTTTCGTCTACCGATGATTTGTCTGCTTTGTATTGTTCGTACATGTGGTCCAGAGAGTCCACGTCTGCGTTGCTGAGATAAGAATGGTTGAGCATCGTTTTAATGTTAACACAAAAATATAAATGTGGTTTACATTGACGGTGTATTTGTTACCTAAAAAAATGAGAGTTTTATACGTGATATAAAGATACGATGATATGCACTGCTGCAGCACTTTCTAAAAGTGGGTATTCTGGCTGAATTGGAGTGTCAAGAATGAACCTCGCGAAACATTTATAACACTGTTATGTAGTCACTTCACTGGTTTCAAAATACGGTAGCTTGCTCCTACTTGGATAATATCTGTTGTGCTATACCCTATTTCACCATAAACTCCCCAATTGTCATTGAAAAAATACCGCATCCCAAAATGGCCGCCAAGGCTAATCTCAGGTAATGGTATAGATACATTAAGCGTGGAACCTTCCGCTCCGCTAGATATATTTTTCACCTTATTGATACTGAAACCAATTGAGCCTCTTCCATATAAGTCTATCTTCTCACTTCGGTGAAAGTGTGTCAACCCACGACCTCCAAAACTGAATGAACTTACGCGGTATTGCACCGATTGGTTGATGTCAAAGTTGCCTGCGTCTGAGGCACCACCTAGATACTTTTCAAAAAAATAATCAATGTCTAAGTAGTCGTTTCTCAGGACATTTCCTACCGAAAATTCTGGTGTGCTTGCTTGTGAAAAACTGAGGTATAGCCCCAGCGATAACTTTCTATCAATGGCGTAACCATAACTAAACGTCATTTGAGGTATGGATCTTCCTTGCTCTATGGCGTTGCTGCAATGACTCAGTGAGTTTATTGTACTAACAGCGATACCTGGAAGATTAGGATAGCCTATATCTGCGTTAAAGAGGTGGTCTCCCTCATTCTAAGGAGCTGGTTTTACATACTCTTGGGCAAAGGAATTAAGTGAAAGAACGAGACATAGTGATAGGATTATTTTATTCATTTCTTTTAAGACGTACAAAAGGATTTAGGTAACTACTTATGGACGAGCATAATAACCTTGATACGCCTTTGGAGTCCTAATTAAGTATTTCTGTAAAGGTTTATGTAAAACAAGGTCAATCAAGTAATTTTGACCCACCTTAAGAGAATACGACAATTATGCCCAAAATAATATATACCAAGACCGATGAAGCCCCAATGCTGGCCACTTTTTCTTTTTTGCCTATTGTACAAGCCTTTACCAAGGCAGCAGGAGTACAAGTAGAAACGAGGGATATCTCATTGGCTGCACGTGTATTGTGTCAGTTTCCCGAGTATTTGGAGCCTGAGCAACGCGTAGGAGATCACCTTGCAGAGCTTGGTGAACTTGCCAAAACACCAGAAGCTAATATTATTAAGCTACCTAATATATCGGCATCTGTACCGCAACTCAAAGAGACCATAAAAGAGCTGCAGGCTAAAGGATACAACATACCCAACTACCCAGATAACCCATCAACGGATGAAGAAAAAGCGGTAGCGGCCAAATACAACAAAGTAAAAGGAAGTGCAGTAAATCCTGTGCTGAGAGAAGGGAACTCAGACCGAAGAGCACCAAAGGCGGTAAAAAATTATGCCAAAAACAATCCGCACCGTATGGGTAAGTGGAGTGCAGACAGCCTTACCAAGGTGAGCACAATGGGTGCAGGTGATTTTAGAAGTAACGAAAAGTCTACTACTATTTCTGAGGCGACTACATTTACTATAGTACATACCGATACTGCGGGCAACAAAACAGAACTAAGAGCTGCAGCACCACTTCAAGCTGGTGAAGTGATAGATGCTACGTATATGAGCAAAAAAGCTCTCCTGGCATTTTTGCAAAAAAGTATAACCGAAACGAAGGAGAATGGCACATTGCTTTCTCTGCATATGAAAGCAACGATGATGAAGGTCTCAGACCCCATCATCTTTGGTCATGCGGTTCGTGTTTATTTTGATGAATTGTATGCCAAACATAGCGATGCCTTTTCTCAATTAGGGGTAAATCTTAATAACGGATTTGGCAATTTGGTAGGTAAACTAGAAGAACTTGACGCATCCCAAAAAGAAGAAATTCTATCGGATATAGCTGCGGTGATGGAATCGCAACCAGACTTGAGTATGGTAAATAGTGATAAGGGTATTACAAACCTACATGTACCAAGTGACGTAATCATAGACGCGAGTATGCCAGCTATGATTCGTAACGGAGGTAGAGTTTGGGATAAAAACGGAGATGAGCGAGATACCAACGCTGTTATTCCAGATAGTAGCTATGCTTCTGTTTTTCAAGCGACCATCGATTTTTGTAAAAAACACGGTGCCTTTGACCCCACTACAATGGGTACAGTGCCTAATGTAGGCCTAATGGCTCAAAAAGCGGAAGAATATGGAAGTCACGATAAGACTTTTGAGCTAGCATCTGCAGGTACAGTTCAGGTGATAGACGCTGATGGAAATGTATTGTTAAGCCACGATGTAGAAGAAGGTGATATCTGGAGAATGTGTCAGGTGAAAGATGCACCGATACAAGACTGGGTAAAACTTGCGGTAAACAGAGCGAGAGCTACCGGTTCGCCAGCCGTATTTTGGCTAGATGAGACCAGAGCTCACGATGCACAGCTTATTACTAAGGTGAATACCTACCTGAAAGACCACAATACCGATGGGTTAGAATTACACATTATGGCTCCTTATGATGCTACGCAATTCTCCCTTGCTCGTATCAAGGAAGGTAAAGAGACCATATCAGTTACGGGTAACGTACTTAGAGATTATCTCACCGACCTTTTCCCCATATTAGAATTAGGTACGAGTGCTAAGATGCTCAGTATCGTTCCATTGATGAATGGCGGAGGTCTTTTTGAAACAGGTGCAGGAGGTAGTGCTCCAAAGCACGTGCAGCAGTTCGTTTCGGAGAATTACTTGCGTTGGGATTCACTAGGAGAGTTCTTAGCCCTTGCCGTATCGCTTGATCACTTGGGTCAAACGTTTAACAATGCAAAAGCGAGTGTGCTTGGTGCTGCTTTGGATGAAGCTACTGAGAAATTCTTGGCCAATGACAAATCTCCAGCACGTAAACTTGGGCAGATAGACAACAGAGGTTCACACTTTTACCTAGCTATGTATTGGGCAGAGGCTTTGGCTAATCAAAATGATGATGCTGACCTAAGAGCTCAGTTTGGGCCAATAGCAGAACTAATGGGCAGTAACGAGAGTAGAATAAACGAAGAATTAGTAGGCGTACATGGCAGTGCGGTAGACATAGATGGATACTATATGCCAGATGATGCTAAAACGAGCAGAGCAATGCGACCAAGCGAAACCTTGAATGGTATCCTTGGAGGTGTGGTGAGTGCCTAATTACTCTACTTCCCAAATGATTTTTCCTTCTGTATCAATGTACCCAAATTCGTTTTTGTAGGTATATTGATACAGATTTTCACTGGGTAAATAGCGTATCGTATTGCAACGTGGTGCTACAATGTAAAACGCATTCAAATCACATATTCCTGAGGTTTCATTGAGCCCGACGATACACACGCCGTTGCTCGGGGGATCTACAAATCCGTATTGTGGTATGATGCGATAAAATCCATCGCTATCTATCAATCCCCATTTATTATTGAGTTTGACACGAGCAAGTCCATTTACGAACGGTTCTGCATCTTCAAAATAGATGTTGAACACGTTTTGGCCGCTTGAGTTCACATAAAAATAACGTTTCCCATTTTGTATAAGCAGATATCCTGAGTGGAAACCACCTTTGGCCTTTCCTTGTACTTTGGCCAGGGTGTCACCGTTCTCATATATAATGTATGCTGTTCGGCGACGTTGGGTTACACTCTTACCATTCTCAAAAGGGGCAAGATTCATATAATTGAAGTTGACCGTTTTTTCTCCTTGTGTGTCTATGGCTCCGGTATTCCGTAGTCGCTTTACAACTTGTTTGCCGTCACTCACGCCCGATTTTACCATTGAGCCGCGTATTTTTTTTATTTTTTTGCCTGTGCTGTCGCGTAGGGTTGTAGTTCCACTCACATAGGTAGTGAAATAGCCTTCTCCGTAATACACTTTGGTATATTTTGGTTTTATAATGAGTTCACCCTTGCTATTTATTATGCCTTTTTGATTGCCCTTTCTTACTATGGCGTACCCTTGCTTGTTGATGGATTCAGCACGCGTGTATTTCCCCTTGGTGGTAAATTCGCCTTCACGGTTTATATACCCATAAAACTTGCGATTACTGTACTTGGGGCTGTATCTCACCATGGCTACCCCATTCACAAATGGTCCTGCTTTATAATACTGCGGTTCAATGGCCCATTCTCCGTTATCGTCCAAATAGCCAAATACCCGCGATTTTTTAGCAGGCATGAGTCCTTCAGCATATTGCCCTAGGCGGCTGTAATGATAGGAGGAAAGTAGTGTGCCGTTACTGTCTATGATTGCCATTTTTCGGCGGTCTGCGAGCCCTCCGTACCCATTATAAAATGCTGATATTCTATGTATTGCAGAGAATGTATCACGACTGCCATCTTTACGAAGTAAGCAAGTAGTATAGTCTGTAAAACACCACGTGCTATTATCTGTAAACGGAAGTGCTTTGGTGTACTGCACGGGAGATATAACCTTGCCATTGTCAGATACATATCCATACCTTTTTTGAGCGGAGGTAGTTTTTATAAGAGTGTGATTGGTGTTGGGCAAAAAGGAGATGTGTTTATACAGCGGCTGGAGTATGTACTCCCCGTCGGTATTTATCATGCCGTACAAACTATCTTTGGTGGTGATTATAGCCCTATGGTTATGAAAATCAGTAGCCTGTACAATCTTGCGTAAGCTAAATTCACGCGGTTGAGATATAAATTTGCCGTCGCGGTCTAAGTAACCCCAATAGCCTAAGCCGTCCAGGTAGAGGAGGTAACGTCTCTGTCTGTTGAGTGAGTTGTCTCGTGAGGTAAATCCAAACTCAGCCAAGTAGCTATTGATGCTTCTAATATTACAGTTGCGTGGAGACGTGCTAAGAACCATTTTGGTCCCCATAAATATTTTAGCATATCCATTTTTATACTCGCTGATGTACTTGGTGTTATACCGCATTATGCGGCCCGAGTATTTGTTTACCGTTGCAAAATACGCTCCTCCGGTGATGATACGCATTACGTTGGTGGCAGTATCTCCTAGTGCAGATGTGTCTATGTACAAGATGCCTGCCCGCATCACCGCCCGAAATCGTCTTTCATCTACAAGACCGTAGCTGCTACTGCTCATTACTGTAGTGCTTCGTGTAAGGCGGGTGGTGCGTGAGGCGAATACTTTGCCAAGTACTAGACTTGTACCTCTTAGTTTACGCACCTCATCATATATCGGAGCAACGACAACTCTACCTTCCGTATTTCGCAGTCCCCACTTTCCTCGCTCATCCTGATACCAATACTGGCTTATTTGATTGGCGGTGCTTTGTTGTCCGTTTACGATGCTCATACTTATGCGGCCACCGAGCCTGAGTGTTCCTGTTCTATTAAAACGCATAGAATCTACCATTTGCCCGAGGCTATCGAACTCATAGAGGTAAAAAATAGAATCGCGTTTGGCTTTTACTACACCATCATCTCCCACAGCAACAAAGGTGTAATCTACCGAAAGCAGTGCCTGTGCCTGCGTGCCTATCAGGCCATAAGCTCCGTTTTTGCGAACGATGCACACATTGTTTTTGAATGGGCCTATGGATGCGTATAGCTCCTCGTTAGGGGTATTACCCATAGTATCTACTAGCCCAAATCGTGAACCGTCATACGTGATAGTGTAGGATGATCCTAATTGGTTGTAGAGGTTTTTGAACTGTGGTTCTATGATGCGTTTTTTGAGATGAATGTTGTATAGGCCTCTACCATTCTTGTTGGCGACTTGTATTAAGCTATTTCTGAAATGGGTGTATCGCCCCTTTACGGAGTCTTCCAGCGTGCCCGTTTTAGAATTGAGAAGATAGAACATGCCATCCTTTGCACACTGAAAATAGGAACCATACACCGGACTTATATCGGCAAAGAAAGCTTTGTATATCAGAGCTCCATCTTTTTGATAAATGTGTTTTTCTCCAGAGGGTACTTGAGCTATGAAATGGTCTGGATAAGGCGTTATATAGACATACTCTTTGGGGATAATATTCTGTCCATCAGTGGTGTAAATGCCCGTTTTGTTGTTTTTGCTTATGTAGTAATATTCATCAAATATGATATGGTCCAGGCTATCCTCTCGTATAACGAGATTGTTGTTTATATCTACGAGTGAACTAGTTGCCGTATCAGTGGTGATAAAATGGTCTGTAGCTTCTAGAAACTCTAGCTTTAAATACTGAGCATCAATGGTTCGATTGGTAGCCTTATTATACCAGCCTAACAAGTTCTGATGGCGGTAGACGATAATATCACCGTGTATTTCAGATATGTTTTGAAAAGCGAGGGTTTGCGTTGCCCGCCCTTGTTTATTGATAAGTAGGCTCTGGCTATCTTTTTTTACCCAAGTAAAATCACGATCCTCAAAGGGTAAACAGAAATCATAGGCTGGAGGAATAACCCAGTTCTTCTGATTATCTATAAACCCCCATTTGCCGTCTGTTTTCACAGGCAGTAAATTTCCATCGGATTGGCCCAAGGCCCACGTAGACAGAAAAATACCGGCTATAAGAAGTAGCCTTTTGATCAAAATAGCTGTTACAGATTATCTAAGTATGCTTGAATATCTCGTTTGCTACTTACGGAGAAGGAGGTAGGGTTGAAGTTTAATGTTTGCTCCTTATCTGCTCGTGGATTTTGGGCGGTGAGTGCTTTAAACTGTTCGTTGCTAAATTCAAAAATATTTCCTTCATCATCAAAGGTGATGAGTGTATTGTCCTCGTGAGGAGCATATATGAAATATCCGTTTGCACCGCTATATAAAGGCACCGCCTCGTTTTTGCCTCTTTTCTTGATAATTAAAAAGGCTTGCTTTACCATTTTTTGAAGTGCGGGGAGCATAAATACAGCTGCGAAGCTAATTTTTCGACGTCCTTTCATACGCAGGTAGCGGTCGCAGTTATATATCCCAAATGAGCTTACAGATAGCGTTCGTTGAAATTTAGCCATTTTCTTACTGCGTTCTTCTAGCTCTTCTTTGTTGGCCACACTCTCTTTAAACGCCTTTAGCTTTTTGTTAAATGCCGCTTGGGCGTTTTTCCAGTTACTGCCAAATAGTACGGGTTGTACGCGAGTTTGCACTTTTCTATCACCTACTTTCCCGGTGAGTTGGAATACAGAGTTGTCTCTATCTACACACGTGAGGTTGGGGTCGCGTATTGTCTTTTCAAAAAGCTGAGCATCCTCTATGGTGTTATCCTTTAGTTTCCATAATACATTATCAAAATGTCTGAACTCAGGATTTTTTGTTCTATCTATTGCCAGTTCAAACACGAAATCATTGCTCGATGCTTTTTTGATTTCAATTGGTTTTTGAGGAGTAGGGAAAAATGAAAGTTGCTCTACCACTTGGGCTCTCGCAGTATTGCTTGCCACAGGAGTATTTTTATACTCTTCGGTCCAGAGTCCTTCTTGTTTGTCATACGAGTAAAAGTTGTAATTTTCCTCGTCCTTGTAAGTAGCAAGGTCTACGCGAATAGTTTTGTTATTGGCAATGCGTACTTCGTTGCCTTGCTCGTCTGTACCTTCTATTTCAAACATTCCTGCCGTTTCAAAAGCTTCTAAGCTTCCGTCTTCGGTAGTTACGTGCATGGGGATACCACTAAGGATAACATCACTGGCAGTATGAAATTCTTTAAAAGCAAGTTGTACATCACCTTTTATAGGATTGCCATCTTGGTCTACGAAGGCATTTTTGGGTACGGTGATGGTGGTACCGTTTTCAGTGGTAACGGTGTTCTCTTCGCTGGGAGATATACGATAGGTAGTGGACTTTGAGTTCACTTGTGGAAGTGGCTCGTTTATTTGCTTTGCAACTGCGTTTGCAGGAATAGTCACACTACTTTGGTCTTCTGAGAGTTCTATTTGAGAGGTAGAGTCGTCGCCATCAGTTGGGTCTTGCTTTGTTTTGCTGGTAGGAGAACAAGCATAGAATAGAACGAGTGCAAGAGCTAAGGTTATTGTTAAATTTTTCATATTACGGTTTAAGTTTTAATACAATAGTGAAACGGTATCTAGGTTTCATTTATTACACTAACGTTACAAATGACATTATTTTACAAAAAAAATGGGAACCACTACGTGCTCCCATTTTTCGAAATTTCATTTTGTTAATGTTAACTATGAATGGCTCTATTTTCGGTTGCGGCTAGTGCTGCTTCCTTAGTCACCTCACTTGTGGTAGGGTGAGCATGACACACACGTGCTATATCCTCGGCACTCGCTCTGAACTCCATAGCTGTCGCTATTTGTGTTATCATATCTGCCACTCGTGGTCCTATCATATGAGCACCAAGCACTTCGTCTGTCTCCGCATCTGCGATTATTTTTACAAATCCATCGGTATCCATACCTGCTACGGCTCTTCCGTTAGCTCTGAATGGGAATTGCCCCACTTTGTATTTTACACCTGCTTCTTTGAGTTGCTCTTCGGTTTGCCCTACGCCTGCTACCTCTGGCCAGGTATATACTACACCCGGTACTAAGTTGTAGTTGATATGCGGCTTTTGACCTGCTAGCATTTCGGCTACGGCTACACCTTCTTCTTCGGCTTTGTGAGCAAGCATAGCTCCTTTTACTACATCACCTATTGCGTAGATATTAGCAGCAGAGGTTTGTAAGTGTTCGTTTACTTCTACTCGTCCTCTGTCGTCTAATTTTACTCCAGCATTCTCGGCATTGAGTCCTGCGGTATAAGGTCTTCTGCCCACGGCTATGAGGCAGTAATCTCCTTCCAGCGTTACTTCTCCTTTTTTGCCTTCGGCTGTTACGGTAACGGTTTTCCCTTTGGTTGTTACACTCGTTACTTTGTGACCAAGGTGCAATTTCATACCTTGTTTTTTCATCACGCGTCCCATCTCTTTGCCTAGACTCGCATCCATACTGGCTATAATGCTTGGTGCGTACTCTACTACGCTTACCTCTGCACCAAGTCTATGGTATACCGAGCCTAACTCTAGCCCGATTACGCCACCGCCTATTACGATGAGGTGTTTGGGTATTTCTTTGAGCTCCAAAGCTTCGGTACTCGTGATTACACGTTTTTTATCTATCGCTATGCCGGGTATACTACTTGGCTTACTACCTGTAGCGATTACAATATTTTTACCTGTAATGTTCTCCGTTTTTTCACCTGCTATTTTTACTGTGTTAGCATCTACAAATGAACCCATACCCGTATAGGTGTCTATCTTATTCTTCTTCATCAAGAACTCCACACCCTTTGTCATTTGGTCTACCACGCCTTGCTTACGTGCTACCATCTGCTTAAAGTCTATTTTGGGCGTGCCCACGTTTATACCATGGTCTGCAAACTTATGTACGGCATCGTGGTACTGGTGAGAGCTGTCTAGCATAGCTTTACTAGGGATACAACCCACATTAAGGCAAGTACCTCCTAGGGTATTATACTTTTCTACTATGGCGGTTTTCATTCCGAGCTGTGCACATCTTATGGCACATACATAGCCGCCTGGGCCGCTTCCTATTACTATTACGTCGTAGTTCATTGTATTATGTTCTTTGGTGTTATCACTGGCTAGTATATCTCCTCTTGTTGCTCTACTCTTATGCCTACGGCTCGTACATTTTGCAATGTTTGGAGACGCATATTCTGTTCTATCTTAACGGTGTACTTTCCTTTTTGGGTTAGGTACTTACGATGCAATATGGGTGTTTGGTAAGTAATTACATTACCCAGTCCTGTTCCTAGCCACTTACCTGACTTGTCAGCAAGGTCTACTGTTATGATTTCACTCTTAGTAGTACTATCTGGCGAGGTGATGTTTAGTTTTAGGTAAATATTAGCGTACGTATAATCACCTGTGATTCGTAAGTTAGCAAATACTTGGTGATAATAGTCGGGGTTAGTTACCTCAAAGGTGTCTGTAATAATGTGTTCATATTGCCATCCTTCATCGGGTAATTCGTGGTATTGATCTACCAGAGCATGGTCACTACACGCACTTAGTGAAGCAGCGAGTATGAGTATGAGGCTATACTTTTTCAAAAGTGAAACAAAGGTAAATAAAATGAACAATGCAGGGATAAAAATTGGATGGGATTTACGCTTGGATAATTAGCGATTAGATGCCAGTCGTTTATATTTGATTTTTTGAAGTGTTCCGTATGAAAAATATGAATCCAACACGCCCTATCGACCATTGTTTGCTGTGTGATAAGAAAGTACTATAACCAGGCAAAGGGTCGGTGTGCCGTTTGACTTTAGAAAAGCCTCAGTTTAAGGAAAAATGTCCAAGTAAAATATTCGAAGAAAATGCACATCATAGTATCACTCAAGCCATAGAGCCATATGAGAGTATGAAACGTACACGACCAATGGTTATTTTAGGTTTTTGGACGTACCTCACTTTTGCTCTAGTGTTGATAGGAGGGGCAATAGCATTATATTTTTACTTGTGGAATCACGGGTGGCTTTCGGTAGTACCACTAGTTATTGGGGCAGCGGGAGTGGCACTGCTCGGCTATGCCTTTGGACCTTGGAGTTACTATCGTAGCAAAATGGCAATTTACGGTGATAAGCTAAAAAAGTATGAAGATCTTATGGCGGTGTACGGTATTACATTTGAATACGATATAGAGATGGTAAAAGACTACCAGGCCTCACCGCAGGATCAAGCTAAGTGCCGAAATTTGAGGTTTGTGAGGTGATTTGACCAGCTAAGAAACTCACTTACCTATGCCTATAATTTAGCATAGACTTAGCGATTTGACGGCAGGTACCCGTACCGTACCAGTTCTTCTTTATTTGCTACAGCGATTGTTCTTCCTCCCACGAGCAGAAATTGTCTATCACTTATTTCAAGCACCATATTCTTCGTTGGATGGGAGTATTTTTGCTTTGAAAGCTAAAAACTCCTTTTGACTTCTCGCCTTAAGCCTTTACCCCAGTGACTACATCTTCTTTTTCAATGCTTTAGGCAAAGCATCTTTGTGTACCATAAAGTTCATCGTTTTATACGCTACGTAAGGCATACTAGCATAAAAATAGCCGTCACAATCATTGTACTCCGTACCCCAGCTATTTTTTACGATGAAATATTCGTTGCCTTCTTGGTCGGTTACGATGCCTGTGAAATGCATACCGTGATCATCTGTAGTAAGATAATTGTCAAAGGCTTCTTGTCTCATCTCTTGGGTGATTTCTTTCTCTGGTCCCGGTGAGTCAAACTGCGTGCCTTCCTTGTCTGCTCCCGCATTATTAAAGTGCTTACTGTCTTTGCCACGTACTTTTAAGGCCGCATCGTCTTCTGGTACGATGGCCAATCCATTTTTGAAACTAAATCCTTTTTCGCTTACGTCGGCAGCCCATCCTATACCGTATCCATTGAGCATGGCATCTTTCATAAGTGTCATCATCTCATCTAGCGGTACATTATATGCCTGTGCCCATATCCAGTTATCTGGCACTTCCAGTACAAAATTTTCGTAAAATGGGTGGTGCGTAAATGATGTGATAATCACATAGTCATCCATATTAAGCTCCAAACTCTCCGCAAAGCTAGTAGGAGTATAGCTCTTACCTTGGTAGGTGAAATTTTCGGGAACTGCTCCTAGGTAGGCGTCTAATATAGCGTTAAAGGCGGGTTTCCAACTGGTAGTAAGTTTACCTTGTTTATTAGCGATAATAGCGTCCAAAAATCCTTTTAATGCGGCTTCCATCTCACTGTGGTTATGGCTTTCTAGTCCATAATTTAGGCCCTTGTATGCCTCTTGAGGTACGATGCCATATTTCTTAATCACATGTGGGATATCGTGAAAAGCACCTCCTTGACTAAAGTTAGCCGTACCGTGCATACGCACATAGTTCTCTGCTTTGTCTTCATAGGCTTTTCTTACGATATACATTTCACTTAGCTTGTGCTTGCCTTTACCCATACGCATAAGCTCACTCTCCATAAAACTAAGAGCACTAAAACTCCAGCACGTTCCTGTACGGTTTTGGTTTTGTACTTCGTTGGCCTCTATGTCTTTTTTTACGGTAAAAATGTAGTTGCCATCTTTCTTGTTACGAAGCGTGTCTTGTGCTTGTAATTGCAGCTGAAAAAGGAATAAACTACTAACGAGTAATGCAGATACGAATGAAAATTTTGTCATAAGGCTGCCAAAATACGTGATTATACCAAAATATGATAAGCTTTTGGACTAAAAAGAAGATTGTAGCGGTAAATTTGTTAGCACGAAGTGAAAGTACTTACCACGATACTCGTCTTACTCTTTGCCGCTCAAGGGGCAATGGCTCAACATATGGAAGCCTTGATAAAGGGAGAGCGAGAAGCCTACGAGGCTAAAACCAGATACAAAGGCAAACGTAGCGGGAATAACTATGATGTCACCTATCAAAAATTGACCCTGCACCTAGATTCTCTTGCTCCACGCAATAGATTAATAGTAGGCAACGTGTACTCTGAGGTACGAGCCTTAGAAAATAATTTCTCCTCACTAAGTTACGACTTAACGAGTAATATGATCGTAGACTCCGTAGAGGTAAATGGCGTTTCAGCATCGTTTAATAGGGTGGGTAATGAGGTGATTCTAACCACCGAACCATCGCCAGAAGGGACACTCATAAATACTAACGTGTACTATCACGGAGACCCCAGCAAAAGTGACCAACGTGCGTTTAGTTATGATTATCAGCGAGATGGTCCTATCGTATGGACCTTGTCTCAGCCGTACGGAGCGTATGGGTGGTGGCCGTGTAAACAGCAGTTGGTAGATAAGATAGATTCATTTGATATGGATGTACACATACCCAACGGCAACAAGGCCGCGGGTATAGGTGTATTATCAGCGGTAGATACCTTGGTAGATAGTAGCTTGATATTCAGGTGGAAACATCGCCATCCCATTAGTACCTACTTGGTAGCCGTCGCAGTATCTAACTATTATGAAGAGAGCCATTATATTCCGCTGAGTGGAGGAGATAGTGTTTTTCACTTGGACTATATATACCCGGCTTATAAACCGCAAGCAGACACCCTACGTCTGGCTATAGACGGTATGATGCGTACCTTCGATAGTCTTTTTGGGGATTATCCTTTTAAGAACGAAAAACACGGTCATGCGATGTTTGGGAGGGGAGGCGGTATGGAGCACCAAACCATGAGTTTTATGGCTCATCTTAAGTTTGACCTGATGGCACATGAGTTGGGACACCAGTGGTTTGGCGATAAGATTACCTGTGGTTCGTGGCAAGACTTATGGCTCAACGAGGGTTGGGCTACGTATACCAATGCTATTGCACGCGAATTTCATAAGACTAAAGAGGAACATCGTTCCTTTCTCAGAGAGAGTATAGCCAGTGCTACGAGTAGTGAGGGTGGCTCGGTGTATGCCTTTGATACTTCGGATGTGCGTGAATTGTTCAATGGTGATATACGCTATGATAAAGGAAGTGCCGTGTTAAATCAATTGCGGTGGGAGGTAGGCGATAGTGCCTTCTTTGCCGGTACACGAAGCTATATGGCCGATGCAGATTTATGCTACGGATTTGCGTATACACCCGATTTTCAAGATGCGATAGAAGCAGCAAGTGGACAAGACCTGGATGGGTTCTTTGACAGATACGTGTACCAAGAAGGTTATCCCATATTGGTCACCCGATGGAATAGAGTAAATGACGGAGAGCTGCGTATTAAGATAGATCAAACTACCTCGCACCCATCGGTGAGTTTCTTTCCTTTGAAAATTCCATTTAGAGCCATTGGCCCCAGCGGTGATAGTATTTTTACGGTTAATTTAAGTAGTCTCAATCAAGAGTGGATAATCGACCTTGGTTTTCGGGTAGACGAGCTTCAGTTTGACCCTGATTATTGGCTCTTGGTGCGTAATACATTAGTGCAAGGAACACACGTAGACCTTTCGTCCGTTCAATTATATCCTAACCCAAGTGCGAATAGTCTTTCTGTATTTATGCAAGACCGTAAGTTGGATAGCGTAGAATTGATAGACCTACAAGGAAGAGTGGTAAAGGAAGTAGATGTGCTGAGCCTAAAAGGTAAGACTACGACAATAGATGTGTCAGATTTGGTAAATGGGATATACCAGCTCCGAGCCATATCAGGCGGAGAAAGTGTAGTAGTGAAGTTTACAAAAACCTCGTTGTAGTCTGAGAATATCGGTTTACTCCACCTCGGCTATGAGTACGCCAAAGTGACCATCCATTTGCTCTAACTGCTGAGCAGGCCAATAGATACGCGATACAAATCCATCAAGGTATAAGGCATTTTTACAGCCGTGTTTTTTAAAGAATGATGCGAAGTCATACAGGTTTACACGCTCTGTACTGATGACAAAAAGCGGATTTCCATTGGGAAGTATACCGACCCCATTACGAATATGAACGTTTTTAGATCCTTGGGTGAATTTAGGGTGAATGGTGCTGTCTATCAGAAGCATAGGCCCTGATTGAGTAGCGTAAGCAATAGCTGTACTAGGTTCAAAATCTTTTGTTTTGCACACCACAGCTTGGTTATTATCAGTCAGGTAAAATACACCGTTGGGTGTCAGATAAAAATTGCCGTAGTCCGATGTTTTGGTGTTAAGTGGTCGGATGACTTTCCCGTTTTCAATATATAAACCCTGCGGTGAGTGATCTTGGAGATACATGCCTCCGTTCATAGCAAACGTGAGTGTGAGATTTTGTTTTTCAACATGCTTACGCAAATTGTCGAAGGTTTGGAGTGGTCCATTGTCATCTTGCCAATACATTCTGAGATTTCCTTGCGTAATATCTGCCTCGTGTACCACAAAGCGTTGATCTTCTTGTTTTGATATAGGAGCTTCAGCAGTGCGTTCTGCTTCTCGACTTTTTGTAAAGAAGGCAAACCCCGTTAGGATTATACCGGCTATGGGTATGAATATCAATCGCACTGTACAAAGATGTGCAATTTATTTTATAACCAAACGCAACAAGCCCACTACTCAAGGAGCAGCGGGCTTGTTGCGTATACTCCGATGTTAAAACTTATTGGATAGCAGCAATAAGCTCTTCGCTCATAGGCTCTACATTACTGCTGTAGTGTGCGATTAGCTTACCATTTTCGTCTATCAAAAACTTATTGAAATTCCAACTCACCTTATAATCTCCTACTTGGTTTTCTGCCTTGCTGGTAAGCCATTGGTATATTGCGTGCTGGTCGCTGCCTTTCACATTTATCTTAGTAGTCATGGGAAAAGTTACGCCATAATTTTTCTTGCAGAAAGCAGCAATTTCTTCTTTTCCTCCTGGCTCTTGACCCATAAACTGGTTACACGGAAAACCAATAATCTGCACCTTGTCACCATATTGCTCGTTTAGCTTTTGTAGGCCTTCATACTGTGACGTATATCCGCATTTGGAGGCAACATTTACGACAAGTATTTTTTTGCCTTTGTAATCACCCATATTCAAGGTGTTGCTTTCATCTAACGATGGTATGCTGAAGTAGTGAAAGTTTTTTGCGGCAACGATGTTCGATGAAGATTCTGCTGATATCATGGCTGTATTGTTTGGGTTATTTTCGATGGTTGTGGTAGATTCTACCGATTTAGTCTTAGGAGAGCAAGCTGCAAGTAGCAGAGCAATGGCGGGTAATATTATATTTCGCATAGTTCCTAAACACAAAAAGACGGTATTATGTTTCATTTTTGCATTGGCATAGAACCAAAAATGCTTAGAAGCGTTGCACTAAGACAATAATGAGCGAAGAAGAGAATAAACCGACATATTACACAGGAGAGGCTAAGTTTTCTCCTATTCCGCTCAGCGTGTCATCTCCACAAATAAAAGCGGAGAATAAGGGCAAGATAAAGGCGAGTGCAGTGGAGACAATGCAGAAGCAGGCCAATCAGCAGATTAATATGCTCCGTAAACAAGCCGAGGCCATTATGAATCAAGTGAAGGAGATAGAGGCTCGGCTACAAATATCGTATGGCATATACGAGGCAGAAATGAAATTCACACCCAAGATAGGCGAGGACTACCACTTGTATGAAAAAGATGGCCAAAAAATACTCTCGTTCATATCTCCCGACGAGTGGGGAGCGAAGATGCCTTATGACAAGTTTCTAGCTTCTGTACATCTACTTGCCGACCGTACGTGGGAAGTGAAGGTTACTAATGAAGAAGGTAGCTTGATGATTATATAAACTTAATTTTACTTGGTTACCTCAGCGAGTATGCCCAGGTAATTGATGTATCGGGTAGCGGGTATTTCTCCTCGCTGTACTGCTTCTATCACTCGGCATTCAGGTTCTTCGGTATGCAGGCAGTTACTGAATTTACATTTGGAGATAAGCTTTTTTATCTCGGGAAAATAGTGGCACACTTGATTAGGCTCTGTATGTACCATCCCAAAATCTTTGATACCCGGCGTGTCTATAATTCGGGTTCCGTTTTCGCCCAAAAACATTTGAGCAAAAGTGGTGGTATGTCGTCCTTTGTTGTATGATTTAGATATCGCACTTACTTTTTGATTAGAACCAGGTAGCAGTGCATTGATGAGTGTTGATTTGCCTACTCCTGAGTTGCCCGATAGCAATACACATTTGCCTGCCACAAGCTTTTTTATTTCCAGAACATCTCCTTCATCTAGAAAACTTACGTTGTGTATATCATATCCTATGCTGGGGTACAATTCAAGGAGCACTTCTCTATGATTATTGGCTTTTTTGGAGTCTATATCTTTTTTGTTGAGTAAGATAGAAACAGGTATATGATAAGCCTCTGCGGTAGACAAAAAGCGGTCTATAAAACCTTGGGGTGTGTGCGGATTAGCGGGTGAGGCAATCAGAAAGGCGTGGTCAATATTAGAAGCAATCAACTGGTACTGCTTACTCAGTTTGTTACTCTTGCGTACAATGCAATTATGACGTTCGCTTATAGCACTTATCGCATACTCTTCACCATCATACTCCAGCGTTACTTCGTCGCCTACCACCACCGGATTGGTGCTTTTTATCTCAAGGGTTCTTATTTTTCCCCTTAGCCGAGCTTCTATCTCTTTGCCATCTAATAGCACGCGGTACCAGCTGCCTGTACTTTTGGTTACGATACCTTTCATGCAGATATGCTAAAAAATCAGTGAAGCAATCTCCTTGGTACTACTGGAGAAACTCATTGTGTAAAAATGAAGTGCAGGTACATTAGCTGATTTCAGTTCCTTACATTGTTGTACACACCAGGCTATGCCTATCTCACGAGCTGCATCGTCATCCTTAGCATTTTCCAGCTCACTTGCCAATGGCTCGGGTATATCCATATTGAATATTTTTGGCAGATTGCGTAAATGAGCCTTGCGTGTGATAGGTTTTATTCCGGGTATGATCGGGACGTTTATACCTATAGCTCTGCATCGGTCTACATACTCAAAGTATTTTTTGTTATCAAAAAACATCTGTGTAGTGATGAACTCCGCACCAGCATCTACTTTTCGTTTCAAAAATTTTAGGTCACTTTCCATATTAGGGGCATCGATATGTTTCTCTGGATAGCCAGCCGCACCTATGCAGAAATTGGTTTCCGTAGCATTAAGTAACTCCTGATCTTGATAGATACCATTGTTCATATCCTTAATCTGACGAATAAGGTCTAGTGAGTTACTATTTCCATTTTTTTCAGGAGTGAAGTTGCGTTCTTCTCGTAGATTATCACCGCGTAGGGCAAGTACATTTTCGATACCCAAAAACGCAAGGTCTATAAGAGCATTTTCTGTTTCATCCTTGTTGAAACCGCCACATATCAAGTGAGGTACGGCTTCTACTTGGTACTTATTCATAATAGCAGCACATATCGCTACAGTTCCTGGTCGCTTTTTGGTGCTAATCTTATCGTAACCGCCATCTTTACGAGGGCGTTCTATGAATTCCTCGCGGTGGTAGGTTACATCTACAAATGATGGTTTAAACTCCATAAGTGGGTCTATAGCCTTGTATAAAGAATCTATGCTTTTGCCTTTGAGTGGTGGTAATACTTCAAAAGAGAAAAGAGTCTTGTTGGGTTGTATATATTCTGATAAGTGCATCTGCTATAATCTAAAACTGCAGGGGGATAGTTTTTGTTTCGTTATTTCTTACTATTTTGATTTGTGTTAAAGTGCCAGGTGAAAAGGTGGACAGTTTTTCCATGTACTCCCCTAGGTTTTCTATTTTTTGGTCACCCAGTTGCGTAATAATATCTCCGTGTTTTAGGCCTATTTTGTCAGCAATACCATTGCTTTCTATAGCGGCTATTTTCAATCCTTGCCCTGTGTATAAGTAATCGGGGAATAGACCAAGAGAAACTTGCAAATCGCGGTATAATTCCATTTCGCTGGCGGTTTTTATAAATTGCTGCTGAGGGGCCTTGTCTAATTTTTTCAAAAGCTTGGTAAGGTATCGCACAGCAAAGGCTTCTCCACCGTAGTTTATTGACGCAATATTATCTCTGGGAGTATTCATGTCGTTGTGATATCCTGTAGTTACATGAATAGCTGGCACCCCATTTCGGTAAAACGAAAAATGGTCAGTGGAGCTAACGCCACTATATGTTGAGTTTACATACTTGATTTTGCGTTTGCATATGCGTGTACTCGTCATTGCACTTTGCCATCCTGCAGATGTTCCTACGCCATTCAGCGTTAACGTTTTGAGCGTAGAGTCTAGTCGGCCAAGCATATCAAGGTTTATCATGCAATTGGGCTCTATATTGTAAAAAGGTTCGCTATCTATAAAAAAATCAGAACCACTAATAACAGCGTCACTCGCCGTAAATGCTACGAATACATAGTTATAATTCTTGTATTTCTTATGTTTAGAGGAGATTTCGCGTGCGAGTTCGATGAGAGCTGCGGTGCCACTTGCGTTGTTATCTGCCCCGGGATGTAACTGCTCTTTGTTACTTGCCCCCATGCCGATATGATCGTGATGAGCACCAAGTATAATCGTATGTGGAGCCTTGTTATTTATCATTCCCACCACATTATGTGCATTAGTGCTCAAGAGCAATATACTCAGTTGGAAATCAATTTTTACAGCCTTAAGTTTAGTCAATTCCTTGTTGACGAATACTACGGGGATGCCTATGTGTTTGATGGTCATCTCCAACTTGCCGCTTGGTTTTAGGTCTTTGTTAGTGGTATGAAAAAGAACCACGCGTGCCCCTTTAGATTTAGCGTATTCCACTCGCATCTCTATTCCTTCCCAAGCCATAAAACGATTGTGCTCTTTCATACCCCCAGGTATGTCTAAGTTTATGATGACCGCTTTACCTTTTACATCTTTGTCTTTGTAGTCATTTACATTAAGTCCAGGGTCATTTATACCATACCCAACATTGATTGCATCACCGCGATACTGACCATTGTTAGCCGATACAGATACAGGATAAAAATCAGTAAACAGTGTTAATACCTCTTTGTCCATTTTCAGTGAACTAGCCGCTTGAGCCATTCTTAGATTTGGTATAGGGAGGTACTGCATGTACCCTTCGTCACCTTTTGGTTCCAGACCTATTTGTTCAAATTGTGATGCAATGTACTGAGCAGATTTGTACTCGCCTGCTGTTGTCATTTTACGTCCCTCTAACTCTTCACTGGTGAAGTACTCTATGTGATTTTGGAGCTGTGTTGCAACTTTTTTGTCTTTAAATCTTGGTTTCTGTCCGAGAGTATGCAACGAAACGGTGAGGCCAAAAAAGACCAATATGTTTTTGAAGTTTGAAATATTAAAGTACACTGATGATGGTTTTTAGAATTACAACTACGATTAGCGAGGCAAATATAATTTTCAAACGCTTAGCAGACCATTTTTGGGCAAATACCACTCCAAGAGGTGCAGCAAATAACAATCCGGCGACCATAGGAAGAAATACAGATGGAAGGAGATACCCAAGTTGTGTGCTCATTATTGTTTGTTCGGGTTTTACAGCACCGTAGTAACCAATTAGTGGAATCATCATCATAGGAATCACACCTATTGAGATTGCCGCTGCTTTCCTTATATCTAAACGCATATACTGATTGAGTATAGGAACCATTATGATTCCTCCGCCTAACCCTGATAGAGCTGAAACGATGCCAGTAAAAAATCCCGTTAGTGGATATTTGTAGTTTTTAGTAGCGTTAATTTCTTGTCTTGCACTTGGTTTTATTAACAAAAATCTAATAAGCATGAATATCAGCAATGCTATGAAGATGCCCGCAAATCGCTCTCTACTATACCAATTTCCACTTCTGATGATGTAGGTCATTAGCAAACTGCTTGGTACTGCAAGCATTGCTGTAAGGGCTATCTGCTTGGGATAAAAAGAGTTTAGCTTAAACTGCTTGTACGAACTTATTGCTCCTGCAAAAAATGTTGCGGCAAAAGAATTGGCCAATACATATTGTGTATGCTCCGCTTCGGTAATACCTAATGCTGTCACTGCCCACATAAGTACAGGCACGAATACAATGCCGCCGCCCACTCCCAACAATCCACTTATGAACCCGCCCATTATCCCAAACATAATAAGGGCGATGATGTATGCTATATCCAATGTTTATTTTACTAAGAGTGATTCGTATTCCGCATTGTCCAGAAGAATTTCCTTAACCTTGGCCCAGTCTGGGTCGTCGTCGAATGTGATTTCTACCTTTCCTCGCTCAAAATAGTAACGTTTGATAATCTCGTACTCCAATATTTCTTTGAGCTCGTTTTGGTGTATCTGCAAGTCATTCTTCTTGTTTTCTGCAAGAAGTGCCTCTATCGCATCTAATTGACCCTTCAGTAGCGTCGTGTGATTCTCTTCTTCTGCTTGCTCTACAAGACTTTCTAGTCGTTTCTCTGTGTCCGACGTGTAGGTGTAATCCTTGTCTGCCAAAAAGGACTTAAAAGTGCTGTAATCCGTATCCGTGATATCGAATTGCATAGGAGGAACTGCACTATCCGTTTTACTTCGGTATTCGTTGGCAAATTGAAAAATGAGATTTTTGCGTATCAGTGCCTGGGTTAGTTTGGAGTATGTGGTGCGTTCTACCTGTACATCAGGTTGTATACCTTCTCCATCAATTACGGCACGACCGTTACGCGTCTCAAATGTTTTCTTGGTGCTATCTGCTACGGCTACGGCTTTTCCGTTTACTTTATTTCCATAATCCAGTCGCTGTATGAGTCGTCCGCTAGGGAGATAATACTTGGCTGTCGTTATCTTCATACTGGTATTGTACGTTAGACTTTTAGTTGTTTGTACGAGTCCTTTACCATACGAATTACGTCCCACTACCACTGCTCTGTCTAGGTCTTGCAATGCTCCGCTTACAATCTCACTAGCAGATGCTGAGTTCCCATTAATAAGTACCACAAGGGGTATTTCGGTATCTACTGGGCCATTTAGTGTTCTGTAGGTTCTGTTATCTTCTTCAAATTTGCCTTTAGTCACTACGATAGTTTCTCCTCTCGGTACAAATACATTGACAATGTTTATCGCCTCGTGCAGCAGTCCACCACCGTTGTTCCTCAGGTCCAATACGATTTTTTGAGCTCCTTGTCCTTTGAGATGGGTAAGTGCGTCTTTCACCTCTTTACCCGCATTAGGGGTGAATCGAGTAAGTTGTATGTAGCCTATTTGGTTTTCTATGATGCCGTGATAAGGCACATTTTTGGCTTTTATATTTTCGCGGGTGATTGATTTTATGAGTTCACCTTCACCCACCCGTTCTATTTTCAGTTCCAATGATGTGCCAGCTTTTCCTTTGAGGTATTCTGTGATCTCTTTGCTGTTTTTCCCTTTCATATCTTGCCCATCTACGGCAAGTATTTTGTCTCCTGGCAATAGGCCAGCTTTGTATGCAGGAAATCCATCCATAGGCGACTCTATGTACACGTACTCGTCTATGGTGCGTATGGTAGAACCTATACCTGCATACGTTCCTGTAACCTGGTAGCGGTAGTCCTCGGCTTGGGCTTCGCTATAAAAATTGGTGTATGGGTCAAGCGATTGGAGCATACCATCTACAGCAGCTCGTATGAGTTCTCCAGGTTTTACCTCGTCTACGTAAGTGGTGTTTACCTCTTTGTATACTTCCGCAAAAATGTCAAGGTTTTTGGATATTTCGAAGTAGTCCTCCGCCTTAAAAGCGACAAGACCCAAAGTGCCTACGAATAATATATAAATGTATTGTTTCAAAATAAAGTGCTTGCGAACAAAAGTAACGAATCGAATGAATATGTGGCGAGCAAAAGGAGCCTATATGTCATCAATTTGGCATATAGACATCAGTATGATTCCATGTGGAAAGCTAAGGTACGGGGTCGTGGTAATGTTTTTTGCTCCACGGGTGGCAACTGAGTATGCGTTTTACGGCTAGATAAAGACCTTTGAATGGTCCGTGTTTTTGTAGTGCCTCCAGGGCATAAGCACTACACGTAGGCGTGTATCTACACGTAGCAGGAAGAAACGGCGATATAGCCTTTTGGTAAATCCGAATAGGGATAAGCAAAAACAGAACGATGATATTACCTAATCCTTTTAATAAGTTCATCTATAGCGGCGGTTAAGTGTTGCTCCAGCTCCTCGTAGGTGGGCGTAGTCTTTTCTAGGAATAAAATACCAATAGCATATTTGTCATCAGGAGGAATTACGTCGTAAATGCGGTGTTTTTGCTGGCGATAAATGTCGGTAAGCTGCCGTTTGATACGATTGCGATGCACTGCCAGTTTAAACTTACGTTTACCTACGGATACCAACAGTTGGCACGGGTACGTGGTAAGTAAATCAGTTTTGTAGTAAGCGAGAAGCAAAGGTGGTTTGAAGATGCTTTTTCCTTTTTTCTGAAAAATAGCATCAACAGTAGCCTTGTGAGATAGTTTCTCGTGCTTATGAAGTGTATGCGAAGTCCCCATCATCGGTTAGGGGATGATTTCTTACTTCTTGTGACGTGGCTCGTCAGAGACAGTCAGTTTCTTGCGTCCTTTTTTACGACGAGCAGCTAGTACTTTTCTACCGTTTTTGGTAGCCATTCTCTCTCTGAAACCGTGCTTGTTTCTTCTCTTTCTTCTACTGGGTTGGAATGTTCTTTTACTCATCGTAATATATTTTTATGCTCTGAAGCGTATTTTTCTTAAAGGCTTGCAAAAGTAATACTTTTCGCAAAAAATACTATTGCTTGCTATTCATTTTGTAAAATATTCTGTCTCTCCTTCGTTTTTACCATATCCTCAATGCTTACATCGGGGTATTTTGGCTCCGAGCTTTGCAACTTCTCTGCGACTATGCCAGCTACCATTGTACGCATAATAAGCTTATTGTCAGCAGGTATCACAGACCACGGGGCAGCATTGCTTGCCGTATGGCTAATGTTTGTTGGTGTGCCTCCATATACCTGGGCCATAGAGCTCGCTCCTTCAAATCGCCAAAATTAAATATCCATTTTTTTTTCAGCTGTACGCGAGAGAAATCGTGCTTTTTGTTCATTTTTACCTACGTTCAAGAAGAATTTTAGTATCACCGTTCCGTTTTTGGCAAGGTGCTGCTCCCAATTGCGAATGCTAGTATATCGTCCTTCCCAAAAATGCTCTGTTAAGTCACTCGTACAAGTAATTCCTGGTATATTTTGCCCCACCACACAGCCCGGGTGCACCTTGCATACCATTACTTGTTCTTAATGACTTCAATTAAAAATGGCAATTTGTCCCCTACCGGGCAGTGCCTCATTGCATCTCCATAAGAAATCGTAACCTAACTCTTTTTTGCTCGGGGCCTTAAAACTTGTAACCTTAAATGCAGCAGGATTTGCTCCAGAAATACGGTGCGTATGGGGCTGTCCTTACCTGCGGTATCCGTCGCCTTAAATATACAGAGCACAGCGTGGCTGTTGGCAGCATATAGCTTGCGTTTCTTTTTTGGTTGCTTTTACTGGTTTTTTTTCAGGAGTTTTTCAGCTTGTTGCTCATTGGTTATTCCACCGTTGTAGTCAGGTAGTTTTGGGTCGTTTATGAATTGAACCATTCAAAGTAAAGGAATAGTGGCTTAATAGGTATAATTGATATCGGTGTCCCACTTGTGTAGCTTAAGAATAGTGAGGTTGCCTTCACCCTGCAGAGCAGAGATATCAAACTCTTCGCTGGTCTGTATGAGTGCTTCGCAATTATCATTATCGTCTATAGATAATTTCAGCTCCCGTTGCGGTAAGTTAAGGGTGTTTTGGGTGGTATTCTCACCGGCGACCAAGCTCGTATTAATGTTGCCACATCCTCCGCCGTAATTATACGTAATGGTCATACAGTTGCTCGTAATGCTCACCTCTTCAATGCTAAAATCACTATTGTCATTAGCCTTATTATAGTTTCTGTCACTTACTATTACTGATCTATCGCACTGGGAGGAGGTGGGTTCTTTTTCGGAGCAGCCGCTTGTGCAAGTGATGATTAAAAAGAGGATAAATGTAGCTGTGTCTAATTTAGTCATAAGATGTATAGTTCTCTCGAACAAATATAATAAGAGTATGGTGGCATTACAAGTTGGTCGTGTTTGCCTTCCATCGAAAACGATTTTATGCTTTCTGAATGATTCAGAGTCCACCTCAGGCGGAAAGAATCTCAATGAGGTAGCGTTGTCTCCCGATAGCTATCGGGATGGTCTTTGGACGAAACCTGTTTTGTTTTTTTAAACTACAGAGAAACAATGTTCACAGAGTTTTTTTGTCTCAGACGAAAACTTTATGAGCTGAAGAAAGTTACTCCTAGGCATAATAATAAGGAATCCTATTGCAGGAAAATAAGGATGATGTCAATATAAGTTTAGTTATTAGTAGCTAATATTTATTTAGGTTCTTTTACGTCAGTAATTCGATAGACGGCTCAATGATAGAGAAATAGAGGTATTGTCACTGCTGTGTGAAGGCAAAACATCAGTAGAAATATCAAAAGAGTTGAAAATCAGTATGCACACGGTGAATAATCACCGCAAATACATCAAGCAAAAGAACAGGCAGTGCTACCACCGTAAAGCTGCATAGCTACGCCATTTTAAAATGTTTGCTGTAATCAAGTAAGGTAATGTTACATCACCACATTTACAATCCTACCGGGTACTACAATCACTTTTTTAGGCGGTTGACCGTCTAGCCATTTTTGAACGACCTCATTGGCAAGGACGTGCTTCTCTATTTCGTCTTTGCTCATGTCTATAGGAAACTCTAGGTTGGTGCGTGTCTTACCATTGATGGAAATAGGGTAGAGCTTGCTGTTTTCTACCAGGTGCTTCTCGTCAAAAGTGGGCCACGCCGCATCGGCAATGAAACCGTCGTTACCCAAGGCACTCCATAGCTCCTCGGTAATATGCGGAGCGAATGGGTGAAGCAAAACAAGCACTTGATCAAGAACAGATTTGCTGCTGCATTTTTGACTGCCAAGTTCATTTACACATATCATAAACTGTGCTACCGAAGTATTGAGCGACATGGCATTGATGTCATCCGTTATTTTTTTGATGGTGGCGTGCAGCGTTTTGAGTGACTCCTTGCTCGGGTTGTCAGTAGTCCATTGGGCATTGCCATCTTGATCGTAATGCAGGGCCCATAGTTTTTTGAGAAAACGGTAGGTGCCGTCTATACCTTTGGTGCTCCACGGCTTGCTATCTTGCAGCGGTCCGAGGAACATCTCGTACAGACGAAGGGTATCGGCTCCGTATTCATCGCATATATCATCTGGGTTTACTACGTTAAAATATCGCTTTGACATTTTTTCAACTTGAGTTCTCAACTTAATCGCACCATCCTTTAAATTTAAGGAGTTGAAGTCGATTGGTTTAAATCTGTTGTCTAAAATCTGAAGCTCAGTGAATTTATCCTTTGTTAACGTAGCATCCTTAGTAGCCAAATTTATCGGAACATGTAGTTCCACACCGTTGGCATCCATAATCATACTCTCCCCCTGAATCATCCCTTGATTTACCAGTTTTTTGAATGGCTCATCAAAGGTCAGGTAGCCTCGGTCATGCAGAAACTTAGTCCAGAATCTACTGTAGAGTAAGTGACCCGTTGCGTGCTCCGTGCCGCCTATGTACAGGTCTACTTGGTTCCAGTAGGCTAGGCTCTCTTCCCCTGCAAATGCTTTATCATTATGAGGATCCATATAGCGAAGAAAATACCAGCTACTACCCGCATATCCCGGCATGGTGTCGGTTTCTCTGCGACCTTTCGGTGTATTTACCCATTCTTTATTGTTTGCCAATGGACTTTCAGTTGTTCCTTTGGCCTCGTAGCTATCTACGGGTGGTAGCTCTACGGGTATTTCGTTGATTACTGTGGGTACTCCAGCTGCATGTACAATAGGGAATGGCTCGCCCCAATAACGCTGGCGACTAAATCCTGCATCGCGTAGCTTGTAATTTATTTTACGAGTGCCAAATCCACGTTCTTCGGCCAATTGTATAATGGCTTGAGTCGCTTCCTTTACCGTGAGTCGGTCAAAGTTTTCGCTATTCATAAGCCGGCCTTTTTTGGCATCGTAGCTTTCCTTTTGGATATCTATTTGGCCCCCTTCTTTAGATTCTATTACCTGCACAATCTCTAATCCAAACTTTTTGGCAAAGGCGTGATCTCGCTCATCGTGAGCAGGTACAGCCATTATAGCTCCAGTTCCGTAACCGCTGAGTACGTATTCCGATATGTAGATAGGAAGTTTTTTCTGTGTAAAAGGATGTAAGGCATACGCTCCAGTGAATACACCACTTACCGACTTGTCTTTTTTGCGTTCTAGTTCCGACTTGTTATTAGCTACGGTAGCATAGGCTGCTACCTCCGCTCGTTGTTGCTCGGTAGTGATTTGGGTTACCAGTTCATGGTCAGGTGCCAGCACCATAAAAGTTGATCCGAAAATGGTATCAGGACGGGTGGTGAAGACCTCTATCTGCAGACTTGAGATATTAGAAGTTAGATTAGAGATGGCTTTGCCTTCTCTATGGTCTAAAGTCTCCACTCTAAAGTCTATTTGTGCTCCTTGACTCTTGCCTATCCAGTTACGTTGCGTTTCTTTTATGCTATCGCTCCAGTCTATGTGGTTTAGTCCAGCCAGCAGTCGGTCGGCATACGCGGTAATACGTAGGTACCATTGTTTCATCACCTTTTGGGTAACAGGATGCCCGCCACGCTCAGAGAGGCCATTTTTTACCTCGTCATTAGCGAGTACGGTTCCGAGTTCCTCACACCAGTTTACAGTATTCTCTTTTTGGAACGCCAGTCTATAGCATTGCAACACGGCCTCTTGTTCTTGTGGGGTTTTCTTCTCCCAGTCTTCGGCGGTGAAAGGTGCTACCTCTTCACCATTGTGTTTTACATTCACATTTCCTTCATTTTCGAAAATGGTGATCAGCATATCGACACCTTCAGCTTTTTGCGTATTGGTATTGTACCACGACTCAAATAGTTGGATAAAAATCCACTGAGTCCATTTATAGTAGGCGGGGTCGGTAGTGCGTATCTCGCGATCCCAATCATACGAAAATCCGATTCTATTGAGCTGCTCCTTGTATCGTTTCAGGTTTTCTTCGGTAGTGATAGCCGGATGTTGCCCGGTCTGTATAGCATATTGCTCCGCAGGTAGACCAAAAGCATCAAAACCCATAGGGTGCAATACATTGAAACCTTTGTGACGTTTATATCGCGATACGATATCACTGGCGATATAACCGAGCGGATGCCCCACATGCAAACCCGCTCCACTAGGGTATGGAAACATATCCAATGCGTAAAACTTAGGTTTACTATGGTCTACAGTGGTTTTGTAGATTTGTTTTGCGTTCCATTCGGCTTGCCACTTGGCCTCTATAGCTTTAAAATCGTATGAGCTCATTACTTATATATAATAAAGCGACAAAGAACCGTATTTTTTTTAGATGGCGTTTCATTTCGGAGTACAATTTTGGAAGGAGTGTAGGAGTTATCGCTAATGTGGTGATGTTACTGCTTTCGGTACAATGTTGCTTGTCTGGTAGACTTATACACTGAATTAAGAGCGGAGATTGTTGTTAACGATCTTTTTATTTTAGAAATCAAAAGTACTTTGGATCATCCTATTATATTTGAATCTCAAACGATAACCTATATGAAACTGCTAAAGTGTCCCAAAGGAATTATCATCAACTTTTTTACGGATAAAATCACTTATTCAGCAATTCATCTAGTGAACAACTTCTATAAAAAAACTACCAAGCTAAGCACCTTTTAGTGCCTTAGTGTTTAAACCCAAAAACCTACATGCCTAAAAACCTATTCTTTGACCTAGACCACACCCTTTGGGACTTTGATGCCAATGCAGAAGAAACGCTACGCGAATTATATCATCTGTACCAGATACGCTACCTCTCGCACCGAAGCGAGCAAGATTTCTTAGATATCTACGTGCGTAATAATGATGAACTGTGGAGACTCTACCGCCAAAATAAGGTGACCAAAGCGGTGCTGAGAAGCAAACGATTTGTAGATACGTTCAGAGAAATGGAAGTAGAAGAGGATAAAATACCTCACAATATCTGGGAGAAATACCTAAAGATATGCCCTACTAAAACCATCCTCGTAGATGGAGCTCGCGAATTGCTAGACTATCTAACTGGTAAATACGACCTTCACCTCATTACCAACGGCTTTGCTGAGGTACAACGCCGCAAACTAAAGAATGCCGACCTTGGGAAATATTTTAAAACACTGACAATAAGCGAAGAAGTAGGCCAGCAAAAGCCGCACCCATTAGTATTTGAAACTGCTTTAAAAAACGCTGGAGCAACTGAGAAAACGAGTCACTACGTAGGCGACAGTCTGGAGGCAGATGTAAAAGGAGCCATCAAGAGTGGATGGAAAGCCTATTGGTATACCCAAGACGCATCCGGATTTTCACATGAGGATTGCACGCCTATTAGTCACTTGAGTGAGTTGAAAGATATATTTTGAGAAGAGCTAACTATTTCTTTGCTCAAGAATCATTGAAAAGACAGTAATGAGACTAGCTCATTCCAATCCCAAGCTCCGTTGCCGTACCAGCAACCGTCAAAGTTCCATTGGGCTACGAACAATACGCACGTCACCATAATGGCAACAAACCACGTAAACTTAATGCGGCTTAAATTGTAATCACGAAGTCCAAGCGATATCGGGAAACTGAAAAATGCCAACAACTCCGTAAATCCGCGGTGACCAAAACCACAACCCAAGGTAGGCGACCACCAAGATGCGTATATAATACTGGGAAGCACAAACAAAGCTGCAAAGAATAACACATTGCGATTGTACATACTATGCCTCACAACGCCATACAAAGCTAGGAGTAAGATTGGAGCATATAAAAGCACTCCATTATTAGGTGCTAACCAAAACTCGAGCAATCTTGGATGAAGAACATTTATAAAAGACTCTTCCGAATAACCGCTAGATAAGACTGTGCCATAAGCATAGCGATTATACATTGCTTGTAAAATGAGCGGAACAGAACCAATTAATAAGCCCACACCTACTCCCTTTGCCCAAAGTGATGTATTAATCAATTTCAGTTGTGACTTTGCTTCGGCAATAAAATAGCCCATACCCACTACAAAAAATACACTATTTATATGACGCATACTGATAGCCAATAGCGACAAGGCTATAATTGCAGCCAACGCGTGCCAACTCTGAAAATGCTTAAATCGATACCATAACGTAAGTATAAGGGCATAGCAAAAGAATAGGTAGCCGTGAGACATACCTGCATCGCGAGTGAGATAATACAATAGATTACTGCAACCCAACAACATAACCACCAATAGGTAGGCTCTACTTCTGGAGAGTTGCCACTCCCGCACAGCTAATAGAAAAATCATAAGTAACCCTAGCGTACCATATACGGCTGTAGACCAATTGAGAGCCAAATGCTGATTATGGGTGTAGCCCAGATACTCCGCTTCTCCCTGAATGCCATCAAGTGCTGCAGCTATACCAAAAAACGGTGCGTGCAAAATAGCGACACCTATAGGATATTTGGTTATGATTTTATCCCTGTCAAGCTGAAACCCTCGACCTACGAGTGAATCCAAGGCGGCTGGCATATTACGACCATCCATATCGTAATAAAAGTATGCTGGCAAATACACGTGGTATCCGGCTTTGTCTGAGAATATTTGTGAGTGATATTCAAAACGGGGATGACGCGAGTGCCTATTGAGCGATACAAAAAGCAGTAACCCAAAGAGTAAGGTAAATACTATTTTGTCCACTCTATTCATAGGTGGTTTAGCTTTGCATCATAGCCCAAAGTTTATCTTTGAGGTTTTGTATACCTTGACCACTTACGGCTGATATAAATACGACTTCGCAATCTACATCTATATCTGTTCGTAAGGCTTCTTCCAGCTCATCATCTAGCATGTCAGCCTTACTTATAGCCAAAATGCGTTGCTTGTACATTAGTTCTTCATTAAACTTATGCAGTTCGTTGAGCAATGTTTTGTATTCAGCATTGATATCGTCACTATCTGCAGATATCATAAATAGTAAGGCGGCATTACGTTCTATATGTCTCAAAAATCGATGACCAAGCCCCTTCCCATCGCTGGCCCCTTCTATAATGCCAGGGATATCTGCCATCACAAATGACTTATAATCGCGATATTTTACAATACCCAAATTAGGTGTGAGGGTAGTAAATGCGTAATCGGCTATTTCGGGCTTAGCGGCAGATACTACACTTAGCAACGTAGATTTACCTGCATTGGGCAGCCCTACGAGTCCTACGTCGGCGAGCACCTTGAGTTCTAGTATAAACCATTGCTCCCTACCTGGCTGTCCGGGTTGTGCATAGCGTGGTGTCTGGTTAGTTGCACTTTTAAAATTGGCATTACCCAGTCCACCTTTACCCCCTTTGAGGATGACGATTTCTTGATTATCTTCAGTGATTTCTCCCAGCACTTCATAGGTTTCAGGGTCTTTTACTACCGTACCTAGTGGTACTTCTACGATTTGATTTTTACCGCTTTTACCGGTTTGATGTTTTTTCTTACCGGGAGCTCCGTGCTCACAGTACACGTGGCGTTTAAACTTGAGGTGCATTAGCGTCCATAGCTGTGAGTTGCCTCGCAGTATGATAGAGCCACCTTTTCCCCCGTCGCCACCATCAGGACCACCTTTAGCATTGAGGTTATCTCTGAAATAGCTATGACTTCCAGCCCCGCCGTTTCCACTTTTTCCGCAGATTTTTACGTAGTCTATAAAATTTTGATTACTCATCTGCTTTTAGGTGTAAGAATATTAAAAAAAATGAAAGGAAGGATTACTCCGATTGAGCCGTTTTAGCTTCTATGGCGTGTGTCAGTCGTTCGAATATTTCGTCGATAGTCCCTTTGCCATGCACGCCCATATATTTATCTTGATTAGAATAAAACTCAGCTAGTGGAGATGTTTCTTCTTGGTACACTTTGAATCTATTACGAATGGTATCCTCATTCTGATCATCCACTCTACCGCTTGTTTTGCCTCGTTCTAACAATCTTTTTACAAGCTCGTCTTCATCTACTTCTAAAGCCAGCATCATCGTAACTTGCGTATCCATATCGCCTAGTACTTTTTCAAGGTTTTCGCCTTGAGCTATAGTACGCGGGTATCCGTCAAAAATAAAGCCCTGCTCATTGGTGTTACGCTGCAAGAAATCCTTCACCATATTATTGGTCACCTCATCTGGCACTAGCTCACCTTTGTCTATATAGCTCTTGGCTAATACGCCAAGCTCTGTTTCGTTTTTGATGTTATATCTAAAAACATCGCCGGTAGATAGGTGGGTAAGACCGTACTTTTCTATCAGTTTGTTGCTTTGCGTACCTTTTCCTGCCCCTGGAGGGCCAAATAAAATAATGTTGAGCATGGTGTTCTTAATTTGGTTGCAAAGGTAAATTAATCTGTAGGGTAACTAAGGATTACTTATTAAAAATAGCTGACGCCTTTGATTTTACTTGATTCCAGAGGTGGGTAATATCATCAGAAAAGTTAAATTTCAATGTAACATACCCAAATACAATAAGCACTATAGTTGATTTCATAGCGATACTCAGAAGAGGCTGAGAGACGCTACCGATGGCATTTACCCCAAAGTAGCATACTACAGCGAGTATAGCGATATAGAGCAACGACGATTGGAATGGATGAATAGAAAACTTATGGTAAATAAACAGCGTTTTAGCTCCGTTGTACAATACCACAGACATACACGTGGCTAAAGCTGCTCCAGCGATATCAAACATGGGAATGAACAGCAAATTTGCCCCAACATTAAGAATACCTAAAAGCAAGAGAGCATAGAGGTTAAATCTGAAATACTTGGAATACGAAATAATCACCTCATTCACACTCGTAAGCATATCAGCTAGCTTGGCAATGCCAAGAATTAATATCACTATTTTACCTGAGGTATAACGCTCACCATTGGGAATAAGGGCAAAAATGCTATCAATATTAACCCATAAGAGTAATAATAATAAAGATCCAAATAAGAAGAGAGTAACACTTGACTTTTTGTAAACTTCTTCCACATGGGGCAGGTCATTTTTTGCCAATGACTCCGCCAAGATAGGCCCCGATATAGAAATCATCGGCCCTGTTACTAAAATCATTAGGCCTGTAATGCTCATAGCTATAGAGTACACACCAGTCTTGCTAAAACTAAGCATATCGGTCACCATAAATACATCGAGTTTACTGGCCAAACTACTGCCTAAGCTACTCAATATCCCAAAACCAGCGAATACGGCAATATTCTTTAGACGTTTATTTGTGAAAAACTTAAGATTCAATCCAAAAGCAAAGTTCCCTTTATAGATAAGGTAGCCAAGCATACTTAAGGTAGCCGCAGCATATACCAGCACTACGTAATTAAGCGTTTCTTCAAATGATATGCCACGGTACAAAAAGGCAAGTGCCGATAGACCTAACCCTATCTTCACGCCTAATTGTCTGAACACATTGGGAATCGTAATAAGCCTAAAATTAGATGAATAGTAAAAAAACGAATTGGCGAACATAATAGCGACAAATAGAAAGAATATCCACCCAATATTGTCTTGAAATTCAACAGGCCAATAGTCTCGTGTTATGGCATACAACAAAGAAAAAATGCCTATTCCCGCCAGCAAGACAACGATTACAAAACTCAGTAAACCGTTATGCTTGTTCGTATCATCTCTAAACTCAGGGAAAAAACGAACGACTACATTGGTAATCCCCAAACTAAAAAAACTAGCTAGGATAATCCCCATCTCTTGCACGTACCTAAATCGGCCCAACTCTGCCTCATCAAAGCATAGAGTATATATGAAAAAAGTATTGAGAACTCCAATCACAGCAGCTAAGTAGCCAACTGTACTTGATTTTAATGTTTGCCGAGCAATTACTCCCATTAGTAATCCAAATCTAACAAAGCACTACTAATTCCTCCATCATAAGATATATTAGACCCATTAAGAAATCGATTATTTGCTAGGGTAATATCTGTTATAAAATTTGCCAATAATTGTGGACTTCCAATCTCCTGAGAAGGATGAATGCCAGCTAACTTGCTTAGCATTTTATCGTCATTATCGAACCCTGCCCTTAGCATATCTGTACCTATCGCAGCTGGACTTACAGCATTTACTGTAATCTTACCCTTTAGTTCTACTGCAAGAGCTTTAGTTAGCCCTACGAGTGCTGACTTAGAAGCAGCGTAAGCAAAAAATCGCGGCTTTGTTTGGTTTGCATGTATACTGCCAATATTTATTACCTGACCAATATTTTGAGCTAATGCCTCATAACAAGCCTTTATAAGAAAATAGCAACTCTGAAAGTTCACATTCATAGTGGTGGTCCAGTCATCATCATCTAGCACTGAAAATTCACCCAATAGCTGAGTAGCTGCGTTATTTATCAAAACCGAAGGATTCAGTTTGGAGAGTTGAGCATCTATTTTTTTACGATATTCCTTCGATCTCACATACTCATCTTGATCTAGAGTAATATATTGACTTTTGAATTTATGCGAAGCCATAGACTGTATATCTATAGCCACCACGTCAAAATTTCGAGAATGATAGGCCTCACACAATGCAGTACCTATGCCACCGTTAGCTCCTGTTATAATTATTTGCCTTGCCATTATTCTTTTTCCAAAAATCCAAACAATAAATTTATCGCCTTGTAACTTGTTTTATCTACGGCCTCCTTTGTATTAGAACCATTATGGCTACCAAAAAAACACTTGTCAAAGGACGCCAATGGCGATGCTACACTGAGCGGTTCCTCCTCAAAAACATCTAGTCCTACCCCTCTAAATTTACCTTCCTGCAAGGATGCTATGAGGGCTTGCTCATCTATAAGTGGCCCTCTAGACACATTAACCAATATAGCAGTAGGTTTCAGCTTATCCAATATTTCTTTATTGATAAGATGATAAGTGGAATCATTTAGGGCACAAGCCAAGAATAAATAATCTAACGACTCTATCTCATCAGGGAAAGTACAAACTGGAATACCAAACTCGCTTCTCGCGTGGGGGTCATATGCGATGACCTCCATATCAAACGCCACCAACTTACGCCCTATAGACAAACCTATATCTCCAAAACCAACTACACCAACTTTTTTGCCTGCCGTAGAGTTCCCTACTGGTTTTATCCAATTTCCATTTCTAACTTCCCTATCTATATCGTGAAGCCTACGTGTAAGGTTTAGCATCATACCTATGGCTACGTCCGATACTTCATTACCAAACATTCCTGGCGTGTTGATGATTGGAATGTTTAATTTTTTGCACGCTTCGAAATCAACATTATCAACCCCTACTCCCCACTTTACTGCAGCCTTAAGATTGCCTGCAACACCCGCTGCAAAAACTTGTTCCGTAGCTGGATCATCTCCTATTATCCAGCCGTCCATTTGTGGCAGTATTTGCATAAGTTGCTCCTCAGTCATTATCTGAACCACCTGAGGCGTTACTAATTCAATGTTTTTATCCTCAAACAGTGAGCGATATTCCTCTATCTGTTTGAGCATGGGTGGGCAAGTTACGAGTATCTTCATTTAGAATTGTTTAAATATATGGCTTCAGCTATCAAATATTCTTGCTCTGTATCTATATCTTGAGCTTCTATAGGCTCTATCTCATGCATCATAGGACGGTCTCCGATCCTATTATGTTTCTTACGAAGTATCTCTTCTGTAAAGAGGTAGATGCACGAATTCTCCTCGTAGACAGGAGGCAAATCTTGCGTAGGTAAAAGAATGTTTGGATTGTGGTTCATCGGCAATGCCAACTCATTCCATAGCCTAGTTTGAAGGCGAGTAACACTAAACAAGGAATCATATATAGGGAACTTAGCCTCAAATTTATCAATAGCAGCATCAATACTTTTCTGGGTTAAAAGAGGATTAGTACTATGTGTTTGCAGATAAAACTTGGATGGCACTTGGCTGATAGTGTTGAGCAACACGTCATTCATAGGGGTATCCCCAGGTCTTAGGTGCTCAGGTCGTTCCAATACTTTCACCTTAGGATAATCAGTGGCGATTTTATCCATTATGGTCTGGCTATCTGTATCTACCACTACCAAGTCTATTTTTTCGCAGGCTAGCATAGTCAATAGAATATGCTCAAAAAGCATTTTATCACCAAAGGCACGGTAGTTTTTTCCTGGCACACGAGTAGACGTGTGTTTCATGGGGAGTATGGCAACGATGTTATTCATTATTTTTTTATCAATATCGCTCTACAAGGAGCGGCTTCTATATGTTGTAATTTGATAGGAAGGCAGTACAAGTCGTACCAGCCCTTATCTACTTCTCGTAAATCTATGCCCTCGAGGAGGACCACATTAGCTTCTAACAGGTTTCTGTGCGTATCGTTGTGTTCTTTGTAACCTTGTATGGATAGATAATCCACTCCTACCAAGTCCAAATTCATTTTGGCTAGCATTGCGGCACCTAGGGCATCTATTCCTACAAAATCCTCTTTAAAAACGTGGCTAGGATCTTCCCAGAGTTGTGAATTTTTTGTTTTAAAAAGTATTTTTTGTGCATTCTTAGGTAGGTGTTGTACAACTTCAGCTGATATAACGCTAGCCTCTCCACAATCCATCACATAACATTTACCCACTAGTTTACGCAGCGGCATGGTACTCATATCATCTCCCTCAGCCAAAAAATGTAGTGGGGCATCTACGTGTGTTCCAAAATGTACATCCATTTCTATCTTGGTTACGTTTGCTTCTATTTCACCGGCTATTTCGAGCATCGGTTCCGTAGCAAACCCAAAACTATCTGGCCATTTCACCAAGCTAGAAGTTACCTTTACGGAGATATCTATTATCTTATCATTCATTATAATCTATAAGCTGCTGTTCGTCATCGTAAGGCATCACTGCATCTTTGGTTGGCGGGTAGTAGTACTTGGTTCTCAGTTTATCATTGAGCTTGGTCTCAGTTTCCTTATGACCAGCGTATGTACCAATGAACTGATTGTACCTAAACATAAAAATCTCACCATAATAAGTTAAAAGCTTACCATCCGTGAACGATTGTCTTAGGTCATGGGCGATATTAATAACTAACAATCGCACCATAGTCATAAAACTAAAAGAACTGTCTGGATTTATTTTTTTGAGGGCAATAGCTTCACGTTTATATCTATTTCTGATGTTCGTTGCTTTTTCCTCGTGTACATGAATAATTGTAGCTTGTGCTTCATACACTAACTTATAACCCTTGTTTTGTATTTTTTTGGCCCAATCTAGGTCTTCTAGCCCCGTAAGCAATTCGTCAAATGGTTGATTTTCCCATAGCGTGGTTCGGACAGCACAGTTGGCGTTATTGCAAAAAGGTATTTGCTGGTTATAATTAGATTTGTCGGGAAACCATTGTTTGAATATTTGGTGCTCCGAGTACTTGTTGCGGTGATCTCCCCTCTGCTTACCGTATACGAGGGCTACCTTCTCATCGGTTATAAAGGGTGCTGCCATCTTACTTAACCAGTCTTGATAAAGCGGATATACGTGGGCACTCCCAAAAAGAAGAATGTTACCACTGGCTGCCTCACAACCCACATTCAGTGCATAGCCAAATGAAAAATCTTCAGGTTTTATCTTAATGATATGCGTATCAAACTTAGAAGCTATAGCAACTGTAGAATCCGTAGACCCGGAGTCTACTACAATTACCTCAACATCTTTATGATCTTGGTGCTCTATACCCGTGAGTAGCTTACCAATATGTTCCTCTTCATTGAAGCAGCGTATGATTATGGATATTTTCAATACTACAAATTAAAACAATGTAGTATAATCTACCCTAGGAAATACTTCTAAGTGACCACCGACCGTGGCATTTATAATTCTTCTACCGTCATTTTCAAACTCTGCTTTCGCTCTTTCGTATGATTTCTCCATACGGTCTACTTGCGGATCATGCCACCTGTACCCCTTGCCAAAGTAGTTAGGGTCAAAGTGATTAGGGTCATCTGAGTTTGACATGATTTCTGATTGTTTCACCTCAGCATCATCTGGTATATCATACGAGTGATCAAAACCAATGAGATAAACTTCACTAAAACCCATATAATAAGCGAGTTGCATACTGAGGTAACTCACCGTACCGCCTACCCAAAGATAACGGAGTGCATCCTTGGAGAAGTGAGGGAAGTTTTTATACAGCGAATAGTCTGCCTTAATATTAAGTAGTAAAGTTTTATCATCTGGCTCTATACAATAGTGTAAATAATTACCAAAAAACTTGTTTTTAGGTTTATCATATACATTTATCTCATCACACCTATCCTCGGCGACAAAGATATCTTCTACGGTGTAGTAAGTAGGAGCCCACCCCATTTTATCAGCCTTCAGGTATATTCCATTCACGCCAAAAGTAACTTCGTCTTTCAGCAATGTAAGATCACAATCATTGAGACTCGGACCATTGCCTATAATAAAACATCGCTCTCCTTTGTGGCTATCTTTGAGTGCCTTAATTCGCCTCTCATTTTCCGTAAGTATCAGCCCCTTTGCTGCAAGCTTATACTTCCATGTATTCTTCAGCACGCTAAAAAAATTGGCTTGTTTACGCCACGTCCACGTATCTATAAGCCAGCTGAAGGGCGGGAAATTTAAGACATTAAAGAGTTTGAGGGCGTAAAAGTGAATTTTACCAAATGGAGGGTTGTGTTTTTTAAATTCTTTCATTTTAGGCGTGCTATATAATCGAGTAACTTGGGTGTAAAAACTTGAGCTCCTTGTGCTGATAAGTGACTATGGTCTTTGAAATATACTTCTTTATCTTCTATCTCCAGGGCAAAAGTATACACTCCTTTCTTTTTAAAATTGGCAACTACGGCCTGCAACTTACCCCTGTAAACAATAGGCACTTGAGACATATACTTTTTCGTTGTAGGCGTTTTAGCAAGAACCAAATTTATATTATAATCAGAACAAAGATTAACAATCTGGCCGAGGTAAAACAGATTAAAAGTATCAGAAAAATCGTGTATCTGCTCTTCTTCATAAAAATGCTTCTTGACTGTTTGTGACAAATCTGCTTTGGCTAAGTCGGAACGTGTGGCCTTATAGGCACCCAGGTAGCGTTTTTTCAACTGAGGATATATGCACTGATTTTTGAGAAAAGAATTCACGTAGCGTTCAAAATCGTAAGATTGATTACTCAGTTCATAAGTACCTAATAACTGTATGTTATTATCAAAAATGGCTGTAGATTCATTGGTCAATAGTTTTTGATCGTAATAACCTGACAGGTTGTGATAACCCAAGCCAAGTACAACAGTTTCCACCTCACTTTGGCTCTCTAGAATCTTTTTTATTTTGAGATAAGATGCTAAATAAGGTTCTGAAGATTGGGCAATGTTTATTAAATCCATTGAAAACTGAGGGTCAACGGCTGTCATGATATGCGAATCACCTACCGCTATTATCTTACTATCGCCTACTTTTACCTGCTTACTATTTAGGTGACTGTTCACCATTATATTCACTCCATAATACGCAACAAGTAATAGGCTAAACGCGATGACTGATGTGACAAATTTTTTCATAAACAAAGAGTTAAAACTGGAAATATATAAACGCATTATCTTCTCGTCTGAAGTAGATGATTATGCAAATCACACATATATACAAACACCACCGTACCATTTTATGCTTTGGTAAAACCCCAAATCCATATTCTGTATGCCTGTTAAACCACTCCCAAATTATAAAAAGACCTAGCACTGGAACAAATTTAAGATAGTAACCATTATACGGTATGTGCTCCAAATGGAATATCCCTGCTAGATAACTCAATGAATGCTCAATGGAATCTGCTCTAAAAAACACCCAAGTGATGCATACGAGGCTGAATGTATATAGTATCTTGCCAAAATCCAGTACTCGACTGCTAAGTGACACTTCGATGGGTGAAATCTTGTCCTTCTTCTCCCTAAAGATAGAAGGCACAAATAACAAAGCGTGCACAACACCCCAGACTATAAAAGTCCAATTGGCTCCGTGCCAAAATCCACTCACCACAAAGATTATAAATACATTTCGCACAGTAACACTTCTTTTTCCTCTACTACCTCCTAGAGGTATATACACGTAATCTCGAAACCAAGTAGACAAGGAAATATGCCATCTATGCCAAAACTCTCCTATACTCTTAGAAAAGTATGGAAAGTTGAAATTTTTCATAAGGTCGAATCCTAACAGCTTTGCTACACCTCTCGCTATATCTGAGTAACCCGAAAAATCTCCATAAATCTGAAATGCAAAAAAAACAGCTCCTAATATAATATAAGGAGATGACAACTCGTGATAATCGGCAAAGGCCTGATTGGCATATACCGCACAATTATCTGCTATCACTATTTTTTTGAACAGGCCATACAGAATTTGTCTTAACCCATCAGCTCCAAGATCCATGTTAAATTTGGATTTCCGGTTAAACTGATGCAACAAGTTACTTGCCCGCTCTATAGGCCCTGCTACTAGCTGCGGAAAGAAGGAAACAAAAGTCAAAAACGTAATAATATTTTTCTCAGCATTGATGCTCTTTCGATAGACATCAATGGTGTAACTCATTGTTTGAAAAGTATAAAAGCTAATACCAACCGGTAAGATGATGGACAACGTACTAATGTCCTGCACTATACCTATAGAACTTAACATACCTGCAAAGTTTTCGATAAAGAAGTTGAGGTATTTGCAATATCCCAAAACCCCTAGATTAAATGCGATGCTAAAAAACAACAGCCACTTACGCCTATTTTGTTGCACTGACTTGTACAATAGGAGTCCTACGGTGTAGTCTACGAACGAGCTAGCGAGAATAAGAGCCAGGAACCTATAATCCCAATACCCATAAAAGAAGTAGCTTGCTCCAAGCAGAAAAAGATTTCTCGCTGACAAACTCCCTTTATTGAGTACCCAAAAGAGGATAAAAACAGTTGGGAAGAAAAACAAGAACTCATATGACTGGAAGAGCATATCTTAAATTAGTTATCCTAAGTAGTCATTATGGCCAATACTAATCTAAGGCATTATTTAGACGTTCCTTCAATCCTTTACTGTGCGTGTTAAGTTTATCAAAGTCTCCAATAAATTCATTTTTTGGCTTCCATTTACTATTCATAAAAGAGCTAATGGTATTAATTATAGGAATGAATTTTGTAATATATTCTGGATACCTTATGCTATGCATCGTGTGATCATTCACAAATAATGACTTGTCTTGCTCAACAGGTGGATACATCGTAGACAAAACGTTATTGGGGTCGCGAGCAATTACGTTGATCCCGTTCCACCATCCTTCTCTGGATTGTTGCACAACATTTGCGGATTGATTATTAGGGTGTGCTTCGGTATAAGACTCGAAAACCAACTTGTATTCAGGATGAGATATTAAAAAATCTCTGTTCGCTTGTCGCACGTGCTTATAATTACAATCATCTATTACTATGACAGACTCATCTGCTAAAAATGGCTTAGCATAGAGCAGGCACATCATCTGACTGCGGTAATCGTGAGGACCATCTACAAGGTATAGCCCTATTTTTTTATCAGTGATGTTCGCGAAATCCAAAAAGGCATCTTCATAATCCATATTTACCAATTTGACATTTTCTAATTTCAGCTTTGACCTACGTTCTTCTATAATTTTTTGATTGCGTTTTTCTTTATCAAAAAAAGCAAAATTATCTATTCCAACAGCCTCGAAATCAGGAATTTCTGAAGCCACTGCCATAAGTGTCAATCCTTGAAAAACTCCTACTTCCACATATGATTTCTCCTCGTCAACAAATAATTTAGCCAGACTTTGGAGCGTTTTCATAAACTTTACACCTGAAAATCCGCTAAGTGCCTTTATTTCAGGGCTAAAAGCTGGAGTATCATTGTCCTGATTCGAAAAATATGCCTGTTTTAATTTTTCCGTTAACATAGGACAAATCAAAGGTTAATACGTCTAAATAACAAACCGACCTACATTTTACTCCGCATTTAGCGTATTAAAGTTTTTCTTTGCCAAACATTGAGTCTCACACTTACCATAGCCATCTGCACTTACAACAGAGAAGAGCTCTTAACACATTGTTTAGACTCACTCATACCGCAACTCACTGCCGATGCAGAACTCTTAGTGATAGATAATGGCACCAAAAAAGTAAAAACCTTAATAGAATCCTACCCCGAAGCTAGGTATGTTTCTGAGGATAATACGGGCCTATCATTCGCCCGAAATAAAGCGATTGCCGAAGCTCAGGGCAAATGGGTAATGTATCTAGACGATGATGCCAAATCACACAAAAACTTAGTAGCCAAAGCTCTCCAACATTGCAAATCAAACCACTTGGTTTTTGGTGGGGTATACTACCCCTGGTATCACTATGGACAACCCAAATGGCACAAGGTGCAATACGGTAGCAACTCGCACAACTTTGAACAAGCTGGCATATTGCCCAAAAACGAGTACCTGTCTGGAGGCATAATGTGTATACACAAAGATATTTTTGAGCAAGTAGGGCCATTCAATACCGCCCTAGGTATGACCGGAACGAGCATTGGGTATGGAGAAGAATCTGAGCTACAAGATCGAATGATAAAAAGCAATATTGCGAGGGTCTATGATGATCAACTTATTATATATCACGTAGTTGCCGCCTACAAACTTAATGTTCAGTGGTTTATGAACGCCAGTAAAAGCAGAGGAGTAGACATGGCCAAATATCAAACTGGCAACAAGATACTAAATATTGCCAAGCAAATTATCATAGGCAGTGCCGTATTTATAAAAGACCTCGTTCGATATACTCCTCAACTCGTCTATAAGAATTACTACATACAAAACTGGAAAATAGACGTACTTCGTAAGGTATATAAACGCTTTGGCTTTGTCGCACAATCAATCAACCCTAAGAACTAACAACATTCACCGTGCAAAAAAAAGTACTCATACTCACCTACTACTGGCCACCTAGCGGAGGTGCAGGTGTGCAACGTTGGTTAAAACTGAGTCACTACCTTGCCGAACAAGGAGTAGAAGTACACGTACTAACACCTCGTGGTGACTACGCAAGCTACACCACCCTAGACCCTACGTTGCAAAATGACATCCACCCTGATGTAAAACTGCACCAAACCAAGTCTTTTGAACCCCTTGGAATTTTTGCCAAACTATTTGGCAAAAAAAGCATTCCCTCTGCCGGATTTGGAAACGTAGATAAAAAGAACTGGAAACAACAACTAGTAATCTTTCTTCGGACCAACCTATTCATCCCCGACCCCCGAAAATACTGGAAACCTTATGCCTACAAAACAGCTAAACAAATCATAAGACAACACGGCATCACCAATATTATCACTTCCAGCCCTCCACACTCCGTACAGCTCATAGGTAAGAAGCTCAAACGTAAGCTCAACGTAAATTGGATTGCAGACTTTAGGGATATGTGGACCGACATATACTACTATGAGCTGCTGAATCATAGCCGCCTCTCGCACATTATGAATCTGCGTATGGAACGTAAGGTCATAGAGCAGGCAGACCATATTGCCACTGCTACGCCTGTATATATTTCATTTTTTGCGTCAAAATCGAGCAAGGTAAACAGTGATAAATTCACGTCTATACCTAATGGGTACGATCCTAAGGATTTTGAAGATTTTGATTACGGCAAAAACGATGTTTTCACGATTACCTACACGGGCACAATAAGCGAGCAGTATAATATCAATCCGTTTCTGGATGCATTATCTTCATTAAAGGATAGTATAGAATTTAAACTCCAGTTTGTTGGTTCGGTATACCCTCAGTTGCACGAGGAGCTAGAGCAACGCAACCTCATCAAGCACACTTTATTTAGTGACTACGTGCCGCATAAAGAGAGTATCCGCTACTTGCAAAAATCGAGCCTCTTGCTCGTATGCGGACCATTAAACAAGGACCAAAAAGAAGGAGGAATCCCAGCCAAAGTATATGAGTACTTGGCCGCACGCAAGCCGATTATTTACATAGGCAAAGTAGATGGATTTGTAGCACACATCTTAGAAGAAACAGTAGCAGGGCAGTCCTTCGATACTGATGTCCCGGCAATAACTGCTTATCTTAACAAAGTACACGAGGATTGGCAAAGTGGCAAAGCCATTTTGCCAGAAAATAAAGCGGTACTAGCCTATAGCCGTCCGTTGCAAGCCTCTCGCTTCAAAGATTTACTCGTATAATAGACTCGCTCTACCGCTTGTTACTTCGCAAAGTAATTCTATTTTTGAGCCTACGCTTTATGAATAAAATAAAATCACTATGGAGTAGGTACAAGAACGAAGTTCTTGCTCTACTTGCCGTACTTGTTATTTCTGCTCTTTTTGTCCCTTCTAATTTCAAAGGCAAAGCTCCCAAACAGAGCGATATCATCCAATACAAAGGTGCTGCAAGCGAGATTATGGCTTACAACAAATCGGACGAAAACATTATATGGACAAACGCCCTATTCGCAGGAATGCCTGCTTATGCCATCCAAAATCAAGGTACAAAGACAGTTCTTCAGAATCTTAAATTTCCATCACACCCGCGTATTTGGGCACAACTGTTCTTATACCTAATATGTGCCTTCATAATGCTCAAGTCATTTGAAGTACGCACGTGGCTTGCAGTTATCGGAGCTATAGGCATAGGTTTCGCCACCGAGAATTTTACCATACTAGCCGTAGGGCATAATACCAAAGCAGCTGCCATAGGATACCTACCCCTTGTCATTGCTGGGTGTCAGTATCTTTTTCGCAAGAAATACCTATTGGGACTCACGGTGTTATCCGCTGGATTTGCATTGCAAATTTTTGTAAATCACGTGCAGATTACCTATTACGGTGGGTTCATGGTGGTGTTATTTTTTATATTTCAATTGGTAAAACATATCCAAGAAAATAAGATTAAGGATTATGCCATCGCCGCCATTCTTGCTTTAGCAGGAGCAGGTATTGCTGTAGGTGCCAACAGTCTTAACCTTTTACTTCTTAATGAATATGCAGAGGACTCGATACGTGGCGAAAGTGCTCTTACCATCACACCTGACAGCCAGACTAACGACAATGTACAAAATGGCTTGACGAAAGACTACGTATTCTCCTACAGTATGGGATGGTCAGATTACGTAGCTACTATAATTCCAAACTACAGTGGAGGTAAAAACTACAACCCAGAAGATCCACCTTCTCAGACTGCAAATTTATACTACGGTCAGATAGGCAGCACTTCAGGTCCTAAATACTTGGGGGTGACTATGTTTATTTTAATGCTATTAGGCCTAGTGATGGTAAAAGGGCCGCTAAAATGGTGGATAGTTTCTGTCATACTTCTGACCATAGTCCTATCTATGGGTGGTAATCATTTTGTCGGGATTAATACCTTCATGTATGAACATTTCCCACTCTATAACAAGTTTAGAGCTCCCAGTATGATGATTGTGCTTATTCAAATTAGTATGGGTTTACTAGCCATGTTAGGACTCGAAGAATTTTTTAAGAATCATGCAAATTTATCGAGCTTCAAAAAACCATTAATAATAGCAAGTTCTGCAGGCATAGCTATCATAATTTTAGCTGGCTTTACAGGGACTATGTTTAACGACTTCAATACCGTTCCCATTAAAAATGAAAGTGGTCGTGTAGTATATGATCGAGACACAGAACAAGCAAAAAGGGTATTACAAAAAAGGAATCCTACTCCATCTGAAATTAATAGTTACTTGGACTATTTCAGTGCAGAACGTATTAAACCAATGGAAAAAGATGCAAAAATCAGCTTGTTTTTTACTCTAGCCATTCTAGCTCTTGTTTGGTTAGCATTTTACAAAAAGATGGACACTAAATACGTAGTACTGTTAATTGGCATATTGGTGTTAGCAGACCTATGGTTCGTAGGGAAGCGTCAACTAAATGATAAACATTTCAAAAAAGCCAGCTATTCACCCCAACCTTTCGAACCCTATGCCGCTGACTTAGAAATAAAAAGAGACCAAAGTTATTATAGGGTATTAGATGTTACTGAGAGTACACTAAACAGTAATAGATGTGCAAACTTCCATAAATCAATAGGTGGATACAGTGCTGCTAAAATCAGGCGATATCAAGATCTTTGGGACTGGTATTTGATAGACGATTTACAAAAGAGTAAGGTAGATAATAATCCAATTCTCAATATGCTCAATATGAAGTACTTCATATATCCCAATCAGCAGCAGCAAGGCGGGCAACCTATGTACGGCCAAAATGCCAATGCACTGGGCAATGCGTGGATAGTCCCTAATATACGTATAGTAGCTAATGCAGACAGTGCAATTCTTGCTCTTGGTCAATTAGATACCCGCACCAATGGTGTGGTAGAACAAGAATTTGCTGGCCGAGTAAGTAAAAATAATGCCGTAGATAGTAATGCAACCATCACTTTTGACAAGTATCACCCCGAGCAGATGGAATACACTTACGCTAGCTCTCAGGAAAGCAATGTCGTATTCTCAGAAGTGTTTTATGACAAGGGATGGAATGCATACATAGACAATGAGCTTGTGGACCATTATAGAGTAAACTATATCTTACGTGGGCTCAGAGTGCCCGCAGGCAAGCATAAGATTGTTTTCAAATTTGAACCAAAGACCTACGAGCTAGGAAGTACCTTATCTTTATCTTTTGGTGCAATTATTTATTTACTCATTGCTCTCTCATTAGGTCTCTGGATAAAAAGCGAATTCTTTAACTCAAAAGAAGTTCAGTAAAAATGCAATTTGGAGATGTGCCTGGACTGGCCAAGTTAAAAACCAAGCTCGCTACGAGTGTGAACAAGGGAAAGCTACCTCACGCGTTGTTACTACTTGGTAATGAAGGCAGTGGTAAGCTTGCTCTGGCTTATGCTCTTACTTCATATATATACTGCACCAATAGGCAAAATGACGATTCGTGCGGGGAGTGTAGCAGTTGCCGAAAAATAGGCAGCCACACCCACCCTGATGTGCATTACACCATACCTCTCACCAATAACAGCACAAGTGCCAAAAAACCAATAAGTACTGATTTCATAACGCAATGGCGAGAGTTTAATAAGGATCATACTTTTTTTAACACTGCCGATTGGGTATCCGTCATAGCCAAAGACGAAAACAAGCAACCCAATATATACCGTGAGGAAACACGAAGCATACTCTCCAAACTCTCGTTAAAACCATACGAAGGCGAAGCAAAAACACTCATCATTTGGATGCCGGAGTATCTGAAAACAGAGAGTAATGCCCTGCTCAAAATCATAGAAGAACCACCTCAAAAAACATATTTCATACTCGTAGCGGAAGATAGCGACGAACTACTGACTACCATTACCAGCAGAACACAACTGGTAAAGGTGCCCACCTATACCGAAGAAGAAACGGAGGCCTACCTCAAAGAAAAATACAACCTGGAAAGCACCAAGGCTGAACAACTAAGCTACTTAGCCGAGGGTAATTTTCGCAAAGCTATCAGCCTAGTAGAAAGCGTAGAAGATAATTACAGTGCCTTATTCAGAGAGTGGATGGTGGCGTGCTATACCAATAACCTAGCCAAGGCTTATGAAATAGGTGAATCACTTCACAAGAGCGGCCGCACACAAACCCAACTTTTCTTGACCAATGGACTGGCTATTTTAAGACAAAGTCTGCTCCAAAAAATGGTAGATAACTATCAAATAAAAGCAGAGAAGGAGCAACAAGATTTTATCAAAAAATTTAGCACCACGCTAAATGCAGCGTGCATAGAAAAAAGTTACGAGCAAATAAATGAGGTGATTTACCAGATAAAACGAAACTCCAATGGTAAGATGACGCTTTTTCACTTGAGTCTAAACCTAAGATACAACTTCGTACGTAAATGATTAGCAACAATATAGAAAAGATATTAATCCTCGCCCCTCATACAGATGATGGCGAATTTGGCTGCGGAGCAAGTATATACAAGTGGACACAAGAAGGCAAGCAGGTATACTATGCTACGTTCTCTGCCTGCAAGCAATCCGTTCTTCCTCAATTTCCTGAGGACATACTCATCACCGAGGTAAAAGCAGCTACTCAAGTGCTGGGTGTGAGACCTGAGAATTTGATTTTGTATGATTATGAAGTAAGAACCTTCAACTATCATCGACAAGAAATATTAGACGATCTCATAAAACTAAGGGAGAAGATACAGCCCGATTTGGTCGTTATGCCATCGCTTAATGACATACACCAAGACCACAAAACCATCGCCGAAGAAGGTGTGAGAGCTTTTAAGTTTTATAGTATTTTAAGCTACGAGATGCCTTGGAATAACTTGGTTTTTAATACCACGTGTTTTAATACACTTACAAAGGGACAGGTAGAGCAAAAAATTACGGCACTTAAAAAGTATCAGTCACAAGCACACCGTCCGTATAGCAATCCTGAATTTATCAAGGGACTAGCACTCAGCAGAGGCATACAAGTAAACGCACCTTTTGCAGAAGTTTTTGAAGTAGTACGTTGGAAACTATAAATCGTATACTCATCACTGGCGGAGGAGCTCCCGGTGCTCCTGGTATTATAAAAGCCATAAAATCAGCCCATCCTGATGTGATCATATACGCGTGTGACGCCCAACCTCATACCGCAGGCAAGCTTTTAGCTCACCGATATTTTACAGTGCCATTGGGTGCAGATCCCACTTTTGCAGACAGGCTCCTAGCTCAATGCAAAAAGGAGCAAATACAAGCCATACTGCCCATCACCACGCGTGAACTAGAACCACTCAGCCGATCTAAGGATACATTTGCCAAAGCAGGAATTCGCGTAATAGTAAGCGACTTACACGACCTTACTATAGCCAACGATAAAGGGAAGCTCTATCAGCACCTGAGCGATAACGGCATTGCGGTACCGCAATTTGGAGTGGCGACTAATTACGATGAATTTCTTGCGATACAAAAGAGGCTTAAAACCACTGAATCCAAATACATTGTAAAACCATGTAGAGCCAACGGAAGCAGAGGTTTTAGGATAGTGGATAGCAGCATAAGCAAGCACGATCTCCTTTTTAACCACAAACCAAACAGTACGTACATTACTGAAAATGAGCTTAGTGAAATACTCCAAGAGTCATTTCCGCCACTACTCGTTTCTGAATATTTACCCGGCCAAGAATACACCGTAGATTGCCTAGTGAATAAGGGCACACCACTACTCATAATACCACGTAGCAGAGACAAAATGAATGCCGGCATCAGCGTAGCTGGGCATATAGAAAATCATACCGA